>Ga0187854_10000060_pt1 | contig 158506 bp, 308 predicted proteins | sample June2016WEW_6_15_FD_132445 | JGI IMG/M metagenome (GOLD analysis project Ga0187854, IMG submission 132445) | Peatland microbial communities from SPRUCE experiment site at the Marcell Experimental Forest, Minnesota, USA - June2016WEW_6_150 | ecosystem: Environmental > Terrestrial > Soil >... | reverse complement strand
GGATCCGGGCGCGGGGTGGGTGTCGGGGCGCGCGGGGTGCGGGGGACGTGGGGATCCGGGTGCGCGAGCGTGAGCGGAGCGGAGGGGACCGTGGGCACGTGGGCAACGGGGGAACGGGGGAATGGGGATTAATACCTCACGTCAAGGTGAGGTATGCCTAAAAAGTGAAGTATTACCTACACTCACAATGCGCGGGCGCGCGGGTGCCGCTCGTGGCTCGCGGGGTCGACGTGCGCCGGCTCGCGCGGGTGCGTTACTCGTGCGCTTGCGGGGGTACGTTCCCGGTCACGCGTGACGCGGCGGGGGCGAGCGCGAGGCGCGGAGCGTAAGTGGTTCCGGGTAGTGGTAGCTGACGCGGGGACGGTGCGAGCACCGCACGAGCTAGCCCTTTGATGTTCATACGGGTCGCCGCTTCAATGAGGTTTAGAGTATTCGGATCGATCAACCAAACCGCGTCGCCGCATGAGTCGACGATCCGGCCGTTGCGGACGGCGATGTATTCGCGCCCGTAGTCCGTAACCGATTCATTGTAATGGGGGTGCCAGCCCGCGACGGTGAAGCGACCGTAACGCAGGATCCATTCCGTCCCGAGGAAGATCATCCAATCGGGGAGCGCGGGGCCGCTGTACGGGAAGAAACGAGCACCCCTCAACGCGGGCCGGGTGAGCCCGTGTTCGTCTCGCGCAGCGGTGAGCTTTTCGTGGTCGCGCACGTTACAGCTCCGCGGCGATTCCGGCTTGCTCGAAAAAGCGGCGGATCGACGAAAGCACGTTCGGCGAAACGTCGTCGTTAGGTTTCTTGCCGACGAACGGGGGCAAGCTCCGTCCGTCCGGCAAACACCATATCTCGTGCGATCCGCACGTCCGCTTGAGCATGCACCCGATAGCGCGGAGCGCGGCACGCAGATCGCGGACTTTCCAATTGGTTTGACGCATGACCCTACTCGGCTGCTTTCGCGTTGGCGTCGTCGCTGCTAGCGTCGCCGCTGGCGTCGTCGTCGTCGTCGCCGCTGGCGTCGGGCGCGGAGGGCGCCGCGTCGGGCGCGGACGGGGGTGCGGAGGGGGCCGCGCTCGGCTTGCGGCCCAAGATGAGATCCGCGGCCTTTGCGGCGGCGCTCGCGGCCTTGACGATCTACGTAGGCTCGCTCTTGAGTTTGCGCGACCAATTGGCAAGATAGGCGGCAGAGTTGTCGAGCGTGATCGCGTCGATCCCGGTTTCGCCGCAAAGGAAGGCGGCGCCGCATTCCGCGATCAATTCCTCGAATGAGTAGGCGTGATCGCCGAACGTCGTACCGCCCGTGATGCCGTCGCGGGCTAGCCGGTGCTTCGCGCCGGTGGAGTGCGCAAGCTCATGAAACAAGGTCGAGTAATACTCTTCGCGGACGGCGAAGGATTCGAGCGGGGGCACCGTGATCGCGTCCGTGAGGGGGCGGTAGCAGGCGAGCGATCCCGTTTCGATCCGCGGGCCGTAGTCGGGGCCGCTGTAGTGGCGCACGACCGCCTCGCACGCGGCGATCCGCTCGTGAGCGGTGCGCGTCTCGCCGGGAGTCGGGGGCACGTCGCGCAAGCCGTCGCACTGCTCGACGTTGAAAACCGTGTAGTAGCGGAGCACGAACCGGCGATCCTTCTCGCCGTCCGCGCCGGGCTTGCCCTCGTAGGTCTTATAGAAGACGACGGGGGTGCCGCGCTCGCCCTTGCGGACGGCGCCGCCGCGCTCCTTGGCCTGTTTGAACGTGAGCCAATAGGGCGACGCGAAAGGCGCGACGCCGAGCAAAAAGACGTTGACGCCGCGGTACTCCTTCCCGCTGATAAGGTTTTTGGGCATGCCTTGCGGGCCGCTCCGCCAGGGCTTGCGCCACGGCGCGACGCCCTTGTCCAGCGCGGCAAGGATCCGTTCCGTCACGATATCGTAAACGTTGACCCGGCTCGCGTCGCTCGCCGCTTTGCCCGTTCGTTTGTTTTTGCTCATGACGTTGACTCCTTTTGGGATGTACTGGGATTCAATGCATACCGTATGCCGGTCATAACCTCGCGGATCGTTTGGGCTGACCCGCGGGGTGTGAAGTCCGGGTCACTCGAGATCCGTCAACCGTTGCCGCCGTTGCCGCTGGCCTTGCGGGCGAAAGCGTGAAGCGCGGCGCTGGCCTTGTGCCACGCGTCGCACGCGTCGCGCAATTCTTTGACTGCGCCCGCGTCGACGAAGTAGATCGCGCGACCGTCGCCGTCGCGTCCCGTTTGCGCGAGGTCGGCGAGCTTGCGGCCCGCTTGCGCGGCCGCGAGCACGGCGCGATCCACGTCCGCGACGGCCGCGTCGCGCCCGTCGCCCTGGTGCTGCCCGAAAAGTGACTGTTGCCGCATCATGCCGGGGAGCGTTGCAGCGGACGTGCCAGCGCGTGGATCGTCGCGGGGGCGGCGCGTGGTGGCGCGGGCCGCGGGATCCGGTGTCGCATTCTTACGGTTAGGTTTTTAGGCGGATAGGTATGAAAGGCGCAGTATATCGCGGCTTTACGCGAGGGGCGCGCGGCGGGAGATACGTCGCCCCGGTGCGCGGGCGACTCGTCACGGGGCGGATAGGTCTATAGGCGGATAGCTCGCGCGTTCACGGGGTGCGAGTGAACCGGGGTTCACGTCGCGGGCCGCGCGCCGTTGTTTGGGCGGATAGGATTATGGGTTTTTAGATCGGCGCCGCTGGCCCGCGGGTTGCATTGATCCGGGGCATGATGCGCGAGACGCGGTTCCCGGTTTCCCCGAAAGAGCGGCAAGCGGTCCGGCAAGCGGCGGCCTATCGCGGCTGGGAAAAGCGGCGCGAGCGCGACGAAGCGGTGACGGTGAACCTTCCGGCCGATATGCTCCCGCTTTGGGAGCGGACGAAAGCGCAATTCAAGGGCACGCCAGACGAGAGGCGCGACGCGTTTTTGCAGTTCGCGCATGACCAGGGCGACGGCGCCGTGATTGAAGCTTTGATCGACGCGAGCGAAGCGCGACTCACGGGCATGCTGCGCGAGTACCGCTCGCGGTTTGCCGGTGAAACGGGCGACGCTGGCGACGTGAGCGACGCGAGCGCGGACGCGGGCGCTGGGATCGTGTATGAGGCCGGTCTGGCCGGTTGGCTTGCCGAAGTAGGGATCGGCGGCGCGGACGCGTGCGAGGACGGCACGGCGGCACTCGCGGGTGCGGACGCGGGCGCGGACGTGACGTTGCTCGACTTTGATGCGGACGAAGTGACCGCGGTTATGGCGCGGCCGGTGCTCGCGGCGGCGCTCGCGGGTGCGGATGCGGGCGCGGACGTGACGTTGCTCGACTTTGATGCGGACGCGGTGATCGCGGTTAGGGCGCGGCCGGTGCTCGCGGGCGCGGGGGCGGGCGCGGGTGCGGGCGCGGTCGCGGGTGCGGGTGCGTGGCTCGCGGGCGCGACGCTGGCGGATCTGGACGGCGTGATCGTGCTCGGCGCGGACGACGCGGACGTGACGATCGTGGATGCTGTATGATTGTCGTATGATTGTAGTATGTGAACGGCGGGCGCGGTGACCGGGTGAACCGGGGTTCACGGGGGCGGCGGCGGGCGCGTGGTTTCGCGGGGTTGCGGTCGGCAAGCGGGTTGCAATAGAGCTAAGTGCCCACGGCGGGCGGATAGGTGGATAGTCGGATGATGACGGCGACGGGCGCGGGTGACACGGTGGGCGTGGCGGGCGGGGCGGCGAGCGTTGCCGCGGACGTGGCCACGGCCGGCGACGGGCGCACGTTTCCCGTGCTCGTGTGGAACGTCTCGCGAGTCGAGGCGGCGCTAGCGGCGCTCGTGAAGCGCTGCGCGCGCAAGGGCCTTACCCCGATCGCCTGGACGTGGGGCAAGGCATACACGCGCCGCGAGCACGTCAACTTTTCCTGCGATTGTATCGGGCCGGATTGCGGCGGGTGCCGCGACGTCTCGCGTTGCCCGCTCACGATCTTGGGCGAGACGCCGCGTTACGCGGGTTGGTCGTTCCTCGCGTCGCTGGAGCACTTGGACGGCGAAAACATCACGCGCACCGTTCCCGGCGAGACGCTTCCCGCGCAGTACCGCACGCGGGGACCGCAGTGCGACCATTGCAGGCTCGCGCGGCGCCGCAACGATACCTACGTGCTGCGCCACGAGGACGGGCGCGTGATTCAGGTCGGGTCGACGTGCATCGCGGACTTCCTGGGATCGGACGACGCGGGCAAGATCGCGGACGCCGCGTCAATGCTCGCGGCGGCGCGCGGGCTCGCGGAGGGCGGGTGCGAGGACGGTATGGGCGGGGGCAGCGATTCCGGGGATCGGACGCTCGCGGAATACTTCCCGCTTGTCGCATGGGCCGTGCGCGTCGTCGGGTGGACGTCGCGGACGGCGGCGCGGGAATCGGGCCGCGACGCGACCGCGACGGCCGATATCACGTGGCGCATGTTGATGGATCCGATGGGGCGCGCGATGCGCGAGGGCAAGGTCGAGATCACGGACGAAGACAAGGCGACGGCCGTGAGCGCCGAGCAATGGGCCGAAAACCTCTCGGATGTGGAGGTGGATCGCGAGGCGGGCGACTACCTGCATAACGTCCGCGCAATCGCGCGCACGGGCCTCGTGAAGCACCGCACGGCCGGGATCGCGGCGTCGATCATCACGGCCTACCAGCGGGCCGTCGCGCGCGAGCGCGAGCGGGCGCGGCGCGCGGCGCTTCCCCAGCTCGACGCGCACGTGGGCACCGCGGGCAAGCGCGAGACGTTCGCCGTGATGCTGGACTTCGTGACGGGATACGAGACGGCGTATGGCTACACGACCGTTTGCAAGTTCCGCACGGCGGAGGGCGCGACGCTCGTGTGGAAAGCGTCAAACACGGATCTCGCGCGCGGCGACGTGGGCAAGGTCTACGCGCTCACGGGAACGGTGAAAAAGCACGACGATTACAAGGGCGCGAAACAGACGATCGTGACCCGGTGCGCGGTTGTCGAGGCGGCGGATATGGCGGCGGCAACGGTGCTCGCGGCGCCGAAGGTGAAGGGCGCGCGGGCGCGGAAAGGCAAGGAGGTGGCGGCGGCGAGCGTGGTGGTGACGACGACGGCGGCGGGTGATGCGGACGAGGGAAAGGGGGTTTCCGGGGCGTGAGGGTTCACGCGGCCCGCGTGAACCGTTCTTCACGTTGGGCCGCGGGTGCCGAAAGATCGCGGGAAGTTACGGGCGGCATGTGGTATGCAATGGGATGTGATGGGAGTCAAAAGGAGTCAACGTCATGAGCAAGCAATCGGAACGGGACGCGGAGCGGGCAGAGTCGATCAAGGCGCTGCGCAGCATGGGCGTGAAGCCGGGCGCGAAGGTCTACACGAGCGTGGTGCACGTCGCGCGTTCGGGTATGTCGCGGCATATCCGCGTCTTTCTGGTCAAGCGTGGTGACGTCAGTGACGTGACGTGGCACGTCGCGCGGGTGCTCGGCATGCGCCGCGCGAACGACGGGGGCCTCGTGGTCGGCGGGTGCGGAATGGATATGTGCTTTCACACGGTCTACTGCTTGGGCCGCGCGATGTTTCCGAAGGGCGGGAACTTGAAGCACTCGCCGCGTCGGGCGCAAGAGGAGCGCGAGGGTGCGACGCGGGAGATCGATGGCGGTTACTTGCTCCGGAATTGCAGCCTGTAGGGCGGATAGGTGGATAGTACGATGCATGTTATCGACGAACGCGTGTTTCGGGTCATGAAGTTCCACGTCTTCAATTCTGAGTCGGAGCCGATCGGTGTGTTCGTGCATGCCGAGGACGCGGCGGCGATGGTCGCGGTGCTCGGCGAGGGCGCGTGCATCACGGATCCCGGATGTGGGATCTTGTGGTCGGAGGGGTCGGAAGCGTTTTCCGCGGGCGAATCGTACGACGGGGTAGCTGAAGTTGTTCACAAGCGGGCAGCGAGGGAGTCATGATCGTTCGTAACTCGAGCGGTCGGGAGTTCTACGTGCGCGTCGTTTTCGAGGGCGAGCGCTACGGATTGAACGATTGCCTCACGCACGACAAGGCCGATCCGTTGATCGAGTTCTATGACCGCGCGCACGTGGGCGGCGACTTCGGGCCGCGCGGCCAATTCGTGAGCCGCTACTACGCGTCCACGCTCGCGGAGCACGAGCCGGGTGTTGGGCTCGCCCTGAACGGCGGGATCCCGGTGTGGAGCGTGGACGGGGTGGCGCTCGCGCCCGTCGTTGCGACGGCCAAGTCACTGGCGGTGGCGCGGTGAGCGTTCACGCCGCGGCCGTGAACGGGGCTTCACGCCGGCGCGGCGGCCCGAGTTCTTTCGCGCGGTTAGGGTTGGCAAGCGGGTTGCAATAGAACTATATGCCCACGGTGGGCGGATAGGTGGATAGGACGATGCTGGACGTGGACGCGAGCGGTTTCGGGTTCCTTTGGTCGTTCAACACGGAGAAGGCCGCGCGGGATTGCCTCGCGCTCCTCGTCGCGGGCGACAACTTGCGCGAGGGGCGCGACGAGGGGCGCGCGCGGATCGCTTACAACGATGACGGCTGGGAGCTTTCGATCCGCGTCGGCAACTCGGAAGACTTGGCCTGGTACCGCGGGTTCGCGTGCGGGTTCGTCCGCATGACCCCGGGCGAGCGCGAGAGCGAGCTTGGTAGTTCGCTTTCGCAGTGCCGGGGCGACTCGCCGATCGCCTTGCCGTCGATCGACGCGATCCTTGCGGCTAACGAGGGGAAGGGGCAGTCATGAGCACGTCGACGCCTTGGGGCCGGTCGCATTCCGCGAAGCACCACGCGCGCGGGATCGTCGAATACTCGTGCGCGGGGCACGGCGGGATCCACTTGTCGAAAACGCGCAACGCGCTCGTGCATCCGGCTTTCCGCGCGGAGGCCAAGCGCTTCGCGCCGGAAGGCTGGTATGAGGAGGACGTGGCCTTTTTCATCGTGGTCTTCACGTTCCCCGACGCGTTCGCCGCGGATCTCGTGACGCGGGCGCGGGCGGAGCTGAAGACGTGGTGGCCGGACGCGTACACCGCGGCGACGGGTGAGCCCGTGACGCTCGCCGAAAGCCGGGTGCTCCGCGAGCGCGCGGCGCGCGAGGCGAACCGCGACCGTTATGTGGTGGTTTCCGCGTACGGCGATTGGCACGCGGGAGTGCCGAAGGGCATGGTGGGCGTCGTCGCCGTCCGCGGGGGCCGGCCGGAGCGCGGCAATTACGAAAAGAGCGCGGAGCGGCTTTTCCTCGTGCCGGAAGCGGACTACCGCGGCGAGGCGGGGCGGACGGAGATTGGATTCGTGGTCGACGAATCGCGGCACGAAGCGGTGGACTTTTTGAAGGGTGCTGCGTGATGAGGACGGAGAAAGACCGCGCGACGGGTTGGACGCGAGCACAGGTGCGCGAGTTCTGTAAGCGCTTGAAAAACGACGTGGGTGACGGTTGGCGCTACATGGTGCCCGAGGTCCAGGAAGCCATGGTTGCCCGTTTCGCTTTCTTCATCGCGGCCGGGCAGCATTCCGAGAAAGTCGACTGCCGTGACATGATGAATCTTTTCGTCGATATGGCGAGGGCGATGGGTCTTCGCGACGTGGACCCTACTTAACCATGATCGTTGATCCCTGATTAAGCTTCCGTCGCTTTTCCTCGTTTCGCCAGCGTGAACGGGTTTTCACGAGTAATGGCTACATTGGCTGATCCCGCGCAGTTACCGTTGGCAACACGTTTGCAATATAGCTAAGTGCCCACGTTGGGTAGATAGGTGGATAGGTAGATGAAGGACGTCGCTAGGAAGCTCGGCAAAGCAACGGCACGCGGGGCGGCACTCTTCGGCATGCGCGCGGAGGACGTGATCGTCGTCGCGAACGCGGTGGAGGGCGGAGGCCCGATCGGTGCGCCGAGCGCGACGTTCGAGGTCTTCGGGATCGCGGGCGACGCGGCGATGAAGGAATCCCGCGTGCGGGTGAGGGCGGCGCTCGCGTGTGCCGGGATCGACATGGGGGCGGTGCACGTCTGCGTCCGCGTGGGGATGGCGAGCGGTGCGGACGCGTGCGGCGGGGCGGCGCTCGACCTTCCCATTGCGGCGGCCGTGCTCGGCGCGCTTGGCGAGGTACCGGTTTCCGCGCTGGATGGGACGCTTTTCGCGGGCGAGCTGACGCTTCACGGCAGTGTGCGGGGCGTCCGTGGCGTCCTTCCGATGATCGCGGAGGGCGGACACTTCGCGCGCTTCGTCATGCCGAGCGACAACGAGGGTGAGGCAGCGTTCGGCGCCGCGCTTCGCGCGCAGCGTGAAGGTTCGCGCGGCGAGCGCGACGTACGCGTGGTCACGACGCTCGCGGAGCTTGCCGCCGCTCTTCGTGGTGAGGTCGAGCTTTCGCGCGCGGAGGCGCGCGCTGCTCGTGCAGCGACGGGTGATGACGGGCTCGACGTGGCCGACGTCGTGGATCCGGTGGCGCGGCGCGCGCTCGAGATCGCCGCCGCGGGCGGTCATGGGATGCTCCTCGTGGGTCCGCCCGGTGCGGGCAAGACGATGATCGCGCGCCGTCTCCCGTCGCTCCTGCCGGCGCTCGGGGCAGAGGAGGCGTTCGAGGTGAACGCGATCCACAGCGCCGCGGGCATGCTCGGCGGCGGGAAATCGGTCGTGCGTGATCGGCCCTTCCGCGCGCCCCACCATACGGTGAGCGAGGCGGGGCTCACGGGTGGCGGGGGCGGCGCGAGCGGGCCGCGTCCCGGTGAGGCGAGCCTCGCGCACGGCGGGGTGCTTTTCCTCGACGAGCTTCCCGAGTTTCGCTGCTCGGCGCTGGGCGCGCTCGCGCGCGTCGTTCGCGACGGCAAGGTTCGGTTCTTGCGCACGAGTCGCGATTCGTCGCGCCGCGATGCGTCGTTCCCCGCGGCGCCGATCGTTGTTGGCGCGACGAACGCATGCCCGTGTGGTTATCGCGGGGTGCCGGGCGATCGATGCACGTGCGCGGAGGCCCGCGTCGAGGCGTACGGTAAGCGTGTGGACGGGGTGCGCGGTTTCTTCGATATGGAGATCCGTGTGCGGCCGGTGAGCGTGAGCGAGCTTCGTGAGCCGAGCGGGCGCGAGCCCGGCGAGGCCGTGCGCGGGCGCGTCGCTCTCGCGCGCAAGCGTCAGGCGGAGCGTCAGGTGCGGCTCGGGTTTTCGTCGCCCTTGAACGGGCTTCTTTCGGCAGCGGAGGCCGAGCGTGCGGTGGGCGGTGCGGCGAGCCTTGCGCGGTTCCCGTCGCGCGGCAGCGCGAAGGTTTGGCGCGTCGCGCGGACGATCGCGGATCTCGCGGCGTCGGATGAAGTGACGGCGGCGCACTTGGCGGAAGCGGCCGAGTTCGTCGGCGTGAACGGAGCGGAGCCGATCGGCGTGGACGCGGGTTCACGTGACGCAGCGGGAACCAAGTGATTCGCGAGGTTCCGAGCGGCATGTGGTATGCATTGGTATGCAGTGTGATTCAAACGGAGGTGACATCGTGATCGTGAACGTCGAGAAGGCTTTTCAGTCGTTTTTCAACGATTGGGTCGAGAAGGAGACCGCTCGACGTTTTGCGGAATTGACGGAGGGCGCTCGGTTCAACGGGTACAACACGGTTCGACACGAGGTGCGGGATGAGGCGCTCGTGCAGATCCGTGCTCGGATCAATCGCGTGCTGGATGATCGGTTCGAGATGATGAAGTTCGAGAATCCAATTCAAGAAAAGGAAGGTGAGTCGTGAAGGTCATTGTTCGAGTCGGGATGGTTGGCGGGGCGTGGATCGGTCAAGTGGTGACGGAGCGGGGCCGCGTGCTCGCGCAGTCGAATCCGCTCGGCGACGGCGACGCGGCTCACGGGCGCGCGCTCGAGATGGCCATGGTCCACGGGTGGCAGATCGTCGAGCCGTCCGGTCTGGAAGGACTTCGGGTGGCGTCGTGAAGCTCTTGATGCGCGGCTTCGGCAACGCGGATTCCGTGGACGGGTGCGAGCTTGCGCTTGTGCACCTGGACGCTGATCGGGTTCGGGAGATTCTTGCCCTCCGCGAGCTTTTTCAGATGGCGAAGTCCAAGGCGCCGCGGCTCTGGAAGATGGCCCTTTGGCACACGGATGCGCGCATCGAGACGGCGGAGATTCCTTACGAAGCGCTTCTCGGTGCTCTCGACGCTCTTGGCGCTTCGGGGAAGCCGTGAACTTCTCCGCGCCGGTGAAAGAGCTTATCTGCCACATGGCGGCATGCGGTTGGACCGTTCTTCCGAACGGCGCTTTCGTCGTGACGTCAGAAGGCGTTCGACCGGAGATGGTGCGCGAAGTCTTCGGGGACGACGCCATCGTGAGCGGCGGCGTGTGGATCGTCAGGGGCGAGAGCGCCCGGAACTTCATGGCGCTCTATCGCCTCGCGGCGAGGTTCGACGGGAAAGCGGGGAAGCCGTGAAGGCGAAGAAAGGCGTGAGGCAAGAGGCTCGTGGTGAGGCGCTCGCGCGGCGAGCCGCGATGGTGACGGCGCTCCGCCGCGAGATCGCGAGGATCGCGGACGGCGTGACGTTCGGCGCGAAGCTCGGCGGCGGGGTCGAGGTGATTTTCACGTCCTTCGCAAAGTTCCGCGAGCACGAGCGCCGGGCCGCTCTCGTGGCCTTGCCGGCGCCGTGGTTCACGGAGTGGACGTGAACGGCGCTTCACGTGCGCCGGCTCGCGCGAGCGGGGATCGCGGAGTTCGAGCGGGCATGCGGTATGCATTGGTATGTGTTAGGATGCAACGGGATTCAAAAGGAGCCATCATGAGCGAGGACGCAGAGGGCGAGAGCAATAAGTTCGGCGAGAGCGGGATCGAAGAGCTTCGACAGCTCGCGGGGATCTCCGGCTACACGCGCGAGTACGCGTTCGACGGGTTCACGGCGATCGAATGCCTGAACCTCCTCCGCGCCGTTCGCGCGTGCGAATGGGATATCTACGCCGACGCGCTCACCCCGGAGGAGCGGGAGCATGCGGCCAAGACGGGTAAGCTCTCGGAAGAGTGCGTGGCACGCCTCGATACTGAGTTCGGAGACGACAGGGGCGTGGACGAGGACGATGACACGTGCGGTTCGTGCGGCGCGTCCCTCGTGCCGATTGCGGGCTCGCTCTGGCACAAGGTCGAGGAAGATTGTCGCGCGACCCGGGAGCCGAGCGCGGAAGAGGTCAATGCTTACGAGGTGGCTTTGGACGCGGAAGGGGGCGAGTGATGGGGACGCGGGCGCTCGTGAGGGTTTTCGAGGACGGCAAAGAGATCGTGGCGATCTACCGTCAGATGGACGGGTACCCCGAAGAGCCGGGCCTCGGCGCCGAGGTGCGCGATTTCGTCGTGAGCAAATCGCTCGTGAATGGTTTCACCGGCGACGCGAAGTTCAGGTCGTTCAACGGGATGGGGTGCCTCGCGGCGCAGCTCGTGACTTTCCTGAAGCACACGGGCCGCAAGCACTCGGTTCTCGACGGCGGCAAGTGGCTCGACATTTTGAACGGGGAATCGCCCGACATCGAAGTCGGTTCGGTCTACCTCTATCCGCCGGATACGAAAGACGTCGGCGAGGAATACGAGTACCACGTCTGCGCGGACGGCAAGGGCGGCGTCGAGGTGAAGGCTTTCGAGGTGTCTGGTCACGAGGGAGAGCGGAAGCTCGGGGCCGTCGAGATCCCCGCGAAGAAGGTCGCGAAGGAAAAGAAGGGAGGCGTGTGACATGGGCGACGTGATTGGTTTCCCGGTGCCCCGTCATGACGGGAAGAAGAACGACGGGAAGAAGAACGACGCGAAGAAGAACGGCGCGTGGCTCCCGTATAGCGAGACGTCCTCGGGGCAGCTCACGCTCGACGCCGCGCGCAAGACCGTGGAGTCTGCGAAATGGGGCAAGGTCATCATGCTTGGCGGTGGATCGTCCGAGGATGAAGTCGACGACGTCGCGACGGTGATCCGGTTTCCGAGTGAGCGTGTCCGCGTGAGCGAAGGCTCGTGTGAGGGCGAGGGCGGCGAAGTCATCACGCTCCGGCCGCCGAACGCGTATCACATGGCCTACAACCTCTACGTCCGCGCGAGTCAGCTCGACGAGAATCCCGCGACGTACGACGAGGCGGAAGCGATGTACCGGCGCGCGATCCTGCTCGACCCGGGGCTCGCCATCGCGCACACGAATCTCGGCAACATCCTTTTTCGTCGCGGTGAGGATCGCGAGGCCGAGACGCTCTATCGCGCGGCCGTTGCGATCGACGAACGCCAGCCGGAAGCGCATTACAACCTCGGTTACGTGATGCTCGAACGCGGCGACGCGCTCGCCGCGTCGGAGCACTTCGGCAAGGCGATCGCTCGGGACGCCCGCTTCGCGGACGCGCACTTCAACCTTGCGATGGCGTTCGAGCAGATGGGTCGGGGCGCGGAGGCGCGGACAAACTGGAAAAAGTACCTGGATCTCGAGCCGAACGGCACGTGGGCGGACATCGCCCGCGCGCACTTGGCGCCGGTGGCGGGGTCGACGGCGGGGCCGGGGTCCGCGAGGCCGAAGCGGAGGCGCGGGCGCTCGAAGCGCGCGGAATCGGGCCTTACAGGGCCTACGTAGACAGAATGTCTATATAGTTGCATGGGTCGGGAGTCGGCGTTATAAGGGTCGGAAAGGTGAGGTGAGCCACATGTCTTCGTCAGCGCGCGCAATCGGTTCAGGAACGATCTCGTTCGGGCTCGTGTCGATCCCGTTCAAGGTCTACACGACGGCGTCGTCCCACGACGCGTCGTTCAACATGCTCCACGGCAAATGCGGGAGCCGCATGAAGCAGCAGTACCTCTGCCCGGTCGAGAACGTGGTTGTCGACCGCACGGAGATGGTGAAGGGCTTCGAGTACGCCAAGGATCGGTACGTCCAGTTCACGGCCGAAGAGCTGAAGAAGCTCGAACCCGCGAAGACCGATTCGCTCGAGATCGTCGAGTTCGTGCCGGAGGAGAGCGTCGATCTCGCGTACCTCGAAAAGAGCTACTACATCGGGCCGGACAAGGGCGCCGGAAAATCGTACCAGCTCCTCGCGCAGGCGATGAAGGTCGCGAAGAAGATCGCGGTCGGCCGCTACTGGACGCGCGGGCGCGTGCAGCTCGTCCTCATTCGCCCGTACCGCGGGGGCCTCCTCATGTCGTACGCGTACTACGCGAGCGAGGTGCGCGCGTTCGAGGGCATCGCGCCGAGCGAGAAGACGGAGTTCAAGGAAATCGAGCTGGATCTCGCGGCGCAGCTCATCAAGCGGCTCGAAACCCCGGCATTCAAGGCGGACAAGTACAAGGACGAGTACCAGGACCGCATCCGGGACGCGGTGGACCAGAAGATCGCGGGCAAAGAGATCAGCCTGCCCGACGCGGCGCCTCCGGCGATCATCGTCGACCTCTTCGAGGCGCTCAAGCGCAGCATCGCGGCGGGGATGGGGAAGTGAACGAGGTCGTGAACCCGGGTTCACGGCACCGCCGTGGCCTCGGGTTCACGTCGCGCGGCCCAGGTCAAGGATCTCGTGGGTTTGCGACTGGCACGATGGGTGCAATGAGGCTAAGTACCTAAGTAGACATTCTGTCTATATAGGGTTTTGGGTTGGTGGGCTCAAAAAGGTGAGGAGCTGACATGGGTGATCGGAGCAACATCGTGGTGCGGGATAGGGACGGCAAGGACGTCGTATTCTACGCACACTGGTCCGGTAGTAGCATCGCGGCCGTCGTGCGGTGCGCACTCGCGAAGGAGTGGCGCTGGACGGACGACAACTACCTCGCACGGATCATTTTCTGCGAGCTGGTGAAGGGCCACGAGGCGGACGAGACGGGCTTCGGGATCGGGCGCTCCTTGGCGGGCGACCGCGAGCACCCGGTCGTGTTCGTGGACGTCCAGGAGCAGCGCGTCTCCTTCTGCAACGACTTCACCGAGGACGCGGCCGTCGACACGAAGGCGAAGCTTCGCCGGGCGGACTTTACCTGGAGCTTCGCCGACTACGCGAAGATGACGGACGAAGAGGTGACGGACCTTCTGGACCGGTGTGAGGTCGAGCAGTGAGCGCCGCGATCTCGTCGGGTACCGGGTTCATCTCGCTCAAGACGCCGGATGGCCCGGTCGCGGCGCCGTGCAGGTTCGAGCGGCCGAAGCGTCGGCGTTGGGCGTATTGCCGCGTGACCGGACAGCTTGCCAAGAAGTACGACCGCGTTCTTCGCTGGATGCAGAATATCTATGCGGATCCGGGGTGCACGGTATCGGTTTTGGTGGCGGACGAACCGGATCCGAGGGGTCGGTGGTGGCGGTCGTCGGGCGGCGCGCTGGAACGCGTGCTCACGCGGCTCGAAGCTGTGATGCTCGTTCCGCCGCGCGCGGGCTGGGAAGTCGACGAGGGTTGGGTCGCGAGCGGGGAGTACAAGAAGGGCGCGCCCGCCCGCGCGGAGCTTCGCTCGGAGATGCTCGAGGAGGGCGAGAGGGCGCGCGCGGGCAGCGCGAGGGCTCGCGCCGCGGAGAAGATGAAGAGGCTCGAGACGCGGGTCTCGGAGGCGCGGGAGAACATCAAGAAGTACGAGCGGCGCCAGAAGCTCGCGGCGACGCTCGTCTCGAAGTGGACGCGCAAGCTCGCGCAGCGCGAGCGGGCGCTCGCGAAGGCGAAAGTTTGAGCGAGTTCGTGAAAGGAAAGAAGAAGGAGAAGACCATGGCCGAGGACTACAAGAGGACGAAGGTGAACATCGAGGAGCGCACGCTCATGAAGCGCATCAACCGTTTCCTCGCGGAGCAGAAGGGCGGGCGCAAGCTCTGCAAGAACAAGGCGGCGCGCTCGGGCGAAGGCTTGACCGATCGCGAGAAGAAGCTCGGCAAGTTCTACATCGTGAGCGACAAGAAGGTGGTCCAGCACCACGTCAACCTCGAGAAGTTCGCGCGCCAGATCGAGGTGCTCCGCTCGAACGAGGTGCTCCAGCCGTCCTAGCGCGGCGCGCGGGTGACGCTGTTCGGTTCGGTGCGCGGAAGGGACTTGCGGGGGAACCGCGAACGACTTATAATCCTAAGGTGACAAAACGGTATGATTGCGAAGAGAGGCATGAAGTGAACAAGGTGAGCAGGGCGGCGACGAAAGACAAGGCGATGGCGGTGGCGGCGGGGATCTCCGCGTTCGCGGGGATGCTCTCGCTCGCGGGCCTCTTCGGCCCCTTGGGCGACGCGATCGGGCACGTGCTCTCGGCGTCGCTCGGGGTCGTCGCTTGGGCCGGCGTCTTGATGCTCGTGCTCGGAGCCGCGTCTCTCTGGCGCGGCAAGGGTTACAAGGCTTTCCGCGGCTTCACGGATGCGGGACTCGTGCTCGTCTTCGCAACGCTCGTCCGCGTCTGGGGCGGCGATGGCGGGTTCTTGGGTGCGGGCCTCGGCGATCTCGCGGAGTCTGGGCTCGGGACCGTGGGGGCGTCTCTCATGGCGCTCTTCCTTGTTTTCCTGGTCTTCGCGTCCCGCGTCGACCTCCGCAGTATCGCGGCGCGCCGTGGTCGTAGTGGCGCGGCGCCGCTTCGTCCGGTGCGTGCGGACATGCCGCACACGCAGCCGATGTCTCCCGCGCCGGGGGCTTGGGCGGCGGAGCCGGAGTCGCTCGCGCCGGTGTCGGTCGCGGACGCCTGCTCGCAGGAAGATGCGGATGCGGGGACGTCATCGCCGGTGCCTTCGTCGTCGGTGCCTTCGTCGTCGGTGGCGTCGGAGCGGGAATCGTGGGAGCCGGAGTCGTCTTTCTCTGCGACGCTTCCTTGCGTCTCCGCTCCCGACGGGATCGGGTTCAAGAGCCGCGTTGTCCGCGAGTTCGAGAAGCCGGCGACGTCGCTTCTCTTGCGCACTGAAGCGTGCGCGGGCGCGGCCGGCGATGCGCAGCTCGCCGAAGAGTCTCGCCACCTCGTTTTGACGCTCTCGTCGTTCGACGTCGAGGCGAGCGTGCTCGCGGTGGTCCCGGGTCCGGTCGTCACGACGTTCGAGTGCGGGATCGAGGCAGGCACGAAGCTCTCGAAGGTGATGGGGCTCGAGGGGGACTTGTCGCTCGCGTTCGGCCGCAAGGTCCGCGTCGTGCCGTCGCGCCTCGGGCGCGTCGGGTTTGAGGTGCAGAACGAGGAGCGTGCTGCGGTAGGCCTTCGCGAGCTTCTCGAGGACGCGCGCTGGGAAGAGGCGAAGAAGTCGGCCTCGCTCCCCGTCGTGATCGGGCGCGACGTTCGCGGCGAGGGTGTCTACGCGGACCTCGCGACGATGCCGCACCTCATCGTGGGCGGCGCGACGGGGTCGGGTAAGAGCGTGGGCACGAACGTTCTCTTGTCGTCGCTCCTCTTCGCGCGCTCGCCGGAAGAAGTCCGCCTCGTGCTCATCGACCCGAAGGTCGTCGAGCTTCAGCCCTACGCGGGCGTGCCGCACCTGCTCTGCCCGGTCGTGACGGAAGCGGATCGAGCGATCCGCGCGCTCTCGTGGTGCTGCGAAGAGATGGATCGTCGCTACCAGCAGCTCGCTCGCGGGGGGGTCAAGAACCTCGCGTCGTTCAACGGCAAGGTCTCGCGCACCGAGCGCATGCCGTTCATCGTGGTCGTGGTCGACGAGCTTGCCGACCTGATGATGCAGGAGAAGAAGGCCGTCGAGCCGCTCCTCGTGCGGCTCGGGCAGAAGGCGCGCGCCGCGGGCATCCACGTCGTCGTCGCCACGCAGCGCCCGTCCGTCGACGTCGTGACGGGGCTCATCAAGTCGAACTTCCCTTCGCGGGTGGCTTTTCGCACGGCGCAGGCGATTGACAGCAAAGTCGTGCTCGACGAGCAGGGCGCGGAGCACCTCCTCGGCAGGGGCGACGCGCTCGTGAAGACCGGCGACTCGGATGCGCTCGTTCGGGTCCAGGTTCCGATGGTCACGGAGGACGAAGTCGGCGCGGTTGTCGGGCACCTTCGCTCGCAGGGCTTGCCGAACTACGACGCGAGCATCCTCGCGGAATCCGAGCCCGTGGTGCTCGGAGACGACGGCAAGAGCGGTAAGCGGGGCAGCAAGCGCGCCGCTCGTGCGCCGGGGAAGGTGTGGTCGTGAGGAAAGTTCAAGTGGGCGGCGAGACGTGGGAGTTCACGACGGGCAAGGGCAATGCCGTCATCAAGAACCCGCGCACGGGCAAGAAGACGATCGTGAATTATTTGAAGCTCACGGGTCGCGATTGGAACACCATCGAGCGCGGGCAGTGGAAGAGGACGAGCGATGGCATGGTCACGCCGGGCCACGTGAAGGCTTACATCGCGCGTTACCTCTCGGAGAAGTCATGATGCCGCCGCTGTACTTCTTGATGCTCCTCGCGGTGACGGGGCTTCCGCCCGCCGTGCTCGTCTTCTGCCTCGTCGCGAACGAGGTGCGGTGGAATCGATGGCGCCGGGAGAACCTTGAAGGGGGAATGGAATCATGAATCGCATGGGCTGTACGGGTGTGGTGATGGTCGTGGTAGTCGCTTGCGGGCTCTTCGCATGTGGCGGAGTCTCGGGCACGGATCTCGATGGCGGTGATCCTTTGGACGGTGGCGGCGATCCCGACGTCGTGCAGGTGGACGGTGGCCAGGGGAACGATGGACAGGGTGACGGAGCGCAGGTAGATGGCGTCGCTTCCGACGGCGGTGCGGACTCGGCGAGCGACGCGGGATCAGACGGCGACGGCGGCGTCACGTCGCCCCCGTGCGACGGCGGCTGCGGGGGCGGCCTCGCATGCTGCTCGAACAAGTGCGTGGACGAGTCGAGCGATTCCAAGAATTGCAACGGCTGCGGACTTGCTTGCACGGGGAGCAAGGGCGCGTGCAGCGCGGGGGCGTGCGTCTGCTCGATTGACCTCGGGACGTGCTCGCACTCACCGTGCACGACGGGCGCGGCGCTCCCGAAGGGCTGCGACCCCAGTTACATCGTGACGATCACGTGCAACCTCTTCCCGTCGTGTTGCACGACGGCGTGGGACGCGACGTGCGTGAGCAACGCGGAGACGTACGGCGGCCTTGTCTGCACGGGTTGTTAGCACGGGTTGTTAGCGCAGGGCCGACTCTCTTGTGAAGAGGCCGTGGAGGATGTATAGAGGGATACATGTCAACTCATCCCACGTACCTCCCGAAGAAGGACACTCAGCCCTGGCGCATCCTCAAGCTCCTCTCTGCGCGGATGCCGCTCACCTCCGCCCAGGTCGCCGCGGAGCTTTCGCTCGGCGTGAGGGTGACGGTGCAGGCGCTCTACCTCCTCGCCCATCGCTACGGATTCGTCTACCAGGGCAAGTCGATGAGCGGCTATCTCCTCACGAAGAAGGGCCACGCCATTGCGCGGCGCCTCGGGTTCAGCGGGAAAGCGCTCGGGAAGACGGTCGTGGAGGATTCTTCTTCTCCTTCTCCCGCATCGCCCAGGCGCGGGCACGGCGCGAAAGGCGAGGGCGGTGTGAAGCGTGTGGGGCGGCGCCAGGCGAAGCGTGGCGCCGAGAGCGTCGCCGTCGTCGCAGGTGACGACGATCTCGCGCGCATCATCCGCGAGCAGCAGGACAGTAAGCGCAAGGGAATGAGGGCCAAGCGCACAGGCACGCAGGTTCCGTCCCTGCCGGTCATCACGGGGGCGGGGGCCGGTGGGGCGGGCGCGGGCGCGAGGGCTTTCGCCGAGAAGCATCCCGATCTCGTCAAGGAGCGCGCGGCTTGTCTCGCGCGCGTCGCGGCCATCGACGCTTACGCCGAAGCTTGTGAGAAGCTCTACGCGTCGAGCTTGGGGGGTTGAGCGTGAAGTCGAAGATGAAGTCGAAGTCGGGGCGCAACGTTCCGAGCGAAGTCACGCGGTCGATCAACTTCCGGGTCCCGAAGTCCTGGGTCGGCAAGGTCGACGTACTACGAAAATCGAGCCTCGTTCCTGTGGAAGTCTCGCGCACGGCGATGTTTCGTTTCGCGCTGGGTCATGGACTCGAAATGCTCATGAAGGGGAAGGGGAAGGGGAAGGGGAAGGGGAAGGGGAAGGGGAAGGGGAAGGGGACGGGCAAGAGCGCGATTCGCCCTGCCCGCTCGAGCAGTTCGCGTACGCGGCGAGGTACCACGCGGAAAGCAGCACGAAGATGACAAGTGCGCGTCGAGTCATGGAGAAAAGAGTCCCGTTCTTCGTCGACAAGATCGCAGGCGCTTTGGGTTCGCTCAAGTGGGGCGTGTATGAGAGGATGGACTTCGGTGGGCAAGGAGAAGGGAAAGGAAAGACTCAGCTCGTCGCGTCATGGAGCAAGCGATCCGAAGCCCGCGAGGCCGTGAGGCAGTTGAACAAGGAAGAGCGTGACAGCGGGTGAAACGCGCGTGAGCAAGGTTACCCTCTCGCCCAGGGCGAACGCCCGATACCTGATTCTCGAGGTCGAAGGCGACGCTAGCGTGTCGGTCTCGATCTCGAAGGAAGAGGGCCACCAGATCATCGCGCTCGAGATGGACAGCCCCGAGACATCGTCGTCACTCGGCCTCGCCCTCGTCGGTTGGCTTTCGAGGACGAGCTGGGATGGGGCGAGCGGGTTCGCGGGCAGCGAGCCTGCGAAAGCGCCGGGAAAGAGAAGGAGGCGCCGGTGAGCGTGGGGTATCCTTCGGGACAGCGGACATGACGTGGCGTCCTAACCGGAAGCTGTACCTGTTCCACGTCGAGGAGTTCGACGCGCGACGCGAGAGTTGGTTTTATTGCGGCATCGTGCTCCTTCCCGACAACGCGACGCGGGGAGAAGTCGCGCACGCGCTCAAGGTCTTCGGGATGGCATGCCCGAGGGAATCGGACCGCGTGTCGTGGAGTTACGTCATGCTTCCTGGCCCGGACGGCAAGGGGATGCTCCCGCGGCCGAGGGCGCACGTGCAGACCGGGGCGGGGGCGCCGATATGCCGGCTCGTGGTGAAGCCGAGCGCCGCGCGCCGCGTGCGTGAGGGCGGTTGAGATCGATTCTGCGAGCGGCACTCTTGACAGAAGAGGTCGTCAGACGAATACCCATTGAGTGGTTCCCAATTTGTTTGACGAATGATGACTTGATCTGCTAAGTCATCCTCTGCGTGTGAGAGTCTGCGTGTGAGAGGCTCGTTTCCCGGATCGAGGAAGGACCCGCGCCATAGGTGCGCGACGGGTCCTGTTCCGGGGGCGACCGCAAGCGAAAGTGATAAGTCGATGGGCAGCAAGAAGGTGAAGGTGCACGGCTCGAAGAACACGAAGACCGTTGCGAAAAAGGCGAAGGCCGTTGCGAAAAAGGCGAAGACCGTCGCGAAGCCGGTCGCGGTCGCGGCGAAGCGGGCGAAGAAGGGTGGAGCGAAGGCGGCTGCAAAGGTCGCCGTGACCGTGGCGCCGGGCTTGAAGACGCCGGGCGCCGTCGCCGCGACGTTCTCAGCCGAGCGTCCCGGGTACCTGCCGCGCGAGGGATCGCTCCCCGACATGATCTTCCGCCGGCTGATGGACAAGCCCATGCCCTACGGCGAGCTTGCCCGGCACCTCGAAGCGGACTCCAAGCTCACGGGCGACGCGCTCACGAGCCAGCTCTCCGCGGCGCTCTACGATCTCTGCAACAAGCGCGGCGTCCTCGTTCGCGTCGACTACGACACGTTTCAGCCTGTTCCGGCGAGTCGTTCGCGCGGTGCCCTCTACACGGTCGCGGATCGTGCCCGTGCGGGGTACGAAGCGCGCAGCAAGCTCAGCGCCAAAAGGGGTGCGAGCGTGCCGACTGCCGCAGGGCCTGGACAGCTCGATTTGACGAGCTTCGGGCGCCCGATGAACGGTGCCGCGTCGGCTGCGTCGGTTGCATCGGCGGCGACTGCGCAGGTGAGCGATGCGATGCTGATCGTGCTTCCCAAGCCCGAGAAGATGAGCGACGCGATGTACGCGGAGCTTCGCGCAGCGCGGCAGGCGGCGGCCGACCAGGTCCGTCAGGCGACGGAAGCGATCACTGCGATCGATCGCCTCCTCAAGGTTCCGAGCTTCTCCTGAGGGGCAGTTCCGTGCTTCGTCCTTCCGTTGAAACCGAACGCCTCTCGACCGTGCAACGCGCCGCGCGGCACGTGCTCGACAAGGTCTCGCGAGGCGAGTCCGGTTTCGGCTCGATGGAGGTCTTCCCGTCCGACGTGCCGAGGGCGCTCTCGGGATCAACGGAGTACATCTGGCGTGCGCAGCTCGCGTGGGCCTGGTGGAAGGCGGCCTATCTCTCGTGCAGAATCCTGGGGCGCGGGGTCGGCAAGCATCGGAACTACACGCTCCTGCCTGCGGGTCGCGAAGCGCTCGAGCGAATCGCGAGCGATCCAGTCCTCGCGTCGTTCTACGTGAAGGCGAAGCGGAACACGGCTTCCGAGAGCTATCCCTCGGATTGGTTTCGGCCCGAAGCTCTCCGGGCGCCTCCTCCGAAGGAGGAGGACGCGGAAGAGCAGGACGCGGAAGAGGAGGACGCGGAAGAGGAGGACGCTGAAGACGAAACTTCTGTGGGAGGACAGGAAGAGCAAGGGCCTGCCTCCGAGGACAGGGAGAAGGATAGGAGCACGGGCATCGAGGTCGAACGCGAGCGACGTTGGGATCTCATGATCGGTGTGCTCGAGAAGGTGAGCACGCAATTCGGTGACTTGAAGACCGAGATCACTTCCCTCAAGGCCGAGGTCAAGGCGCAGTCGGATTTCGTGCTCGAGGTCGCACAAAGGATCGAGGCTTCGAGCCGGTCGAGCGTGACGAGCGTGCCGAGCGTGACGCGTGAAGATCTCGGGCGCGTCTCGGCAGAAATCGTGCAAGCGATCGTTTCGGAGAAGACGAAGCTCCTTCACGTCGGCGCCAATTTTCTCGAATCCATTCGTTCCGTGCATTCGAAGCTCGACGAGGAGGAGCAGCGCCGGCAGGCGTGGGGCGAGAAGCTCTTGGCGTCGGTCGGCGGGATCGGATCCGAAGTTGCGGTACTCGCGAAGCGCGGAAAATCGCATGAGGAACTCGAAGTCTTCATCTCGGGACGCATTCAGCAGCTCGCGGACGACCTGAGGGGCGACCAAGAGGATCTTCTCGAGGCGGCTGCCGAGACCTTCGACAAGCGTCTCGGTGCGCTCGACAAACGTGTGGCCACGGCTGTCGCGAAGACGCCGGACTTGAGCGGCTTCAAGGAGGATCTGGCTGGCTTGAGGGAGGACTTCTCCGGCGTGAGGGAGGACTTCTCGAGCGTGCGCGAAGACGTGGAGGCGCTGCTCGAGTCGATCGACGAGTTCGATAAGGGCTTCATCTCGAGGCTCGAGGAGTACAAGAAGCAGGGCTCGGCGACGAACGAGACCTTCGTGCGCGTGACCGAGGGCGTGCAGGACATTCTGCGTGCGACGCGCGCCGTTTGCAGTGCGATGGTAGAGGTCAGCGTGCAGCGCAGCGCGGCGGCGGGTGCGTCGCCGGAGGAGATTCGCAGGAGGGCCGAGGGCGCGATCGACACCTTGGAGACTGCCTCGAAGGCGATCAAGGGGCGCGTGTCCTCGCTCGGCGCGGGCATCATCAAGAACACGGCTTTCGATGTGGACGACGGCGACAGCGACGGTGACAAGGGTGCGGAGGAAGAAGAGTCATGATGACGCCGATGAAGAAGCTCGCGCTCGCCGAGCGCAAGGAGTACGACGCGGCGAAGCCGGAGGAGCGTAAGGCGTGCGGAAAGGCGGGTATCGGGGCTTTCATCCACATGCGTCATCCGGACGTGATGGTGAACAACGTGCGGCATCGCTGCCGGCTCCTCGCAGCAGGCGATGCTGCGGACATCTTCTGGGCGCGTGTCGAGGATGGGATGCCGCTCGTGACGGCCGTCACGCTTTTCGCCGAGTGCGCGCGCGTCTGGCGTGAGAAGAACGGCAAAGGCGAAGGCGTGACCCAGGACGACGTCATCCGTGAACGGCTCATCCGGTACGACAGCGAGGGCCACATCCGGACAACGGCGGCTGGCAAGGTGTACCGGGCCTCGTCGACCTTCGGGCGCTCGAAGCGCATCGCGAGCGGCGAGGAGTCGGCCAAGAAGACCCCGTCTGGACGCCACAAGACGATCGTGCGTGAGGCCATCGCTGCTTGGATCGCCTCGCGTTTGCCGAAGAACGACGAGCGCGCTGCGGCGTGGGCCATGGAGGCGATGCGCGAGGTCGAGCTGCTCCTCACGACGTTCTCGAACCGTTTCTCGAACCAGCCGCCCGACAAGAGCGGTCTGAGGAACGCGTGCGACTTACTCGGGATCCCGAGGCCGGTGTGGGGCAGGCCCGCGGACCAGGCCCGTGCACGGAAGAACCAGCGCGCGGCGCTGAGGAAGATTCATCCGGACGTGATCGGCGACGACAGCGGGGTCGAAGCGTTCCAGGCCATCAACGACGCCTATGAGGCCATCGTCGCCTACAACGACAGCCTCGGTAGCAGGAACGGAAATGGGAACGGTAACGGTAACGGAGAGAAGGAGTGACACGCATGGCTTCCAAGCACGACAAACACGACCTCATGAGCATCCTCGAAGAGTGGGAGCCGAGTCCCGACGACACGGGGCTCGCGAGTCGCGGGGCGTCGCTCCTCAACTACGCGGCGGAGCGCAAGCCCGGCGCGCCGATCCCTTGGCCGATGATGACGAAGAAGATTCTCGGCATCGCGCGGATGCCGAGCGCCGACTCGAAGATCGTGATCGACATGCGCAAGCGCGCCTCGCAGATCCGTCTCGTGCTCGAGCGCGACTACAAGCGCGGGCTCGACAACATCGCCGGCCTCGGCGTGCGCGCGACGTTCAGCGACGACGACTTCGCGAACACGACGCTCACGCGCGCCGCCAAGCAGCACGAGCGCTCGGGCCGAAAGCTCATCGAGAAGCGCGCGCTCGTCGACCCGAAGAAGATGAAGAACAAGAAGTTGAAGACGTGGGTCGAAAATCTCTCGCCGGTGCTCACGTCGCACAACGATCGTTTGCTCAAGCTCCTCTTGCCGCCCGGCGAGGAGAAGGGCGACGAGGAAGGCGGCAAAGAAGGCGGCAAGGATGGGTCGAAGAAGTGAGCGCGCAGATGAACGCGGATTCGGGTGCGCTTTCGGAGATTGACATGCTCATGAAGGCGAGGCAGTCGGATCCCAGCCACGCTTTCAAAAGCGAGCTGCGTTCTCTCTTCGACGATTTCAAGGCGAGGGTAGGCCGCGATCCGGACGAGCGCGAGAGGCAGGCCATCGTGTTCTGGCTCGCCGGCGAGTGGATCTCCATCGCAGCTTTCGCGTGCGGGCGGGTGGATGCGAGCTTCTCGAGCGTCGCGGAGCGCGTCCGCTCGGAGTTCGAGCGCGGGCTCCGGAAGATGGTAGACGACGGGACAGCGCGAGCCGTGGAGCAGGAATGAAGCCTTTTCTTAAATGGGCCGGCGGTAAGACGAAGCTCGTGCCGACCATCCTCGCGCGCGTTCCCGTGTTCGAGGGCTCGTATCACGAGCCTTTCGTTGGCGGCGGCGCCGTGTTCATGGCGCTCCATGCGGCCGGCAAGCTCTCGCGTGCGCACCAGGTGGGCTATGCAGTCCTGAACGACGTGAACGCGGAGCTGATGAACGCGTACGCGGTGGTGCAGGACGGGGCCACGGACTTCGTGAAGAAGCTCCTCGAGATCAAGCACTCGAAGGAGACGTACTACAAGGTGAGGGCCAAGGAAGAAACGGAGCCGCTCGCGCGCGCTGTGCGTTTTTGTTACCTCAATAAAACCTGTTTTAACGGCCTCTATCGCGTGAATCGCGCCGGGCACTTCAACGTCCCCATCGGAGACTACAAGAACCCGGTCATCGTGGAGCCCGACGTCGTCGCCGCATGGCACGCGGCACTCGCGGGCGTGACGCTCCGCTCCGAGGACTTCGAGCCGCGCATCCTCGCCGCGAAGAGGGGCGACTTCATCTACGTGGACCCGCCGTACCTGCCGCGCTCGAAGACCGCCGACTTCACCTCGTACACGGCGGATCGCTTCGCGCTGAAAGAGCACGAGCGGCTCGCAGCGGCGCTCGTGACGGCAGACCGTCGCGGCGCGAAGTTCATCGCGAGCCAGGGCGACAGCGAAACGATCCGTGCACTCTACAAAGAGTTCGGGATCGAGAGCGTCTCGGTGACGCACGCGATCGCCGCGAAAAAAGCGTCGCGTGTGAAGGTCGGCGAGGTTCTGATTTCGAACGTGCGCTGATCCGGGTCGCGACCGGACTGCGACGGAGAAAAATCGTACGTCGAAGTGTCACATCAACTTTCCGAGCGCAACTTTCGGCAAGTACATTTCTGATCGCGCTCATGCATCATTGCCGCGTCATGCCGCTCGATTTTTTCGGTTGACCGTCCCGGTCGCAGCCCACTATTGCATCCCGAGTCGAGGCGACTCGACGAGCTGACGCCAGGGCTAGGTGCCTGGAAGCCGGCAACCTGAAGGAGAAGGTCGAACGAGCGTTCCCTCGTGAGACTGTCCTCCGAAGGAAGATGTCCGTCCGAACGCCGGGGTGCCGGCGGGGCGGCTCACGGGGAAAGGTGTGCCCGATGGGTGAGATCAGAGAACTGACGATCGCGCAGGCGCTTCGGCGCATCAAAGACATCAAGGGCAAGATCGCGAAGCACGCGCAGAACGCCCAGTCGAGCGTGACGCACAAGACGAAGAGCGTGCCCGCGTACGTCTTCTCCACGGAGCTGGAGCTTTCGCAGCAGTTCGTCTCGGAGATGATCGATCTCCAGACGCGCGTGGCCGTCGCGAACACGAAGGCGACCGTCGACTTTGAGGGCAAGTCGAGGCCGCTCACCTGGTGCACGAAGAGGCTCGCGGAGCTGAAGGGCGCCATCGCGTGGCACGAGGCCCTGCCCGTCCGCGCGCAGGACAAGACGGTCGAGGAGGAGAGCGTGTGGAACTCGAAGCTCGCGGACAACGTGAGCGTGGAGGTGGAGTACACGTGCCACTTGCCCGAGGCGAAGAGGGCCGAGAGGGTCGCGGCGCTCCAGGCGAAGTTCGCCGAGCTGAACGACCTCGTGGAGACGATGAATCACCGCACGCCCGTGTGAGGGAGGCGGTGGCAAGTTCCGGGGGCGGAAGGTGGAAGAGAGGACGGGCGATAGGAGCATCAATTCAGGACGGCGCAAGCCTTCCCTCGCCTATTCGGTACGGACACCCGCGGTCAGCGCTCAGACAGTGGCAGCGATGAGCTTCGAGGATTCAAGGGTGAAGCGTAGAGCGGTGAACAAAGCTCTCGCGCTCGTTTGATCGGAAGCCTTCCGCTTCCCGGATTTTTTAGATTCCTAAAGTTCTGCCTTGGCACTTTTGTGCCGGGGTGGGTTCGTGGTTCGTGGTTCGTGGTTCGTGGAAAAAACAACAGGAGCAATTGCTATGGCCAAAGACAACGTGAAGAACGCACCGGCGCAGGCGCCGGCCGCGGAAGAAGGAATGAGCGAGTGGACGGGCAAGTTCGGCGGCAGCGTCGACGGATGGTGGAGCCCGCCCGAGGAAGCCGGCACGTACGTGATGAAGGGCATCCTCGTGAACTTCATCAACAAGGACCGGAGCGACAAGCTCCAGTCGAACTCGCTCGTCTTCGAGCTGCTCGAGGACTGCGAGTTCGTCAAGAACGGCGGCTCGGAGAAGCTCAAGGGCGCGAAGGGCGACATCGTCAAGGCGCCCAAGGGCACGACCATCGGTGTCCCCGAGTGGAAGCAGCTCGAAGGCATGTGGCCGAACAAGGCGGGCTTCAAGGCGTACATCACCCACCCGGGTGCGCGCCGCCCGATCGGCAAGGGCCGCTCGATGCTGGAACTCAAGATCCAGATGTCGAACGGCGCGGTTCGCCACGTCGAGGTCCACGAGGAAGAGGACACGAGCGACGCGGCGGGCGGCGGCATGGCCCCCGAGGAGAAGTTCCAGGTCGAGACGGCTTCCTGAGAAGTCAGATCGAGGAACGATGAAGGAAGCGGGCGCTGGAAGGAGACTTCGGGCGCCCGCTTTTTTCTATGAAGGAGGAGAGAATGAACAAGCTTCGACTTTACATCGCCACCGCCTCGAACCCGCTCGAGGAAGCAGAGCGCAGGATCGCTGACGCGAGGGCCGCAGGGTTCGAGATCACGCACGACTGGACCAAGGACGTTCGGAGCGCGGGGAATGCTTCGCCGGATGACCCGAGGATTCGGACGTCTGCCGCGAAGGCCGATCTTCGTGGGGTAGAGACGGCCGACGTCGTGTGGCTCATTCAGCCCGAAAACGCGAGCACCGGGGCGTGGGTCGAACTCGGTTACGCCTTGGCGCTGAAGGAGGCCGAAAACTCGAAGCACGCCGCGAAGCGTCCGAGGATCGTGGTCTCCGGCGCTTCCACGCGCTGCATCTTCGCCGACCTCGCCGACGATCGCTTCACGGATCACGACGACGCTTTCGTCTTCATCCGCGGGATGCTCGGAGCTTCGACATGAGCGCGGCGACCGCGTTCCCCAAGGCGACGGAGTCGTCCGCCGCGCTCGCGAGCGAGTGGAAAGAGAAGACGGGGTGGAACCCGACGCCGGAGGAATACCAGCGTTACCTCGCTCGCGAGATCGAGATGGCAAAGGAGAACATCGCGAAGGGGTGCCCCGCGGACGTCGTGCTCCATTCGTCGCGCACCGTCACGCTCGTGCGTGAAGAGCTGCAGAAAGGGAAATGACCATGGCGAGGATTCCTGGAACGACTTTCCACGACGCAGACCCTCCCAAGGCGGATCCGAAGAGCCTCAACACCCTGCGCGATGCGGCGTACGACAACGCTAAGGCGCACGGCTTTCACGACCAACCGCGCACGATGGGCGACGGGATCGCTTTGCTCCACACCGAGATCTCGGAAGCGTTCGAAGCGTACCGCGAAGGCGGCGGCGTGGCCGAGATCTGGTACGAGGAGAAAGTGCCCGCGTACCACGAGAGCGGTGCGCCCATCCTCTCACGCGGCAAGCACGTCTCGGTCGTGGTGGTGCACGAGCGCCAGAACGACGACCCCGAGCGCCCGTACAAGCTCTGCGGAGTCCCGTCGGAGATCGCGGACCTCTTGATCCGCGCATTCGACTTCGCGGGCGAGCACCGGATCGACATCGAGAAGTTCGTGCTCGAGAAGATGGCCTACAACAAAACGCGATCGTTCAAGCACGGCAACAAGGTCCTGTAGATGCAGGTGCAGCTTGAGAGGTACGGCGCGCCCGGCGCGGCGGGCGCAGTGAAGTTCTCGCTCAAGAAGGGCAGCGAGGGGGACTTCCGATGCCTGCTCTCACCGTACGGGTGGCAGGCGAGCGTGCCGTCTTCGAAAGCGCCGGACGTGAAGGTCCTGTCGCAGCGCGATTTCCTCGTGCCCGTGCACGCCGCGATGCTCGCATGCGCGGCGCTCTCGAAGGCGAGGGTCGAGATCTTTGCCCCGAAGGAAGTCCAAGCGGCGGTCCGCTCCGCGGCGTGGAAGTGTAACGCGCCGAAGCTTTACGCTTACCAGAAGCAGGGCGCGGAGTTCCTCCGATCGCGGCGCCGGGCCATCCTTGCCGACGACATGGGCACCGGCAAGACGGCGCAGTCGCTTTCGGCGCTCGACGCCTCGAAGGCCGCGCTCATCGTCGTGCCTCCCGTCGTGCTCGGATCTTGGTTCGAGGAGGCGAGGCGCTGGCGACCCGATCTCACGGCGCGGATCTGGCAGCCCCCCTACGGGATCTGGGCGGAGCCGGGCGAGATCTGCATCATCGCCTATTCGAAGCTCCCCTATGAGAGCATCGAGTCGAGACTCAGGTGCCCTACGTGCGGCCGCCTCTCGGCATCCTATGTGGACGAGGCGAGCGTGCTCGTCGAGGAGTTCGTCGAGGAAGACCGCCGCGGGATCGAGAAGAAGATCCAGAGGTGGTCGTACCGATGTGACAAGGATCATGGGGGACTCTGCGGCCAAGGTTTCACGGCGCGCGACGACGAGGCCGAGGTCGAGCACATCTGGATCGGGCCGCGGCCGAAGCACGCCGTGCAGCTCATCGTCGACGAGGCCCACTGGTGCAAGAACCGAAATGCGAAGCGCACGATCGGCGTGCGGACGGTCGCGGCGCAGTGCTGGACGACCTGGATGCTCACGGGAACGCCGCTCCTCAACGAGCCGATGGAGCTTTGGACGCTCTGCCAATCCTTCCCTGGTCAAGGAAAAGGCAGCTCGGGCGCGAGCGACGCGTTCGGGTCCTTCCCGAAGTTCGTCGAGATGTTCCACGGCAAGAGGAAGTTCTGGGGCGGCTACGACTGGGCCGTGGACGACGAGGTCGAGCCCGAAGCCCGAGCACGCTTCGCGACGCTCGCGCTCCGGCGCACGAGGCAGGAGGTGCTCCCAGAGCTGCCAGAGAAGACGCGACGTTTCCTCGAGATCGCGGTCGACGTGCGCGGCATGCCGCACTGGGGCGAGCCGGAGAACTCCGCGCTCGGCAGACTGAGCGACGATGAGGTGCTCGGGGCCTGCGCACCCGAGGGATCCCTGTCCACGGTGCGCCGCGAGCTTGCCTCGCGGAAGCTCGACTCGCTCGAGCAGCTCGTCGAGGAGTACGAGGCGACGGGCGAGCCCGTCGTGGTGTTTAGTTACCACAAGGATCCGATCAAGCAGCTCGGCGCGCGCAAGGGTTGGGCGTGGATCACGGGCGAGACGAACGATCGCGACCGGACGGCGCACGTCGCGGCTTTTCAGGCGGGAAAACTCAAGGGCCTCGCCGGGACCATCGGCGCGATGGGTGTCGGGGTCACGCTCACGCGGTCCTCGAACATGCTATTCCTCGACCGCGACTTCGTCCCGGCGAACAACCTCCAGGCGGAGGACCGCGAGATGCGGATCGGACAGAAGCGCGCCGTGCTCATCACGATCCTCGTGACGGATCACCCCGTCGACAGGCGGGTGCGCGCCGTGCTCGAGAAGAAGGAGAGGTTGCTCGAGGCGCTCGATCTCTCCGAGGGATCGAATGTGCGCGCGGAGGTTGCGTCCCACAAGGGCAGAATAAAGATGGCTGGCAAGGTCCCTGATTCGGAGGTCTCATGACGACGGACAACGTGGTGGAGATGAAGAAAAGCGAAACGAAGGACGAGGGGCCGCTCTCGCCCGAGGAGATCGTGCCGCCGTTCACGCAGATCGTGACGGCGATGACGATGGGCGACGAGGGGTTCCCTTCCGAGGCGCTCTACGGTCTCGACGGCGTGGGCCGCGTCTGGGAGTGGATTCCCGGTAACCCCGAGTTCGAGGGTTCACGCGATGGATGGGAGCTTCTCCCGAACGTGACCTTCAAGGAGGGCGTCGAGCCGCCCGCGAAACGCAAACCGAGGTGAGGTGAGTCATGACGAAGGCAAAGAAGAAGGCTGCGAAGAAGGCTCAGAAAGTCAAGTCGAAGGCTGCACCGAAGAAGGCGTTGAAGAAGTCGGTGAAGAAGTCGGCGAAGAAGATGACAAAGAAATCGTCGAAATCGTCGAAAACGTCGGCGGTGAAACAAACGACCGAGAAGGTGCTCGTTTCATCGGACGGCATGGGTGGTGAGGGGTATCCCGAGAGCGATTCTCATGAGGATGCCAATGACGTCGGAGGCTTGGCCTCGTATGACGAGATCGACCCAGGGTTTGGCGGATGACTCGTTCGCGGAAGATGTCTTTCAAGATGGTGACGAACGAGGTCAAGACGGTGGCGGACGAGGTGCTCTGGCTCGCGCGCCACCGCAAAGAGGACGCGTGGTCCTTGGTGCGTGACTTCAAACGACTCACGCGCGGCCGTCGCGGCGAGCTTGGGCCGCTCGCTGCGACGTTGATCTCGAATCTCGAGTTCGCCTTGAAGGATGAGCAGAAAAGACTCAGGGCCGAGGCTAGAAAGAAGAAAGCGAAGAACGGAAGGGCGGTCCGATGAAGAGCCTTACGCTCATCGCCGCGATGACTCCGGACGGCGTCATCGCCGAGGACGGCAAGATCCCGTGGCACGTCCGCTCGGACATGCTTCGGTTCAAGCGCCTCACGACGGGCCACGCGATCATCATGGGACGAAAGACGTACGAGTCGATCGGCAAGGTTTTGCCGAATCGCCACAGCCTCGTCGTGTCGCGATCCCCGCACGTGGCGTCGCTCGCGGGTCTCATCGAGCCGAAGGCGGTCGATGCCTCGGCCGCCTCGTCGCTGTCGTGGTGGACGACGTTCGATCGCGCCCTCGAGCGCGCGTACGCGCATGACCCGTCACCGTTCGTCATTGGCGGCGGCGAGATCTACAAGCTCGCGCTGCCGCTCGCGACCACGCTGGAGATCACGTACATCGCGCGGGCCGAGGAGCGCGGCAAGCGCGACCGACGGATTGGGATGGAGAAGGTGACGCGCTTCCCGATCATTCGCCCGGATCCGTGGGACTGGCGATGCGTCCGTGCGGAGCCCGCGGCGGAGTCCGTGAGGGGCGAGGACGGGAGCGAGACGCTTTCGGAAGTAGAGGGCGTCGAGTTCCTCACCTTCGAGAGGAGGACGCGTCATGGAGACTGAGGAATGGGAACGCGGCGAGGAGCCGTTCAACGTCGGCAAGTGCAAGTGCGTCGGCGAGACGAAGATGGCGATCCGGGTCGAGGGGAAATTCCGCGACGGCGCGCAGGGTTCGATGTGGTGCCCGAAGAGCGTGCTTCACAAGAAGAGCAAGGTCCGCAAGAAGGGCGACGAGGGCGCCTGGATCGTGAAGACGTGGTGGGGAGAGAAGAACCTGTGACGCCCGCGGTCTGTTGTCATGGGACCCGAGAATGCGACGGCCAGGGCGACAAGCACTGGTGTCGCGTCTCGGGACAACCGAGTCGCGAGGGTCTGACGGTGCAGCTCGAGATCTTGACGAAGGAGAACGAGGCGCTCCGAAGCGCACTCGCGCGGAGCGAGCGCGAGCGGGCCGCGTACCTCGAAGCCCTGACCGAGACACAAGCGCGGTGCACGGAGCTTCGCGAAGAGCTGAGGAAGCGCACGTGACGCCGAAGAGCGTGAGCCCTTCGATTCGTCGTGGTCACTGCGAGCGGCGCGATGCGGAGCTGGCGTGGGGGAGGCTTCGCACGGAGGGAGTACCGATCGTCTTGGCCGTTTTCTTGGCCGTCTTGATCGTCTGGCTTATCGTTCATGCACCAACAACCATGGCGGTGAGGCGGTGAGGCGGTGAGGCGATGATGAAATTCCGGGTGACGTTCGATGATGGGAAAGAGGTCGTGGACGAGGAAGCCTCGTTCCCGAGCGGCGCGGCGATCCTGGCCGCTGCGCGCTTGAAGCTCACGGGCGCCCGCGGTTGCGTGGTCGTGGATGCAGATGGTTCGCGCACGCGTTGGCGCGTGCAGCAGACCTGGTACGCGCGGCCGGAGGAATCGTGATCGAGATTACGTCGAGGTGCCCGCACTGCAAGGACGCTTTCAAGGGGATCGTGATGCGCGTGATCTTGGGCGAGCTTCGACCGAACATGGCGATTGTGTGCCCATGCAACCGCATCGCTTTTTTCATCCACGAATTTTCTGAAGAGCAAGAGGAGCCCTACATGATGACGAACAAAATCCGGAGCGTCCGATGAGGGCGGTCCTCGCCGCCGCGTCCGCGGTCACCCTGACCTTCGGCTGCGACACGCTCGCGACGCTCGCCGCGCCGGACTTTGCCAAGCTCGCGGCGCGCGGCATCTCGTGGCGCGCGGGATACATTGACCACGTCACGCCGGACGAACTTGCGGCGCAGCTCGCTGCTGGGATCGCGTTCGCGCCGGTCACGTACGCGCTCGAAGTGGATCCGTCGCACACGCTCTCGAGGCTCGCTGCGCTCGGCATCCCGAAGGGCGTGACGGTGTGGCTCGATATCGAGGGATCGAATCTCGATGCTGCGAGCATTACGACGCAGATTAATGCTTGGTCGAAGGCCGTCGTCGGCGCGGGCTACCAAGCTGGGCTTTACGTCGGCGCGGGATGCCCGCTCAGCGACGCGCAGCTCTTCGCGCTTCCGTACATCTCGCGGTACTGGCATTCATGTTCGGATGTCTCGAACGTCCGCGCCCGAGGCTATTGTCTCATCCAGCTCACTCCGAATGACGTTACGGTCGAGGGCGAGGACGTCGATATTGACGTCGTCCAGCGCGACTACAAGGGTGGCTACCCGACGTTCGCGGCGGCATAGGAGGCGGGTATGTCCAAGAGCGATGGAACAAAAAATCCTGCAGCAGCAGCGCCCGCGGCGACTCCCAAACCGGTCATCGTTTTGCCGGTGGAGGGGCGTCCGGATGGCAAGCTCGCTTACGAGACGTGGGTAAGGAAGGTCGGTCACGCCGACGTGGCGGTGGCGTGGGAGAAGCTCGGGGCGGGCGTCCAAGCGATCTGGACGGCTGTTGCGGAGGCATGCGATCGCCAGACGATGGCCTTCCTGGCCTCGGAGAAGAGACGTCTCGAAGCTTTCCGGGCGAGGACGGCGCCGGCTCCGGTGGTGACGAGACAAAAGCCATAGGTGATCGCCATTTGCAGCATCGCTGCGTAGCGTGGTAGAAGAGCGGGAGAGCGAGAACGTGTCGCAGGGTGTGACGCGCCATCGCCTACGAGGCTCGGAACGATGGCGAAGGCGAAGAAGCGCAAGAGCGTGAGATCGAGGTCGAAGATCCGATCGAGGGCCAGCGGTGCCCGCGCGAGCAAAGTCAACGGAAACGGAAGTGGAAACGGAAACGGAAACGGAAACGGATTGGGCGTCGATGCGTCTCATGAGAAGAGGACGAGGGCGCGCCACGGCAACGTGATGACCGTGACGTTCCGCATCCCGGTGAACCTGAAGAAGGGCATCGAGGAGGACGCCAAGCACCTCGGGATGACGACGACGCGGTGGATGGTCGAGGCGGCGGAGGACAAGCTCGAGGGCAAGCCGCCGCGATGGTGGAAGGGTGCGCCGCCGCCCGAGTGGATCGAAGCGCGCGATCGCTCTTCGTAGCTCGCGAGGGACATGAGCGTTTACAGGACGTCGTCCAGGTGTGTGAACGACGACTTCAAGGAGGCGTTCGCTTTCTGGTGTGACGTGCGCGGTAAGAGCGGCGACTTCGGGGATTTGGTGACGTTCGTCGAGGCATGGCCTGCGATCCAGCGCGAACAGTCTCGCGCGATCGTTGTCGTGATGTCGTTCGCGTGTTCGCGTGTCGCGCGTACTGCATTTATACTTGCACCTCGCGCGAGCGTCTGCGAACGTGATTGCGGCGTCGCCGATTAGGTGAAGCGGCGCGGAGGTGAGGACGATGACGGCTGTTGTCAGTGGCGTGCCGCTCGCGACGCAGATCGCGCAGATCGCGGCTTTGGATCAGGACAGAGCGAGAGCATCGGCAGAGGCGAGCGCGCTTGGTCCACGCGAGGTCCCGAAGGCGCTCATCCGCGCGGTGCGCGCGGAGCTTCGCGCGCTCCTCGACGGCGACCTCGAAGACAACCTCGAGCAGATCGGCGCCGTGACGATGCGCGCCCGCGAACTCTTCATGACGATCCGCGGGCCGGGGGCGAAGTACACGCGCGGGCTCGGTGCTTCGGGTCCGCAACCGCTTGCCACGATGGCGAGCAGCACGGGCGTGTACATGGGCTCCAGCCTGCAGCAGGTTGGGGGATATGCCAATCCGGAGCAGTTCGGCGCGCAGGCGATCCGCCAGCTCGTGAGCCTCGTGCCCGAGATCCTCGCAGCGAAATCGAACTCGCCCGACAAGCTCATGAAAGCGATCGCCATCGCGAAGAAGGAAGGGCAGGAAGACATCGTTCGCGCGCTTCGCAAGAAGCTTCTCGGGGACGATGGTGAGGAGAACGGAGCGGCGCCGCAGCTCGAAGCACACGAGCATCACGAGCACGGCGCGAACGGCGTGAACGGTGTGAACGGCGCCGCGAACGGCGTCGTCTTGGACGCGAGTAACCTCTCGCCCGATGTGGCCGAGGAGCTGGGACTCGCGGTGCCGTCGTGATGGATGCTTGGTACATCCCGGCGTGGAACGGCGACTGGCGTCTCGAGCCGCACCCGAAGTCGCCCGAGAAGCTCACGAGACTCGTGATTAAGCGACCGACTTCCGATGAGAAGCGCGTGCTGAAGAAGCTTCGCGCGGCGTTCATCGAGAAAGGTTGGGTCTCGACCGAGGGTGCGGGCGGCATGCAGAACCCGTCGCGTTTTCTCGAGCGGCGCGTCCTCGTCTCTGCGCCGCTCGCGGAGGTCGGACCGATCGTCGCGTCGATCGTGAAGCCCGGCCCGAACGTGCTAACCGCGGTGCGCTCGAAGGACGGCCGTATCGAGGTTTGCGAGACGTCGGCGCCCTCGCGTGCGAAGCTCGACGAGGACGCGCCCGCATCGAAAGATCCTTACCGCACGTCCGCGAGCGGCGACGCACCGAAGAAAGAGAAGAAAGAAGAAAAGGAAGAGCCCTTCTCGACGCCGAGTGAAGCGAGCAAGGCGCTCGCGAAGAAAGAAGACGCGGCAGCGGCGGCGACCGTGAAGCGCCCGACCCCGTGCTGTCCCGATTGCTTCGTCGACAAGAGCGAGCTGAACAAACCGGCGACGGAGGTCCTCCTCGCGTTCATGAACGAGCAAGAGCATGCGTCCTGGGCGAAGAACAGGTTCGTTGTCGTGCGCGGCGGAATCACGGGACACCGCTACTTGATCGCTCATAGGAATTCCCTCATCGCGCAGCAGAATCGCCGGATGGCGTTTGACCTCGATGACGATCAAGTGATGCACTTTCACGATTGGGTCGTACCTCCCGAAGAAGAAGTGCTCGCCGCGATGCTCATCCTCAAGTTCCGCGAGCCATGGCTCAGGAATGAGGCGACCGCGCTCGGTCGTCACAGGTACGTGTTCAAGAATCCGTTCGGCGACGGCGGCGATGGCGTGCGCGATTCGATGTGGACGTATGGGATCGGCGCCACGCTTCTCGATTGGATTGGGACGTCGAAGCGTTCGAGGCCGCCGCTGGCGGTCTTGACGGATGGGTCCGGCAACCCGACGTTGGTGGACCAGAATCCCGAGGTTTGGACGTTGCCCGCGTTGCCGGGCGTGCCTCCCGAAATGTGACGACGACGACAAGAAAGAAAAAGGACCATGAGCGAGACGATGATCTTCCAATGTGATTTCTGCGGAGCGAAGTCCGAAGAGGAGTCAGCCGCGTGGCCGAGACGCGAGCGGTGTCGCGTGGAACTCGTGCTTCGCGGGCACCGCTTTGCGGTGGCTCCGCCGCCGCCCTCCGCTTTCTACCCGCCCTTTCCGATGCAGGCGGGTCCTCCGATGCCGCCTCCGATGGATCCGTGGCAAGCGGCCGTAGCGGCAATGGGGCTCCCCATGCCGCCGCCGCCGGCGGCCTTCGCGCCGGGGGCGACGTTTGCGGCCTCTCCTCCGGAGGACGAAGACGCCCGCATGGGCCTCGTGCTCTGCGACGATTGCACGTCGCGCATCGCGGCCCTCCTCGGCTTCAAGATCGAGACGCACGAAGAGATCTCGCTTCGCCAAGAGATGATCGCGCGCGAGATCGCTTCGGCGGTGAACTCGATGCCCCGCGGCTCGGGCTTCGGTGGTTCGTGGAAGGCGGAGATGGTCGACCAGTTCCCGACGGGCGAACGCGGCTCGCACGTGACGACGGGTTTCGTCAAGCAGTGGCCGAACCCGAACCCGCCAGTCTCTGGGGTCGAGAAGGCGGAGAAGTCTTCGGAGTCGAAGGACGATAAGGACAAGGGCGAGTTCAAGCCCATGGTGCCGGACGCTTCGTAGATCTCATCCTCGCGCGAGCGACAACGACACGGGTGTGGGGTAACTTGAATCTCGCGATGCGCAAGACGAAGCACGCGCCGACTTTCTTGCCCGCGGTGAGGCCTCCGTTCCGCGCGGAGGCCCCCAAAGACCGCGTCGGCGAATGGCGTAAGCACATCGAAGAAGCGATGCAGGATGCGCGCAGCATGGGGATCGGCGCGCGGGTGGTCTCTCAGGACGGAATTCTTTTGGCTCGTTTCGAAAACGCTGTGCGATTCATGACACCGCAGTCGCGAGACTACGGGATGAAACCCAAGAAGCCATGATGACGAGGCGCGCGTTCTCCTCGTGGATGGAGCCGAACCAAGTTTCCATCTATGACGGAACCAAGTGGGTCGTCGGGAGCACGTCTGCACCGAGCGTGCTTGCGGGTGATGTCACAGGTCCGCCAACAAGATTCCGGACGCTCCGTGATCCCAAGGTTCTTCGTCCCTTCGTCTTGAAGTGTCCTTCGTGCTCGGCCCCCGTAGAGAGCGGCCGAACCCATTGTCGGTACTGCTGCGTGCCGCTCGCGTGGGAGCCCGTGGAGTCCCTCTCGAAAGACGATCGTTTCTACGAGATGATCGAAGAGGTTCTGGACGACGGCGAGCCCGTCGGCGCGACGCTCGGGTTCGGCCCGACCGAAGTCTCGTGCATGTCGGAAGTGCACCTGCAGACGCAGGCATCGATCGTGCTGCGCCCTTCCCACCTCTACGTTCCGCCGAACATCGCCGACGATTTCTCGATCGTGGACCTCCGCATCGGGTCCCGCTCGCAATTCGTTTCCGTGGGTGCGCTCCCAGCATCCGTGTTCTCGGTGGGGCGGGGCTCGCCCATCGCGTGCGGGGACACCGTGACGCCCGGGTTGATCGTCAAGCTCGTCGTGCGAAACGAGAGCCTTCGGGATCTGAAGTTTCGCGCGATGCTCCGGTGTAAGACGCTGGAGGGGGTTGGTCGGTCGCTGTCGCGCATACCTGGTCCACTCGAGCAGATCGAGCAGATCGAGCAACTCTGTTATTCCGCTACGTTGCTAAATTCCCATACAGTCGGGAAAGGGCGATGAAGATTATTTTTCTCGACTTCGACGGCGTCTTGAACTCGCACATCTTCATGATGAAGGAGCGTCTTCGAGATTCGTTGAAATCCGGCGGCGTCGCGGGGATCGATCCCGAGGCGGTCGCGCGCCTCAACGCGATCTGCGTGCGAACCGGCGCCGTCGCTGTGGTGTCCTCGTCGTGGCGCTACGGGCACCCGCTCGTCGAGCTTCGGGAGATCCTTGGCGCTGCGGGTTTCGTCGGCGAGGTGATCGACACGACGCCGCTCCCGAAAGAGTTGATCGGCGAGCAGATCGAGAACGTCTTCGATAAGCACGGCGCGAATGCACCGCTCGACGTGGTCACGAAAGAGATCGCGTCGATTGCCGTCTCCCACGCGCGCGGCGCAGAGATCGACAGGTGGCTTGCGTCGAACGCCGGGGCTCGTGAAGTGGGCGCGTTCGTCATCTTGGATGACGACTCTGACACCGATCCGCACAAGGACCGTCACGTGAAGACGAGCTTCTCGGTCGGCCTACGCGACGAACACGTCGAGCTTGCCGTAGAGATTTTGGGCCGGCCATGGAAGAGGACCCGATGAGCCGGGAGCTGAGCGATGATCGCTTGAAGCAGCTCTTGAAGTGCGTGAGCGAGGTGGACGGCCGGAAGATTCCGCCGAACACGCCGTGCTTTTGGGATGAGCACGATCGAGTCGCGGCGACGTACACGGATCTTCAGGACATGATCAAGGAGTTGCTCCAGCTCCGCGGCGCCTCGTGAGCCTGTGAGTCTGGGCTGAAAGAGCTTGGTGGTGGTCGTACGTTTGCAGTATGCTCGCGACCTCCATGAAAAATGCAGCGGCAGAGACGGGCGAGAAGAACCGGGTGACATGTGAGTGCGGCAGTCCGCTTCCGGTTCATTTTCTCGAGCTTGCGGACGAGCGCTTCAGTCACATTTGTCAGTGCGAGCGGAAGTACAAAGTCGAAGGCGGCGCCTTCGTGCGCGACGGTTTCGAGGTGAACCCGTTTGCGCGCTTCGACGATGCGCTGGCCAAGGCGAAGAAGACGAAGAAGGCGCGGGCAAAAAAGACGAAGAAGGTGGAGACGGCGACGCGAAAGGAAGGGTGAGCCTATGCAGTCGAGCGGGAGCGTGAGCATTGCGGAGGGCGTGCGCTGGGACGGGATCGACAAGACGCCGGAGGTCCATCCGACGGCAGTCGCTGAATACGTCAAGAACGGTTGGATTATCTTGATGGCGTATAACGTTCGCGACGACGTCCACGAGCAGACGTGGGCGCGTGGCTACCAGGAGAGCACTGTGCGGAGCGAATACCGTCCCGTCGTTCTCATGGGCCAGACGAACCTCGACGCGATTCACGAGGAGAACGCGCGCCTCGTGGCCGTGAATGCGAAGCTCGCGGAGAGCGACCGACAGCACCAGGAGCTGAAGAAGAACCACGAAGGACTCTCGAGGTCCCTCGCCGATGTCTCGCGACGCCTCGCTGAGGCTGAGGGGCATTCTTCGGACTGGCTCCGGCGCGCGACGGAGCACGACGCGCAGAAGCGCAAACTCGAGACAGACATCGGCAAGATCCGCACAGCGATCGGCGAGATCCGGATGAAGGAGATTCTCGGTGGCTAACATCGAACCCCCCATGCAGATGGGTGCCGAGCGCATCGCGAAAGAACGTGCGCGGCAGATCTCGGAAGAGAACTACGACGAGTGGCATGATGACGAGCACGATGGTGCCGAGATCGCGATGGCGGCAGCGTGTTACGCAGCCTCGGCGGCCAGCAGTCGCATTTACGTAATGAAGGAGTTCGCGGCGGGCGTGACTTTCGACGACCCGTGGCCGTGGGACGACTGCTACGACAAACGGCCTTACGACGGAAACGTGCTCCGGGAGCCCGTATCGGATGCGCAGCGGATCCGGATGCTCGAGAAGGCGGGCGCACTTGTCGCGGCCGAGATCGATCGCTTGCTCCGTAAGCCTTCCCGTCCCAAACGCTCTTCATCGAAGAGGAAGAAGGGCGCGTGACCTGGGCGGAGAAGGACGTCGAGACGTGGGAAGAGCCTTGCAAGAAATGCGGGTCCCATCGTGTCGGAGAAATCGAGTGCAACACGGACAACCCCGACGCGCTCGAGCACGCGTACTGGGTCTGCGTCGATTGCGGCGAGGAGCGATGACGATGGGATGCGGAGCGCGCGTCTGGGACAACGGCGACATGATCGATTGCGGCGAGAAAGTGCTGCGGGGAAACCGGTGCGCGAGGCACGTGCACGACGAGGTGTGCTCGCTGCTCCTCGAGATCAAGAAAAAGAAAGCGGCGGTTGCAAGGTTGGAGAAGAGGCTCGCGGAGCTTCAGACGGAGTCAGGATGAAAGAGCCGGACGAGAACTCGAGCGCCGAGGAGTGGAGGGCGTGGGCTCACGATCACGTGGACATGTATGAGCGGACCGTCGTTGTTCCCGCGAAGGTGCTCCTCGCGCTCGTCGCGGCGCGTGACGCGGCGCGCGAGCAGGCGGTCGCGATCCGCGGCGCCTGGGACGCTGAGAGGGAAAGGCTCTGATGAAGAAGGATCGGAAACCTCCCAAGGTCGTCGGGCTCGACAGGGCGATCGAGAAGATGCCCGAAGAAGAGCGGGCCGGGGCGCGTGAAGCGGTGCTCGAGATGCTCAAGAATTTCGACCCGGACAAATGCAAGCCCGTGCGACCGCTCCCGGACGGCGCAAAGGACTGTCCCGACTGCGGGAAGAAGCTTCGCGTCAAGAAAGGCGCGTCGGAAATCCCTGCCGTCATGGGACGCGCAGCGAGGCTTGTGCACTTCGCCGAGTGCCGCGCGTGTGGGGAGTTTTTCATGCTCGAGGCGAAGTCGTGAGCCGCGATCGAGATAGTCGGTCAAACGAGAGCGTCGAGGCGTTGAAGAAAGAGAACGCGGATCTTCGCGCACGGTTGTCGAATGAATCGGTGGGACCGGCGGAACGCTTCGCGCTCGGGAACGTCGAAATTGAGCGGCTCCGGAAAGAGAACGATGAGCTTCGGGAGAGGACGACGTTTCTCTCCATCTGCGGTCCGCATGAACTCGTCGGCTTCGAGATCGGCAGCGGGTGTACCCGCATGTGGAACAATGGCGAGAAGATCACGAACGATGACCTCGGGCGACTCGTTGCCGTGTTTAACGAAAAGTTCCATTACGGCCTCTTTGTCCAGTACCACATGGCGAACAACGACCGCGGCCAGTACAGGCTCTTCGCGATCTACCGTCACACGGACGTCGGCGCCGACCCGGAGCGCAAAAGGCAGCTCCCGCGCGAGGACGAGACCGCGATGAAGAACTTCGTTCGCGGGTTCATCGCGGCCGTGGAGAGCGAGAGGAAGGACGGATGAGCGCGAACCACGATGGTTACGAACAGGCGATGCGTGACGTGATTGGCGTGCTCGATGCGGCGGACGCGCTCGGCGGTAGTGGCCCGCGAGCCGTTCGGGTCGCGATCGAGCGCCTTCGGGAGAACAACCTCCGGTATAGGGCGGAGCGTGAAGTCGCCGATCATCTTGTGGAGCATGCGGAGGGTTGCGCATCACTCCATGATGCTGGTGAACCTGGTGCGCGCGGCCTTCCGTGCGACTGTGGAGCGGAGGGATTGAAGTAAGATGGGTGCGATGCCTTCCCCGAAGCCTCACACCTGCTCGCCGCTCCTCGCGCAAAAGGCGAAGAACGCGTCGTGCGAAGAATGCGAGCGGCAGTCGTACATCGTGTGCGACTGCCCCGAAGGATGGTTCCCGCCGCACCGGCGCGTCGAACTCCGGAAGCTCGCGCATGGGTTCGGCGGCGTGCTCGCGCACCATCCGACGTGCGCGAAATGTCGATGACCCGGACTCGTTGTATTCTTGGACGATGTCTCGAGTCTCTTGGCCAGCGGCGCTCCTCCTCTCGGTGCTCCTCGTCTGCATGACGTACCTCGTCTCGAAGGGGACGATCCCGAGCCACGCGCTCTTCGCGATCGCGGGCATCGTGGTCGGTTACGTGATCCCGAAAGCGCGGGCCGACGCCGCCGGCATCGGCGCCCTCGCGTCCCGGGCACACGTACGCAGTTCAGAGGATTTCTCGCCGGAAGAGATCCCGACGAAGAAGGATCTTCGTTCCGAGGCCGTGACAGCGGTGATGCCGGCGGCGAAGCGGCCTGAACCAAAGTCTGAAGATTGATCGCGAAGGTCGCGAAGAACGAAGGAGAGGGAAAGATGGACGACAAGGACGAGGCTCAGGAGAAGCTCAGGGCGAAGAATTTCCGGCTCGGATTCTACAAACACCACAAGGGGCCCCTATACGAAGCGACAGGCGTCTCGATCGACGAGGCGACGCTTGCGCCGCTCGTCCATTACACGTCGGTCTCGCACGGCACTCGATGGACGCGCACGCTGGAGAACTTCACTGAGGAAGTCGACGTGGGTGGCGAGAAGAAGCCGCGCTTCCGATACTGCGACGGTTCGTGATAGCTGCGCTACGTGTTCGTGATATCTTTCCTGAGGGACGGGTTTGATCCGTGGCAGCGAGACCAGAAACGTTCGACGCGCTCGTCGCGAAGCTCTCGAAGCAGAACTCTATCCTCGTCAAGAGACAGATGGCGGGCGTCGACTACGTCACGCTCGACGACGGCGTCGTGTCGCTGCGCAAGAATGATGGGCGCATCGTCCTCGAGATGGCCTACGAGACTTGGCAGAAGCTCGAGGAGGCCGCCGAGAAGGCGAAGAGCGAAGAGTCCGCGTGTGAAGTGAGGAGCGAATGCATCCAAGGAGGAAACGAACCATGACGACTTACGCGTTCGTGAATCAGTCGAAAGCGGCCGAGCTTGCCCCAGTCGCGGTGCTCGGGCAGATGGTTTCCGACATCCAGGAAGCGTACGACCTCGTCTTCGCGCCAGCCCTCGGCACGCTCACGGTGACCGTCGAAGTCGGGCCGGCGAAAGAGAGCACGGATCGCGTGCTCGTCTTGAAGGACATGCTTCCCGAGGCGCCCGGTGCGCTCGCGTACCATTCTGTCGACGACAAGGGCAGGCCAGTGCTTTTCCTCGGCGTCGAGACGATCCGTTCCGACGGCAACTTCTCGGGGCAAGCGCTGCTCGACCAGATCAGCATCGCGGCATCGCACGAGATTTTCGAGACAGCGGCCGACCCGTTCTGCGTCCTCTACTGCTTCGTGGACGGCAAGAACGTGATGCTCTCCTACGAGGTCTGTGATCCGGTACAGGGCGGCAGCTTTAAGCAGGGCAAAACCGCGATCTCGAATTTCGTCCTCACGGATTACTGGGACGCGGGCGCCCAAGGTCCGTACGACTACTGCCACCAGCTCTCGACGCCGCTCTCATGCGACGCCGCGGGCTACCAGGCTTGGTCGGATGGGACGCAGACGTTCGGGTCCAAGATGTCCGAGATGAAGAAGCACACGGTCAAGAACTACGGGCGCAAGACGATGCAGAAGGCGGCCTGAAGGATCATGGCGCTCCGAATCACGATCGAGTCGGTCCCCGTTCAGAACCCGCAGAAGAAGCGAACGATCCGTGTGCTCGAGATCTCGCACGCGAGTGAACTCGAGGATGTCCCGCTCGAGGGCACCTCGGACTACTTCGTCGTCTCGCTCGGCGACAGCGCAGGCAAGAAGAAAGAGGGCACCATTCGCGGGCACCAGCGCATGATGTGGGGCCCGTGGAAGCTCGTCTCGAAGGCCATCCACGCGCTCAAGCTCGACCTGGAGTGATATGCGCGGAGTGGAAAGGATGGTTCGAGCTGTTCGTTCGATCCGGTGCGACACGTGCGGGCGCGAGCAGTTTCTCTTGAGCGAGGTGTTTCCCATGGGTCTTTCCGAGGACGAGGCGAAGATTATCGGGTGGACGGAGGTGAACGCGGGGTCGCGCGGTTCGCTCGTCGATTTCGGCGGCAAGTGTGCGTGGCTCTGCCCGCTTCATGCTGAAGGCGGCATCTCGAAGCTCCGAGCGGTGGCGAAAGAGGCGGGCGTTAAATGAACGATGTTGTTGCCCCTCGTGTGGAGGAGGAGAAGATTTGCACCTCGTGCAAGGAGCCGCTGCCTCCGGAGATGTTCGACGAGTCAGACTCATCGAAGGACGGCCTGTCGCTGAGGTGTCGATCGTGTGAGACGCGTCTCGCGCGCCTCGAAGAGGATCGCGAATCTGCCCGAAGGAAAGCGGCGGAGGAGGCGCGGGGAGCTGAGACGAAGCGCGAGTACGTCGGGATTCGCGGCGGTCTTCTCATCGCAGGTTACGTCAAGTAAAGGATAGGGAATGGCTTGGTTGAGGAGTGCGGGGAAAGGCAAAGGCGATCGTGACGACGCTCCATGACGTCTGCAAGGCGCTCCACGCGCGTTGCGAGTTCGCGTTCCAGGAGGACCCGGATACGGAAGTCGGGAAAGTCCGGCGCAATAAGACCGATCCGGAGTGCTGGCTCTTCTACGTCTACGTCTTTCACGAGAGTCCCGCGGGCCGCTCTGTTCAGCGATCGAACGTCGTCTCCGTTTCGGCCGCGGGCATCGGCGTGCACGGGCTCGACGAGCAGGCCATCGCGACGATCTTGAAGGAACCCATTCTGTGATGTTTGTTCATGAGGATGCGCGCTTCGAGGTGAAGGTGCATCCGCACGTCGAGCTTCGAGACGGCAGTCCGCTCATCGAGGGCTCGCGCGTCCCGGTGCGCCGTCTTTGGGACTTTCACAAGCGTGGCGTGCCGATCGCGACGCTCATCGCGCGCTACCCGCTCCTTGGGCCCGCGCGCGTCCTCAGCGCGCTCGCGTTCGCCTATGACAACGAAGCCTTGATCGCATGGGACTTGGAGCGGTTGGCCGAGGAAGAAAAGCGAGGATGAAGATGGACATCTTGAGCGCGCAGCTCTCCGCCGCGACGGACAAGGCGATGGTCGAGCTTCATGGCAAGACGATCGAGAGGGTGCAGCGTGAGACGGCCATCACGTGGGCGGGTAGAGCCCTCGCTTCGTACGCGCTTTTGGCACAGACAGGCGAACTCCAGCGTTTGCTCGACGCGGAGGAGTATGGGCACGAGGCGCTCGAGCACGCCGCCCTCGCGGACCCGAGCCTCTGTGGCGCGATTGCACTTCACCTTGCAGACGCGAAAGAGCGCGCAATGAGAGCGACAAATCCGCTGTAAGGTGCCCTAGCCCGGGACAGTTGGCGACGAAGGGCAGATGGGCGTAGGCTTAGGTCCATGGCAATCGTCGGCATTCTCACCCTTGTGATCGCTGTGCTCGGTTGGATCTTGTGGGCGGCGCTTTCCGGTTTCACGCGAGGGACGTTCGCGGAGACCGGCAAGATCGCTTTCGCAGCGGGCCTCCTCGCTTTCTGCATCGCATCGGGCTCACAGAGCTGCTCGGTGGGCACAGGCGGCGGCGGCAGCGGCGGCTCAGCGCAGCACCACTGACGCATTCCTGATGAAAGCTCGCCTCGTGATGGGCGCCCTGGGCGCGGCCGTGGTGGTGGCTTGGTGGAAGCGAAAGCGGCCGAGCACGAACGTGATGAGCGTTGCGGAAGATCATCGGGTTGGGCTCGTCTTCTACGATCCCGATCTCGCGAAGTTCGGCAATGCGATGAGTCCGTTCGTGGAGATGCCGTCGTTCAGAGACGCTCACCTCGCGATGCAGAGGCCCTTCGAGGATCGGTACAACCCGCGCTACGAATCGCAGGATTATTTTTCGCCCATGATGCTGCCTCCGTCGCCAGCGCGTCCCGAGGTGCCGGACGAAGTTCACCGCGCGTACGATTACCTCGTCTCGTTCGTCGCGGATCATCCGGCGATCGCGGAGACCCTCATGATCAGCTACGCGGGAGCGCGGCTGCCGGACGGGAGTTACGTCGACACGCGGCCGCCGGGCCGGGGAATCATTTCGGTGGAGGAGTCTCGACAGCAGCCTGCTCTGAACGCCGTCTCGTTCGGGATCGAGACGCGCGCGGAAGCAAACCGCTTGAGGGCTGTCTTCGGCGATGAGGTCCTCGGCGTGCCGATCGTTTACTCCGTCCGCGAGGAGTGGCGAAAGCAGATGCCCCGCATCGGTCGTCCGCTGCGCGACGACCTCATCCGGTCGACACCCGCGAAGGAGACAAGATGAAACAGAACCAGAACTTTGGTTTGTGGCTCAAGGGCTTCGGCTGGCTCAAGACAGTCGGTCTGCGCATCATCGGAACACGGGCGCAAATTCTCGACACGCTGACGTGGATGCGCACGTACGGGGTGCGTGGGTTTCCAACAGCGCCCGACCCTAACGATGCGCCGTGGGTTATTCGTCGTATTGGGAGCTAACCGGACGAGCACGGGATGATCCATGGGCATCGAATTTCCTGTCAGCGTGGAGTGCGACAAGTGTTCGAAGCGAACGACGTTTCGCGTCGTCATCACCAAGCTCAAGCCGAATGCCGAGATGCATCTCAAGATGGTTCATGGGTGGTTGGCGACGTCGTTACCTGAGAGCGGTGAGCTTCTCGTTACGTGTCCCGACTGTAATCCGATGCTCGTGAGCATTGCGCCACCACCGCTGTCGCCATCGTCGCTCGCAGATCTCGAAGAGGTCGTTGAAGTGGTTGGCGATCCAGCTACGGATCCCACCATGCTTGCTGGTGAAGTGCGTTCGAAAAAGTGAAATGATCGTCGTGAAGCGGGTGACGGGTGCTTCCATTCGCGCGTGAGCCCTAATCTTTCGCGAGCGGCATGTACCAGTAGGTGAAGTGCGAGCGCTGGATCTCTTCCCACGGAGCCTTGGGGATCTCGACGCGCATCACGCGCTTCCAAACCTCGTACGGATCGAGGTAGCGGTGGCTATCTTGCGGATGCTTCATCGTTTTCGCTGCACGCTTCTTCATCGGCCTCTTCACCCGGGACGTGGTACCACAAAATGTCGTACGCTCTCCTCGTGGTCCGTCCCTTGCATTCAGTTGGTATGAGATGTATACCTGTGGGAGTCAAGTGATGAACGATGATTCGAAGAAGGCGGACGCGGGTGAGATGGATGCAGGCGAGATGGACGCGAACGATCGCGTGACCTTGGCGATCCTGAAGGCAGAGGCCGTCCTCGGCGACGCCATCCGTGGGAAGAGGTCGAGCGTGCCGAGGCGGCGGTGGCTAAGGAAGAACTGAGCGCTGTTTTTCGGCGACGCCGGTCTCGAGTCCCGGGAGGTCCCGATGAGAACGACTTCCTTGCGTTTTCTTTCGCGCAGCGTGGTGTCGGTTCGGCGGGCGTGGTGCTCAGGGTGCTCCGAACACTGCGGGGGCGTAAGCCGTGACCAAGGCGACCAAGAACAAGCGAAAGCGGACCGAGATGCTCCGAGAAGTCGCGAGGATCTCTGAAGCGTCGAGCAAGTTGCTGGGCAAGACGCGCGACAACGCGGATCAGATTGTCCGGCTGCTCAAGGCGGGCTTGGACGATGCAGACGATGCCGGCGACGCTGACGATGTTTCTGTCAGTAAAGAAGCGCTTCTGCGTCAACTCGTCGTCGAGATCTGCGGGCACTACGATCCGATGTTCGGGCACATCAATCTTCATCGACTCGATGACCAACTCTGGATGTCGAGGGCGCGGGAGGCGCTAGGCGAAGAGACGTGGCTCGAGATGTTTCCCTGGTGGGTCAGTTTCCGGGAGGAAGCAGGAAAGAAGAAGTGATGCTCGAGTTGAAGGACGGGCGCTACATCGCTGCCGTTTGGTTCGTTCCGCTCCGGAACGCCGTCGACAGGAGCGGGACCTTTTTCCAGCGCGCGGACTGGCTCGCCACGCTCTACCGGGACGAGGGTGACGAGACGTTCAAGCTCCATTATCGCTTCCGGTATTACGTCGATGACAAGATCCAAGGCTCGAAGGATGGGCGCAGCGGGTACCTCGTGGATCTCGTGGGCAAGACCGAATGCGAGGCGACGGCGATCGTCTCCTCCGCGGCGAGCGTGATCGCCAAGACGTGCAAGGGTGCGGACATTCACAAGATCGTCCTCCGCTCGAGCGACGCGCGCTTCGTCGCCTCGCGCCTCGAGAAAGAAGACTTCGTGCATTTCGAGCGCAATCGTGGCTGACGCCCTCGTCTCCAAGAAAGCGGAACGTGGTAAGCCTGCCGAGGAAGTCTCGAACGAGGATCCGGCGGCGCCGAAGATCGGGCGCTGGTATTGGGTGTCGGACGACGACGGTGAGGGCGGCACGAAGAAGTGGTTTGGCTGCGTCACGCGCGTGGGATCGAACTACGTCGAGATCACGGCGCCGAGCCGCGGCTACGACCGCGTCCACGAAGACGAGTTTTGGAAGCGCTGCGAGCACGAGCCCGATCCCGAGCGCGTCATTCGCGACGAGATCGCCTCGCGCCAGGCCGAGGTCCGCGGGCTCATGGACAAGGTGAAGGAGATCACCGCGCGCCTCGCCATCACCACGGGACCGGTGCTCCCCTCGGCGGGCTCCGAGACCCAGGCGCTCGCGCTCCGCGGAGCGGGCGACAAGGACATGGGCAAGTACAAGAAGGCGCTCGTCCTCGCGAAGGAGAAGACGCTCCCGGAGCTTTTCAAGGAGATCAGGGACGTGAACGAGGGGCTCGGGCGATGGCTCGCCGCGGAATTGATCCCGATGGAGGCCCAGGCCGAGGCGATGGAGCCAGCGATTGAGGCCATCCAAGATCGCATCTTCTCGGTCGAACTTTACGCGGGTCTCGTCGAAGAGATCATCCAGATCCGGCAGGGTGAGCCCGCCCCCGTCGGCGAGAAGATCCGACTGATGCAGCGTCGCTGTTATTGTGATGAGGAGTGTTTGGCGCGCTACGAAGTCGGCGGCATGGAATTCAAGGACATGCACGCCTTCGATCGCTGGCTCGCGAAGAAGGAAAATATGGAACGGATCCTCCCGTTCCCACGCTGCGTCGCTGCGTTCCAAGTGCGGCGCGCCAAGAAGGAGCGCGAGTGGGGGAACTTGGCCGAGTTTCTCAACATCATTAACGAGGAGAAGACGGACAAGTTCACGTACCTCTATCTCCGCAACGGCGCGCAGCTCTTCTGCCTCGGGACGGGCATCGAGTTCGGCGAGCAACTTTTCCCGGACATGGCTTCCTGGAAAGTGTCGAAAGGTGGCCCGCTCTACGCGAAAATGTTCTCGGATCGCGTCGACAAGATCATCACGAAGGACGAGTACGACGCGATGGTCGAGGAAGAGGAGAAAGAAATCGCGGAAGAAGAAGCGGAGGCGAAGAAGCACCCGGAGAAGGATCGCTGGAGGTCCAGGAGTTACTTCCGCGAATCACGCGACTACAAGCCCTTCGATCGCTCGAACGTTCACTACGACGAGATGGTCAAGCACGTGCAGGACGAGATGAAGAGGCACAACCGCCTCGTGCTCGTGCTCCAGGGACTGCTCGATCGGTCGCCCGTCTTCCACCCACACCCGCCTTGGGCCGTGTGGACGGACGCAGGTTTCGGGCAGGCCCTCGAACTCGTCTACGACGACACGCGCGCGCTCGCGCCTGGCGAGCGCCCCGACTTCGAGGCGTACCGCGCGCGCCTGAACGCGTCCCTGAAGGCCGGTTCGATCACCATCGGTCAAGAGATCCAGTGGGAGAAGGAGGAAGCGATCAAGGAGAACGCCCGGATGGATCGCGACTACCGCCACAAGCGGAGCGACTACCGCCCGACGCGCTACCGTCCCTACGGAAACCCCGGTCCCGGCAAGCTCGCGCGCGTCTTCGAGTGGAAACCCAAGTCGAAAAAGTGCGTCTACGAGTGGAAGCGGGAGCGCCAGACGCAGACGTGGAAGGACGACGGTAGCTCCATCCGCTGCACGTTCATGGTCGATGCTTCGAAAGTCTTCCACGTCGATGCCTACAAGCCCGGAGACTTCCACCAATTCTTCGATGACCCGCGGACGCGCGCCGACTACCTCGAGTGGGCGCCCTTCCTCCTCGCGGCCGAGGAGTACCACGCGGGAAACCGCAAGGCGCCGAAGCCGCTCGAACCGATCCCGCGGCGCAAGACCGAGGACGGCGCGTGGAAGTACAGGAAGAAAAAGCAGCGGAAAGCTTGGCTCGGGAAAGCGATCCGTTTGAAACAGGCCGTGACGACGCAAGGCGGGGCGGCCCATGAGAAGGGGACGCTCTGGCGGGTGATCGATGGTCGCGGCGACCACTTCTCCATCGCGGGCATCGACGACGAGGGACGCCGCCTTCTTGGTGAGGACAAGCGCTTCGTCATGAACGTCCACATGGGCAAGTTCGAGCTGGACAACGCGGTGCCGCCCGAGCCGCCCGAGCCGGAGGAGGAAGAGGAAGAAAAATGATGACGGCCGCCGCGTCAGGCCTTGCCGAGCCCGGCGTCCGTGAGCATACAAGTTGCATGTGATGCTGCAGAGAGGACTTGTGAGGAATGCAAGTCAGTGTTATGCAGTGGTAGTTGTTGGTATCTCAACCTGCGAGGAGGACGGCGATGTGCGAGGCGTGCGACAAGATGGCCGAGTTGGGGAAGATCGCGGGCGCGGCCCGCGACCATGAGGAGGCCGTAGCCGACGTGGCGGACGCGGCGATGGCGCTCGCGGGGTCCGACGACGTCGAGATGGGGCCGGAGACGACGAGGGTCCCGACCGCGCTCTTCGAGAAGCTCCTCGAGGTCTGCGCGGAGCTGGATGTGGCGCAGGAGATCGCGCTCGAGACGCTCGACGCGGCCGTGGCGCGGCTCGGCGAGGCTGGGATCGAGACTGGAGGTCTGTCGTCATGAAACCCGGCCGGTTCTTGGTCGCCGCTGTTTTCACGGCATCGTTTTTCGCGTCTTCCTCTTCGGGAGCGCTCGCGCTGCCGGCGGCTCATGCCGGTGATGAGTCCTTCGGGAGTACCGTCCTCGGCTGTTATCACCCGGGAGCCACGTTCACCTCCGCGACGTACGCGCGCGGACGGGACCGGCATGCTTGGACGGGCTGGATCAAGTTCCGCGAGGGTCGTCACGAAGGCTTCGCGATGTCTTTCCAGATGGACATGAAGACGACGCGGGGAGAGACCTTCTATCGCGTCCTGCCGGTCACGGACGACGGGACGATGCAGGCTGCGTCCGGTTGCTACCTCCGCGAATGGCAGCGGTATTGAGGAGGATGCTATGACGCCGAAGTCGAGTCGTTTTTGGCAGAAGCGCGAGAAGCGCTCTTTGGTCGACGCGAAGATGGAGGCCGAGCGCCTCCTTCGGAAGCTCGGTGAGAACAATTTGTCGCCGTCTGCGCGAAGCCTCCACGAGCGGCGGCTCAGCGCGGCGCTTCGCGAGTGTGGCCCCTGCCGCGCGACGTGGTTCGAGGGTCGCGCGTTCATCGAGATCGCGCATCGGATGGTCCGCAAGGCTGCGGCGGTCGTCGGAATCGCTGCTCCGTCGCCCGTCGCGACGCCTCCGAACGCGCGCAGGACGGTCGGTTACTCGCGGAGGATCGCGTGACGCGCCCCATTCTGGACGACATCAAGCAGCTCCTCCTTGCGCGCGGTTGGAAGATCGACGGTGACGTTCGCGCGAATGCGCAGGGCGAGCTTCACGAGTTCATTCATCCTGAAACGAGTCGTCGCCGCGCATGGCTCGACGCCGTCCTCGACGAGGGCGCGCGCGAGATTGCTGGGCCGGGAACCCTGCGCCCTGCCTCCTCGGCATCGCTTTCGTCGGACCCCGGGCCGAGGATCATGTGCGCGGTCGTGAGGGGCAAGCATACGAATCCCAAATGTTCCTATGCTCAATCGAACACGCTCGAGCCGAATCCGTGGAGCGGCGAGCACGAACTCAAGGAGGACCTTGGGCCATGAAATTCGAGAACGAGAGCACGACACGCCGCGATCTCCCGCCGCGCTGCCGGCGAGTGGATGCAGCCGATGACGAACGACCCGTGGATCGTCTCGATGCTCATCCAGTCGATCAACGACCACAAGCAGATCGTGGAGAGTCATCCGGCGTCGCTTTCGTCGCGCATGGCTCGGAAAGACGCTTCGAAGCGTCGCGAGGAACTCTTGCCGCTGCCCGCGCCTTTTTACGTCGTGGACTTGAAGGACGAGTTCGTCTCGCGCCCGCCGTCTGGAGCCGCGCGTCGTGTTTCGGGTCGCGCGATCGAATGGTCGCATCGCTGGGACGTGCGTGGTCACGAATGTATCCGCATTGAACGTGGAGCGGCACCTGCCGATCCGAAGGAGATCACGAAGCTGAAGAAGCGTGGCTATCGCGTCTACGAAGCGGGAGAGATCTCCGCGGACGACGCTGCGAGGCTCATGAAGCGCGGCGTGCGCGCGCCGGGTCCGCAGGAGTGGATCGCGGTGCTCTCGTACTGGCGCGACGCGTTCGTGAAGGGTCCGGAGTCGCGGCCGTGCCCGCTGCGCGGGCGGAGGCGCCTTGACGATGCCGACCGGAACACCGGTCTCGATCAAGTGCCCGAAATGCAAACGCGGCAAGTGGGGTCGTGATCGTAATCGCAAAGGCATCCAAGCTGTCGGTTGCGAAGTGAGGCCGACGCGCTCGCAGCACTCGGGTCACGGTGGCGGCGGTTCCGCGTTTTACGGTCATCGTTCGATCGTGTGCTGTCTTGATTGCGGGCATGTATGGCCGACGACGCTCTACACATGGGCACGCATCGACTGGACTCATTGCGCGCGTCCCCATTGTGACTGCAGGCCGTTTGTGAGAGCTTGACATACCACTTTGCATCTGTTACAGTCATGTGAAGCTGATTGAAGTTGTTTGACTAAAGGAGCACCCCATGAAGAAGAAGCGGTTCTGCAAGGTCGCGCTCGAGAAGGTCTCGCGCACCGATCTCATCTGCATTGGTTGCGGTAACTTTAGGACGGAATGGGCCATCGTTCCCATCGGTGGCGCGGAGCCGGTCGCCGGACTTCACACGAAATGCATTCCCGGGATGCACGTGCGCCACGCGCGGAAACCCAAGACCGAGCAGGCTGTCGCGAAGGATGCTGCGGGCAGCGTGACGAAGGTGCCCGAAGAGCGGCGATACACGCGTGGGTACGACAAGGACCACGACGGATACACGGGCTGAGCCGGTCCATGGGAACCTCGAAGGCGGAAATCGGCCACTGGTTCGACAGCGGCAAGCAGCGCGGCGCGACGCACATGATCGTCGTCTGCGACACGTGGGATTGGCAAGACGAGCCCATCTACATCATGCCCGGCGAGGACGTGGCGGCGAAGTGCGGGACCATCGCGGAGCGCTACAAGCGCGGCGAGAGCATGCTCAAGGTGATGGAGGTCTACGCGATGCACCTGCCGAAGGAAGACCAGTTGAACGAGTACCGCGCGAAGCACTTCGAGTCCCCGCATCCCGGAGGTTATAAGTGACGAGCTATTTCGACGATGCGGCGCGCGCCGTTCGTGAGGTCCCGAAGACGCTTGGCGACGAGGACTACCTCGCCGCGGTCGCGGAGATCGAGAAGGACGTCATCCGGGACGTGATCCTTTGCACGGGCGACCGGGAGTTTCCGGACGAGCTTCGCGAGAAGATCATGACCGTCATCGCGTGCAAAGGCGTCTACGTGCTTTCGGGTCTTCCTCCGACCGAAGACGCGCGCGTCCAGGCGCTCGTGATGCGCTACTCCGAGTTGATCGAGGATCTCCACTCGGCGTTCCACGCGCTCGCGAGCCGGCGCACTAGGGCGCGCTGGGGTTTTTGGTCGGACTCGCCGCGCCAGAACATCGTGTCCCGGAAATGTCATGACGAGCCCGAAGACGAGCCGACGCCGTCGGAGCGGGAGGACTGGGCCGCAGAAGAGAAGCACGACTTCATCAAGGAGGGGCGATGAAGAAGCGGGCGAAGAAAGAGCGACTGTGCAACGCAGAGATCTCTGGATTCACGCTTCGGTGCTGCCTGCCGAAGAATCACAAGGGACAGAGGCACCGCATCGCCACTTGGGACAACTTCGGAGAAGGCTTGGAGGTGTTGTGCGGCGATCCGAAATGCGACTGCCAGAATCACGCGTGCCGGCCGCGACGCGAGGCGATGTTATGAAACCCGACGAGTTGACGCTCGCGCACTGCGAAGAGGCGCTTGGCGAGAAGGCTCTCGCGTGGGCGGGACGCTGCTACGAGATCGCGTGCGCGATCGTGGACGCGAAGCTCGTTCGCGGCGTCGCGGTCTACGGACATTGGCTCGGACCCGTGGACGAGAAGTCCACGTTCTGGCGCGGGGGAACGTTGCCGTTCGTGCAGCATGGATGGATCGTCCTTCACGATGACGAGCGCATCCTCGATCCGACTCGGTGGGCTTTCGAGGCGCGCGCACCGTACCTCTTTCTCGGTCTGCCGACGAAGCTGGACGGGCGCGCCTGCTACGACGAGGGCGGCAACAGTTTCCGGGGCGCGATGCGCGAGGCGCCGCCGGACTTCGATCCGGATGACAGGATGTTCGACATCACGAAGAGCGTGATGGACAGCGCGACGTGGAGGTTTGTCGAGGAATATCTCCGGCTCGACGTCACCGAGCAAGAGCCGGGAATCCTCACCCTGCACCAGCTCATGTGGCTCGCGAACTCGCCGCTCGCGCAGCTCGGCGAGCACGCTTCGAAGGTCTACGCAGCGATCAAGAAGCTCGATCTCGAAGCGTTCATCCCGATCGACAACGCGCGGCGCGTCGAAGAGGGTCGATGGAACCCGAAGCGCCGCATGGCAGGACGGTAACTCATGATGTTGAAGATGGTTCAGGAAGGACGAACGGACATGCCCGCGATCGAAGACAACTTGCAAGCCGGTGTCGAGGCCAAGGTGACCGTGGAGATGGGGCCCTTGCTCGAGAAATGCGACAGCCTGCGTGCGGCGCTCGCGGTTCACGCGGAAGCCGCGAGACGGGATTGCGAACGCCGGGTGCGCAACGCCATCTTTGCCGTGCTCGGGATGCCCGAGGTTCCCGAGGCTTCTGTTTTTGCGGAGTCGAAGGTGCGACTCGTCGAGCAGCTCACCTCTTTCGCACGGCACATGGGTCTCGAGCTTGCGCTACCGCTTGTGCCAGGTTCGCTCGTCGAACCTCTGTCGTCTTCTGTGGAGCCCACCCCTTCGTCGTCGATCGCGGATCCCGTCAAGGCTCCACCTCGGCTCGAGCGGCGCGCCGCGCGGCCTGAGGACGTCGAGGCCGCGTGGAAGCTCGTGGAGGAGATCGAGGTCTTGCGGAGCGACGTCACCGCGGAGAAATACCACCACACGCGCCTCGGGCCTTTGCTCCAGGCCGTCGTCGCGGAGGTGCGCATCTTTCAAGATCGCTTGCCTCCCCATCACGAGGCGAGCGAGAGGCTCGGTAGCTACCTGCCCGTGCTCGGCGCGCTCAAGACCGAGGGGGGTGTCACCGGTTTCATCCGGGGTCTCGCGTTTGGCTCGACCGGCGACTGGGAGAACATCGCGCGGAAATGCCGGCGCAAGGTGGCCGATTATGATCGCGACGCTGAGAAGCCGGTCACGCCGTCGCGTCGCCCGTCCCAGAAGGAACCGGTCACCGCGCTTGGCGCGGCCCTCGCGAAGGCGAAGCTGGTCGAAGACAAGAAGGCTCCTGCGGCGGCGCACTCGTGGCCGAAGCTCCCGCTCTTGCGCGCGCTCGAGGGCCCGATCCTTCTCGCGGGAGGTATGCTCGTCCCGGAGAAGATCGTGTCGATCAAGGAGCGCTTTGGCTTCGACGTCGAGTGGCATGTGATCGATCACGACAGCCCGCGCGGCGAGAACACGCTCGAGAAGCGCGTGCGCGCGGGGAAGGTCGGGGCCGTGATCCTGCTCGAAGGCGTCATGCGGCACTCGACGTGGAAGAGCATCGTCGACGCGTGCGACAACGCGAGCGTCGCGTATGCGATGGGCGATAAGGCCGGTACGGCGAGCCTCGAAGCTGCGTTCAACGATCTCGAGCGCAAGCTCGGCGCGGGAGCGGAGAAGAAATGAAAAAGGTGAGCGTTTCTTTCCAGACGATTGTCAACGTCGAGGGCGTCGGTTTCGAAGGGGAGAAACCCTCCGAGGAACGGATCGCGGCGCACATCCAACGTTATTTCGAAAAACGATTGGCGGACGACGTTGGTCGCGACACTTGGGACCCGACGGCGGGCGTGTTCATCGTCTCGGTCTCGAAGATCGAGACAGAGATCAAGGAGAAGCGGAAATGACGATCACGGAATACCTGCAGTCGCTCGGCAAGACGCCGGACGAAGTCGCCATGAGCTTGCGGGCCCAAGGCATCAAGGGCGAGAAGCTCTCCTACACGATGTGTCCGATCCTCAACGGGATCTACAAGGCGTGTCCGGATTATTGGTCAGGCCTCCGCATCGTGAACGGCACGAAGGGTGACGACGGTCACTGGTACTACAGGGCGACGCTTCACGACGCGCAGATCATGGATCCGAGTCTGCCGGAGCCCGTGATGGACTTCATTGGCGCGTTTGATCACGGTACGTACCCGGATCTCGAAGCGAAGAGCGTCAAAGAGGTGACGATGAGAGTCTGGGAGTGAGGATCGCGATGAACGATGAAGAACTCGCGAAGTACATCTTCGCATGGCTGGAGACTCGAAACCGCGCGGCGCTGCGAGACGTTTTGGAGAGCATGACGATTGCGGATCGCAGGCTTGCTTTGGAGGAGCTGGCATTTATTCTGCTCCATAAGGGTCGTCCGCCCAACTGGGTCGCTCCGTAGATTGATCGGGTCGATCTGGGGAGTGATTTGCACTCAAGTTTGCAGTATGACGGAGGACCGATGAATCTGAACACGAACGACGTGAAGAAACGCGCGCGGTGAGCATGTCGCCCTTCTCGTTCTTCATCTCGCTCGGCGTGAGCATGGCGATGAACGTCGGGCTCGTTTTGTTCCTTCGCTGGGGAACGAAGCGTTTCCAGATTTGGATCAAACACATGGAGGGCGTTCTCGAGAGGAACAAAGAGCAGCAGATCGAGATCTTCTGCTTGCAGACGAAGCTCTCGGAGGTGCAGATCAGGCTCGCGCTCAGGGAGAAACAGAAAGGCGTTCAGCTCGACGAACAGACGAAGGGACTCATTCGCCTCGCGGTCTCGAACCCGTCGCCGAGCGAGGCATCGGCCGCGGCGTTTATCGTCTGCAAACGATTGAAGGAGAGGATCGATCGATGAATCCGAAAACGAGAAGGCTTCGTAGGCACCGACGCAGCGTGCGCAAATTCGTGGTGAAGCTCGTGCAGTCGAAGCACGGTTTCCGGATGCGGCGTGTCTCGCCCATCCCGGACGACTTCGGGAATTATCCGTGAGCACCGTCACGAAGGGGATCCGCGATCGTGAAGCCTGGTGGGCTTGGCGCTGGGATCGCACCGACGCGAAGGACCTCGAGATCCCGTTCACGAGCATCACGCGATGGCGACGCGGATCTTTCTTGACCGTGTACCGCATGGAGACGCCCGGCGACGTGAAGTACTGGTTCTACTTTCCCTTCAACGTTGGCATCGGTTTCTCGGTGCCCGTTCGCGTGAAGTCATGAGAGCCGAATCGAAGATGGACGCGATGGAGGCGTTCAAAGCGGCAAGGCTCGACGACGAATTCGTGGATCTCGTGGTGAAGAAGTCGGACTCGGAAGGCGCTGGCTGTCGTCACGTCATCTTCATGGACGGAAACGGTTTCCACATCTACGACGAATTCGGACACGCTGCGGCGGCGCAAGCGGGTGACGTACTCCGCGTCTTCGGAGATCTGAGGAACATCCGCGGCGTCGGGCGCCTCGTCGGCGGCAAGCTCGTGGAGCTTTATCGATACTGGCCGAAGCGGAGCGCTGGCCTCTCGCCGGCGGAGCGCGAGCGATGGGCCGAGCTTCGCGAAAAAGAGAAGAAGGAAGGCAAGCTTTCTGAGAGCGAGGAATACGAGTTCAGGATGCTTTGGGACATGCGCGCCGGCGAGGCTGCCGCGATGCTTCCCGTGCCTGCGTGCTGCGAGGCCGCGCGAAGCGATCCAGCGATCGTGTTCTACGTCAACGTGTACGGCGAAGATTCGAGCGAGGTGGAGGGGCACTGGGAACTGAAGACGCACGAGAAGCTCGTCCGGTTGAGGGAAGGCGCAGGTCGTGCTCGGATGGCACTCGAAGGGCGCCACGTCGATCGCATTTTTACTTCGCCGCCCGAGCCGAAGTTCTGTCCCTATTGCGGAGCGCCGCTCCCGAAGATGCGTCGCAAGAATCCCGCTCCAGAAAACGTGTGCCGTGTCGAGGACGGCGGCTACCACTGCTCGACGTGCAAAGAGAGGCTCCACGCCTGTCTCTGCGATCCGCCGGAAACTGCTTTCGAGTTCGAGGATGGTCCCGTTCGTCATGCAAATGCGAACACACTTCGCACGGCGGCTGACGTCGCGGTCCATCCTCCGCGTCTACCGGCGTTCGAATCCGTGACCCGACCAACCAAATCAGGTGTGAAATGAAGTGGCTCGTGTCGTGGTTCATCTCCGTCGCGGTGGGCCTCTCGTGCGCGTACTTCGCCACGATCGAGTGGCGCTGGTTCGCGGTCCCGCTCGGCGCGCCGCGCGTGACCTTCCTCCACATGTGTGGCCTCCTCTGCCTGCTCCGCGCGATGCGCGGCGTGAAGATGACGGACCTCACCATCGTCGACCTCGCGAGAAAGGCGGGCATTTCTGGCCCGGACGGCGAAGGCGACGTGGCCGACTTCGCGCGGGCGATGAAGTCGTCCCTCGCGAACTTGGTCATCGGGGTGCTGCTCCTCGTCATGTCCGCGATCATCCACAACGACTTCATGGTGTGGTGGCCGTGATGACGCTCGAAGACCTGGACGACCTTCGCCAGAAGATTCGCGACCGCGTGAAGCTCTACACGAGGGACGGGGAGGGCCGTGCGAAGATGGACCCGATCGCCGTGGAAGAACTCCTTAACGAATGTGCGGAAGCCATAGACGAACTTCGCGGCATCAAGGCCGAAGCGAGGATGTGACGCGATGGACCCGGGGACGTTCTTCGCCGTGTTCGTCGGGGGCGGCTTTCTTCTCGTCGTCTTCCTCTTCGCCCTCTCTGTGGTCGTCGACTGGCGGATGAAGAAGCTCCCGCCTCCAAGCCAAAAGGAGACGAAGAGGGAGATTAAGAAATGAGCACGTGTCACGAACTCCGCCGTTCGGACGGGACCATGATCGCGTGGCTCCAGGAGCGCCCGGCGTACTGCGACCGCGGTCGGTGGCACCAGGGCATCGAGGTCCCCATCTGGAAGAGCGATATGGACCCGAACCCTCGCTACTACTTCGATCTCGAGCGCGGAAAGGCCGAGACGATCGCGTACCTGGTGGCGAAGAAAGTCGACGTCGAAGGCGCGGCATGGGTGGAGGCGAGTTACTGAAGAATTGTTTGCATCCCAGATTGATTCAAGTAAAGTCACGTGACCATGAATCGCTTGAAGCCGGCCCTACCGCCTGGCACGCACTACGCGGACAGCAAGAACATCGTCGTGAGGTCGATCGTCGGTACGGACTCGAACACCACGTGGCGCGACAACATTCGGAACCTCTTGAAGACGGCGCGCGGCGGAGCCGACAGCGAGTGGCGGCGATTCGGTTACGGTCTCCTTTATGACGTGGTGGGCTGGACACCGGGCCAATACGCGCTCGGGATGTACGCGGCGCTCCACGACTGCGGGGTGATCCTCTCCAAGAAAAAGTTTGGCGAGAAGGACCTCTCCCGGATCCGGGAGAAACTCGAGCAAGCAGGTTTCAATCTCGTCCCCGAATGGAAAGCGGCGAGTGGTGGAGCGAAATGAATTTCGACGTCGCGTCCCGCACGATCCTCCTCGTCCGCCACGGCTCGCACGCCTACGGCATGAATACACCTACGTCGGACTTGGATTCGAAGGGCGTGTGCATCGAGCCGAAGGCATTTCATTTCGGGTTCCTTCACACGTTCGAGCAAGAGACGCGCGAGGCGAAGAAAGGCGCCGCGGAGGACCGCGTCGTTTACTCGCTCAAGAAGTTCGCGGGGCTCGCGGCCGAGTGCAACCCGAACATCATTGAGGTGCTCCACGTGGCGGACGAGCACGTGCTCGCTATCGACGCGTTCGGCGAGGAGCTTCGCGCGATGCGGCACGCTTTCGTCTCCGCGAAGGCGCGCTGGACATTTGCGGGTTACGCGCACTCGCAATTGAAGCGCATCAAGACGCACCGCAAGTGGCTCGTCGACCCGCCGAAGGCGCCGCCGACCCGCAAGGAGTTCGGCCTCTCCGAGGTGAGCAAGATCTCGAAGGCCGAGTTGGGCGCGTTCGACGCCGCCGTGGATCAGTCCCTCGAGATCGAACTCTCGCGCGAGCTGATGACGGTCTTCACGCGCGAGAAGCAGTACCAAGCGGCCAAGAGGCACTACGACCAGTTCGAGAACTGGAAGAAGACGCGCAACGCCGCGCGCGCCGAACTCGAGGCGAAGTTCGGGCTCGACACGAAGCACGCCGCGCACCTCGTGAGGCTCCTCCGCATGTGCAAGGAGATCATGACGACTGGCGAGGTCGTCGTGAAGAGGCCCGACGCCGCGGAGTTTCTCTCCATCCGGGCCGGGGCATGGACCTACGACCAGATCGTCGAGTACGCCGAGAGGACCGAGGCCGAGTGCGCCGCACTTTACGATGCAGGCGCGACCGTCCGCCACGAACCCGACCGCATCGCCATCGACGCCGCGATCGTGGGCATGACTGAACGTTACCTCGCCGCATACGGTTGATGGTGGTCAGCCGTGAACGAAGTCACTTGCATACCGGCATGGTTCATGTACAGTCACTTGACGCGACGATGATTGATTCTTACTTCTCTCGTACTGCGGTTTGACGTACGGGTCGGGGCATGCGAACTTGCGGCCCCCAACGTAACGACGGCTAGAGTGATGGCAAGGAGGACCGGGTGAGCGAGTCCGTGCAGAAGAAAAGTGGTGGGTTTCTCGATAAGTTGAAGGGTCTCGTCGCGGAAGAAGTTCCCGACCGCCCCACACGCCAGACGCCGGTGCCGGCGGCGCCGGCACACGCCGTGCAACACGTGGGACAGGATCATTACGATCCCGCGCCGGGGAGCGCCCTCGTGGGTGCTGATCCTGCGGCGCTCGCGAAGCTCGAGGCGCGTCTCCAGGCCGCGTGTCCCGCTCCGTACGCCAAGTTCATGGAGCAGTACGATTCGCTCAAGGAAGACATCTCCGACGAGCGCACGCGCTTCAAGGTCGCCTTGAAGACGACGCACACGACCGGGGTCGAGATCTCCGGAGCCCTCGAGACGCTCCTGTCGGCGATGGACTCCGCGAAGCACGAGTTCGAGCACTCGTGGGACGAGAACCGGAAGAAGCGCGTCGCCGAGTCCGACCAATCGATCTCGTCCTCCGACGAACTCATCAAGTCGAGCGAGGAGCAGATCAAAGCCATCCAGGAGAAGATCGCCGCGCTCCGCACGAAGCGCGACTCGGACGTCGCGAACGCGAAGGAGGAGATCCGTAGGCTCGACGGAATTCGCGGCGGTTTCGAAGCTGCGCACCACCAGGTGACCTCGCGCCTCTCGAACCTCAAGGAGCGCCTCGCGGCGCTGGGGACCTGACATGGCTGAATCGACGATCTCGAAGCTGCAGAAGAAGGAACTCTTCGGCCAGAACCTCATCACGCTGATCCTCGTGGGTGCGCTCGCGGCCGCAGGGATCTACTGGTGGGGATCGATCGTGCCGTTCCTCGTTGACGCGGCGACGAACACCCTGAAGCTCATCGGCCTATGCGCCGCGATTGGACTCGTGGGCTACGCTGTCCTCGACAAGCGCATCCGGACGCTCTTCCTCTACGGATACCGTTCGCTGACGCGCTGGCTCACGGGGCAGTTCGTCGAGATCGACCCGATCGGTATCCTGAACACGTACGTGTCGCGGCTCGAGGAGCGACTCGCCGAGATGGACAAGTCCATCGGGAGCCTTCGCGGCCAGCGCGACAAGCTCAAGGCCACGATCGAGAAAAACGAGAGCGATCGAATCCACAACCTTCAGCTCGCGCAGCAGGCGCAGAAGCACTCGAAAGACAACGAAGCCGAGATGAAGCAGGAGCTTGCGCTCCGCGCGCGGCAGGCGGGACGTCTTCAGAAGTCGAACATGACACTCGGCAATCTCCTCGAGCGCATGGAAGTGCTCTTGAAGGCGCTCCAGAAGATGCGTGCGGCTTCGGCGCTCCTTTGCGAAGACATCAAGGGCGAGGTCGAGGTGAAGACCGCCGAGCGAAAGGCGCTTCTCGCTGGTTACGGTGCCTTCACGAAGGCGCAGGCGATCATGGAGGGCGGGGGCGCGGAGCGCGAGATGTTCGATCTCACGATGGAGAAGCTCACCGACGATTACGCGAACAAGATGGGCGAGATCGAGACGTTCCTCGACATGTCGAAGGGCTTCATCAACGGTATGGATCTCGACCAGGGCATCTACGAGGAGGACGCGCTCGCGCAGCTCAAGGCTTGGGAGGAGAAGGGCAGCGCCCTCCTCAACACGAAGCCGAACGTCCGCGTGGACGCGGCCCCCGGCGTCCGCATCACCGAGGTTGCGGGCGAAGCGGAAGAAGCGGCGCCCGACAGCTTCTCCGAGCTTTTCAAGAACAACGACGCGAAACGGTAACGACGCGAAACGGTAAGGACATCCATCATGGCGACTCGAATCAAACCCCTGCCCAAGATCATCGCGGCCGTGGCCATCGCTGCGGGCCTTTTCTTCGGGATCCGGTTCCTCGTGAACGCGCAGCCCGGCCACGAAGCTTCCGTGCCGAAGACGGCCGCGCTCCCGACGCTCGACGAGCATGTCTCGAAGGCCGCTGTGCCCGAAACGCCGCTGCCGGGCGCCGCGCTCGCGGGCAAAGGCACGGACGTGCGCATGATGGTGTGGGCGTGGAACGCGCAGATGGGACTCCTGTACGCGAACGGCGGCGCCGACACGACGCAGGGCTCGCTCATGGCCGGCCACAACGTGAACCTCCACTTCACCCGCGAGAACGACACGAGCAAGATGGCGGCGCAGCTCATGGCCCTCGCGACCGATGTCGCGAAAGGTGGCGAGTCGAAGAACGGCGTCCACTTCATCACGCTCATGGGTGACGGCACGCCGAGCTGGTTCGCCGGACTCAACGCGGACCTGAAGAAGATCTGCGCGGACTGCACCGCCGAGACCGTCGGCGTCCTCGGCTACTCGCGCGGCGAAGACAAGTTCATGGGACCCGCGGAGTGGAAGTCGAATCCGAAGAAAGCCCAGGGCGCGCTCATCGCGGGCGTCATCCGCGACGGGGACTGGAACGCCGCGATGAAATGGGCTGGTGACAACGGGATCCCGAACAACCCGGACGAGAAGACGTACGACCCGGACGCGCTCAACTGGGTGAGTGTGGACGACTACCTCGAGGCCCCGAAGAAATACATCCTCGGCGTCTGCGAAGACCGTCCCGTCGTGCACGCCGGCCACAAGACCGGGCAGACGAAGAACGTGTGCGTGAACGGCGTCGTCACGTGGACCCCCGGCGACGTGAACGTCGCGCAGCAGAAGGGCGGCCTCGCGAGCATCGTCTCGACGAAGGAGTACCGGAGCCAGATGCCGTGCGCGCTCATCGGAATCCGGAAGTGGGATCGCGCGCACAAGGACGTCGTCGAGGGGATCCTCCAGGCGGCCTTTGACGGCGGCGACCAGGTGCGGAGCTACCCGCGCGCGCTCGACCGCGGCGGCGAGATCAGCGCGGCGGTCTACAAGGAGGAGAGCGGCGCGTACTGGGTCAAGTACTTCAAGGGCGTCACCGAGAACGACAAGACGGGCCTGCCGGTGCCGCTCGGCGGATCGTCGGTCTCCGATCTCGCCGACGACATGCAGGTCTTCGGTCTCACGGCAGGCTCCACAAACCTTTTCGCCGCGACGTACACGACGTTCGGCGACATCGCCGTCCAGCAGTACCCGAAGCTCGTGCCGAACTACCCGCCTGTCGCGGACGTGCTCGACACGTCCTATGTCGAGGATCTCGCGAAGAAGGCCCCAGTGATGACGACGTCCGCGGACGTGGCCGTCTACAAGAAGGATGCGGCGATCACGGAAGTCGTCTCGAAGAAGAGCTGGTCGATCACGTTTCAGACGGGGAGCGCGGCCTTCACGCCGGAAGCGCAGAAGACGCTCGACGCACTTGAGAAGGACCTCGTCATCACGGACCTCATGGTGGAGATCGACGGTCACACGGACAACACCGGCGACGCCACGGGGAACAAGACGCTTTCCGAGGCGCGTGCCCAGGCGGTGAAGGCGTGGCTCATGAAGCAGTCGACGACGAACTTTCCCGCCGACCGCTTCAGCGTCAAATCGTTCGGGCAGGACAAGCCCGTCGCGTCGAACGACACGGAGACGGGTCGCGCGAAGAACCGCCGCGTCGACGTCATCATGGGGTCGGGGAACTGATGGCGATCGAGCCGCACGTCCTCTCCGTGTCGACGGCCGTGTCGAGCCGTGCTCGCGAGCTTCGGAGCTACGGCAAGTGGCTCGAGGACGCAAGCATCGGGGGTCAAACGGAAGCTGTCGCGCGCGACGTCGCTCCCGTGCTTCTCGCGGCGGCGGACGTGATCGACGCGGCGCTGGGAGCGGCGCTGGCTAAGCATCGTGAACCCGCAGCGCGCCGCGAAGTGAAGCTCGTCGGCGTGGCGGACATCCCGACTCAGGACATGCGCTACGACCTCCGCGCGCTCGGCATCGACGTCGGGAAGTTGACCGACGTGGAAGTCCGTCGCGAATTCGAAGACCGTTTCGGTTCGATCTTTCCCAAGAACCCCAATATTCCTCATCCGGATCGGTGAAACGATGAAGAATCCCATCGAGAGGCTCGAGGAGAGCGTTGCAATCTTGCTTCCGGGCGCGAAAGCGTCGCTCGATCGTCCGAAGAATCTCGAGAGCGGCCATTGGTGGCTCGACATCTCCGAGAGCGGGCGCCACGCTGTCGTGGAGTGGCGCCCGGGCAAAGGCTTTGGCGTCAGTCTTCTTGGTAAGAACGACGGTTACGGTGAGGGGCCCGACGAGGCGTTCACCGAGAGCCAAGAGGATGACGTTCTCAAGAGAATCTTCGCGCTCCTCACCCGGAAGGAGGCGTGAATGAAGACCGCGAAGCTCTTTGAGCGGATGAACGCAGGCACGGAGGAGTCACGCCTACTCCGTGAGGCCTACGAGGCCGGCGCCGTTGCAGCAGCCGACCACGCTGACCAGTACAACGGATCAACGACACACGAATACTGCCTTGGCGACTGCATCCTCAGCAAGATGAACATCCGGAAACGTCGTCCGAGGAAGAACGAGCGCAAGATCCTCTCCCACAAAGAGCTTCTCGAAGTCCTCGGTCCGCGGCGTCGGGGCAAAGTGATCGTGTACCTCCCGAGGTGAATGCGATGAGCGAATCGAACGAAAGCCGGACGCATGAACTCGAGAAGGACGCCCTCACGGGAGACCGTCAAGCCGTGATGAGGCTCGTGTCGGACTACCGACTCGTCCGCGCGAAGATCGAATGGGTGAAGAATCTCCAGTATCGCGACGGCACGATCGACGGCGTGAACGCGCATCAGTTCTTCAGCGAGGTAGAGGACATCTTGGTCGGGGAGGACGACGAGTGAAGCTCACGGCTCGAGAGAAGCGCGCGATCTCGGAACTCGAGAAGCTCGCGAAGCGATGGCCGAAGAAGCTCGTTCTTTTCTCCTGGTCGGGAACCCTTCATGTTCTCAAGCCGGGAAAATCTCGCACGATGGGACAGGCCATCGTTGCCACTTTCGGCAGCATATCCTCATGACACTCTATGAACCTCAGGGCTATACGCCCGAAGAGCTAAAGCGACACGGCGAGATGATTGCAGACCGCCTCGCGCTGACACCCGAGCAGGTCAAATGCCTCGTGCCCGAGCTTCGCAACGCGCTCGCCCCCGCAGTGATGGGCATGGGGACGGATGGTCCGCGCACGGAGGAAGACGTTCTCGACATCCGGCGCGCCTTCGCCCGCATCGTCGCGCTCGCGAACGCGCTCGCAGTGAGATGTTCTTCGGGGGAGCGATAGTGGTGAAGACGTACCAAGCCGGGAAGCTGTCGCCCGAAGAGGCGCGCATGAAGACGAACGAGTACTTCGTCCTCGGCCTTTATGAATGCTTCGCGCTCGGTAACCCCGCCGGCGCGGAGGTCTTCTGGCGTGCCGCGCTGGATGTTTGGGAGCACCGTGGCTTTGCCGCGTCGAGACGACGGTACCTGCAGTGGTTCGAGAACGCCCTTGCGAGAGGAGGGTGGGATGACTGCTGCGATTGAAAAGCCTTCGTGGCCGTGGTGGGCCGTCGCTGGTGGGCTCGGGGTTTACTATTTCAGCAAATATTTTGGAGTGAAGCAGATGCAAGAGATTCTCAAGGAGTTGGAGGAGACGCGCTCGGCTCGTGACGCAGCGGTCGCGACCGCGGGGCAAGCGATGGTGCTCGTCGCGAGCCTCACGGCGCTCGAGAAGCTCTTGCGCGGCAAGCTCAAGGCCGTAGAGGACGCGCTGAAGAAAGAGCGCGAGGACTCTATGGAGGCGCACCACAAGAACTTCGAGGCGCGCCAGAACCTCGAGAAGGCGAACGAGGATTGGAAACGCAAGCATGCCGACCTCGAAGCGCGCTGCGCCGAACTCGAAGCGAAGCTCAAGGAGAAGAAAGTCAAAGTTCCTGCCCGATGAAAGAAGAGATGTTCGAGGCTTTCCACGTGATCGAGCTGGCGCCCGGTACCTATTTCTGCGGTTCGCAGGACGCGGACAAGAAAGTCCGGTGGGCTTCCGTCGGCACTCCTCTGCTCGCTAAACGCGCGGATCCCGCACGCGGCGATCTGACGGAAATCCAGAAGGTCTTTCCCCAAGCACGATTCGTTTACGTCCGCACCACCTGGAGCCTCGGTTCATGAGCTTCCGCGACGCGTGGATCCCGAATGGTCGCGTTTCGAAACGCGTTCACCTGATTTTCGGGGCAGCGACCGTCGTTCTGCTCATCGCGGCTTGGGCGATGCGCCCGGCTTTCTTGCCCGGTCCTCTGGACGTCGTGCATGCGTTTCCGAACCTTGTCGACCAAGGTCTCTTGCCGCAGCTCTTCGTCTCGCTCTCGACGAACTTCCAGGCCATCGGTCTGTCGTGCCTCCTCACGCTGCCGCTCGCGTACCTCACGGTGCTGCCGGCGGTGCGCCCGTTCGTCCGCGCGCTCTCGAAGATGCGTTTCCTCGGCCTCACGGGCTTCGTCGTTCTTTTCACGATCCTCTTTGGCGGGGGCCACGGACTGAAGGTTGCGCTCCTCGTCTTCGGCATGGGCGTCTTCCTCGTCACGAGCCTCTACGATGTCGTCGAGGCGATCCCGCGCGAGGAGTTCGACCACGCGCGGACGCTCCGGATGGGGCCGTGGGGGAGCGTCGTCGAGGTCGTCGTGCTCGGCCACCTCGACGCCGTGATCGACGCGGTTCGCCAGAACGCGGCGATGGGTTGGGTGATGCTCACGCTCGTCGAGGGGCTCGTGCGGTTCGAGGGCGGCCTCGGGTCGATGATGCTCGCTGAGGACAAGCACATCCGCCTCGACTCGGTCTTCGCGATCCAGATCGTCGTCCTCGGCGTCGGCGTCGCGCAGGACTTCGCCTTCGTGTGGCTCAAGAAGATCCTCTGCCCGTACGCGAGCCTTACCTTGGAGAGGCAATGACGCCCGAGCATGAATTGTTCTTCGGCTGCCTTGGCGTGCTCGTCGTCAGCGCGGGCCTCTTCGCCGGTATCGTTGTCTGGGCGCTGAAGGGCGGCGGCAAACCCATCAAGGGTCTGCCGCGAGCGCCGAGCTACGCGTTCACGTGCGTCTTCGGCGCGCTCTGGAACGCGATCATCGTGAGGTCGCTGCCGGGCACCATTTTCTGCTTGGCGCTCGCGGGACTATTCCAATTGGGAAGTGGGTGGTCGTACCGGCGCCAGACGTGGACCGTGGCATCGGTCATCGCGGGAGTTGCGATCGTGTTCGACATCTGGCTCGTGAGGTCCCTGTGACGTTTGTCGACGAGCTTGCCCAGGCCGCGCTGCGCGGGTTCTTCGGCGACGCCGAGGGCTTCAAGAACATGGATCAGGACGCCTCGCGCAAGGCCGCTGCGCGCGAGGTGCGGAAGGTCCTCACCCGGTACTTCTCGTGGTGGGCGCCGCAACCAGAAGTCACGAAGAAGTCAGAAGTCCATCGTCCCATCATCGCTAAACAGATATCCGCCCACACGAACGGCGTGGGCGGGAAGAAGGAGCACTCATGATCAAGCACCAAGTCCACTCGAAGTTCAAAGTCTTCATCTCTGACGCGGAGAGTGAGGACGCCGTGGAACAACTCTTCCGTCAAGCGGACGTCTTCACCAAGGACAACAGCGTCGCGCCGAAGAGCATCGGTGTCGAATACCTCGAAGGACAGAAGCGCCTCATCCTCAGCATCGGGTATCGCGACGACGAGCCGGGGTACCCCGTGAACCTGAAGTCCGTGCTCCTCGGCAAGCTCGCGATGAACTCGTCCACGATCGAGGCAGCGTTGGAAAAGGCGGCGGACGAGACGGACAACGTCATCTGCCACGAGTTCTTCGTCACCGAGGGCGGCGACTTCGTGATGGTGCTCCTCTCGCACGGGTGACATGAAACTGCGGAAAGAAAAAGACTTCGTTCCGACGTTGCTTCTCGTGTTTGGACCACCCCGCGTCGTCTTCTCCATGGACGAGTGGGAGGAGGAAGTGGATCGGCAGAAGCTCCTCGCCGCTGTCGGCCTGCTTCGCCGTTGGGACGGCCGGACATGGGGCTGGTCGATGGCCGTGAGGGCGAAGGAAGACGGGCGCGAGGGCAAGCAGGTGTGGCACTGGTCGAGCAGCGGCAATTTCATGGAATCGAAACACGTTGGTGTTGAAGATTTCGAGCGCGCGTGGGCGGAAGTCACAGGCAAGAGGCGCGCGTCATGAAATGTCCGCGATGCGATATCGAATTGGTGACGAAGTATGGCCGTGAGGTGCACTGGGATGATCGGGATTGCGTCGAACATCTCCAGCGACACCTCCGCGCCCTTCGCGCTGAAGTCGCACGCAAGGACGCGGCGCTCGAGAAGCTCCTGGACTTGATGGACAAATGGAGCCCCGATACGGCGATTCACATTCTGCACGCAGCCCTCGCCCCGGCTGCGGAGTCGGAGTTCAAAGGGGTGCCGGTGACGCCGTGAATCACGAGTACAAGGACGTCCTCATCAGCATCCAAAACGTGGGCCTGTCGTACGGCGGCAAGCCGATCCTCGAGGATCTGTCCGCGGAGGTGCGCGACATCGTTCGGCCTGATGTCGTGACGGGGCAGGTCATCGGCGTGCTCGGGCCGAGCGGGATCGGTAAGACGCAGCTCTCGCGGATTATGACGGGGCTTCAAGAGCCGACGTCGGGCGAGATCCTCGTGGGCGGCAAGAAGGTCGCGGCCGGCGTCGTCGGTTACGTCGCGCAGAATTACCCGCTCCTTCGCCACAAGACCGTCCTCGGCAACCTGAAGGTGGCGGCGCGCCGCGCCGGCGCGTCGGGCGAGGGGGCGGCGCAGAAATCGAACGACATGCTCTCGAAGTTCGGGCTCGCGGACAAGGCGCTCGATTTCCCCGCGGAGCTTTCCGGCGGCCAGCGGCAACGCGTCGCCATCGCGCAGCAGCTCCTCTGCTCCGAACACTTCCTCATCCTCGACGAGCCGACGACGGGTCTCGATCCCATCATGAAGGACAAGGTGTGCGAACTCATCAAGCAGGTTGCATCGCTCTCAGAAGAGAACACGATCTTCGTCGTGACGCACGACATCGCCGCGATCCTCACCATCGCCGATCACCTCTGGCTCCTCGGGCGAACGCGCGACGGCGAGGGACGCTCGCTCGGCGCGAAGATCCTCCACACGTACGATCTCATCGAGCGCGGCCTGGCGTGGCAGGAGCGCCCGCAAGACCTGCCCGCGTTTGCGGAGATGCAAAGGGAAGTGCGCGAGCGCTTCGCGACGCTATGAGCGCCGAAGACGGTCTTCCGACGCCGCGACCTTCGCGCGAGCGTGCCGCGTGGCTCGTTCACCCGGTGAGCAGCGTCGGACGCCTCACGATTGCCTCCTCGCAATACGAGGAGCTTCGCGCTGAGGCGCTCGCGTTGAAGGGCGAGAAGGACAGCGTCCTCGCCGCGGGCGAGGAACTTCTCCGGTCGCTCGGAGAGTTCACGCGTCAGAGCATGCATGCGAACCCGGAATGGAAGAGTGGAATCGAGGCGATGGAGAAAGCCCTTTTCGAAGCCAAGAAAGTGAAGCCGTAATGCTCGACATCGAGGTCATCCGGAAACGCATCTCGAAACCCACACCCGCGATCATCTCGTCGGACGAGGACGACACGCCGGAGCAGGCGCGTGACCTCGAGATCCGTAACCAGAACATCCTGGCGTGGGCCGAAGATCGCCGTGACCTTGCTCGCGCACTCGCGGAGATCGAGCGCCTCGAAGACGAGAACGCGCTCCTCAAGAAATCGGCGGAGCCGGAGATGCTCGCGCTCCTCGAGCGCTTCTTCGCATGCCTCGATCAAAAGCAAGAGATCGAAGGAGAGATGCGCGCCCTCGTGACCGTGGCGAAGGTTACCAAGGTCTTGCCTTGATCACGTTCGCGATCCTCCTCGGCGTTTTCGTGGGCCTCATGATGTTCGCGATTCCGGTGCTCGCCGGCAGGCGCGCGCCACCGAGGTCGATCGCGCCCATCGAGACGCCCTACATCCGGGCCGCGGTTCACGAGGCGGGCCACGTCGTCGCCGCGTGGAGCTGCACGTTCGTGCGCAACATGCCCGAGGTCCTCGTCCGCATGGAGGGGTCGGGGCACGTGCAGATCGCGTACTTCAACATCGGCAAGCCCGACGAGCGATGGTGTTACCTCGCGATCCTCCTCGCGGGCGCCGCGGCCGAGGCGACGATCTTCAAGAAAGGGCGGAGCGCTCAAGCGGCGTCCGACCTCCGCGCAGCCCTCGCGGAAGCCAAAGCGATCGGCGACGCATCGCCGCCTTGGAAGCCGATCGAGACGGGCGCGTCGATCGACTTCGTTCGGCTCTTTCAAGAGCCGCTTGATCCGAAGGTGCTCGGGGTCCTCGTGCAGGGTTACCGCATGAGCAAGCGCCTCGTCCTGCGCAAGCGAGCGAGGCCGTTCCACCAGACGGTCTCGATGCTCATCGCCTCGGGGCGGGCGTCCGAGGCCCAGCTCGAGAAGATCCTCGGCTCGCGTTTCGTGGCGCGCTCGGTCGCGCCGCTCGGCGCCCGGTTCGTGGGGCTCGGATGACAGGCCGCCAGCTCGCGCTGCTGATGCTGGACGTCGTCTCGGGCGACACGGCGAGCCTCTCGAAAGAGAGTGACGACGTGACCATGGCGCGCATGTCGACGTGGGCGCGAAATCGCGCGGCGTTCGTGCGGCTCGCGATCAAAATTCCAGAAGCGCTTCCGTCCGTTTTCGCGTCGCGCCTCCAACCGGGAGAACGATGAAAAAGGAAAAAGGACGGTATCGATGATCCGAAAAGCAGTACAGTAAGGAACCACTGACCATGAGCGGAATTCGAAGGTGCGAGGCGTGCGGGAACTTGTTCAAGATCAAGAACGACGGTCCCGAACCGAGGACCGATGCGAGCCGACGGGACGTTCCCGAAGCACGTCTGTTCCAAGTGCAAGGAGCCAAAGAAGGAGCATGAGCAAAAGCAAGGATGACATCTGCCGGCGCCCGGGCTGCGGCAAGCGTCGGTGCTGGCACATGGGTCAAGGTGGATTGGGGATGTGTGGACCCGGCAAAAACGGTTTCACTGGAGATTCGACCTTTGAGCAAGCGTTGAGGGACGGCGGCTTCGTGGAGAGCGAAGTTCTCTTAGAGGAGGAAGGGCGACGATGAAGCGGATCATCCAAGAAGGCATCACCCAGTACAAGGCGTCGTGCTCCGAGTGCGGCGCTCGGTTCACCTACGAGCGCGAAGACGTGCACCACAACTACGTTCACGGCGGCGACTACGTCTCGTGCCCGAGCTGTGGACACTCGTGCAGGCATCACGGTGCATCCGGAACATCGTGGCCGGGATGCGGAGGTGGCTTGCGCCTGCCGAATTCGTGGCGAAACGATTGGAGCTGTCAGCGATCATGAGCAACGGCGACGACAAGCAGACGTTCCACATGGCCGCTGTCGCGGGGATGATGACCGGCTACGTGCTCGGCGAGGACGACGAGACCGGTTTCGACGCGCAGCATCGCCTCACGGAGCACGTCCTCGGACACCCAGTCTGGACTCACGAGTTCGCAGAAGAAGCGCTCTGGCAGCGCGTGCGGGACGCGCTCCTCGCGCAGCACCCCGAACTCAGTTCGCTTCCACCGTACGACAGGGAGAAAGCGAAGAGGGCCAAAGCGGCCGACAACGTCATGACGTACGTGCATGCCTACGTGAGGGCAGCGACCGTGGCATGCGGGGAGACCATGACTTTTTTCAAGGGGATCGCCGAACGGACGGAGAATCCTTTCGAGAGTCTCCGGAGAATTGCGCCGGACAAACCGATTCTCGGCGTCGTCGTGAAGGAGTGACATGATGCCGACGTTCAAGCTCGCAAAGGACGAGACGGTACTCGAGGACGACTACCCGATCGTTCCTCGCTACGTGTACATCTGCGACAAGCGGTTCACCCGTTATGAGGGGTTCGTTGAAACGACGGTCGCGAAATGGAAAGCGTTGAACGGCTTCACCGAGATCCGTCGATGCGATTTATTCGATCACAAAGACGCGAAGCTCGGCGACGCGGTGGAATGAGGAAGAGAATGTCGTTCAAGGGACATCGTGAAGTTGAGAGCGCTCTCGGTCGCCTCGCGCCAGGCGATCGTCGTGAGCTTGAACTCTTCCTCCGGTACAGGCGACTCGTGGGCGAAGCTGTGCGTGCGGGTTGCACGATCCGGGAAGCCGAGCGCGCGATCTATCCCGACGTCTATCTCGGGTCGAGCGAGGAGCGGCCGTGAAATCGATCCCCGTCTTCTACACGCCCAAGATGGTCGTCAGCTCCGAGCGCGCCTCGCCGAGCGCGGGCAAACCGGCCGCCGTCGTCGCGTCATGGAAAGAAAAATTCCCGATCGAGATCGTCGAACCCATACCCGTCACCGTGGTCGAACTCGCGCGGGCACACGATCGCAAATTCGTGGAGGACGTGCTCGCTTGCCGCGCGCCGAACGGCTTCGGCAATCGATCGCGTGAGGTCGCGGACTCGCTCCCCTACACGTCGGGCGCGATGCTCTCGGCGGCGCGCCGCGCGCTCGAGACGAAGAGCGTGGCAGCGGCGCCGTGTTCGGGTTTCCATCACGCGGGCCACGCGCGGGCGGAAGGGTTCTGCACGTTCAACGGGCTCATGGTGACGGCGCTTGCCCTGAAAGAGGAGAAGCTCGCTGAGAGCGTAGGCATTCTCGACCTCGACATGCATTACGGCAACGGCACCGACAACATCATCCAGAAGCTCGGAATCGATTGGGTCCATCACTTCACCGCGGGCATGAACTGGACGCGGCCCGACCAGGCGAAGGTGTTCCTGGAAGAGGGGCTCGAGGAGAATCTCGACCGGATAGTGGTCAACAACGTCGACATCGTCCTCTACCAAGCCGGCGCTGACCCACACATCCACGACCCGTACGGCGGGTGGCTGACGACCGAGCAGCTCCGCGAGCGTGACAGGATCGTCTTCCAGACGTTCTTCGATTACGGGATCCCCGTCGCGTGGAACCTCGCGGGCGGCTACCAGGTGGAGGAAGACGGGAGCATCCCGAAGGTGCTCGAGATCCACGACCACACGATGTTCGAGTGCATGAATTGTGACGGATACGAGGACGTCGAGCAGTTTCGGCAGGAGCGAGAACAGCCGACCGGTTTCCAGATCGTGGACATCACTGTCGGGTCCACGTGGCTCTACGTTTCGCTCGCGCGCGCATCCAGTGAATATGTTCTTCTCGTGCAGCGCGATCGTTTCGAACGGATTCGCAAGGCGACGACGGAGCAGCTCCAGCGTTACGAGCTTCTCGCGGACGGAAGCGCGGTCCACTGGCCAGCGATCGACGAGGACCTCAGCATCGACGGACTCCTTCGCCACGGCATGCTCGTCGGGCCGAACGGCAGCCTCGTGACGGGAGCAGGCGTACGGGACGGGTGAACCATGACCATGATGCAGGCAAAAAGAAAACTCGGCAGGCCTGCGGGACCGAGGTCGAAGCGCAAGGGCAAGGGCAAGCGCACCAAGCCCCTCATGACGCGCGCCCACGTCGAGCGCATGAAGACGGCCGAGGCTCGCGCTCGGACGAAGTCAGAGGTCGGCGCGCCGCGCCTCTTTCCCGATGCATTGAAGATCAACTTTTGGGTCGCGGAGATCGACTACCAAGGCCAGACGCTCCGCATCGGAAGCTTCTCGCCGAAAGAACATGCCGCGAAGATGGCGGAACGGTGGCGCTCCACGCTTGCTCTGGACGATGCGCCGAAGAAACGTCGTATGCCTTCAGCACGCAATAATGCGGATAAGTCAGTTCTCGCGGAGCGAGCGAAGTGAGCGGCGAAGGGCATGTATAACCAGTTCAACGCGAAGCTCCTGTTCTACGCGGTCGCGTGGCGAGCCTTCGATCGTAAGACGAAGATCGCCGCGCTCATCATCGACGAGAACGCGGAATGCCGATGGTCGGTCTCACGCAAGGGCGTCGTGCTTGCCAAAGGCACCTGCGTCCGCCCGCAGAGCGCCCGCGCTGCGGTTCGCCGCACGATGCGCAAGCTCGGCGCGGAAGTGTAACGGCATGAGCGACATCGTCACACGAAAGGAGGAGCGTGAAGCTGTGGACTTGCTTCGCGAGCTTCTCGCCGTCGTGGACGAGAAGGATGAGCGCGGGGAGCCTGTGATCGGGCACGATCACACCGGAACGGTGAATTGGCTCCTCGACTTCGCGGACAAGGTGAGGCCCGTTGTGGACAAGGCGGAGGAGGGGCTCTCGAGCCCGTGATCGCGTTCGACGATCGGTACGCCACGAACACGGACGCGCCGTACGCGATTGAACTTTGCCCGTATTGTCGCGGATACGACGACTGCGGGACGGGTCACCGACCTCCGACCCTCCGAAACTACGGCATGTCTTGGGACGCCGGCTACGTGCCTCCTCACGTACCGCCGGAGAAGAAGCACTTTTTCTGCGCGAACGGACTCGGGCGAAGGTACATCCCCGTCTCTCTCGATCTCGCGGCGCTTCCGCTCGCCGTCGTCCGAAAACCGTGGGCGATTCCCGAGTCCCCAGCGCGCCCGGTGCGTACGCGTGGACGTGCGCGTCCGCGAGCCGTCGCGCCCCTGAGATCGCGGCCGGGGCGTCGTCGCCGGCTCGTGGCGCGAGGGTAGATGTTCGGCATGCGCCTTTCCTGCTAGCCTTTCACCTATGGCGCTCCTTCAAGAAGATTCGGTCAAGACGGCACTCCTCGGCGCGGCGATCGGTGCGGGTCTCGGTTTCGTCCTCGGTCGCGACATGATGCGATGGGGACTCATCGGCGGCGGCGCGGGGCTCGCGAAGAGCTTCTTCCTGCCCGCAGGCAGCGAGCGTCACCTCGCGGGATACCTCGTCGGCGCTCCGCCTCCCGGCGGCGACTACTCCTTCACGCGCGCGCCCGGCTACAACGACAAGAATTATTAAGCGCGAAAAGCGCTGGTTAGTTCTTAAGCGTCATTGCGCGCCTTTTCGAGGCGACGGCGTTTTTCGATCGCGAGCTGTCAGAAAGCAGTATCCGGCGCGTCTAGGGTCGGGTAACTTTCACCCCGTCCGAACGACTAGGTAGCGTTTGGGCAGATAACTCTGTAGCCGCGAGGTCTCATAGCCATGACCCGATACTCCGCACACGTCGCATCTCCCTTGTCCACGCCCCAGAACGTGAGGGCGCGCAAAGACCAGGTCGAGAACAACGCCGGCGGGTTCGTCTTCCAGCTCGATTGCTGGAAGCGTCTCGATAGGTTTTTGATTCTCGGATGCGATGGGCCGACGTATTACGCGAGCGAGAAGGCGCACTCTGTTCAGGCCTCGGAGGCCGTCAAGGAGTGCATTGAGTCGGACGGCCCGCGCACGGTCGCGCGCATCGTCGAGATCTCGGACGCGGGCCGCGCGATCAAGAACGACCCGGCGATCTTCGCGCTCGCGATGTGCGCGGGCGCCACGAACGAAGCGACGCGCAGGGCCGCGCTCGCCGCGATCCCGAAGGTCTGCCGCATCGGCACGCACCTTTTCCACTTCGCCGAGGACGTCGAGAAGTTTCGTCGTTGGGGCCGCTCGCTCCGCACGGCGGTCGGCGGCTGGTACAACGCACAGAAGCCGGACGCGCTCGCGCTCCAGGTCATCAAGTACCAGCAGCGCGACGGCTGGTCGCACAAGGACGTCCTTCGTCTCTCGCACCCGAAGCCCGCGACGCCCGAGCACCGCGCGATCCTGCGCTACGTGCAGCTCGGTGCCGGCGAGATGGGCAAGGTTCGCGAGGGCAAGCGCGACAAGGATCCCATCACCGCGGACAAGCTCCCGGCGATCATCCAGGCCTTCGAAGAGATCCATTCCGAGGGCGTGGACAAGAAGCGCGCGGTGGATCTCATCGCGACGCACAAGCTCCCGCACGAGTGCGTGCCGAACGAGCTGAAGGGCGACCCGAAGATCTGGGAGGCGATGCTGCCCTCGATGGGCATCACCGCGCTCATCCGGAACCTCGGCAAGCTCTCGAGCATCGGCATGACGAAGGGCCTGTCGTCTACGACGAAGGACCTCGCATCGCGCATCTCGGACGCTGCAATCCTCAAGAAGGGCCGCGTGCACCCGATGACAATCCTGTACGCCATGAAGACGTACGCCTCGGGTCACGGTCTCAAGGGCTCGCTCTCCTGGGATCCCGAGCGCATGATCGTCGACGCACTCGACGAGGCCTTCTACCTCTCCTTCGGCAACATCGAGTCTGCCGGCAAGGCGACGATGCTCGCGCTCGACATCTCGGGCTCGATGTCCTCTTCCATGGGAGGCACGAACGTCTCCTGCCGCGAGGCCTCGTCCGCGATGGCGATGGTCACGGCGCGCACGGAGAAGAACTGGATGTGCGTCGGCTTCACGTCCGGTGGTGGCGGGTACGGCGGTCGCTGGGACGCCGGCCGTAACGGCCTCACGAAGATCGACATCAGCCCGCGCCAGCGCCTCGACGACATCTGCAAGAAGACCGACGCCCTCCCGATGGGCGGCACCGACTGCGCACTTCCCATGGTCTACGCGACCCAGGAGAAGCTCGAGGTCGACGTCTTCACCGTCTACACCGACTCGGAGACGTGGGCCGGCTCCATCCAGCCGTTCCAGGCGCTCCAGCAGTACCGGCAGAAGTCGGGAAGGAACGCGAAGCTCATCGTCGTCGGTATGACGGCGACCGAGTTCTCGATCGCCGACCCTCGCGACGCGGGGATGCTCGACGTCGTCGGTTTCGACACGTCGACCCCGAACGCGATGGCCGAGTTCGCGCGCGGGTGATACAAGGTTCGGTGTTCGGGTCGTCGTGGTTCTGTTCTCGGCTATAGACTGGAGCCGCACTTCTTCATCCGAACATCCATTTTTAGTTTCGGGTCGTAGCGATTCGCTTATCGGGAACTGCAGGTCACTGGTCCGAATCCAGTCGGGCGTCCTCGGACGACCGTAGCTCAGTCCGGCAGAGCAGCAGTATTTAGCGAGCCGCGATTCTTCATCCGAAACGATTTTTTCAGAAAACCAAAAAGTCAAAGGGCCAAAAGCCAAAGGAGTCACGGAGAAACTGTCGGGTCGTTGTGGCTCGGTTACCGATTCAAACTCGGAAGGCGCTGGTTCGAATCCAGCCGGGACTCGCGAGGGTCCTGTAGTTTAGCGGCAGAACATCAACCCCGAGCGACGTCCTTCATCCGACAGTTTTTCTTTTTTCGTGCGCGTAAGAGTGCGAGTTCGGGCCGGAGCAACTGGGTTACCCCAACCTTTAGGACAATCCCAGTCGCGTCACTTCGTCCGATCTTTTTTTGCGTTTAGCGTTGGGTCGTAGTTTCTCGGTTATCCCCGTCTAGGTGGAGACAAAGGTTCGAGTCCTTTCGGGGCCGCCATGTGGCTCCGTCGTCTAGGGGTCAGGACGCCAAAAGTTTCCGAGGGCGCCTCTTCATCCAACGCGTTTTTTGTGGTCGCGGTTCGGGCCGTCGTTCGTGGGTTATCCTGAAAAGATAAAACGCCCACGGGCCATTCTTCGTCCGGACTTTTTTCAACGGTAGTTGCTGGTATGTCGTACCTTCACATCGAGAACCTGTACAAAAACCAGACGATCTTCCTCTTCAAGGAGTGTTTCGCGCTCGAGAAGATCCATGGCACGAGTGCGCATCTCTCATGGAAGGACGGGCGCGACGGCATCACCGGCGCCCAGACCGGCGGCGTGCTCCACTTCTCGTCGGGCGGCTCGAAGCACGAGACCTTCAAGAAGATCTTCGACGAGGCTGCGCTCCGTGCAGGCTTCCAGGCGATGGGCCATCCGAGCGTCACGGTCTACGGCGAAGCATACGGTGGCAGTCAGCAGGGCCAGAAGCGGCGCTACGGGGACAAGCTCCGCTTCGTCGCGTTCGAGGTTCGCATCGGCGAGCACTGGCTCGCGGTCCCGCAGGCCGAAGACGTCGTGAAGAAGCTTGGGCTCGAGTTCGTGCACTACGCGATCGTGCCAACGACGATTGACGCTCTGAACGCCGAGCGCGACGCCCCGAGCGAACAAGCGCGCCGGAACGGCGTCGAGGGCGACCAGCCGCGCGAGGGCGTGGTGCTCCGCCCGCTCATCGAGCTTCGTGGCAATGACGGCGAGCGCATCATCTCGAAGCACAAGCGCGACGAGGAGCGCGAGACCGCGTCGCCGCGGTCCGTGGAAGTCGACCCGGCGCGCCTCGCGGTCCTCACCAAGGCGACCGAGATCGCCGACGAGTGGGTGACGCCCACGAGGCTCGAGCACGTCTTGGACAAGCTCGAGGCCGGTGGCAAGAAGCTCGGGATGGAGCAGATGAAGGACATCATCGCGGCCATGGTGGAGGACATTCTTCGCGAAGGCGCGGGCGAGGTCGTGGACAGCAAAGAAGCTCGTACGGCTATCGGCAAGAAGACCGCGGTCTTCATGAAGCGTCTCCTCGAAGCGCGCCTCGCGGTTATCGGCGCGGGGCCGGCGCCGGAGACCGAATCAGAAACGGCGAAGTGATGGAGGTCGACGGGATGGAGCGCATCATCGCCGAGGACGTGCGCACGGACGACGAAGGCAACGTCCTCGGAGATCGCGTTCGCGTGGTTGCCCAAGGCGACCACGTAAACCTGTATCGTGAGTGGATGCCCTCGCCACGGCGAAGCCGTGTCGATGGGCCCGGCTCACACCACGCCGGAGGCGTGATGGGGCAGCACCACGCGAAAGAGGAGGACAAATCCATGGACTGGGATTGGAAAGTCGATCCAGACGCGGGATTGTGCCTCTCGCATGCGGACGCGAGAGAGCTGCTGTCGGCCCTCTCGGAGGTGCTGAAGTGAAAGTGGTTTTGTCCGCGAGCGCGGAAGAATCTCTTGCTGCAGGAGGGGCGGCGGCTTCGCGCGAGCGCACGGACGCCGAAAAAGCATACGACGCGATCGTGGCGTCGGCCGTGTCCAAGAGTGCTCACGTGCCGAGAGAACTGGAAGCGCGCCGGAAGCTCTACACGGTGACGACCATCGCCTCGAGCGCGCGTTACGGCGGCACGCGCACGCCTGTCGTGTGCACGACGTTCGAGCGGGCCAAGGCGATCGTCGAAGACAACGAAGGCGACATCTTCGAGTTCAGCTACAAACTCGTCGTCATCGAAGCAGTGATCGCCGATGAGCTTTACGGCGGCACCCTGGACGAACAGTATTGGTACGCGTGGAAAGGCGGCCGGACGGGCGCGTACGTGCCCATCGAAAGGCCGCAAGCGTACGAGAGCACCGTCGGATTCGGCATCGGCTGAGCATCGGCTGACGCGTCGTCAGAAAAGGGAGTGCCGGGAGTCGGTCGGAGCATGGCTCCAAAATCGACTCCGACTCCGCCGCGAAACGGCTACGTGCTCGCGATGACGCTCCGGCAAAAGAAGCAGGTCATGCGCGACCGCCGGGCGCGCAGGCCCAAGGACAAGAGGAACGACTGGCGGCGTGACGAGCCCTAGTTAGGACTTCGGCATCTCGCAGATTACGTCGCGCGCCTTGATCCAGACGAGGCCGCGCGGAAAGGGCCGCGTGATCCGGAAGCGCGCCGCGGGCGGCGAGTTCTTCGTGTCGATCTCGAGGCACTCGCCCACGCCGAACTTCGTCTCGTACTCGGTACCGATTTTCACGTCCTTCAGCTTCATGTTCTTCACCTCACGAAGACATGTGCACGGGACGCCTTGAAATTGCGGCCGAGTGTTTCGATCGCTGGATTTGTACGACGATCTGCATTACGCTCGGCCATGCATGCATCGAATGACGCTGTTCGGTATGCATTGACATTCGTTCGAGAAACACTATCGTGGAAACCATGAGCCGGGCCGACGACTTCCGCCGCGAGCTGGACCTCTGCGAGGATGCCCGCTCGCTCTACGACCTCGGTCTCGAGATGATCAAGGCGCTCTCCGATACAGGAGAGAGCCGCGTCGTGCGCGTCGGCGTCGCAGTCCTCCTCAGACGGGGAGGAGGGCGGGTGCTCATGGGGCGTCGCTTGGGCAGCCACGGGGCCGGCACGTGGTCCTTTCCGGGTGGCCACCTCGAGCGGGGCGAGAACGTCAAGGAGTGCGCGTCGCGCGAGCTTGCCGAGGAGACCAGGATCGAGATCGAACCCGAATGGTTCCGGAAATCCACGTTCACGAACGACGTCTTCGTCTCGGAGAACAAGCACTACGTCACGCTCTACGTCGAGGCCGACTTCCTCGCGTCGCAGAGGGTGGAGCCGAAGGTCATGGAGCCGGACAAATGCGCCGAGTGGCGCTGGTGCGACGCGGCGCCGGGACCGCTCTTCCTGCCGATCCAGAACCTCCTCGAGTCCGGGTTCGAGGTCTGGAAGAAGGACGCGACATGACGAGTGAAGTGATCGCGCCGGCCGCGCCGGTGTTTCCGATGGATCTCCAGGAGTGGATCTCGTCGCAAGTCGTCGCCGACGAGATGCGCTGGAAGGGCGCGTTTGGTGCGCAGATGATGTTCATGCGCGACACGCTTCAACCACTCATCGGCGTGGGCCTGTCGTACCGAAAGAAACAGCACATCGCGCACGTGATCTCGACGCACCGATCGAAGTCGATCATCTTGCCCGTCGTCGAGTATCGCAGGCCCGACCTCGGGATCCGCTTCGTCGTGCGCGAGAACTTCTACAATTGGAAGCTCTCGGTCATCAGTAAAGAACCTGTCGATGTGGACTTCAGCGGACTTTTTCACACGACGCCTCCAATCGATCCGAGCTACACGGGTAACGCTCTCAGTCCTGCCTACTTCGAAGGATTTCCGGGGCGTCTCATCTTCGACTATTACGAAACCGCGCCCGTCTACGCGCGCAAGCAGTGGTCGGCGGAGATTTGGGGCGACCAGCCGATGTGGACGGCGATGTTTCTCATCATGCGTTCGCTCGGGGCCGTGAAGCCGCGTACATGGACCACGCGCGAGACGCACGGCGCTGAGCTGGATCGAAAGAAAGCTGAAGACGAGGCCGACGAGAACGGAGGCGCTGAAACATGGCGCCGCGCCGTACTGAGCATGGCACCCTGGGAGACGGGGAGCTGACATGCCCGGGCCATCGATCGACGTCTCGCTCGAAGTTTGGGAGACGGCCGGCGTCAAGTTGTACGACGACGATGGCGCCTTCCACAATACGAAGGTGCTGGAGTTCTCCTTCACGTTCGATCGCGCTGTCGTGAAGATCGGACACAACGACGCGAAGAAGCTTCACGAGAAACTCTCCGCGCTGCTCGCGGACGCGGCGAAGATGAAATACAAGTCCCCGCACGGGTGAGTTGGATGGGAGATGGCGATGACGGAGAAGAAAGTGAAGTCATGGGCGTGAAAGGCAGTCCCCACGCACCCATGCCGCGCGTCGAAGTCCCTGCGGACGTGCAGATGGCGTTGAACTCGCTCACCAAGAAGATCGGGCTGCGGAGAACGCTCGCCACGCTCCACATCTCGGAGTTCACGTTCCACGACGCCGCTTCGCCGGGAGCGCGCGTGCAGCCGAAGACGCTCGAGCGGATCCGACAGGGGCTCGCGCAGATCGACGTGCTCCCGTGAATTCGAGCGTTTCCGCTTCGCAGATGACGACCGAAGAGATCCGTAGTGAGCAGGACCTTCTATCGAGCAAGTGGGACGACCTCTTCACGAAGTACGATGACGAGGACGGGCATGGCGGTTCTCCTGGCGAGTGGATCTGGGAGAGGCTCGGCGAACTTGAGCACGAGTTGAAGAAGCGAGGAGAGAAGCCGTGAAAAGGTCTGTGCTCATGCATCCGTGTTGCCCGCTTGATGGTTCACCACTCTTCGCTGGACGAAGGAAGAGAAGGCCCCGATGCAATTGAGAAGGAAACCCTGGCCCGATCTCGAGAGGCTCGCGCGCATCGAGAGGAAGCGTCGCGTTGAAGCGCAGATGGGCCGCGTCGGGGACGCTCTGCAGAAGTTCCTCGAGAACCTGAAGAACTCGAATGCAGAAGCGCTCAATATCGACGAGGACGAGTTCGTCGAGCACCTCCAGACGTGCCCGAACTGTAGAAAGCACGTCGCAGATCTCGCGCGCGCCGGCGTCAAGCTCTCCGCCCGCGTGCTCTCGGCGGCGGGCGTCGAGATGCTCAACTAAAATGTGCCATGGCGATCAAGGTCGGAGATCTCGTTCGCTCGGATGCGAATCGGCGCCGCTGCGTCTGGCGCGTGCTCAAGATTCGGCCCGCTTCGAATTGCCATAGTGGCTTCATGGCTGACCTCGCCCTTGTCGATCGCGGCACGTCCTCGTACCACCAATCGGCACGCATCGGCGCGCGCACCTCGCACGATCTCAGTCATCTTCATCTCGAAGAAACAGCCCCCGTAGCTCTCGTAGAAGAGAAAAAGAAAGAAGAGGAAAAAAAAGGTGGGTAGCGACATCCTGAAGAGCTTGGACACATTTCGCGCGGCGAGGGAGAAGCTGAAGGCCGCGATGGACAAGCGCGAAGCCGTGACCCTCACGCACGAAGAATGCGCCGAGATCACGAAACACCTCGAATGGCTGTCGAACGAACGTGAGTCGCTCGCCGCGGCGCTGGCTTCCTACGATGACTGATGCTGCGCACCGTACCTCGCAATGGGCCCGCGACCTCGATCGCGTTTCGCCGTTCGAGCGGATCGTCTCGCTCATGGCCGCGAGCCGTCTTCTCGGCGACAAGGCCCGCGAGGAAAAGAAAAAGCTTCTCCGCAAGGCCGGATGGAAAAGCGTCCCCAGTCAGGTGTCGACAGGGCGCAGGAATCACGTCCGCGAATTGTGGCTCCATCCGGACGGCTCGCAGCTCTACTTGTTCGAGCACGCGTGGCTGCGTCACGCCGCGAAGCTCAGACGGGTCGAGCAGGATGTGTGTCTCGGATGCGTGGGCAAGGCGCTCGGGATCCGCGCGCCGCACACGCATGGCAAACATGTAAATCGTGCGAAGCATCGGGAGGCGAAGTGAAAGTGAAGAAAAAGAAGCCTGGGCCCAAGCCGGGGTCGCACCCGCGCCGGCGGATCAAGCCGCCGCTGCACCCCTTCGGCGAAGCGCTGCTCGGGCACGCGAAGCTCATCGCGGGGCTCGAAGCGTCCATCGCGAGCGCGCGGGGGCGCCTCGTCCGACTCCAGATGGACGAGGTCGAGACGCTCGAACGCATTCGCGAGAGTCTCCAAGCGACGCTCAACATGCACCAGCTCTCGATTCAGGAGCTTCGCGAAGCCGTCGCAGCGCGAACGTGGAGTGAGACGTGATTTTCGTTCGTCGCCGTGGCGCAGGCGAAGCGCGCAAATTCGGTCCGAAATTATCTGACCATCCGACCATTGGGAAAGAATGTCCGGCATGCGGGGAGCCGCTCGCGGCGGGGGACTACACGGCTCTCGTCGCGCTCGGTCCTGGGAGCGATTCCGAGGAGCGGGAGAAGGCGCGCGAGAGTCGTTACTACAACGCCGTCGCTGTCGAGGTGCACTGGGCCTGCGCGACGGGGTTCGTCGAAGGAGAATAGAAGATGGGATTGGATGCGTACGCCAATGCGACCTGGGGCCTTCGGGTGACCTTCGGGGAATTGCGGAAGACCTTCGTGAAGAACCGAGTCTGGATCGGACCTAAAACCCTGGACCGGTCGCATGACTACGACCCGAAAACCGGAAAGTCCAATTACGAGACCGAGATCAAGATTCCCTCGGAGCTGGAGCATTGGAACATCGAATCACTCGATCCCGAGAGCCCCATCTGCGACGACGAGTTGGATCTCTGCGACGTGGACAGCTCGGTGGAATGCATCATCGTGCTCGAGTCGCAGTCGACGGGCTCTCATCGCTCCGGGGCCTCCGTCGAGAGAATCTCGGTTACACCGAATCCAAAAAACTTTCGAGCTTTCGAGGCAGACATGAAGAAGCTCGGTCTCTGGCAAGAGAAGCGCTTTGGGCTCTGGCTTCGCCTCGACATGTCGTATTAGCGCGCCCCAGAAATGACTATGCTTTTCGTCATGAAGGTGCACCGCGACTATTGGTTGCTTGTGCCCGTCGTCCTGGTTATCTCGAGCGTGGTCCTTTGGGTGATCGGGTTCATGCGCTCATGACCATCACGTACCTGAAGGGTGATGCGACCGCACCGCAGGCAAAGGGACCGAAGATCGTCGCGCACGTTTGCAACACGTTCGGCGGATGGGGCAAAGGCTTCGTGCTCGCGGTTTCGAGGTGCTGGCCCGAGCCCGAGCGCGCGTACCGCGCTTGGCATCATCTTCGGAAGGTCGTTCCTTCTCTCGACGACAGTGTCGTCGCGACGACGGGCGCCTTCGGTCTCGGAGAGTCGCAGCTCGTGAAGGTGAAGCCGGACACGTTCGTGCTCAACATGATCGCGCAAGAGGGAATTCGTGAAGGCTCGAAGGGTCCACCCATTCGCTATGCCGCGCTTGCGCTTTGCCTTCGGCACGCGGATCAATTCGCGCGTTTTCACGGTGCGAGCATTCATGCGCCGCGGGTCGGGACCGGCCTTGGGGGTGGGAGCTGGGCACAGGTAGAGCCGCTCATCGAACGCATCGTCTCGGCACCGGTTTTCATCTATGACTGGGACCCCTGAGGGCGCCATGTGGAAATGGAAATGGGAGAGCGGCAGGCAAGGAACCGGGTATAGAAAGCTCCTTCTTCTTGGGGGACATCGGTGGGACCTCTGGCTCCTCGATTATCCCGCCGGCAGCCACGTTCCCGACCACGTCGACGAAGTGGAAGATTTGAGCCACTACCGCATGAATGTGAGACTTTTCGGGCAGGATTCGTTCGAGGCAGACGATCGGTGGGTCCTTCGTGCCGGACGCCTCGTGTTCTTCCGACCCGACGTCGCCCGGCACTCCGTGCGAAAAGTCGACCGGCGGCGCATGGTCTTGTCGCTCGGCTTCACGCGTTCGAAGTGATCGCGCTCTAGGCGTGAAGTGATAGATATGTGGCATGAAAGACAAGCCGAAGGTGGACACGGGCGTCGCGAGCGCGCAGATGCAGCAGCTCGCAACCGCCGCTGAGACCGCGAGTGAGCGTGTGCGGGCGGCCGAGGAGAGCTTCAAGAAGACCAAGGACGACATTCTTGGGATGTTCGGGTCCGTGCTCGGTGCGGTCGAGGCGCGCACGCTCGTGATGATGCTCGACGCGTGCTTCACGCACGGTCAGATCTACGGCGAGTCGTCCGAGACCGTGATGCAGACCCGCGAGCAGGTCGCGATGCTCGGGCAGATGCTCAAGGACGTCGAGGAGACGACAAGGATGTCGAAGGAACGCGACGCACGGACGGAGAAGCGCGACAACGAGATCCGCGAGCGCGACGTGAAAATGATGCGGCTCACGGAGCGTCAGGTCGCGGCTCTCGAAGCGCTGACCAAGGTCACGCCGAAAGCTGCACCCAAGAAGCGTCGTTGACCGGCGAAGACGAGCCGCAGTAGTATCTTTGCAGTATGAAGCTCGACGAGCGGATCTACGCGTACCTCGAGAGGAGCGGCGAGCGAAGCTCGCTCGAGATCAAGGACGCGATGCGCGTAGCCGGCGTGTGGTTCGCACATGGGCGCGTGAGCTACAAGCTCGACAGGATGGTCGCGGCGGGCCTCCTCGAACGACGTGTCACGCCAGGCGGCATCGAGCGCGGGTTTCGCGATCGCTCGTACTACCGGTGCAAGACCGTGCTTCAAAGCGTTCCGAAGCGCAGCGTCGAAGATGGTCCCATCCTGAGCGCGAAGGTGCCGCGATGGGGATGAGCGCAGCGTTGCGACCGACGCCGGAGAATTGCCCAGGTCATCCTCCGGCCTCGACGCTCAAGGCTTGCGCGTGCCGGACGTGCGGAGCATGGGTCTGGGAGCACGTGTCTTTGTGCACGAATCTCGTGGGTGAAACGGGCGTCTGCACGCCCTCGCCACGGCGAAGCCGCGTCGATGGGCCAGGCCCACATCACGCCGGAGGCGTGATGGGGCGTCCCATGGGTCATGATGCGCCGTGCGAAGAACGTGAGCTTCGGGGCGGCGAGGTGCCGACGTGATCGATATCGAGAACAGCTCGTTGGCCTCCTCCTTCGAGAAGGACTGCCCCCACTGCGGCGCGCCCCATGAGAACGTCGGTCATCCCTTGAAGCCGGGCGTCATCATGATGCGCGTCTGCAAGTGCGAGTACGAGAGCCACACGACCCAAGGACCGAACGGGTCGATCACGGTCACGGTCCGTAAAGAGAAGAAATGAAGGCACACGTCACGTTCGTGCGTGATGAATCGTGCGAGCACTCGCCCGATCGCGAGTGCACGCCGTGCTTTAAAGACGGCATCGCGGACTTCATGGCGAGCGCGGAGGCTATGGAGGAAGCTTGGAAGAATCGATCAATGGCGGACGAGGCGAGCGAGGACGTGGTCGATTCGCTCACGGTGTACTACGGCATCGAGACGGTCACGGCGCCGGTGATCACGGTCCCCGTCGGAACGGATCCCCAAGAAGCCGAGAAGCAAGCGAAAGCTGGCGGCACACGCGCAGAAGTCGTGTCGACGTTCCGGAACCCAGATGCGCCGCTTCCCGACAATCCTTCGAGCGGTGGGCCGTACCGGTGAGCGTGGAGGGCGGAGTCTCGTGAGCAGCAAGCGGCGTCAAAAGCGATTGCAGAGGCGCGCACAAGAGGCCAAGGATCGCGAGCGCCTCACGACGTGGCTCGCCTACCATCTTCCTCTCGGCGGCGACGAACCCTGGCAACAGGAAGGGCGTGAACGCTTACGCGTGGAAGAGGAGTCGAGAGATGCGCAGCAATTTTTTGCGAAAAAGAGCTGAGCGAATCGAAGGTGACCTGGTGTTCGTCGAACGCATCGAACGGAAGTTCTTGGGCAAGGACGGAAGCGAGATCACGATCCTCTTGTGGGGACGAGGGACGACCAAACAAAACGCTCGCAGGCGTGCTGAGCGCGCTTTCTCGAGAATCGTTCGAGATCAATCGGGAACCTTCTTGCCGTGAAGCGTGTTCCCGCCCGTCCGCTACAATGACTGGATGCTGCAGAACCTCAAGACGTGGCTCGCGAAGTATTTGACGAACGAGTGGATGAACGAGGTCTCGTTCCTCGCGCCCGTGGCTCATGTCGGCTGGGCGGCACTGATCGTTCTCGCGACGGCGCTCCTCAGTGGTTCGAGCGTGAAGATCTGCGGCTTCGTGAGCGCGGCTCTCACGCTCTTCGCGGCGGTGAAGGAATACGTGTATGACGCGAACTTCGAGATCCCGAAACAGACTTTTCGGAACAACACGGAGGATTTCGCCGGATACCTCGGCGGGATCGCGCTCGCCTGGGCGATCATTCTCCTTCACCTGCACTTGTAGGGCGAGCTATTCGACAGCCACAGGAGCGACTTCGACGTAAGCGGGCGTCGCTTCGCCGCCGAATTTGAAGTCGCTTCCCTGCACGAATTGAAAGAGGCGACCCTTCCAGGAGAGGAGCGGCGGCTCGTCACCAAAGCCTTTGCCTTGTGGAACAACCACGGACGCGATGGGCGTGGGCGGCGGCGAAGTCAGGAGCGGATTGTCGTTCGCTGCGAAGAGGTTAGCCTTGAAGCTCATGAGGGGATCTTAGCAGCATCGACGGCTTGACGACGGCGTAGGACGCGAGCGATCATCTCTTTGCGCCGCTCGCGTGCATGGTGTGCAAGGAGATCTTGCACCTACTAACGGTTCCTCGGTACGGTGAGGCGATCGGATACATGAAACACACGGAGCGGCGCTCTTTCCTCCGTTAGTGATCCGTGTTCGCAAAGAAGAGGAGTCGAACGTAGCCCTTCTTGCCCGCGCCACCGGGGCCGCCCGCATCCCCTGCGCCTGCTCCGCCTGCGCCTCCGCCCGCACCATTACCGAGGTTGTCGGTCGAATCGGTTCCAGCGCCGCCCGCGCCTCCACTCGAATTTCCGCCCACGCTGCCAGAGGCTCGAGGTCCGGCTCCTCCTCCACCTCCGCCGCCGCCTTGGCCTCCAGCACTTGTTCCGCCTGCGCCACCTTCCCAAACGTTGACCGCACCGGGCGCATCTGCGCCGAAGAGCGACAGTGCTCCGCGGTTTCCTGTTTTGCCCGGGACTCCTTGAAGACTTCCGTCTCCGCCCGCAGACGGAAAGCCCGCGCTCGAGAGCGGTGCTCCCGTTTGATCGATCGCCATGCCGCCGACTCCGAATGTAGCGCTCGCGCCCTTGCCGCCTTCGCTCCCGGGTGCCGACCAGAGAATCTTTGCAGCCGTCGCGTCGGTACAGAACGACGGCGTACCGGGAGCACCATCGCCACCTGCGCCGTCGCCGGCAACGCCGGCGGCGCCAGCGCTGCCGCCGTCTCCGAGGGTGATGTCGAGTTGGTGCGACAGATCGAGATCAAACGAGCCGACGCTGTAGACGACACCGCCTGATCCGCCGCCGCTCGATCCTGGCGCGGCGCCGCCCCCAGCACCGCCACCGCCTCCACCGGTGCCGCCGAAGCCTTCAGCGGTCAAGTGCAGTGTGCCGACTTCAGAGATCCTTCCCTCCGCGTGATAGAGCGCCAAGACGTCCGTCGTCGATGCCAAGAAAATGATCTCGACTGCGTCGGTCGTGGAGTTGTGACGGTGCACGCCTCCCGTGACGCCGTATTGAGGCTGACCTCCGGAGATGTAGATCGTGGACTGATCGTAATCGAACGCGACTTGTCCCGTTCCGACGACCCACGTGGACGGCACGAGGTTGATTCCGGTTTCGTCACGCAGTTCGGCCGCGTGCGCGGCGAGGAGAAGCGTGGCGCCGTCGCCTACGCTGAAGAGCGCTGGACCAGGTGGCTGAAAAACGCCGCCTTCCTGCTGAAATTGCACGAGGAGCGTCTGCGCCGCTGGAACGATGATCGCGGGCTCGGTAGACGTCGGAGTCGAGCTGAGAGCCGCACGATCCGTGGCGAACAAAACGGGCATGGGCGTTCCGACGGCGTTCGGCGTGTAGTCCCAATCGAGCGAGGGCGTCGCGCTCTGGCAGTCGCAAAGGAGGTAGATGGTCGACGTGAGGCGAGCGAGCCCCTTGATCGTCGCGCCATCGTCGATCGTGAGCGTCGAAAATGCGTTCACGTCGGGACGATACGGGCGGATCTCCATGCGACCGTTACCGTCGGTTACCCCGCTCGCGCCGGGCACGTGCGCGGGCGCGATCCCGTCGTCCACGTAAACGATAATGTTTCCCTGGGCCGCGATGATGGCCAATTTTACTTCGGCCCACGTCTCGACGAACGCATCTGCGCTCGCCATGCCGGGCCGAAAGATGATGGTGGATTGAGAACCGCCGACGATTGGACGAAAGGCCACTCCTCATCATAGCTGCAAGTGGCCATTCTTAGAAAAGTTGGAATCCGTCATGCTCTTGCGCGATAGTGAGGCATGGCTGTCACGATCGCGCGCACCAAGGTCCCGACGCTCTCACTACTTCTCGCCGGCGCCGGTGCCGGTTATTGCGTGCTCACGCTCGCGCAGAAGCCGCGACGGTTCGCGGACCACGCGACGAGCTTCGATCTCCGCAACGCCGCCGAGTGGGAGCGCCATATGCGCGATGCGAAGTTCGCGCTCCTCTTCGGCCTTGGGGCCGGGGGCCTCCTCTGGTGGATGGAGGAGCGGTGACGTGGCGGTGCGTCGTTGCCGAGTGAGTAAGCAAAAATCGATCGAGTTCGTGGCACGCGTGCTTCGCTGTGGCGTGCTCGCGGGGTTCGAGGTCGCCGCGTTCTGGCCCACGCCGAGCACGGTGGATTTTCTTGCGCGACACCCCTACGGCGCGTGGAGCCGCATCCGCGTGAAATGTCTCGGGAGCCACGCGGAGAACGAGCACGGCGTCATCATGTGCGCGTCCGACGTCGCCGCGCATCTCAGGAAGTCGCTCATGGATCGGCTACCGGACATGCGCGTCGGCAACCGTTGGAAGCTCGTGAAGAAGGCTGAGAAGGCGGGGACGCCCGATGTTCTCCATTGAGAAAAAGTGGCAACGAGCTTCCTGATGGGCGATGCACGTGCGGATGGCGCGCGCCGCAAAACATGAATTGGCACGGCGTGGACAGCATCAACATCATATTCACGTGCCCCGAGTGCAGCGCGTCGCTCGTATTGTCTGGAACGGCGCGATGGTCTCGCACGCATCAGAGGACGACGATCACGCAGCTCTTCCTCGACGTCACGAAGGCCAGTCGCGGCCGAGCACGAGACGCTTGACGTAGCTCGCGTCGTAGCGCGTGGAGTTCTCCTGTTCGGATTCCGCCCAAGCTCGCGCTTGCTGCTCGGCGTATTTCTCCTTCGCCTCGTCCGCGTCTGACTCGTCTTCCTCGTCGTCGCCGATCCCTTCGTCGATGGCTTCTTGAAGGGCTTCCTTCTCGCGCTCGTCGTAGAGCTGCTCGAGGTAGCGTTCGAAATCGCTCCCGGTCGAAACGTTGCCCGCATCGTCGACGACGAGGTCGTCGTTCATCCTCGTGTTGAACCAATCCTCGACGATCCCGGAGTTCTTCTCCCAGGTCGCCCCGATGTCCTCGTTCGGATCAGCGGCGCCGTGGTGGAGGTTCCACATCGCCTTCGAGAGCGCTTCTTTCACGCGCTTCGGCATTTTTTCGGCGACGTAGGCCTCGATGCTCGCGTTGGTCGATTTCGACATGAGATTGAAGCTACCAGAAGTGCTCCTTCGTGCTAAGAGGCGCGGTTCGTTCATGAGCGTTCCGATCTACGAGCCCGAGCTGTCCTTCTTACCGTTCTCCTGCGATTGCGGCGCGCGCGTGCCGACGCATGAAGACCTCACCTTTCATAAGCGCGAGATCTGTGGCCGCCGTTCTGCCACGGGTTACCAACCCTCCCCGCTGTCTTTCGACATTCCCGGCATGCTTGGGATCGCTGATGGTGGACGTCGAACGTAGACGCGTTTAGACTTGGGTGTTCGTGGAATTCCACGGACAGCACAGGTGAGACGGAGGCTCGAATCATGAGGAAACGTTTCATCGCGTGCATGCTCCTGGTGGCGGCCATTGGGGCCGCGTGCTCCGGCGCCCAGGTGAACCAAGGACTCGACACGGCCATTGCGGTCGAGCAGTGCGTCGCGCCGATCGTCCTCGACGTCACGGGAGTCGCGACGGAAGACGTGGTTCAAATCGTCGCGAACTGCAAAGTCGCGGCGGTCGACGTCTACAACTACGTCTCGTCGCTCCTCGCGAGCGCGGAAACCATCTCCGACGCGGGCCCGGACGGCGCACTCGTCGGTGCGCTCATGATGCCGCCCCGAGCGGGCGCGCACTACTACACCGCGGCGCAGATCAGCAAGCTGCGAAGGATCCAGAAGACCGCAGCCGTCCTCGCCGGGATCGACGGGGGTACGCCGTGAGCGAGATCGTCAGCGTCGTCAGCGCCGTGCTTGCGGGGCTCCTCTCGCTCGTCGTCGCGCTCATCTCCGTGATCTACAGAAACGACCAGAAGGCCTACGAGACGTCGCGTGGGGAGATGCTTCTCCGCATCGCGGCGCTCGAGAAGCAGAACACCGAGCAGGAGACGCGCATCGCGGTTCTGTCGACGAACAGCCAGCACAGCTCGGAGAACAGCTCGCGTCTCAACGCGACGCTCGACAAGCTCGACGGCAAGCTCGATGAGTTCGGGCGCGAGCTTGCCGGCCTCCGAACGGAACTCGTCTCCCTCGGCAGGCGCCTGTCGGGCGGCAGCGCATTCTCCGGAGGCCAGATGCCTGCCGTGAAGCCGAGGTGACGCGGTGTCCGGGGACGGCTCGCAGAGGTTCCCACCGCGTCGATGCCCCCAGTGTCGCGGTCACGACGTCCCCTGTGACCTCTGCGGTGGCGACCGCGTCGTGTCGCGATTCAAGGCAGCCGCATGGCTCTCATCGCATCCCGAGGTGAAGGACTCGCCGGGCGAGATGCCCGCCATCCGACTCTCAGATCCGGACGGCAAAGGTAAAAGCTAACGTGGTTCCTTAGCGAATCGCCCTGAAATCAAGGGCTCGTAGCTGAGGTTGTCATGCACTACGAAAAGCATTACCTTCGGCCTAGGTCGTAGGCGGGGGATGACCTCGCCTTCGGGCTCCCCCGGAGAATGTCCAGATGAATTATTTCCCCCCGCGTCGCGGGAACGCTCCCCAGCAGCAGCCGCAGCAAAGACCGCAGATGCAGTCCCCGCCGCGCGGTCGAGAGATGTTCGGGCCGCCTCCTCCACAAAGGATGGACCCGCGAGGACGTCCGCCCCAAGGCCGGCCTCCCCAGTACCGGATCTTCGCGCCGCGCAATGTGCTCCTCGCGCTCATCGGACAGTCGAAGAGGCGATGCGGGGACTACGTGAACATGATGCGCAAGTTCGGCGAAGGCATGCAGCAGCTCCACGCCGAATGCGACGACCTGGCCGGCGAAGCGAACGGCGACCAAGCGCTCCTCCTGTTTCTCCAGGATCGACTCGAGCAGATGCGCTTCATCGCCGAGCACACCAAGCGCCACCTCGACGCGCAGATTCAGTACGAGCGGCGCTTCCAAGACGCTCTCCAGCGCTGGGTCGACGGACAGGCGCCCGTCGACTACGGCTTTCCGCAGTTGCCTCCGCAAGGGCAGCAAGGGCAGCCGAGACTCCCGCAACAAGGACGAGGGCAGCGTGCGGTGGACGATGAGGAGCCCATCGAGGAGCCCCTCGAGCACCACGAGACGCGACGCTCGGTCCGACCGGATCAGCAAAGACCCGCGCCGCGTGCAGAGAGACCCGCGCCCGCGCCCCTCCGCGCCGCTCCGCCAGCCCGGCAGACACCGACGAACGGGGCTTCGCGTGCGCCGAAAGAAGAAGCTGCACCGCCCGTCGGGGCGATGCTCCACTCCATCTACGCGAGCTACGGCCCCCGCGCCCAAGAGCCGAGTGCTGAAGTTTCATCGGTCGAAGCTCACGATCACGGCCACGACCACGATCACGGTCACGATCACGAACACGGTGACGAAGTCGCCGAGGCACGCAATTCCAAATCGAACGGTCCCTCGGCGCCGGCCATGCCCCCGGAGGGCGACGTCGCCGACTGATCCCTTTTTCACGGCAATGATACGCAGGAGCAAAAACCACCATGGACGAAACGAAACAAGACACCACTTCGCCGGCGCCGGCGTCACGCCCCTCCGATGTCGAAGTCTTTTTGCAGTATCTTCCGAACCTCGTCGGAAGCTTTGCTGCAAAGTACAACGACGCGCGAAGCGCCTCCGATCTCGCCATCGGCGTCACCCGTGAGACCGTGGGAAGCCTCGCCCAGATCGGCTTCTGCGAGATGACGCTCAGGTGCCGCGACGGCCGTCCTCTCGCGCTCCTTCCCGAAGGCCCCGCGCAGCCCGTAGCAGTGCCAACGTTCGGCGCGATGCCGACGATGGGATCGCACAACCTCGGCAACGGCACGAACCGTCAAGGAGCCATGGTCGCTCAGTGGAGCAATCAGGATGTGCAGAAGGTCACGAGCCTCGGGTGACCTGAGATCGCCCTGAGATTTTCTCGAAGACTTCTTCGAAGGGCATGTCTGGCGCTTAGTGCTTGGGCATGCGAGCATGGGCTTTCTGAGACGAGGATTCCTTGGACCTCCGCGGGGGAGCGAAAGGGAGTCCTCGTTCTCTTTTGTCCTCGGCCCGTCTGCGCTACGATGACGTGAGGTGCGCGATGGCGAATCCGAAAGTCCCCCACGTCGTCCAGGAAGCAAGCAAGGCCGTCGAACGCGACATCAAGCCTGCGCTCAAGCTGATGGGCAAGCTCTTCTTGAACACGTGGCTCGGCGACCAGAGCTTCATCCAGGGCGCCGCGCGTGCCGTCGACACCGCGGCGCCGGAGCTTCCGGAAAAAACGTCCAAGCGGGTGAAGCCTCAAGCGACCGTCCACGTCTCGAAGGCGCGATCCGCGCGGCCGGCACCTCCACCATCACCGTCGCCTTCCACGTCGCCGATGATCATCGACGCCGTGTTCGTGGACGAGGATTGCTTGACATGCGGTGGAGCGGGCAAGGTCGGACGCGTGGGTCACGAGGTCCGCTGCCCCGCGTGCAAGGGAGGCTGACGTGCCCTCGTCGGTCGCTTCACTCCCTTCGTGGGGCCCAGCCTGTCATCGTCACCGGAGGTGCCGATAACATGCCCCTCTTGAAAGGCTACTCGAGATCTACGATCTCGGAGAACATCCGCGAGCTGACGCACACGCGCGAGGCGCGTTTCGGGCGCAAGCTCACGCCGAGGGAGAGAAAGCAAGTCGTCGCGATCGCACTCTCGAGTGCGAAGCGTTCCGTGGGCAAGCGCGGTGTTCGTCCTCACTACCTCCAGAGGAAGCGCCGCGCGCGTCACCGGAGCACGCGGTAACTGCGTCGCGGATCGCGTGAGGGAGAGGAAAGCACATGGGCGCTGACGACAAGTGGGCACGCTTCAGGAAGTTCTGCGACGGCGTCCGCGCGATCGCGCCCGGCGTCGAGATCCACATCCGGCCCTCGGAGGCCGTGAAGGAGCACTGGTCGATCCTCGTCCACGTGGGCGCCGCGATCATCCTCTACACCGACTACGGATCGCTCGACGACACCGTCGCGCAAGCGAGCGGTAAGCTCGCGGGCATCTCGTCGAGAATGATGGCTGCGATCCGCGAAGCGCCGCCGCTCGTCCCGTCGACGATTCCGCCGCCGCCCGAGTCGCCGAAGAAGTGACGATCTCGTCCACGCGCGACGCGCGCGGAGCGATTTTCTTACGCGCGATCTTGCGTGTGATGATTTCAGAATGCAGTACAACGTTCCGGCATCACAAACGAACATGGCGTTGGCAAGGTGCTTGCTTTCGCGCCACTTATCGAAGTCGTTCTCGCTTGCGCCATGACGCGCTCGTGAAGTACGTGGTGTCCGGATGACGGCATCACTCTCGTCCCAGCTCGTGGCGTACATTCTCGCGGCGATGACCTCGTGGGTCCCGCTTCGCAACCAATACGATCGCGCTCACGACGGCAAGTGGCTCCACGACGACCATGGCCTTTACGTGCAAGAGGATCAAGACAAGGCTCGCCGCCGTTACGAACAAACCGCGCGCGAGATCGTCTCGATCGCGTACGACGATTCGAATGCGCCGATTTTCAAGGGTGACGACGGGCGCTTGAAGACCGCGCTCGTCCTTGCGTCGATCGCGTCGTTCGAGGGCGGCTACCACGAGTGGGTCGAGAACGGCGACTGCAACACGCCCGAGTGGAAGAAGAACCATCCGCACGAATGCGACGGCGGGATCGCGTTCACGAACTGGCAGATCCACATGTACGGGTACATCGTCAAGGACGGCGAGTTGACGCAGTCGCAGTACCTGCGAAACTCGCTCAACCCGGGCGACCGCGACTGGATGACGGCGCACGAAGGAGAGATCATCCGCGGCGCCGACGTCATCCGCGACCATCGTCTCGCGGCGCAGCTCGCGTACTACATCGTTCGGTACTCGACGCGGAACTTCAAGAGCCTCTGCGGCTACACGGGCGAGGCGTGCGACGGCAGGCACGACAAGGCCACGCAGCGCATGGATCGCGCTGTCCAGTACCTGAGGAACCATCCCTTCACCTATGTGGAGGAGCCGTCGACCCTTTCGACGAACCTGATCGAGCAGTCGTTCTTCGACAAGCCGGCCTCGCATGGAAGCGCACTCGACGCGCTCGACGCGCAGATCCGCGGCCTCTTCGCCTGGGAGGCGCCGAGCAGGATCCTCGCGCGAGACTTCCAGATGCGCCTCGCGTACCGCTTGCCCGATTGACGGGCGAGGCCGTATCCTTGCTCGAACGAAATGAGCATCCACGAAGCACCCGGGCACGTTCTTCAAGGTGGTCCGTCGACGAGGCAAGACGCCGACGTCATCTTGAAGCGAGACGAAGGCGGCTACAGGGTGCTCAAGAATCGCTTCGGCACGTGGGGCGAGACGTTCACCGCTGAAAAGCTCTTCGGCGACCTCGCAACCCTCACGAAGAAACTGAAGCGCCCCGTCGCGGTCTGGGTCGAGTAAGACTGCCCCTAGTAGACCGTCCTGGACGCTCCATGTAAGCTTCAGGCATGGCGAAGAAGGTCACGAAGAATACCACGGTGTATTCGGGCGCCGCTTGGTGGCGCGATTCGGATCCCTCGATGCAGGCCGTCGCGCTCACCGCGAAGCGTGCCGAGAAGGAAATCGAGTCGCTGATGAAGGACGAAGCCAAGAGCGCGTACGACGATGACAGCTACGAGAGTGTCAACGACGCCTTGGACGACATCCGCTGGAGCGGGGTGCATGCGTTCGCGCTCGGCGATCTCGCGAGCGCCCGCGAGCTGAGCGAAGCGATCTCGGATCTCGAAGATCGCGGCGTCTGGTACCCCTCACGCGGATGATGCATTCATGAAAGACGACGCCATTCTTTTCGACGACGAGGAAATCGAGGCCGCTTCCCACTGGTACGGTGGCCAGGGCTCGATGCTCTACGCGATCACGTCGACGGGAGCCTTGAGCCGCGGGACGCAGCGGCCTCGCAACGATGACGACGAGCCCATGACCGACGAGGAGTGGATGGGGTACCTCGCGGGCAAGCTCGAGTACGAAGCCGAACATGCCGCCAAAGAAGCCGACGCTCTCGCGAAGAAGGCACGAGGGAGTGAGCGCATCGAGCTTCGCAAGGATGCAGAAGCGCTCCGAAGCATCGCCGCCAAAGCTGCGGAAGTCGCGGAGGGATAACCCATGGCCATCCGAACGAGAACCACGAAGAGACGGACGCGGGGCAAGGGTTTGCGGCGCGGCAGTCTCACGGCGAGGACCGCGTCACCCGAGAAGGCGCATGCGCTCCGCCACGAGCTGGACAAGATGCCGGGCGCGTTCTCGCGTCGCGAGGGGAGCGTCGTTCACACGACCGCATCGCGCCACCAGCTCGCCGCGGCGAAGCGGCGCGCTGCCAAGCGCAAGGCGCATCACAAAAGGACGAGGTAACCCGTGGGCGCGAAGAGATACAGCGGCAACGCGACCATCCACGTCGAACTCGACGACGTCTTCGCGCGGAGAAAGCCGGGTCGCCAGAGCTACCGGTACACGGTGACGACGGACGGCGGAGATCGCGCGACGGGATACGTCAGCGCCCCCATCATCCACGGGTCCGGCATCGCCGTCGATTCTTCCGAGATGTACGACGAAGTGGCGCGCTCCTCGCTCTCCTTCGCAGTCGACGACAAAGAGATCGACGGTGACGAACTCGAGATGGACGACCAAGGCTGGGTGGTTCGCCGGAAGTAGAAGGAGAGGCAGTCGATGGCGAGGTGTAACTTTAGGCATATGGGCGTGCAGTGCGCGCTGGGCGAGGGCCATGTCGATGCGGAGGGCAAACCCACGCAGCACCTCGCCTCGATGGAAGAAGCCCGGCGCCTCCGGCCCTCGCTCCTCGCGCCCACGGTGAGGCGCGCGCCGAACACCGCGAAGATCGTCGGGCCGGCCTACCAGCCCGTCTACGGGCACCTCCGCATCGAGGCGCCGCTTCCCGCGGCCCACGACCCGCGGCAGCCGAGGCCCGCGGGCGGCATCCACCAGATGGTGGGACCGCTCCACCAGCCTGCGCAGACCGAGATCGTCCAGCAGGCACCGCCGGTCGAGAAACAAGCGACGCTCGAAGAGGTCCTCGGTTACGACCCGGCGAAGGTGCCGACGCCCGCGCCGGCGAAGAAGTGAGGGCGCGATGGCGAGGTCGTACGTGTCCATGACGCCAGCGGAACTCGAACGAGCGCTTCGACGAACGGGCGTCGTCGTATGGTGCAAGATCAAGACGTCGGCGCTCGGCCGCGCGCCGAAGCGTCCCCACAACGTGCGTTTCCCCGGCCCGAAGTCCACGTGGACAGCCGTGGACACGGGAATCGTGACCGGCGTCATCGGTGGCAAGATGAAGTACGAGGACGAGCACGGCTTCGGGGATTGGCTCGACGTGGAGGACGCGCGGTACTTGGTCGACGAGTTGTAAGAGGCGAACATGTGGACGATGACGTCGGAAGAGAAAACCGGAGCGCAATTTTTCGCTGGAGGCATGGGACTCATGCTCCTCAGCGCCATCCAGATGGATCGCGAAAGGAAAATGGGCGGCCCGGTCGTGCACCGAAACGATCTTCAAGCCCTCTCGTTCTTCGCGGGGATCGGGCTCGTGCTCTACGGGGCCAACCGCTACGCACCCGGAACGGGCTGGATCGCGGGTGGGCTCTTTCTCGGCGTCGGCGAGATCAACAAAGCGCGCCGGGCGAAGGGAAAGCCGATCCTCGAGTTTCCCCCGGGCATCGAATTCTCCCTCTTCTCCAAAGCCGAACCGTGAAGAAGGCCGACCTCGGTCCCGAAGCCCTCGAGCACGCCGTCGTCTCGACGCTCGACCATCTCGGGAAGGTTGCGCCCGGCGATCGCGCGCTCATCCTCCAAGTCCTCGCGCACATCACGGCTGCTGCGCTCCAAGGCAAGACGCCCGAGCAGGTGACCGCGTACTTCCTCCAGATCACGAAGATGCTCGACGGCAAATTCGATCGGTAACTCACCATGGCATGCCGGGACGCGCTGAGCTTCGAAGAGTACATCCGCGAGTGGATGTACTCGACCCACACCGAAGCATCGGAAGAGATCTACAAGCTCGCTCGCGACCTCGAGAGGGAAGGACATCCTTCCCTGGCGAACGCGGTCGCGCTCGCGATCGAATCGCTCCCGACACGGAAGACCACGCGCCTCCGGCGCCTCGTCGAGCTGTTCGAACCGTGGTGCGAGTGGAAAGAAGACTGGGAGCAGAAAGGTTGGCGCCTCCAGAAGTGGGACGAGAGTCACGTCGCAGTCGTCGTGCCCGACGACATCGAAGAAGATTGGTGGCTCAAGGTTGAAGAGACGAAAGGCGACAAGGCGAAAGAGCGCGACCTCTTCCCCGACGAAGAATTGATCGCGGCTGCGACGAGTCGAGACTCGGCGAGCTACCAGAAGCCCCACATCGGGCCGCAAGCCATCGCGGCGGTGTACTACGTCGGAAAGATTCTCTGAGGAGGAGAAGGTCGATGACGCGCAAGCTCGTTCGGATCGACAAGGACTTCTTCGTTGACCCCGAGCCGATCGACGAGCCCGCATGTCTCCTCGATGAAGGCGATCCGGCGAGCGCGTTCTCGGCGTTCATGCTTGCACGCCTCGAAGATGCACGGGACGAAGCTTCGAGAGAAGTCTTGCGGTCGATGGAGGAGGGTCGCGACTTGGGCGATGCCATCGTCGACGCGATCGAGTCGCTTCCCTCGCAGAAGACGAGGAAGCTCCGGGCCTGGGTGAGCGAGGCGCAGACAAGTCGCGTCTATGCCTACGTGAAGTTCTTCAGGAGCGGTACGTACGTGGGCTTGCGTTTGACCAAGGGCGGTCCCGAGGACGAAGTCATCGCGGAAGAAGAAATTGACGCGCTCGGTCCGCGGGATCTCTGGGCGTATGGCGAGTTCAGCACTGACAACAAAAAGGTCCTTCATGAGGCGGAATTGATCCTCCTCGACCCCTACCGCACGAAGCGAGAAACGATGCTCCTCCAGCGCGCGTGCGTGAACCTGCGCGTGAAGACGCGCGAATGAAAATTTCGCTCAAGCGCCTGAAGCAGCCGAAGCGAAAGATGGAGCAGCTCCGGATGTTCGCGGAGAGCGAGATGCCGCGCGAGCTTGTGGTGCCGCTCGAAAAGGATCTCGTCGATCGCATCCGGACGGTGCTCGAGAAGCTCGGATGCAAGACGTGGTCGGGTCGCGTCGCGATCTATGACGTCTCGGAGGAGGCGCGCGAGGAACGCGCGGCGCGCGGGTGGCCACCCTTCTTGCCGGCGCTCGGTACGGGGTGCCCGGACATCCTCGGCATCTTTCCCGATCGCAGGGGTCGCTTCTTCGGCCTCGAATGCAAGCGCGCGGACGGCGACAAGGAGCGGGCAGCGCAGAAGGCTTGGAGGCAGCTGGCCGATTACTGGGGGATCCCCACCGCGACTGTACGGAGCGTGGAGGAGGCGGTATCCTTTCTCGAAGCTCACCGCAGTCCGTAAAAGGACGCTCCTCATAGAAAGGCAAGAGGTACCCATCATGCAGTTCGTCGGACCGCTCTACAACGGCGGCATCACCCTTCAGCTCGCGAAGGGTCAAACAGCTCCCGAGCTGCTTCCCCTCGAACCTGGACGCGGCGTGAAGACGGCCGCGCCGCGTCCGCACGCGCGAATCGCGAGTCCTCCCGCGCCGAAAGCGTCGCCCGTGATCTCGGACGGCGTGGCCGTCAAGCACCCGGTCCGCTGAGCCCTTCGCGATGAAGTCCACGTCCTCGAGCCTCGCCGTTCGCGCCACCGCTTTTGGTGTTGGTGGCTTCATCGTCGAGAACACGCTCTTCGGACCGCGGTACTCGGCGCTCTTCGGCGGCATCGCGGTGCCCGTGCTCCCGGTCTACGCGGCCGGCGGCCTCGCGGTGCAAGCCATCGCGCCGCACATCCGTGTCGTGGGCTTCTTCGGGCGCGCGGCGATCTACGCCGCGGCGCTCTCCGGGATCGAACTCGCCGGGTGCTGGTTCGATCGCGACGCGCTCGGCGCGTGCTCGTGGGACTATTCGAAGCACGGCTGCAAGAAGCCGCTCACGGGATGCATCGACTTGAAGCATGCCGTCCTCTGGGGCGCGCTTGGAATGCTCGTGGAAGGGGCATCGAAATGAAGGTCATCGACGACGATTTGTGGCTCTGCGACGACTGCACGATCTACGCGGCGAACGGCGACACGTCCGGCATCGAGGGCGACAAGCGCGAGCGAGAGGTGGTCAAGGGCGTGAACGCGCTCGGCCCGAACCTCGTGCCGAACTTCGACTCGGACACGGGCGAGGGCATCCGGGACTTCACGTGGCGCAAGTGCGACGCGTGCAACTCGAACCTCGGCGGAAGCCGCACGCGGTTCGCGCTGCTCGAGGAGTGAGCCGTGGGGAAGAAGGAGACGTACGCGATGGCGCAGGCGAGGCTCCTCGAAGAGATGCCGCGCAAGTTCCCGCAGACCGGCGTCTCGGACGGCTACGAAGCCGTGACGTACAACCGCGGGAGCGTCTTGAAGTATCCGTACCTCCTCTTCGGGAGTCGTCATTCGAGGAGCGGCCCGCACAAGCTCACGTTTACCGCGCAAGCGATCCATGATGAAGGAGGGCTCTCGCTCTGGGTCGACATCCGCGGCATGAGCGCCGAGGAGCTGGATCGCATTGTTCGAAACCACTACCGATGAAATGAAGGTGAGATCATGAAAATCGAATTTGATTTGGTCGGCTTTCGCAGGCTCCCCGCGACGCGGAAAGCGATCGTCCTCCGAGCGGCGCTCGAGGCTCTCGTCGTCTGCAACTGGAACTACCTCATCGAGAATCCTGCAACGCCTGCGATGTACGACTTCGCCAGCGTGAGCCCCTTGAAAAAGGTGCGCTCGGAGTCGTGGAAGGACATCCCAGCGATCATCGCGACTGGGGGCGACGGCAAGAGCTTCGCCTGCTGGCGCATCGCGGAGCTTCGAAACGCGGGTACCGACGACGTCTACCCGTACATCAAGTCCGTCCATGACGAAGGGTCCAATACGACGACACACGAGATCGGTGTCCGCATCGGCGACTCAATCGAGTACCCCGAGAAGATTCTCTGATCTAGGACGAGGCTTTCGGGGTTTTCGGAGCCGCGCTCACGGCTTGCTCCATGCGTTTCGAGAGCGCCATCATGCGTTCGAGAACACCGGGCTCGCGGGAGTTCTTCACGGTGAACGCGTGGAAGGCTTCCTGGTCCGCGCGAGGAGAGGCACGCCACACGGCGATGACGGCCTGCATCACGGGATCGCTTTCCTCCAGAATCTTTCCCGTCTGAGGGTCGAGCAGGATGGGCCGGCAGTCGGGGCACTCGGGGTCGAAGGCGTGCCGGCTCATCGCTTTTGTCGCCAGCTTCCCATGCCGTTGTCTTTTTCGTAGCGCTCTCGCCAGTCGAAGGTTTTCTTCGGAAGCTCCCGCGCGCGGAAGCGGGCCTCGACGATGAGGCTCTTCTCCATCTCGGGCGGGCACTTCTTGAAGATCGCGACGAGGTCGTCCACGAGCATGTCCGCGATGCGCGCGCCTTCCTCCGTCAGACCGTGGTCGCGCCAGCAAGGTTTCATTTCTTGGTCTTGCCAAAAACGATGGGCTGTTTCAAGCACCCGCGTCCATGGTCGCGGCCGTCGAGCTTCGCCCATCCTTCAGCAGCTTCACACTCGCGGCAGATCCATCCCCAGTACGAATGAAAATGTGCCCATTCGGCGTGCTCGGATTCAGGTTTGGACTTCACGCTCATTTTCGCCGCGCCGACCCATGAAACAAGGGGACTTCGCGCTGCTCCTCGGGACGCCAATTCCTGCCTTCGAGGAGAGCTTCGAACGCTTCGACGATGTCGTTGGTCATCTCTTCACGCATCTCTTCGTAGTATTCGGGAGCTTCGTCTTCCATGCGTGTCAGTGCTTCGCGCGGTGGACCGTGGCGCTCACGGACGCACATCAAACAGATCCCGGTCAACTCTTTCGCGCGACGTTGGAGTTCCGAGTGCGAAAAGCGGCCGCTCACGACATCTCTCGCAGCGTTCGCGCGAGTTCGTCCTTGAGCCAAAGGGCGTCGTTCACGTCGAGCTTGACGCTATGGCGCATCCGGAACGGCATGCCGCCCGGGATCGTCGCAGACTGGGTCTCGATCCACGTGAGGAGGAGCGTCCCGTCGCGCGACCGCCCGACGGAGATGTCCTCGGCCGAAGTCATGTTGCCGCCCGGAACGTCGCCCTTGATCATGGTCTCGCTTCTTTCTGGAGGCGCCGGATCTCTTGGACGAGGTCGGCGATGTCCTCATCGTAGCGGAGATCGCAGTCGAGGTTCCTGCCGCCGCACCATCGCTCCGGCGGGTCGCTCGGCGGTCCCGTGTGGACGTGATGCTCGCCGCACGGCTCGTAGGACCCGTAGCAAAGGACCGTGTGGCGATGCGCGCGGCGCGCGGCGATGCGGGCGAGCCGCTCTTCGGTCATTGGCGTTGTCGTTGTCGCCGTCGTCGTCGTCGCCGTCGTCGTCATGCTTTTTCCTTTTCTTCGATCGACGTTCCGATGATGGCGTCTGCCCAGCAGACGATCGCTTCGTGCTCCCCGCTATGCCCGGCGCGCCTCGTGCAACGAAAGACACGGTTCTCGAAGCCGTGGACAACCGTTTGATCGCAGGGATGGTCGTCGATTTCTTTTTTGAGCTGCCTGTTCGTCTCCCGAAGACGGCTCACGGCGATCCGGACGGAGTCGGAGCTGCCGTCCCTCGCGAGCAGACCGTGCGCGTGGAGGATGTGAAGCACGCTCTGCATCGCGTCTTCGTAGGCGTCATGGCTGCGGCTCACGGGCACCGGTACTTCATCTTCGCGACGTCCGCGAGCAGCGAGCCGAGCTTGTCATGAATCTGTTTCGCATCGTCGTAGTCCACTTTCACGGTGACGTGGTCGAAGACGAAATGGACTTCGACCACGTCCGTGTTGTGGAAGGCGCCGTCGTCGCCGTAGACCTTGATGCCCGACGTCTCCCAGACCTCGAGCATCACATCCGTGGTTCGGGGCATTTACTGCGATGCCGGCAGGACCTTCGAGGACGTCGCGCCGTTCGCCGGCGCGTTGCCGATGAACTGCGCGAGCTTCGTCCCTTCGAGGAGGCGCTTGACGACGTCGGTCACGCTCTCGCCGCCGAGGATCGCGAGCGGCGACATCGACGACGCGAGCTTCTCGATGAGGGCGCGCTCGCCGAACGCGTTGATGGCTTCGATGAGGCCGGGCTGGATGGCTCCCGCCTTCTTGACGACGGCTTCGACTTCGGCCGTGACTTCCGCGAGGCGCATCGCCTGGCGCTCCTTGTCGAACGAGAGCGACTGCTCGGCCGCGACGCGCGTGCGTTCGAGCGTGAGCTTCTGGACCTCGCCTTCCGCGTTCTCCCTTTGGAGCGTGGCCTTGTGCATCTCGGTCTCGGCGGTGACGCGCGCCTGCACCGCGGCGACGTCGTGGTGGAGCTGGCGCTGGATCTCCTGCTCCTTCAGCGCGAGGAGCGCGAAGCGCGTCGTCGTCTTCGTGTGTTCGATCTCCTGGGAGATGTTCGACGACTCGCGCGTGAACTCGAGCGAGCGGCGCTGCGCGCCGATCTCGAGCGCCTGCGTGATCGACTCGCGCTGCGCTTTGACGAGGAGCTGCTCCACGGAGGGGTCGAGGAACTTCACCTCGAGGACCTCGACGTCGTAGACGCGCATGCCGTTCTCGGCGAACGACGTGCCCGGGCGTGGCGAACCGTTTTCGGGCTTCGGCCCGACGACGGAGTCGCGCACGTGCTCGATCGCGGAGCGGTAGAACTCTTCGACGCCGAGCTTCTTGCACGACGCTTTGAGGCGCGAACGCATGTGGTCGCAGAGCCACTTCACGTAGTTTTCGAGATCAAACCAATGGCTCGGATCGCCCTCGAAATCGACGCGGTAGGAGAGCTTGAGGTTCAACTTGCAGTAATCGCCGGTCTCGATTTCCACGACGTCGGAGACCTTGTTGCCCTTCACCTGGAGGTAAGCCGTGCGATAGAGGTTGTCCGCGTTCTTCGGCTTGCCCGTCGAGAGCTTGAGGACCTGCGGGACCTCGTCGTAATCGAACATGACGCTCTTGGGCCCGACCTCGACGCGCTGGCTGCCGTCGCGCTTCACGAGCTTGATGGCGTACCCGGTCCAGATGTCCGTCGTGATGACGCCTTGGTACTTGGTGTTGAGCGTGATGGTGCGGGGCTCGGTGTAGCGGCCCTTGCGATCGAAGCCGTCGCCGGTGAAGCCCGTGGCCGCGAGCTGCCCGAGGCCGCGATCCTCGAGCGAGTTCGAGAGCGAGGATTCGTTCAGGTAGAGCGCGTCCATGGTCGCGGAGCCCGGCGACATGGCGGCCGCCGCGCCGAGGAGCGCCTTGCCGCGCAGCGCGCTCGTGCGCGTGATGGCGGCGCCCACCGCGGCTTCCTCGGCGGCGATCGACGCGCCAAGCTTCTGGTTGTGCGCGAGCGCGTCGGCGTTGCCCGGGTAGAGAAGCTCGCAGAGCTTCAGATCGAGGACGCGCCTCACGAAGACCTCGCTGCGCGGGTCGGGGAGCGACATCGCCGGCCCCTTGATCGTGCGTACCTCGCCCTTCAGGCGGTCGAGCACGTAGCGGCCCTCGCCGGCGGGGATCGCCGTCGCGTAGTGGACCTCTTGCTCGCCGTACCGGATGATCGCGTGCTCCTCGCGCGGGAAGTAGATCTTCTCTTGCACGCCCGTGATGAACAGCTCGTCGCCGGCCTTGTGATCGCCCGACTCGTCCTTGTAGTCCGCGATCACCTTGACGTAGATGCCGCTCGTCTCGTTCAGCTCGATGCCGCGGAACTTTCGCGTCGTCTTGTTGTTCTCTTCTTTGGTCGCGAAGACCTCCGTCGGTTCGGGGAACACGACCGCTGGCCCGCGAACAAAACGCTTCGCGCCGGATTCATCCAAAAGCATCGCGTAGTCGAGTTTTTCGAGGGAGCAGGCGTCGCGCACGAGCTTCTCCTCGCCCGCATCGTCCTTGTAGGAAACGACCTCGATGCCTGTCGGCGGGATGAAGAACGACGTGTCGGTGCCGCGGATGACGATGAGCTGGCCCGTCGTGAGCTTGCTCGCGTCGACCTCGGTGGACTGGTCTTTCGGGACCTCCGCTTCGGCGCCCGTCGTGGAGGGATCCCTCTGCTCGATCGTCGCGTTTTTCCAGTTCTCGCGCGCGGCGGTTTGATCGTACACACGGACGATCAAATATTGATTCGAACGGAGGCGGTGTCCCGGTAGGACTTTAGCCATTTGGCCGGGCCAGAGCGCGAAGCTCGTCGGGCCCGGGATGATGACCTTCCTGCCCGTCTCGAGTTCGGGCATCGCGGCCTTGTTGCCGGGCTGCGGGTGCCCACCGTTCTTCGCGGGGTTCTTGAGGACGGCGTACCAGCCCTCGGGCGCGATCGTCACGCGCTGCACGGCACGCGCGAGGTCGACGCGCTCGAACATCTTCGTCTTGTCGCTGAAGACGACGGGCTGCACGCTCGGCGCGAGCGAGTCCTGCTTCGGGCCGACGTAGAGGAAGACTTGCCCGTTGGTCTTGTCGAGGATCAGCGCGCTCTCGTTCGGGGCCAATACGAGTTCGCGCGAGTCGTCTTTTTCCGCCATGGTCTGCCACCCTTTCGATCACGCGGCGGCGCGCCGCGCAGCAGAACGGACATAATGCAGATCGGCGTATCCATCAAGACGAAGTTTCGAAGTTTCGAAGTTTCGAAGAATCGTTAGCGCGCTTCTCTGACGTGCTTCGCGTACGAGAGGTCGACGCCGTGAGGCTCATGCGTGTCGCAATAATAATACGTGCAAAGTACACCCATCTCGTCATGCGTATCTTTTTTCGTTGCCGTCTTCCCGCAGTTCGGCATTCCGCACTTTCGCAAATCCTTCAGTTCCGCCTTCGTCATCATCGACTGCCTCCACGCTTGGCCATTTTTCCCACGGTCGACACTGGAAGATTCAGTTCCGCCGCAATCGCTCGATGTGTTTTGCCGCCAGCAATGAGTGCCACCACGTTCTCCTCGACGGATGGAGGGTACTTCTTCGGGCGACCGATGCCTGAGTAGCCGGTGCTCGGATGGCGAGCCTCACGACAAAGCTCCTTGAGGCCCGTCACCAAACGTATACGGTCCGCGATCTCGGTTTCGAGAATTGCAATTGCATCTGCGAGGGTGGTGTCTCCATCAATCTCGGTTCGTCGAGATGTCTTCATGGGAGCGTGTCCTCGAATCGTTCGTGCTGCGGACCGACGACCTCGACGTCGCCGTCGATCTTGCCGGTGATAACCAGAAGTCGAAGCGCGAGGTTGTTGCCCACGCCGAGCTGGTGATGCATCCACCCGACGCACGGAAGTTCTTTGCCGGGCATCGTCTCATGGCAAGCCATCATGTGGAGCGGTCCGTCGTAGAGCTGCGCTGTCCGGGCGATCGTGCTTTTCAGCCCGCGATGCTTCTTCTCGCTGTACTTGCCCGGGATGTCGTGCGGGTTCGAGCCGACCTTCCACGGACACTCTTTGCACTGCCTACGCGCCACTCTTTTTCTCGCGACCGGCAAACGACTTGAGCTTCACGAGGATGGTGGCGAGCGCGAGGTCGTCCTCTACCGCATCCAGCACTGTGAGGAGCTGGCCCGAACGGATCGCGACCTCCAAGGCGAGCGCGAGCGCTTTGGCTTCCTCGGCGGAAAGTTCGAGATGAAAAACGTCGTCCATGGTCAGCCCCTCTCCAAGAGCCACCAGAATGCTTGAAACCGTTCATCGTTCTGAGCGTGGAGCCCGAGCTTTCCACGCTTCTCCCAGAGTATCGACTTGCCGTAATCACTTGCACGCAGGCGCTTCATGTCGGTGTAGCCCCATTCGGGCTTGCCTTTCGCGAGCCCGGAGGAGACGAGCGCATCGCAGACGCGGTCCGTGATCCTGAAGCGGTAGAACCGGTCGACGGAGAAATCCGAGTGGTGGCCGACTTGCACGTAGGGGCCGTCCTCTTTGAAGCGTCGGTCGATCTCGCGCGAGGTCCGGTGCTCGCCGTAGCGCTCGACGAGAAGATCGAGAACTGTCATGAGGTCGTCGATGGGTTCGTCGTTCTCGAAGTCGCGGCTCACGCAGCAGACGATACGACCAATCGCGGTACGCTGCAAGGGTCATAAAGTTACTTGATACTGACTGGGATGTGCCTTAGGATGAACGGCGAATCGAACGTCGGGTCTAGAATTGATGTAACGAATCGCGCGCTCGAACGAAGGAGGATCATGAACCTCCATCCCGCGATCGGACACGAAACGAACATGCCGAATCCCAAGAGCCTCCAAGAGACCGTGCACACCCTCGCGACGAGGTTCGCGATGGACCTCGTAGAAGCCATCCGAAACGCGTCCGTCGGAGAATTCATGCTGCTCCTCGGATCGGGCAGCCCCGGATCACGGGCTGCGCGTCCCCGAAAAGGCGCCCCGAAGAAGCGCGGACATGCAAGCTGGCGCGGGCGCAGACGGTTCAAGACGTCCGACTCACGAGCGAGGGTCACGGTCAAGTCGCTCGCGAACGCGCACAAGCTCCAGCGCCGCTCGAAGAAAGAACTCGAGGAGATGGTCGAGGAGATCGCCGCACTCGTTCGATCGCACCCGGACGGCCTCACCGCGGAGGTCATCCGCGGGCAGCTCAAGGTGACGCGCCAAGAGATGCCCGTCCCGCTCCGGATCGCGCTCAAGAGCGGGAAGATCCGCAAGCTCGGCCACAAGCGCTCGACCACGTACCTCGCAGCGTGAGAAAGAAGAAGCGATGTTCGTGACCGCTCTGGACATCTTCCTCGTCATCTTTTCCATCGCAACGCTTCTCGCGTGCAACATCATCGCGTGGCGCTTGGCGGTGAAATGGATGCGATCGCGGGACATGCTCGCACTCACCAAAGAGGCGCTCTTCGTCCTTCACCGCTCCACCGTGGACGAGCTTCATCAAGCCCAGCAAGCCCTCTACGATGCCGCATCCGAACGCGAGCGCCTTCGTGACCGCACGCACAAGCTCCAGAGGATCATCGACGAGCAGAAGAACATCGCCCTCGAACAGAAGCGTTTCATCGAGACGCTCGCCGCAGCGGGTCCACCCGACTCCGGAGGCCTCATCGACGACAAGACTGCTTCTCTCGTCCGGCTCGCAGTCTCGAACAACCAAGAGAACGAGCAGCACGTGGCCGCGATGCTGGCGTGCCGGCGCATCGCTGCCCGTCTCGGGAAATGAATGGAAGGGAAGAAATAGCGATGAAGGGATGGAAATGGTGGAGGAGCGCGCTCACGACGGCGACGCTCGGCGGTCTCGGGACGTTCTCCTTCTGGCGCGCAGCAGACGCCACGTTGGACCACTCGGTGTACATGGGCGTCGGCGCGGCATGCGTCGCGCTCACTATCCACCGGTTTGCGATCCTCTCGGGTCGTGAGGACGGATCATGAGCGAGGAGCGGCCGAGGACGTTCGTTCATGAAGTGAACGGCAAGCTCGTGCGCGAGGATAAAGACGATGAAGCTCAGTGAAGAGCAGTGGGCCCGAGTGTTCGAGGCTCGGTGTAAATCGAAACAGGGCCAAAAAATCTCTGAGGAGGAGCGCGTGCTCCTCGATGCGGCGCATGAGCAAGACGAAAAGCGCTACGCCGCGATGGATTTAGACGTCTTCAACGCTACGAGTCCTTTCGGTAGCACGAGGCATGGGGACTAAAAAATGGATGAGAAAGAACCGAAAGCATTCGTTCGAGAAGTGGACGGGCAACTCGTGCTCGAGGACCCGGTCGCGCTCGCCATGGTGCGCGCCGTCGAGAAGCACAACTGCCTCGTCGCGGCCAAAGCCCAAGCCGATCGCGTCCGTCATTTCAGCTCGCGCGTCCAAGAGCGGAGCCTTCGTCCCGAGGACGTCGTCATCACGCTCATCAACGCCGACGACGCGCACGGGAAGTTTCTCGCAGACGCGCTCATGCCGGGCCACGACTGGCAAGCGTATCGCGACCGCGGCGAGATCCCCTTCGCGCGCGGGCTCGCCGCTCGCGGCGGCGTGGAGGATTTCATCGAACAGTTCGACGCGGAGGCGTGGAAGAAGCTCAAGGACATGAAGAGCGATCTCGTCGTCGTCATCGTGGACCGCGGCGTCGCTGAGGTCGTCCGGGCCAGGGACGTCGCATGATCGTGGTGGGCTTCGATCAGATCGTGGCCATCTTCTTCGGCGCTGCCGCTGGAAACGTCATTTTCAACATCGCCCGCGATGTCTACCGATCGTTCCGACCCGCCTCTCCTCGAGAGGATGAAGAAGACGATGAAGACGAGAAGGACGACGAAGAGGACGAGAACGAAGAGGACGAAGTGTCGCCCAGTGCCGGTCCTTATCGAACCTCGAGCACAGCAGACGGGTCGAGTGCCGGCGTCGCGATCGAGCAAGCGTTCCCTCGCGAAATTGCCGCAAAGGACGAGTCTCGGGACGATTGGCGCTATCGTCCTCTCACCACTTGCCCGCGCTGCGGCGAAGACGGGGTAGGGGCGCGCGGTCGCTTCCAGGGGAGCCACACGTATTCCTTGATGAGCAGGACCGTGAACCAGCACGAGGTATCGTGCTCGGGTCATGAAGGCCAACCCCACGTGCACTACCAGTGTTTAGATTGCGGCGCGGACTGGGCAGAGATTCCTCCTGAGGAATACGACGAGGACGACATTCGATGAGCAAGGTTCGAAATAGTCGTATAGCTTTATGGGCGCATTGCGTGAGCGAGCATGCGGTGATCCTGCCGCCCGAGATCACGCTGGAGGACCTCGTGGACTACCACGACAGCGAACACCGCGGTCCGGGCACCATCCGAAACCATGACCCGGCTTCGCGCACGTACTCGCTCCAGAAGCTCGGCCGCATTCTCTCCGAGGCCGAGCGATGACCAAGATCTTCCTCTTCACGGAGGGTTCGTTCGAGATCGCCATCCAGATGCCGACGCTCGAGGAGGCGAGGGCTTACGCGCGGGGCGCGGAGATCGGCGCGAGCTACTACGCCGGAAGCCTCGCGGCCTATGTGATGCCGGAAGCGGAGGCCGAGCTGCGTGAACGTGAGGAGCCGGAAGAAGTCGAACGTGCTTTTGCAGCCAGCGTTCAGTGGTGACGGAGGAAGACATGCACGACACGTACGTCAAGATGAAGGACGGTCGGACCCTGTGCGGCCCGATCTGGGCGTGGTGCCCAAAGGAAGGGTACTTCACCCTCGCGGGCGAAGACGAACCGGTGCAGCTCTCCGAGGTGGAGTCGGCCGTGACCCGCGGACAGCGGAGCGTGAATGGTCCCGAGGATCGCGACGAGCTGGAACGGGCACGCAAGGACGGATGGACGGGATGACGCGCGCGTGCAACGCGAACGAGATCGAACGCTTGTGGGACGCCTTCGAGGCCGTCGACCATGCCGCTGGCAAAATCGTCTACGGCGCCGGATACGCAACCGGCTACATCAAGGGTCGTGACCGTGCCGAGCTTCGCGACGCGCTCGACGCGTACCGGCGTGCCCGAGACGAGATCAGCGTGGAGCGGGAGGGATCATGAATTCAAAGTCTCCGCGCCTCGACTACCTCGGCGATCCGCTCCCCGAGGGCTTCGAGCGCTGGTCTTGCTCCCGGTGCACCGCGGGATGCAATTACGAAGCGATGTCGTGGTGCGACGACAAGGGCGCAGAGGCGTGCCCGTTCTTCATCGAGAAACCGGACAGCAACAACCGCTGCTTCGCGTTCATCAAGCGCGCAAGCGTGGAAGGATGATCGCTACCGTGGCGATCCTGCTCATCGGTGTCGACCCCGACGTCTGCGACTTCTGCGATGAGCCAACGCACACGACGTGGCACTTGCCAGAGACGGACATGCACCTTTGCTGGGATTGCCATGCGAAGTTCATCCGGAGCAACGTCACGCGGCGCGGCCGATGGATCGAAGCTCTTCGCCGTCTCTACACGTCAGGAGCAGAGAGTGATTCTAGCGGATTACGACCAATCGACGTATGATCGCTCGCACGTGTCAGGAATCGCGCGGCGAGCGAGTGAGTCTCTCTGAAGGAAAAGAACATGCGCATCCACAACGTCCGCCTCGGCTTCGCCACGAACAGTAGCTCCACGCACTCGATCATCTTCCTCAAGCCCGGCCAGCACGTCCGGGACTCGGAGACGGACGGCGGCGAGTTCGGGTGGAACTTCTTCACGGCCGCGTCTCCGGAGGCCAAGCGTCAGTACGTCGCGATCCACCTCTTCACCGCGCTCCAGTCCCAAGTCGGAGAGGACGTCGCCATGGCCGCCGTCGACTCGTGGGTCAAGGGCGCGACGCGCACGCCCGAGGGTCAATATGCCTACAATGGCAAAGGTCCAGAGGGCTACGTGGACCACCAGAGCCTCTACGTCCTGCCGCGCTCGTGGGACGGCAAGGGCGTCGACAAGGAATTCTTCGACGATTTCCTCGCGTTCTTCATGCGTGACGACGTCGCCATCCTCGGAGGCAACGACAACACCGACGAGACTCACCCTCTCGATGAGGGCGGTTTCTCGCTCCCGCTCCAGCAAGACGGCGGCGGCGAGTACGTCGCGCGAAAAGATGTGGCCGGCAAATACTGGACGATCTTCAGCCGCGCCGACGGCACGAAGATTCGATTCTCGTTCGACGAACCCAGCAAAACGCGCGAGGTGACGAAAGCCTCGGCTCCCGAACTCGTCGACCTCAAGATCACCGACTTCTGCCCGTACGGCTGCGCGTTCTGCTACCAGGACTCGACGCACGCGGGCAAGCACGGCGACGCGCAAGCGATCTCGGGCGCGGCCTACGCGCTCGCGAAGATGAAGGTCTTCGAGGTCGCGATCGGCGGCGGCGAGCCGACGATGCACCCGAAGTTCGTCGAGATCCTCGAAACCTTCCATCGTAGCGGCATCACGCCGAATTTCACGACGAAGAACCTCGCGTGGCTCCGCGACGGTTCGCTCTGGCCGAAGATCACGAAGCTCATCGGCGGCTTCGCCTACTCGGTGGACACGGCCAAGGACGTCCGGAAGCTCGCGGCGCTCCTCGAGGCGAACGACATCGACGACAATCTCGCGTCCGTGCAGTACGTGATGGGTTCCTCGTCTCTTTACGTGCTCGAACAGATCGTGCGCGAGTGCGCGCACTCGAACATCCGCCTCACGCTCCTCGGCTACAAGACGACCGGCCGCGGCTCGTCGTTCAAGCCGGAGAAGTACGACGGCTGGCTCGAGATGATCGAGAAGGTTCGTGCGGAGCGTGTCTACGTGAACATCGGCATCGACACCGCGCTCGCCGCGGAGAGCGGCGCCGCGCTCGACAAGGCAGGCATCTCGCGCCGGCTCTACGCGACGCGCGAGGGCGCCTTCAGCATGTACCTCGACGCGGTCGACATGAAGGTCGGTCCCTCGAGCTACGTGGACGATCTCGCGATGAGGCGCGTCAAGAAGTTCGATGAAGGCACGATCCTCGAAGCGTTCGGCAGCTACGGCGCGTCGTGAGTCCGAGTCCGAAGCGAAAGCTCACGGACGAAGAGGCCGGCGAGCTTCTGGACGACGTCTTGTCGCTCTGCGCGAAGCTTCTTCACGATCGCGACGCGCACGGCGATGTCCACATGGATGACCTCGTCGAGCTTCGTGACAAGCTCAACGCGATCCGCGGCGCCGTGGCTGGAGGGTCGGGCTACAAGGCCTTCGGGGGTCGGATCAAGAAGAGCGAAGGAGGGTGACGATGAGCGAAGAGAAGCGCAACGAGAACGACGAGATCGAAAAGTTCATGGACTCGCGGCAAGACAAGACGCTGAACTTCGTACGCGAGATCGGTTTCGATCAACTCATGGCCTTGGATCGCATGGAAGAACGGATCTACTTCCTCGGATTTCAGTCGCGCGAGAGCGGTCGCGAGGAAGGCGCCCATGCGACCGAGGAAGCCGTCCTCGAGTTCATCACCTACTGGGAGAACCAGATCCGCGTCGCACGCGATTACCTCGCGAACGGTCGCGAGAATCGTAGCCATCGCTGGCAAAAAGCGAAAACGAGGTGAGCGATGGATGAGCACAAGAAAACGATCGAGGTGCAGGCGACGACGCCCGAGCAGGACAAGAAGCTCGAGCGCCTTCGCGAGGGCCTCCGCGCGTGGCTCGAAGAAGCCGCGGCGGAAGGCATAGAACACGAACTCGCCCTCACAGCGCTCATGCTCTTCTGCGCGAGCGGATGCGCCTCAAACGGGATCCCAAAGGACGAGCTGCTCGGCGTTTTTGGGGCGTACTACGACATGTACAAGAAGAACCTCGGAACTCTTGGAGCGGTGCAATGAAAGTCGGCGACTCGATCAAGCTCGTCTACGAACCGGGCGAGACGGGCTGGGGCACGGTCGTGGAGCTTCCGAAAGGGAAGAAGCCGATGCTCGTCCGCATCACGAACGTCCCGCTCACGGATCTCCTCAACATCGACGACGTCGTCGAAGCGGCCCCCGGCAAGAAAGACGATCGCCTCCACGCGAGCCGCGTGATCTCGCGGGCGTTCGAGTACAAGATCGGGCTCGACTACCCGGAGCCGCACACCGAGAACTACGGCAAGATCCGGCGCGCGCTCCAGGCCGCCAAGTGCAAGGTCGAGGGCATGCTGCCCGGCAGAGCCCTCGTCGCGTGCAACGATCAAGACGTCGACGCGATCGTCAAGAAGGCAGGCGTGGACGCCGTGTTCCCGAAGTCGCAGCCGCGTTTGAAGCCTATCCAGACGCACTCGTGAACGAAAGGATCGACATGACGCGTCACACTGCACCCGAGTCCCCCGAACAAGGTTGCTCCTACAATGCATCCACGACCGAGCTGGACGCAGCAGAGAGCCGTCCCGTCCTCCTCGCCTCCACTCGCTCCTACGCGGATGACGATGCGCACCGCGATTTCGATCAGTTCGACGTGAACGAGGAGCTTTCGCGTCTTCGTCGCGCGCTGCGTGAAGAGGCAACGCCAACCGTCACGAATTTCATCGCGACCGCGATCGGCAACATCGACGAGTGGATCGTGCGCGGCGGCCCGCTCCCCAAAGCATGGAATCGGCGATGATGAAAAACATCTACGGATTGATGACGCCCGATCGCTTGGCCCAACTGCGCAAGGAGGCCCGTGTGGACGACGGCAAGCTCGGACGCCGCTCTGCCCTCTCCGAATGCGTCGGCCACATCGACGCCCTCGAAGGTCTGCCGGACGGCCAGCGGATGACAGAAGAACGACTCGAGCACATGCGCGACGTCGCTCGAGGGAACGAACAGCGCGGGATCTCGAACAGCGTCATGCATGAGATCCTGGGCCACATCGATGCGCTTCAAGACCGCATCGGGAAAAAGACATCATGAAGCGCATGGGCAAGATGTGGTTCGACTACGAGGGCATGAACGCCGAGTTCGAGCCGGCGACGACCGAGCAGCTCCAGGAACTTCTTCTCGCGTGCATGGAGAGCCCGCTGGACACCGTCGGCGTGAAACGCGAGATCCTCGGCGGAATCATCGGCGAGCTGCAACGCTGGCGCGAGCTGGTGATCGAAGAACACGGCGGCGTACCGCCCCCGCCGTTTCCGAAGAAGTGAGAACGTTCGTGGAAATCAAGAGGACGCGCGTCGTGCACCTCGGGGTCGACACTTACGACGTCTCCATCGCGCGCCCCTCGAAGTGGGGCAACCCTTTCAAGATCGGGCAGGACGGCACGCGCGACGAGGTGATCGATCTGTACCGCTCGTACGTGCTCGGTCGGCCGGATCTTCTCGCCGCGATCTCGACGGAGTTGAAGGGCAAGGTGCTCGGGTGCTGGTGCAAACCCGAGCGTTGCCATGGGGATATTTTGGCTGAGATCGCCGACGGTCTCCCGCCGGAGGAGCCGAAGCGCGCCGCGCCGCCCGAGCAGGCGCTCTTGCCCGGCTACAAGAAGTACGTTCGCGCGCAGCCGCGGGATTTTCGTGCGTGGCGCGATGGTCGCGGACAGCAGATCGACGCACCGACGACGAAGAGGGGTGGCGGATCATTCGGGGGCAAGGTCATCCCGCCGCTCGTCGACAGGAGCGGCAAGCCCATCCGGCTCGGCGACTTCCAGGTCGTGCGTGACTTGAAGGGCCAATTCAAGGTGATCGATTGGTCGAGGCCCGCGATGGACCCGCCCGAGGACGAGGAGAGGAGCGTGTTCAAGGAAGAGATCGCGGCTCCCCGCACGTCCGCCATCATGGGCAAGGAAGTCTACAAGTCAAAGAACGTGCAGCGCTCCATCCACGCGATGATCGCGCTTCATCGTGACAAGCGCGATCGGCTCGCGAACCTGCCTCCCGACCCGGCGCCGCAGAGCGACCTCGCGAATAAGTCCATCCAGATCGGATCGCTCTCGCTCGCGCGATGGGCCCGCGGGCCTGTTCAAGGGACGTTCACGATCGTGGACCTCGGTCGTGAGATCACGCACTCGAGGCGTTTCACCGATCTGCCCAAGTGCAAGAACCTGAAGCAAGCCGTGAAAGCCTTCATCCTCGAATCGCGCAAGCGTAAAACCGCGCCGCCGAAGAAGATGCGCGCTGTCGGCGCGCCCATCGCATTCGAGGTGCCGTCGGGCTTCGGCGGTTCGGGCGGCGGTTTCGGCGGAGGAGGTTTTGGTGGAAGCTTCGTGCCCTACGCGGAGCGCACGTACCCGGAACCCGGAGGTGATGCTTGGAAAACATGCATCGCGCTCTACGCGCAGACGGGGCGCTGGCCGAAGACTGCGGATCTCATCTGGGGCGAAGGGCGTCCCGATGATGACGGAAAGATTCCTGAGGGCTTCGAGAAGCGGCCCGAGAGACTCGAGCAGCAGGCTCACGAAGCGCGCGTCGCGTTTCTCGAGGCAGAGAAGGAGGAGGCGAAGAAAGAGCCGGCAGACGAACCCGTCGCCCTCGCGAACCTCGAGAAGCTGCGTGACGAAGACCGGATCCTCATCAACGAGATCCTCGAGCACTTTGGAGGGACGCTGACGAGCGTCGTGCCGAAGCCAAAGGGACTGCCGTGAAGAAGAAAAAGAAATTTCTCTCCCATGAGGAGCGCGCGGAAGCCGCGAAGCGTCGCAAGGCCGCAGCCGCAGCACGCAAGCGTTGGATGGAGAGAGTCCTCACAAAGGAACGCGAACGTGTGGCTGGATGGATGGAGTGGTACTGGTACAACCGCACGTACGCCTTTACATCCAATCACGCGATGCCTGCCGAAGACTGGAGCGCGGCGAACGTGGAAAAGATGATGAAGGACCTCGTCCGCGCCATTCGCTCTGGCGAGGCGCTCTCGAAGAACGAGCCCGTCGACGGTTGGGCGCACAGCACGAAGCGCTACGAGATCGCGTTCGATCCTGAAAAGGGTCAGGGGTACAGAGTCAAGCCATGAAAGAAGAGAAGAAGCTCCACGCGAACAGTGCTCACCTGCGCGTGACCCACGTGCGCTGCCCGAATTGCGGGGTCGACGTGATCGTCCGTCCCGCGCTCACGGCGACGAAGGTGAAGGAGATGCTCGCCCAGCGAACCGGCATCCCAGTGGACAAGCTCAACGTGACGAAGGGGATCGGCATCGCGCTCCTCGAGGCCATCGATCGCATCGAAAAGAAAGTCTCGAGCGGCGAACCCGAGTCCGAGCACGCCGTCGTCACACCGATCGCCTCGATCGACGGAAACGAGGAATCCTGATGACGCAGAAAAGAGCGAAGCCGATCGTGAGCATCGCGGGATCGGACTGCCCGTGCGGGCGTCACAAATTCTTGGCAGACTACGGCAAGTGGTTCGCATGGGGCCCGCTCGGCCGACTCCCACTCCAAGGTGAGCCGCGTTGCGTCCGAAAGGCGCGCGAGAGATTCAGAGACGAGGTACGCGCCACGGCGAAAGCGGCACGCTAGTCGGGCGAGCGCCCTGCCGGTATATTGGAAGGCGTGACGGTTCGTATCCTCGATGTCATCCAGATCAAAGGACGTGACGCCCAGCTCGCGCTTTTCGAGTGGGCTGGTGGCCCAGAGCCGAAAACAGGCGACGTTTATCGGCGCCTCTCCGACGGTTCCGAATGGAACGTTGCCGGCGTCGAATCGCGTCTCATCCCTCTGAGATCGGGGCATCCGGTTGGGCTCCTGCTTCGTCCCGCCGTGAACGATGGTGCCGCAGGGCCCCCAAAGGGAATCGCTATCCACGACGAGTTGGAGAAGAAGGCTTGATCCCGGTTGACCAAAACCACTTCGGCTACAAGGACGGCAACTGCTTCTCCGCGTGTGTCGCGTCGCTCCTCGAGCTTCCCATCGAAGCGGTTCCGACGTTCTACATTCCCGGTGAACCCGACTACGTCTGGACGCTCCGGCTCGACAGGTGGCTCGAGCCCTTCGGGCTCTATGGTCTACACTTCCTCGTCGACCCGCCCGTGTACGAGCCTGTTCGGGAGGGGATCTACCGTCTCCATTCGACGAGCGCGCCGGGTGCGAAGCTCACGGTTCCGCCCGGCGTCCTCCACATCCGCGCCGGCCTGTCGCCGCGCGGGCGGTCACATGCTGTCCTTGCGCGCGGGCACGAGGTCGTGCACGACCCGAACCCCGCAAAGACGGGGCTCTTGTCCGTTGAGGGTTTCAGTTTACTCGTGCCGAGGTTCGAATAGCCATGACGATGCAAGCGATGACCGACACGGAGAGACGGAAGTTCGAGCGGGAGATCCTTGCGCTCAATCTTCACGGTTTCGACGGCGAGTGTGGCCTCGCAGCGATCGAGATCAACCGGCGCGTCTTCGGCGGCGAGGGTCGCTACATCGCAGGCCTGAACGAGTACATGCTCGAGCGCGGCAGCCCCGTCGGCCACGCCGCCGTGCTCTATCCCGCCCATCGAGGGTTTGGCCGCTACTGGGACGCGCGCGGCGAGATCCGCGGAGGCGAAGAAGAGCTTCGCCGGTGGGGCATCTTGAATTTCGAGGATCCCACCTTCAAAGACGTACCGGGCTGGACGCGCGCGCGGGCCGCCAAAGCGATCACCGTCGAACTCGGTGACGAGTGGGTCGCGAGCAAAGCATTCAAGATCGACTCCGGGTCGAAGCCGAAAATGATCTTCGGCAAGCGGTAGAGAAGGAGCACGCGGTGAGCTTCGAGGACATCATGATGAAGCGCCTCGCCGAATGCGGCACCGAGGCGTGCCGCGAAGTGGATCGCGGACTCGAGGCGGGCCGTCCGCTCGGCGACGCGGTGCTCGACGCGATCGAGTCACTCCCGGCTGGCAAAACGCGCGATCTCCGGCGCTGGCTCGAGGACTGGGAAGCGTGGGACGAGTGGCTGGGCTTCAAAAAGGCCGGATGGGACCTGCGCGTGCTGCCCAAAGGCATCGTGCTCTTGCGAACGCCCGAGATAAGCGAGTCTTTCGGCATTTCACGAAATAGCCCGCGGCCGTCTGAACGGGCCATCGCGGCATCTGCTGGCGTGCGCGAAGTGAAAGACGCGATGGGCGGATGGGAACAGTACGAAGACAAGCGCGGACGCGTCTTCTACGATCGCGTCTACGAGGTGGTCTCGTGAGCTTCGAAAGCACCTTCGCTAATGCCTGTTTCGCGGTCCTCGGGTGATCCGCCAGTAGACGAGGCTGCCGAGGTGCCGGTTCGACCAATGAGCTTCGAAGCGCAGCTTGAGGAAGCGGGCGAGCCTTTCGAGGTGTTCGCGTTTGCCATGAATGAGGTGAGCACGTTTCACGATGGCCATCAGCGATCTTTTTCTTCCTGAGCCCTTCGCTTTTCGTTGTCGTTCAAGATCGCCTGGATCGCTCGCCAACGCTTGAGCGACTCCTCATGCAGCTCGCGGATGTCGCGCGGGACGATGGGCGCCTCGAACCACGCCTCGAGTGACGCGGGCGCGCCTTCGCCGATGCCGAGGTGGACATAGTGAAGGGGCAACGCGAGGAGCGGAGCGAGGAGGGCGCGGCGGTGCGAGACGAGCACGATCGCGCGGGTGTGCTCACCGGGGTCTTTCGCGAAGTCGCGGATCGCTTCACCCATCCCCGCGGCCCAACTGTCCGACAAGCCGAGGTCGGGCTCGTCCCACACGACGACGTGCGGCGCCTCGCGGTCCTTGCACGTCGTGATGCCGCCGAGGACGGTGCCGACGGAGTTCTCGCCGGTTGACTGGTCGTGCTCGCTCCCGTACACCATCGAACGGAGACCGCCAAAGGCGCTCGAGTCCACGCGTCCCTCCATCGAGAGGTGGATGCACTCGGTCTTCGACTTTTGGCAAACGCTGCGAACGATGCGCCGGAAGAAGCTCTTGCCCGAGGCGTTTTCGCCGACCACGACGACGAGCTTGCTGCCAGTCTCGGGCGAAACGCGCAGGAAAGGGATGGCGGGACGAAAGCGGCCACCCTCGTCGTTATCACTCCGTGGGGCCCAGCGACCGCGCTCCGCGCGGTCGCGCGGGTGGAAGTAGGAGAAGTCGAGGGCGATGTCGAGAAGTTCGGCAGCCGAGTCGAAGGCCCACTTCTTCGCCTCCCTCGCCTCCTTCGTTTCGGCAGTCATTCGTCGTTTGGTATACGACATGTATCATGTAAAGTCAATGGTATGTAGCGGCGGAAACCGGAGTACTCGAAACTCAACGTCGCAATGACGTCGCATCCCTTAGCAGGGGAGCCCCGCACCTAGCCGGGTTCAGCTTCCGTGGCGGAAGATGATGGGATCGAACCATCGGCCTCGCGGTCTCCACGGGTATTCAAAGCCCGCTGCTCACCTTGAGCGGCATCTTCCTCGGCGGAAGGCGGAGAAATCGAATCCCAGACTGACGTCCGCACTGCTTTCGAAACAGGCTCAGCACCCTGACTGATTCACCTTCCTCAGGACTTCTCTCTGTTCGTCATAGGAATCTCGTAGCGGAAGACGAAGGACTCGAACCCTAAGCGCTCGCGCGCTCGCACCCGCTTCCAACGGGGCCTAGCTCCCTGGCTAGTTCATCTTCCATTTTACCTATCTGTCGGAGTGACAGGATTTGAACCTGTGATCTCTCGGCCCCCAGCCGAGCGCTCTACCAGACTGAGCCACACTCCGGAAACGACAGACTTTACCCGGTCTGTCAGCGGGTTTCCCGGGTTTCCACGGGACGATGCTTCACGCCGACGCCGACGCGATGTACGGCTCCCACTCGGCCGGGACGCGGCGAAGCGAGAGCACGGGCTGCGCGAGCGGCAGCGTCTTCGGACGGTAGGGCTTCCTGAGGAGCTTCATCTTCGCCTCCTCCGGCGTGCGGGCGCCCTTCTTGTCGTTGCACGAGCGACAGGCCGCGACGATGTTGTCCCAGACCGTTTGGCCACCCTGCTTGCGCGGCGTGACGTGGTCATAGGTGAGCTTCGTCATCACGAAGCGCTCGCCGCAGTACTGACAGACGAAGTTGTCGCGCGAGAAGATGTTCACGCGGGAGAACTTCACGCCCTTCTTCCAGAGACTCGTCGGCTTCGTGAGTCTCGCGACCGCGGGCATGCGCATCACGACGCCGCGCTCCTCGTTTCTGTAGATGACCTCATCGTATTCGGTGAGGATCTCGACCTTGCCCGTGAAAAGCTCGGTGATGACGTCTTGCCACGGCGCGATGCGATGCGGCTGCATCCACGAGTTGAGGATGAGCGTGGTGTTCGGGAAAGCGGTCTCGGTCGTTGTTGGAACAGTCGCGGGGACTCGGAGAGATCGCGCGGGGCGGGTCATGGCTATCACCTGGGGTCGTTGTGGATCCGTCGTGATTTGAACACGACCACGGTGCTTATCAGGCGCCGCCGGTCAACCAGACCATCCGGATCCGTTTTGGGTTTCGGGACAAAGACGTCGAAGAGAAAGATACCAGACGAAGCTTCGTGGGCGCATGCAGAGTCGGACTGCTGAACGCATGCTTATAAGGCTTGGTCCCGGAACCGCCGGTGCGCCCTTGTGAATCGCAGTGAGAGGACCGGGGATCGAACCCGGCGAATCTACCGTGTCAGGGTAGCGCGTTCTCCAGCTCGCTCTCCTCTCTCGTAGCACTCATAGTAGGTCCAGATGGATTCGCACCATCATCTCCTGCGTGTGGGGCAGGCATCCTACGTCTTGGACGATGAACCCGTGTGTAGTAACTATGACGTATGAAGATCGTCGTCGTGAACCGGGAGCTTCCATGATCGGTACGACGCTCTATGCCGTCGCCGGCGCGTTGACGCTCGCGTACATCCTAGCATGGACAGGAAGGTCGGAGGACCGCGTCATCATCACCAACGTCGCCGTGCCAGCGCTCAAACAGATCCGGGCCACTTGGGGCCCGTTCACCACGTATCTATGCGCTGTGACGTGCGCCATCGCGGTCTCCATCGGACTCGTCGCGATCTGGCCGCTGACCTTGCTCATGAGGTTCATGGTGAACGCGCGGAGAGCTGAGATGAAGAAGGAGGAAACGTCGGCACCCATGCCGCTGGACGTGGCAGACCAACTTCGCTGGGAACTCGAACTGCTCAAGGCCAACCGCAAACTGATCGACGACGTCATCACGGAACACGAAAAGAAACTCGCTGTTCAAGCGACCTCCAACTAGCCCGGACGTCGTGCTCAGCGATCTCCCCCAAGGCAAGGAGCGCGGCGAGTGGCAGCGCATCCTCCTGGACGAGTTCGGCGATCATCCGCGATGGTCCGCGATCATTCGATGCCCAGAGTGCGGCACGCGGCTCCCAATCCCGAACCACACGATCGCGGCGGACGGACATGTGAGGCCTTCGGTCGGCCACCCGAAGGGCTCGTGCCCGTGGCACCCGCCGTCCGTGATGCTCCTCGGTTGGGCTCCGTGCCCTCCGAACCCGTCCCCGAGACCCTTCTGCGATCCGTGCATCCGTTGCGGCGCCCGCGCGCGGCAGCTCGCGGGCTGGGGAATGGCGTCGGGAGGGCTCCACTGTCCGATCTGCATGAAGATCATCTGTGGGATCGAAGTGAAGAAGTAAGCCCTCTTCTATTAGAATGTAGTCAAGGTGACTGGACTTGAACCAGCAGTCTCTCGGACCCGAACCGAGCGCTTTACCAGATTAAGCTACACCTTGATGGTTGATGGTTGGGGCAGACGGAATCGGACCGCCGTAGCTAGTGTCAAAAACTAGCGTCCTGCCACTGGACGATGCCCCAGTATCCGCGGCGGGCTTCGAACCCGCACTGTACCGTTTTAAGTCGGTCGCCTCCTACCAGTTGGGCTACGCGGACTCCTCAGTGCCAACGGAGGGATTCGAACCCACACTGTCCTCTTTCTGAGAGAGGCGACTCCTACCGAGTTGGTCTACGTTGGCGTTTATCTAAGACATTGCGGCGCAGCCGCAATGCCGACTCTTGCTGGGAAGACGCTAAAGGCGTCGTTCCCATGGTCGCGGTAGGCGGAGTTGAACCGCCTAGATCGTCCTTATGAGAGACGTCTTGCTCCGAGCTTACCGCGGCATCCCCGCTCAGGGTCGAACTGAGACATCGACGTTCGAAGCGTCGAGCGCGGTTCCGCCGCGACGGGGACATGGCCTCCCTGCTGAGACTCGAACTCAGACAGCGAGCTTCGGAAACTCGCGCCTCGATCCGCGAGGACAGGGAGAAAAAAGAATGGCCTCCCCGCTGAGAGTTGAACTCAGACAATAGGTTTCGTAGACCTATGCGTAGATCCGCTACGACGAGGAGATAGACTTAGGAGCACCCTCGGCAGGATTCGAACCCGCGATGTTCCGCTTAGAAAACGGATGCCTGTTCCATCAGGACGAGGGCATGGTGAAGGCTTAGAGGACCTAGAGTCGAGGGCCGGAGTCGAACCGAGCATGCATTCGTTTTGCAGACGAAGCCCATACCGTTTGGGTACCTCGACACGGAGCGGATGATGGGGATCGAACCCACGATCTTCGCGTTGGCAACGCGCTGCTCTACCACTGAGCTACATCCGCATTTTTTCGTTTCTCTCGAGCGGGTAACGGGATTCGAACCCATGCTGTACGGCTTGGAAGGCCGACCGACTACCACCGTCTTCTACCCGCAAATCACTTCGAGCTGGCGACGCGAATCGAACGCGTCCCGATCCCGTACCGAGGGATTGCTCCGCCTTGGAGCTACGCCAGCGAACTCGATGACTGCCGAGTGCGCCATGCATTGTCTTTTGACGGTTTCGTAGACCGTTGCCTCACCATTTGGCTTTTTTCCCAATTTTGGCGGGAAAAGTTGGATTCGAACCAACAATTTTTTGCTTGTGAGCGCGGCGCGAGTGGCAATCATCGGTGGACCTGCAGGGAGTCGCACCCTGATGCACGCGCTTGCAGGGCGCGGCCCCGAACCTGTCGGACAAGCCCATGAAAAATACAAGGTGGAGTCGAGGGGGATCGAACCCCTATCTCCGTGCAGCCAGCACAGCATCTTCCCGTTGGACGACGACCCCATGAAAAAGGATAGTAGAGAGGATAGGTGGAGCGGTCGAGGATCGAACTCGAATTTCCGACATGCGAAGCCGGTGTCCTCCCGATTGGACGATCGCCCCAAAGTGAACCGTCGGATGAAGAAAGCAGCTCGGGGTTAGGCGCTCTGCCGTTGAGCTACACCACTCTTTCGAATGGCGCTGGGATTCGAACCCAGATCACCCTCTTATCAGGAGGTAACCGAATTGCAGCGACCCGACAGGTCACTCAGCACGGCGGCAGAGATTCGAACTCTGTTTCGGAGTTTTGGAGGCTCCGTTGTGACCTTCACTCCGCCGTAGGGCGCCTTGGGAATCGAACCCGTTTCGCCCCTTAGACAGAGGGGTCGCGCTCCAAGCGCGTCACAAGGCGTAACACTCAGCACCCTCAGTCCGAGTCGAACGGACAACCTGCACTTTAGGAAAGTGTCGCTCTATCCATTGAGCTATGAGGGCATCGCTTCCTGACGTCGTTTCCTGATGTTTCTTCTGAGACTTTTCTTTGTGCGAACGAAGAGATTCGAACTCTTACTGTCCCGATCTTGAGGCGGGCGACTCCTACCTGTTGGTCTACGTTCGCATGGTGCCATCGAGAGGAATCGAACCTCCAAGCCCTTTCGAGCACTAGTACCTCAAACTAGCGTGTCTGCCTTTTCACCACGATGGCATGGTCGGGGTAACCGGAGTCGAACCGGTCTATGCTCCCACCCAAAGGGAGTGCGTGCCGCTACGCTATACCCCGAGACTTCCAATCTTTTTCTACGAGATCCATCCAGGCCTGGATGCGTTGTCGCAAGTACGTATCAGCAACGCGTACCGTGCAGACGCCGTAGATCGAGCGCGTTTTACGTCCATGCAGTCCGCCCGCATTGGACTTCGGTTGCAACTTGATCGCAGAAGGAGCGATACCGAGTGCCCGTCCCCAATGCCTTCGAACTGCATTCAAATCTTGATCTTCATAAACCTGAACACGTGCTTCCATCTTATGAAGAGACAACTTGCGAAGCCAGTAGGCAGCGAGCGCTACTAGGGAAGAGTTCGAGTTACCGACGGCAACTGAATTGATTCCTTTTCTATATCCCTCAGTCATGTACAGCAAAATGAAGTCTCTGAAACTCGCTTCTAGAGACAAGGACGAAAACATCTCCATACCAGAGACGTAAGCCTTTTTTCGTTTGTCAGCGAAGGCATGACTGATTTTGATTCGGTGGCCAGACGAGCCGCGATGCCTTCGCTGAAGCGGTATATCCTTGATCCAGTGGTAGACGGTTCCCTTACTCAGTGAGAGCCTTTTACAGATCTCTTGAAGCGCGAGGCCTTCCATCCGCCAAATGCGTGAGCGGGCCCAGAGTCCGTCATACTTCTTCATCGATTCAAAATATATCAGATGGTTCGAAAATATCGAACCTTGCAGTGGGCAGATCCGGGATCGAACCGGCATTTCACGGGCTTCAGCCGTGCGCTATCACCAGACTAGCTCTCTGCCCTCATCACGTTCCTAAGTTACTTTCTCAGCGTCCCCAAAGGGATTCGAACCCTTGTTTATGCCTTGAGAGGGCACCGTCCTTGGCCATCTAGACGATGGGGACAGACTTCTTCTATGGCGCACCCTGAGGGGATCGAACCCTCACCTCTCGATTGAAAGTCGAGGATCCAGACCACTAGAAGAAGGGTGCGTAGAGCTGGTGAGCGGAATCGAACCGCAACCCTGCGCTTTACGAAAGCGCTGCTCCGCCTTGGAGCTACACCAGCAGAAATTCAGAGCCGACGGGGGGATCTCGAACCCTCGAGCACCTCGCTACAAGTGAGAGCTTGCACCTTGCGCATCGGCATAGCTCACGGACCTGGAATCGAACCAGGGGCGGCCCGGTTAACAGCCGGGGATCAGTACCAACACTGAGACTCCGTGAATGTGTGGAGGGCCACATGACCCTCCACGAACTACTTGACGAACAGGAGAGACTGCCCGCAGTGCTCCTATGGGGCGAGCACCGCGCGTCAACGTCCTGCTAGATTGTCAAAGGTCAAGCGCTCAGGGAGCGCTTAGTTCGGGCTGAAGGGGTCGAACCTTCGTGGCTGGTGTCAGAAACCAGAATCCTGCCATTGGATGAAGCCCGAATGTATCTTCGTAATCACGTATCCGTTTTCCTATCCGTCCTCTGTGGGTCTTGAGGGAATCGAACCCTCGCCTACCGGGTAAGAGCCGGCTGCTCGACCTTCGAGCTAAAGACCCATTTCGGTCTCGCGACCGAGTGGGACGTAAGGGGATCGAACCCTTGCCTGAGAGTTAAAAGCTCCCTGCTCTGCCCTTGAGCTAACGTCCCTCGCTTTCTTTTGGCCCGGCTTTCCCGGGCGCGGTCTTGGATTTCATCGTCGTCTCTTGTTTCTTCTCGAGATTCTCGAACTCTTTTGTGGAGCGGGGTGGAGTCGCACCACTTGCCCGAAGGCCACGGGTTTACAATCCGCTAGGGCTCCTCGGCCCTGGTCCCGCTCCATGGATATGGGGCAGAGCCTTGATAGCGTTCCTTTTGAATCACCTGAGTCATCGGACACACGTCTCCTATGCTTCCAAGGCGCACGTCGGGCAGATCCCTAGTGCGTGATGGGAAGACTTTCGAAATTTTCAGCCTGAAACGACGAAGGCCGCTCTCGGTTTCCCGAGGCGGCCTTCTTCTGCACCCTGCCCGGTGCGCGTGAAGAAAACCGCCTCTAGGTACCGGCCTCCTGATTGCGCGTCGCGAACTTCGGTTCGCTGAGGGAGGCCGGATAGGAGGGCGTGGGAAGGCAATCGCGAACCGGCAACGGCGAAATGCACCACGACCCTGAAAGCCCTGCTTGGGGCCTCCGGGTCATCGACGCTGTCTTTTTCGCTATGGAGTGCATCGGATTCGTCTCGTTCACTACGACATGGATCTGGAAAACGTGCAAGAACTTTTTGGGGTGACCGAGGAGATTCGAACTCCCGTACTGCGAGCCACAGACGCAGGTCCTGACCACTAGACGACGGCCACCATAACGGTGAAGCCATCGCTCCGAAGACGTCATCCGCGGAGGATGGCGTCCGTATGCAGCGGTCGGGCCTTGGAAGCGACTCGGTCCATGGGTCTCTCGGACGTGCAAACTAGCACCGCCTGACGAACGCGCACAAAAGAAATCACGAAACGAAAACGTGTGGCGAAGTTGTATGACTTTTGGCAGTATCGGCGGCTGCCATGGGCACCTGGAACTACCGCGTCTTTAAAGACGCTCGCGGCGGCTTCGCGATCCACGAGGCCTACTACGCGTGCACCGGCAAGCACGGCGGCGAACCCTGCAAAGAGAACCACGAGCCGCACAGTTGGTCGCAGGATCCCGCGACGGTGGGCGGAGAAGATCTCGAGGGACTCGCCTTCCAAGTCGAAGGGATGAAGCTCGCGCTCGAAAGACCCGTGCTCCATCTCGCGCGCCTCGAGAAGCGCGCGGCGATGAAGCGTGCGGCGACGAAGCGAAAAAAGAAGGCCACGAAGTGAGCGAGCCGGAGCCGGAGCCCATCACCGCGTGGATGTATCACCTCGCGCGCGGCAAGGAGATCGAGATCTCCGTCTCCATCCCGCCTTCGGAAACGGCGCGCTGGCACAAGGTGACGATCAACCTCTCGCACCTCTTGAACAAGCGCTTCGACGGACGCGAGGCCGGGTGCCCGAGCCCGAAGGAGCTGAAGCAGCTCTACGCGGAGGTCGAGGTCCTCATCGACGAGTTCACGGCGAAGACGGAAGCGGTGCACGAGGCGTGGCGCGCGAAGCTCGAAGCTCGGAAGGCGTGATGACGATGGACAAGTTGATCGAGGCGCTCAGCATCTTCCGGGAATACAAGAACGTGGAGCGTCCCACGCACTGCGAGCACGACGTCCTCTGCGTCATGGGCATCGAGAAAGACGAGATCTCGAACGAAGACCTGGCGAGGCTCGACGCGCTCGGGTTCTTCTGGGACGAAGAATACGATTGCTGGGCATCCTTCCGCTTCGGGAGTGCGTGATGGCGGATTGGACGAACGAAGAGGAGAGGCTCCACGTCGGCGACGTGGTGCAGCACAAACGATCGGGGATGGTCGGAAAAGTGACCCGGTTCGCGGACCGCGGCACGGACGTCTGGGTGGACGAGACCGGTCCCTATCCGCAAGCCGACTTCGACCGGTTACGAAAAGAGAGGTGAGCGATGGGAGAGTTGACGATGAAGACGTGCGACCACTGCGGCAAACATGTCGAGAACCCGTACGCCGAGCGCGGGTGGATCCAATTCACCTCGAACGCCTCCGGCGCGAACTTGCTCACGCCCGTGAACATCTCGCGTTCGACCGGCGTCTACGGGCCCTCGTCCTACGAGACCGACTACCTCGATCGCGTGCGTGACTTCTGCGGAGCCGCGTGCCTCGTCGCGGCGCTCGACAAGAAAGCGCGCGAGCGCGAGGACGAGAAAATCAAGTCGAAGGAGAGCGGTGCCGCGCGCAGCGCGAGCTGAAGGAGAAGGCAGGACCATGGCGACCAAGCTCGATCCGATCGAAAAGAAGCGCCGGCAAGACGCGCGCGACCACGCGCGACTCGCGAAGTTCACCGGCGGCTACGAGTTCCCGCGCGGCGCGCACGTCGAGCGCTTCGCCTTCGAGATGTACGGCAAGGGCCTGCTCGAAAGGGAGAATCGCGTCTACAGCGTCTCGGCCGGCGCGCAGAGTGCGGAGTACCGCTGGGCTTACCGGCTCTCGGTGGCTGGACGAAAGCTCGTCAAAGGAAAGGGATAGGAGAAACCATGGGAGCGCACCTCAAGCTCGTAGACGGCGTCGAAACGTTCCAGAGCGATAAGTATCCGTCGACGCCGCCTGGAAAAATTCCCCTCAGCGTCAAGGATAGAGACGCCCAAGATCTCCTATGAAAATACGCGCGGCGTCATCGCTCCATCGACGCCGAGTTCTCGGACGACCTCGAAGTGGCGCTCAAGAACGCAGGCTTCGATCCAAAAAACGTGAGCTGGGTCTCGACGCCGCGCGGGGACAGCATGATCGTCCTCACGAAAGAGGAGTACGACAAGCTCCTCGAGAACCACGCTCCCAAACGAGACGCGTGAAGAGAAAGCTCTCGCGCCGAGCGCGACAAGCCATCGTGAGGCGAAGGAAACGGGAGAAGCTCTTGAAGAAGCTCGACACCGCAGCCATCACGGACGTGGACTGGATCCTCATCGCCGCCGCGCTCATCCAGATGCGCGATCGTTCTTTTGACCTCGGCGAGCGCGCCCGCGCAGCGGGCGACGTCGACAAGGCGATCACGATGGAGAGGCACGGGGCTCGGACGAACGACATCCTCTTGCGTCTGAGACACCCTGCTGCCATTGGATTGGAAGGCGAATCGTGAGCGTGAGCATCGAAAGCATCCTTCGTACGATCCGGGAAAACATCGTCTTCGCTTGGCCCGCGAGCACGATCGCCGGCGGCATTTTCGCGGCAGCATTGAGCTGCCAAGAGCCGAAGAGAGATCCGTCGAAGGTCGTCTTGGGTGAACCCGAAGCGGCAGCGTCGCTCTCCGCGAGCGCGGCGGGCGCCCCGAGTGCCGCGACTTCCGGCAGCCTGCCCTACGAGCACTGCGGCGACTGGGAGATCCGCTTCTCGCCCAAATGGGGCAACGACGAGATCGGCTGCGAAGGTGCCGTCGTGAAGTTCCTCTCTGAAGCGCAGAAGTACGTCGTCATGCAGGCGTACGGGTTCACGTCGGACCCGATCACGAACGTCCTCTGCGCGCTCGGCGACCGCGGCGTCTCCGTGAACGTCGTCCTCGACAAGTCCGACAAGAAGGAAGAGGACCGCGTCACGAAGCTGAGGAACCACCGCGTCAGCGTGTGGTTCGACGCCCAGCACGCCATCGCGCACAACAAGGTCACGATCGTTGACGGCGTCTCCGTTGAAGAAGGGAGCTTCAACTACACCCGAGCCGGTCAAGATCGGAACGCCGAGAACTGTCTCTTCATCCGGCGCTGCCAACCGATCGCGGCGCCGTACCTCCAGAATTACATGATGCACCAATCGCATTCGGTCTCCGAACCGAAGGAGCGCTGATGCTCGGGATGCTTCGGCGTGCCCGAGAGAGGAGAGAAGGGCGCGAGCGAAACTGTCCGTGCAAGCAGACCTGCTTGTGCCACAGGCCCGAGCCCGGCATCCCGGAGCCTTGGGGAACGCTGATCCTGCTCTCGCCGATCTTGTTCTTCGTCCTGATCGCGCTCGTTGGAGCACGACCGCCGGCGGAGAAGCGAACCATCCACGTGGGCTCCCAAGTCTGTGACGTCGTTTTCGTCAAGACGAGCGAGTCGTGCGACAACCACGGCCGGTGCGTGGATTACGGTTACGATGAGGCGCGTTGCCCGAAGCCGTGAGCCGCGTTCCGCGAGCCGCGTTCCGCGAGCCGCGAGCCGCGAGCCGCGAGCCATGAGCCGCGATGCCACGATCCGCGAGCCATGAGCCACGTGACGCGTGCCGCGAGCCGCGAGCCGTGAGCCGCGTCACCACCATCGCCGCGGATAGCGGCGCCACGGACGGGGACGGAAACGCCGTCCGGGCCACGCGCGTGGCCACAAGTAGAAGGGCGGCGGGAAGTAGGGAAACGAGGACGCCGGCATCATGTAAGACGTCTGGGGAATCGTCGCGTACGACCACCATGACGGGGCACCGGTGAACTCCTCGGGCATGAAGGTCATCGTAACGGAGAATGCCCCTGACGTCTCCACGGGCTGGCGTGGTATTTTGGCCTCATGGATGGTGCGGCGAACACCGCTCGAACGCGCAAGCGCTGAAAGTCCGCCTTCCCGGCGGCGGGTCCAGAGAGCCGGGAATTTTTTATGAATTCGTTCGAGATCTTCCAACGCGCTGCGAGGCGCGAGCTGACGGCAGCGGAGGCCGCTCGCATCCTCATCGAAGTGGACCGCGAGGCGTGGGACGCGTGCCGACCGTGGTGGATGCCCCGCACGCTCTGGAAGAACCTCCGCCTCCGCCTTCACTTCGGACGTTGGTCGTGACGGGCCATCGCTTCTTCGGCGCGCTCGGCGATGGTGAAAATGTTTGCGTCGCCTCCGCGTATCACGAGCCCCTCGGTCACGGTGATGCGGAGGCCGAGTCGCTCTACCGCGTGGACCTCGTCATCGAGGCGTGGACCTGCGGCCATGGCGACATCTTGAAAACGAGCAAGCGGAGCTTCGATCTGAAAAGCGTTCCGAGACGCGTCGGCAAGCTTCGCCGCTGCCCGTGGTGCAAGGACCCCGCGGAAGCGGACCCGCCGATGCTCGACGTGCTCCACACGTATGGGCTATTCCTGGACCGATGAACGATTTCAAAGGTGCCGTGCTCATCGGAGAACCGTGCTCGCACGGCGTCACGTTCGACGCGGACGCCGCGCGCGGCTTGCCCGCGGCGGAGGTGCAGAAGCGCTGGCCCCGCGGCTGGTTCACGAAGGAAAAGCCGTGCCCGCTCGGCTGCGGATACGACAGCGGCATCGCGTACGCTTCCTATGAGCACTACATCGCTGGTGATTGGTAAGTTGTGAAGAGGCTCATCCCGACCGGTGTCTGCTGGTGCGGCTGCGGGGCGGAGGTGAACCTCGGCTCGGCTCTGCCCGATGATCGCCATTTCTCAGCGAAACGTCGGGCACCGCAAGAATCGTCGGGCAGGAATTCTGATGCGCTCTGAACTTGGGACGATCACGCGCGTTCATGCTCGAGTCGACTCGCGCATGAACATTGCTGCGAGGTGACGAAATGGCGCACTCGCAACGCCTGGTGAAAGTGAACGCTCTTGTCGACGAAGGAATTGTCGACCTCGTAAAAGCGTTCAACGAAATTCCACGCGTCTACACAACCTCAAGCTGCGAGGGTAGCGACGATGCTGATGGGGCCTTTATTTGGCTTCGCTACGACGGCAGCCTGTACGAGACCGCCGACTTTTTCGTCGAGCTGTCTACCCAGCTCAGCGGTCTTGAAGGTATTCACGTGATCGCGGAATGGGGCGGTGGAGACGCGCTTAGGATCGAAGTACGGGTGGCTCGGCGAATCATCGCGCGACTCGTTGAGGTGTTGCGAGACACCTGATCACTGCGCGCCGACGCCGTACGTTGGTGTGTTTTTGTGACAGGGCACACAGAGAATGCGGCAGTTTGGAAGCGTGGGAGGACCGTCGGGGTCGATGTGATCGGCTTGCCACCCAGTGTCATCATCGGATGTGGATCGCTCGTCGTAATTGAAGACGGCGCTACAGCGTCCCTTGTTTCCTTTGCACCCCGTGCACTCGCATTGGCCTCTTGCGCGGCGAAACGCAGCTCTGACGACACTTTCGGGAAACGGTGTTGCAGCCATGTTCAATCCTCCCTGCGGGCAGCGGATTCGTTACTTCCCGCCATCGCACGGGCAGTTCGGCCCGCAGGAAGACGTTACGAACCCATCATGCGCTATGCGCGTGCATTGATCACCATTGGCAAGTGCCGTTCGCGAGACATGTGCCTCCGTCACAGCACGGCACTTGCCACGGCGGGGTGACGTTGCACGAACTGCCGTTGCTCGCGCAGCTCGCGACGCATACCCCGTTGTCGCTTTGCAAACTGCAACAAGAGATGGGCGGATCGAGAGGACCTGGGACATGATCGCCAGTTGCGACGCAGCAACTGAACTGGCCAACGCACTCGTCGGTGGCGTCTCCGTCTCCATCGGAGGCGTCACTCGCGTCCGCATCAGCAACGGAAGCATCTGGCGGATTGTTCGCGATCAGACCGCATCCACCAAGCAGACAACCTCCTCCGACGAGAAGGATGATGCGCGTATTCACTGGACGTACGGAATGCACGTTGCGGATACGTTGATGTACGAGTTGTTCTTGTTGAGGGTCCAATTCGTTCCCGAATTGTCGAGCCAGACGTGATCTTCGGAGCCCGCACTATTGTACCCCTGGTTGTCCCACTCAGTCAGGTAACAGATGTAGTCGGTGACCGCGCCCAGCGTGACGGAAGTGGCCGCGCCAGACAGCGTGGTCTGCCACCCCGCCGTACTCCCAGCATCCCCGTATTTCGGTGCCGTTGTCAGTTTCGTGCAGTTCGTCGCGCTGTAATAGGGAAGGGCGCCGGTACACGTCCCCGTCGTGCTCTGCGAGACCTTCATGGTCGTGAATCCGCCACCTACGCTCGCGGCAGCGGTATTGACCGCATCGGTTCCCGCCGTGCAGGTGCTCGGCGCGAACTGCCCGCCAACGCCGTTCAGCGGACACAAGTACTTGTCGGCAGTGCTCGGAATTTCAAAGCTCGCCGACGTGGACGGTGGAACGAGTGTTTCGGCTTGAACGATCACTCCTGCGGACGCCAAGGTCAGTGCTGGCGTGAAGGCAGACAGGTACGCACAGATGTACGAGGCCGAAATCGGGTTCGCGCCAAACTCGGAAACCAACAAGTACTGCGGTTGCCCATACGCGTTCAGGTCCTGTTGGATATAGGTTTGGCTGATGTTCACAATGACGCCGCCCGAGATCTTTTGATCCGAGAAGTTCCCTTGAATGCTCATGAAACCGCAGAAGCCAAGGCTCAAAGATCCCGCGTCGTCGAGCTGCAAGTCGTACGGGTAAGGCGCTTCGCACCACGGCTGGGTGCACTTGCCGCCGTCGTACGAAGGACATCCGGTTGGCGGACACGGTGTGACGCCGGTCCCGCACATACACGTTGTCCACCCGCCGCCCGCGTCGAAACATGTCGTGTTGGCAGCGTCGGGTGAACACGCGCCTTGCACGGTCGTCAAAGGCGCGGAGCTTGACGCGATCGGCTCCGTGCCGTTGTTCGGGGCCGTGAAACACGCGACCACGGCCATGGCGGCAGCGGCGGTTGAAACTACTGCGATCAAACCACCAACAACGAGACGTCGATTCATGCGTGCACCCTCCTCGCGCAGCGGCGCGCGAGAAAGATGGGAACACACGATACGATGTGCCTCAATACACCCTAGGGTGTAGTCACCTAATACTTTAGCAACTCAGGCTGGAGTGACGTTGCGCTGTCGGTACGTCCTCGACGAGGGGAGCACTCGCGAACGTGTGATAGAAGCGAAGGATTTTTGAGCGCCTATGCAAGCGGTAGACACACGTGGCCCATGACCACGACATGATTGGAGCCTTCCTCGGCATAGATGGTCGGAGAACGCGTGAGCCGCGTTCGTAGCCATCATCGCGTCCGCCTCTCGGCGAGGCGAACGTTATTTTCGTGGCTGTTTGCGCGGTCGGCCGCGCCCCGGAGCTTCCATCACCGGCGAATCGAACAGTTCGCGTACCGACACACGGACACGGTTTGCCAGCTTCGCCAACGACAAGATCGTCAGATTCTCTGCGCCGCCCTCGACGCGCTGCAAATACTTGAGGGACACGCGGAGCACTTTCTCGGCGAACTGCTCTTGCGTCATGCCGCGCGACACGCGGATTTCAGCGATGCGACGCCCGACGTCTCGCAGCACGGACTGAGGTTTTCGCCGCATCGCCGAGACGAGATTGGCGGACACGCCCGAAGTAAAAACCTACCCATCGCTTACCATTTTGTTTGACTCCATCGCGCCGCGCGTGAGTCCATCGTCGCTAGGAGGCCCAGATGCGATCGATGAAGATGATGTGGCCGGTGGCAGCCGTTGGCTTGGTCGTTGTCGCGTGCTCGGCAAGCCCGAACCCGTCGACGTGCGGGCAGGAGGGTGATTCATGCAGCGGAGGTAGCGACTGCTGCTCTAACACGTGCAACAGCGGCACGTGCGGCTGCGCCAACACCGGAGGCGATTGCGAGAACGACGTCGACTGCTGCAATGACAGCGATTCGTGTAGCAACGACCAGAGCGGTAACGGCCTCGGCAAGTGCGTGAGCAGCTAAGCCATGAAGCATCCGATCGTGGGCGCGGCCCTTCTCGTCTTCACGCTGACGTTCGCAACCACCATCGTTCCAGCATGCTCGTCGGGCGGAAGTGGGGCGGACGGTGGTAAAAACGGCATCGGTGCGAATCCGAACGTCTCGCAGAGCTGCCAGACGTGTCTCAGTCAATCGACGTCGAACGACTGCGCAAGCAAACAGAAAGCGTGCACTGGCGACTCCGTGTGCGTGACGCTCAACACGTGCGTCAACAACTGCGCGAGCGTGGTCAACAGCGGGTGCGTCTCGAACTGCGAGGCATCGGCGTCGGCCGACGCCATCGCCGAATGGTCGGCGTGGTACTCGTGCACGTGCGCCGATTGCAACGCGCAGTGCTCCACGACGTTCTGCGGCACGATGACGAGTGATGCTGGAAGCGACGCTGGGAACGATACGGGGGTGTGCACCGCTGACGATCTCGCGTGCACGAACGACAGCCAATGTTGCGACGCCCCGTGCGCGAGCGACGGCTACTGCGCATGCATTCCGGCCGAGGACCAGCAGCGATATTGCAGCAACGACAATGACTGCTGCAATGGCCTCTATTGCGACACGCAGACACAGTTCTGCGAGAACTAACCTGGTGCAGGGCGCACGAATGCTACCATTACGGCAGTCCCACAGCGCGAAGTGGCTCCCCCTCGTCGCGCGCGCTGTGGGACGATTTCGCAACGAACCCGTCGCGTCGAATTGTGAAGGAACAAGCGCTAGCTGGCGCTAGCCGACCGACCCTTGATGATCGGAAACGCATCCGGCTCGACGAGCGCGAGGATGTTCGCGGCGTACGTCAAGACGCGTGCGTTCGGCGAATCGAACTCGCGCGCGAGCCGCAACAGCTCGGCGCGCGCAACGGAAACGCGAAGGAGCATTTCAAGTTTCGTCATGTGTCCTCTCTTTTGCGCTCGGCCACGTCACGACCGCTTTCGCGTGCGGGTCATAGCCGCAGCGCGGACACGCATGCGGCGATGGGTACTTGCCCGTGAGCAGATCGTCGATGCTCACCTTGACGAGACGCGCGACGCGGAACGCCATTGTCGGCGTCACCGTCCGACGCCCGCGACTCGCGTGGCAAAGCGTCGTCTCCTCGAAGTGGAGCGCCCGCGCGAGCGAATACCATCCGCCGAAGCGCATGCGGAGGTAATGAAGCGCTGCGCGCACGCGCTCTTGCTCCTCGGCCGTGAGATCATTCGTCGTGAAGGTGCGGTCTTTTCGATCATTCATCGCGCCCTCACTCTTTCGACGGGAGGCGGAACTCGGGCACGAGATTCATCTCGTACATCGTGTGGACCACCATCGACGTGTTGAAGCACAGCACCTTGAGAAGAATTTCGTTCACCATCGACGCGGGCAGCGGCTGCGGCGGTTGCGACTTGTCGGTGTGGCGCGGGCCTTTGCTGCGGATCGACGGGCCGAATTTTCGCTTGAGTGCCGAGAACGAACTCTCGACATTCTGGCGCGCACCGTAGAAGTCGTAGAACTCTTCGCGACGCAGCGACCACAAGTGGTACATGCGCTCCCACGCCGGACTGCCTTTGCCTTGTGAATTGATCTTGAACGGAATGTACGGCTTTGCGCCGACGTCCTCGATCTGCGTCACGATCGGGTTGCTCAAGTAGCCCTTGTCGGCCACGACGCTCCTCACCGTGAAACCATTAGCGACCGTCGTGTCCAGCATCGGCTTGAAGAGCTTGCTGTCGTGCACGTCCTTCTCCGTCACCTCGACGGCCGTGATGACGTTCGTGAGCGTGCCGCACATCGCGCTCGCTTTGAGCCAACGCTGCGTTCGGCGGTCCTCGCCGTGCCGATAGTCAAACCATCGCACGTACGACGGCGTCGCGAAGCCCGTCGCGTCGGGCGCGAACTCGCGCTCGACGGCGCGCATCGGCGTCGCGGACAACTCGACGAGGTATTTCAAGATCGGCGTCACCTCCGGCTTCGCCATGTAGTCGAAGATCGCGTTGTACGACGGCTGGCGCTCGATGAGCCCTGCCTCGCGTGCGGCGCGGATGTCGGACGACGCGCGGCGACACGACCACGTGCTGTAGACCTTCCACGCGCACGCGAAGAGCGCGTCGCTGTACGGGATCGGCTTCGGTCCTCGACCGGGGTGCGGCGGAGTAACGACGGTGTCGCAGAGCTGGCGGAGGAGCGCCTGTGAGACGTCCTTCTCTGCCACCTGCGCGGCGTTGTACGCAGACCACTTCTGCGGATAGCTGTATCGAGTTTCGGTCACGACGGTCGTAGACCCATCCGGCATCGTCACCTCGTAGCGGTAACGACACGCCCAAATGTGCTTGCAGGGTTCGCGAAACGTCTCGTAGTCGGGACACGTGCAGCGAGCAGTCGTCACGTTGACGACGTAGACGCTCCCTGCGGTCGCGGCCGACGGCACGAGGTACGTGTCGTCAGCGATCTTGCGGAACGCGGACTTCTTGCCCTGTGCGAGCTGAAGTCCGCGATTCTGCCGAGCGGTGATGAGTGCGGCGTCCATGATTCGTAATGTAGCCACGTTAGGGCAACAGGCAACGGGTTGACGCCTGACCCTAACGTGGCTACAAGTGCCCATGGCCGCGAGAAAGCCGAAGGAGCGAAGGAAGGACGTCACCAAGGACATCAGCATCCACCTCCGGGTTACGGAGGAGCAGAAGCGGACGCTCTCGGAGGCCGCCGAGTCGCTCGGCATCGGCTTGTCCGCGTTCCTCCTCTCGACGAGCCTCAAGGAGGCGAAGCGTCTACGAGGCGAGCGCGCCTAAATCAGTGACATGGAAGGGCTTTCGCCGCCCATCGACGCAGTTTGGCGACGATCGGCGCGACGAAGCCCGCGAGCAAGGACGGCATGGTTGCCTCCGTTGGTTCACGCAGACAAAACGGGACCCTTGCGCGTCATCGCGGGCCGATGGATACTTCCCATCGACGCGTCGGGAACGAAGCGCCACCAAGACGTGCAGAAGTGAGAGCCTCAGCGATACGGACGGCTATCCGTGCTGAGGCTTCTTGCTATTTGCGACTCATGGTGGGGTGCCTCATACCGGGTCACGATCGTCCGTTCCGACTTACGTGTAGACGACGATCGACCGCCGCGTGGCAGACACACCCATTGCCTGTACGCGCCAGCACAGAGAGCTTCCTGCTGTCGTAGTTGGTTGTCAAAATTTTTCGGCGGATCGTCGGGCAGAGATCCTATTCGTCGGGCATCGCGCCTTCATCGGGCAAAGCCCCTCGGCTCCTTCTTCGCGCCGGGTCACGACAAGCGTGCCGAATCGAAGCTCATCGCGGAAGTCTTCGGCGACGTCGCGCACTTCCTCGCCGCCTTCGGCCGCGCACCGGTGGACGCGAAGCCCGCGCCGCCGGAGCACGTGGACGCGGCCCGCGCCGCGAAGCTCGAGATCGCGCTCGTGCGGCTCGACGAGCTTCGACACATTTTGCTCGCGGAGGCGGAGGTGGAGAAGGAGAAAAAGACCGGAGGCGCTTCGTAATGCGAAATGACGTATCCGCGCGCGACGGACTGATCTAGGATGCGCGTCATGAACAGCGACGGCATGGGCGACGGTGTGGGCGAAGGCGAGATCACCAGCGGCTCGAACGGCGCCGCGAACGGCAGCGCGAACGGAAGCGTCCCCTTCGTGCGCGGTTCCGAGACGAGCGAGGAAGCGGCCGTCGCGAAGAAGCCCACGAAAGCCCGCGACGAGGCCAAGGTCCTCGGCTTCATCCATGGACGGAAAGGACGCGGCGCGACCGACGACGAGATCGAGGTCGGCACCGGGCTCTGCCACCAGAGCGCGAGCGCCCGGCGCAACGGGCTCGTCTTGAAGGGGCTCCTTCACGACAGCGGGGACAAGAGGCTGACGCGGAGAAAGAGGCGCGCGATCGTCTGGATCGAGGGTCCCGGCAAAGCTGCGCCGAAGTCCCCGAAAAAGAGCGCAGCGCATTCCTCGTCCGAAGAAACTCTCTCGCTCGAAGGCGTTCCCTCGTCCAAGGAAATCCGCGCCGCTTCCGAGAACATCGGACGGCTCGTCGCGTACGCCAAGAGCGAAGGCATCGGGCCGGGCAAGGAGCTGCAAAAGCTTCTCGCGTGGCTCGAGAAGATCGGAAGCTAACGAGAGCGATCTTGTCCATCAAGCGCCGCACCATCGACCCACACCGTCGCGTCATCGGGCACCAGCAAAACGAGACGTGCCCGGCCTGCGGTCGCACGTTCTTCTGCGACGACTGCGGCATCTGCAGCGAGTGCAGCTTCGCGTCACCGAGCTTCCTCGAGCCGCCCTATCCGAAGTGGCCCTTGCCGATGCTGGCGTGCAGCGAATGCAGTGGCACGCCGAGCCACAGACGCGATTGCTCCGTCACGAAGCGCGCGGCCGCCGCTTGGGATGGACCCGCGAAGGCCAAGGCGAAAAAGGCCGAGACGATGAGCGCCTTCGATCGCGTCTGGTCGGCGATGGAGTCGCCGCACGCGGTCGCCGTCTACAAGAGGCCGGGCGCCGAGCCTTGGGAGTGCTGGGTGAAGCACTTCTTCACGAGCGAAGGCGACGTGGCAGCGTGGAAGGCGGAGAAGAAAATCCCGCCGGACGAGGTCCACTGGTTCAAGACGACCGAAGAGGCGTGCGCGTTCGCGGCCGAGATGGAATCGGAAGTCGATCCCGATTTGAACTAGAGCTTGTCGTCGTCGCCGTCGCCTGCGTTGCCATCGTCGCCGTCGTCCTCGGGCCTCTTCTTGAGATCGTGCTCCGCCATGATGCACGCGAACTGCTCGAGCGCGCTCCGCGGCGCGAGCTTCCAGTCCGAGAGGGCGCATTTGCCGAGGGTCGCGAGGATGACGGAAAAGTTCGCGAAGTTCTCGAGCCCGGCGAAGAAGCGCTCGTCGTCCGTGCCGAACGTCTCCAGGCTCGGCACGTTCTTGAACGCCAAATCGGCGATGTCGCTGCCCATGGCAAGGATGATCGTGTAGTCGAGCGCGCGGATGTCGAACCTCGGGAAGTCCGGCCCGAAAGGGATGCGGCTCTTCGTGGGGATGGGCTTCATGAACCGGAGGTCGGCGCGAAACGGCGGGAAACCGAGGCTCGGCCCGAAGAACGTCTGGGCGTGTGGGATCTCGAGGGTGCAGACCTTCGAGCGGGCGAGATTAATCGCGCGCCGCGCCTCGGCCTCCGCCTTGCCGTCGATGGTCTCAATTGCTTTCGGATGATCGAGCAAACCCTTGATGAGCTTCTCCTTCAACGCGAGGAAATTGAAGCGCACGGCCGAGAGCACGCCGAGAGTGAACGTGACGCGCGCGAGGTACGGATCCTCTTCCGCGCTCGCCCGTATCGCGCACGACGCGAGGATCGTGGCGACGCGTTCGCCGAGAACGCTCTCGCTGTCGTCCAAGCCGAACCTTCGCTTCTGGCGTTCCGCGACCCGCGCAGCGCGGTCCTTCGCGCGGCGCGCGCGATCCGCACTCCTGCCCGTGCCGCTGTCGTCCTTGCCGTCACTGCCGTCCATGGGACGAACGTAACGCAAAATTTGATGTACTGCCAAACGTCGTACGACTTTGTTTCGCAAGGTCGTAGAAGCGCGGTATCTTCGGCTCTTGATGAAGGGCGACAACGTCATTCGCTTTCCGAAGAAGAGCGACAAGGACAAGAAGAAATCTGCATCGTCTCTGCCGTCTTCGCCGCAAGACTATCCGGATGCGCCCTTCCGGACGTGGTGCCCGACGTGCAAGCATCCCCTCTGGATAAAAGACGAGGAGGGCTATCCCGAATGGAAGGTACCCTCGATCCCGCGTGCATGCCGCGGTAGCTCCTGGTGGAAAAGGACCTTTGGAGGCGGATGCCCGGTCCAAGGCACGCATCTTCACCAGCGCTGTTTCCTTTGCCGCGACGAATGGGTCTGCCTTCCTCCGAAGAAGAACACGTGATGACCGTCCACACTGCTTCCTCTGTCGTGATGGTTTGGCGTAGATGGGGTCAGTGGTCTGCGCATCTTTTCGAAAACGACAGGCAGGTCTGCGCGACAGCGCATGGATCGTTCAAGTCGTTCGAAAAATCGGACGCGCTGCCGCCTGAAGCTCCACTTGCATCATCGGGCACGCCGTTCGGAAAAGTCTGTCATCGCTGCCTCCGGTTTTGGAACAAGAACGCGCGATGAGTACGAAGGGCGACAAGTTCGGTCCGCTCCGATTCTCCGATGACGACGATGGTGACGACGAGAGACAAATTTCAGAAGCGCTCGGGAGCAAGATTTCCCCGCCCGATCTCTCCGCACGCGAGTGGCATCACTGGCTCGGGTACCTGAAGAACCAGCGCCAGGAGATCGCGATCTGGATCACCACTGTCGGCCGCACGAACCTCCTCATCGGGAGTAAGCGCGCGTGGCTTGAAGCCTACGCGCTCGCGCGCGGCCACTACCAGCGGGAGCTGCTCTTCGGCTTCCGGAGGTGGGATGGCGCGGGCGCGGGCGGAAAGGAGTGGCTCATGAAGGGCGGCAAGAAGCTCGATCTGCGGGCCCTGCGCAAGATCTCCATCGCCGCGTTCGATGCGCGCCTCAAGACCATGGGCATCATCAAGGAGAACGAAGGCCGGCAACGCGCACTCGGCTGCCGCCGCACGCTCACGCACGTTCCGGAGGAGCTGAACCGGATCATCCGCATGCTCGAGCGGAGTCCCACCGCCGAGACGCTCGGCTACGCCCTCGGTAAGCTCTGGACGATCCGCGAGGAAGCCGGCATCGATCGGACGATCCGGCTCGTGCCCGAACCTCGGTGGCTGCTCGAGGGCGAGAAGAACCGCCGCGAGCGCCGCAAGATGCAGAAGCGGCAGTGGAAAAAGAGGCGTCAAGAATCCCTCTCAATTAGGAACGAGACACCGGACGGTTCGGATGGCTCAGACGATCCGGGCGACGGGAATCCTATCCGTAGTTAGGATTGGGACACGCCGAGGAATCAGGCGACGTGTTCCGAGACAGGGTAGTAGAACTTGGACACCGAATGGCTCGCATCGTTTGCATCAGCGACACGCACGGGTTTCATCGGAGCCTCGACGTTCCCGAGGGCGACGTCCTCGTTCACGCGGGCGACATCACCTCTTCGGGCGAGATTTCGACCATCATCGACTTCGGGCTCTGGCTCCGAGAGCTGCCGCATCCGCACAAGGTGATCGTCCCCGGCAACCACGATTTTTGCTTCGACATTTCGCACGCCAAATTCAGGCCGGAGGCGCGCCTACTCCTCGAAGAGGTACCGGACGTCCACTTCCTCTTCGACGTGTCGCGCGTCGTCGCGGGCCTCAAGTTTTACGGCTCGCCTTGGGTCCCGAACCTCCAGGGCTGGGCGTTTTTCGACCGCGGCGTGGATCGGTTCGAGCGCGCGCCGCGCGACATCGACGTGCTCGTCACGCACGGGCCGCCCGCGAACGTCCGCGACCGGGGCAGGGACCACGACACGCAACGGGAGCACCACTTCGGATCGCAATCGCTCCTCCGCTACCAGCGGCGGTGCTTCTCGCTGAAGCTCCACGTCTTCGGGCACGTGCACGAGGCGTACGGGCGCGAAGGCGAGTCGCCGATCATCGTCAACGCGGCGAGCTGCACGCCCGCGCCGTATCGGCCCGAGCATCCACCGATCATCGTTGATCTCGGGCCGACGCTCAAGCCGGAGACGCCTTCCTGATGAGACTTGGTATGCAGTGACATCTCTTGGGATGACAGCGACGATGGCGCGCTTGCGTCCTACGCCAGATCGCAGTATCGTCCGGCCATGTCGACGAAAGACATCGTGACCGAAGAGTTCAAGATCCCTGGCCACGACGTCCGCATCCCGATGCCGAACGACGACGATTACGACAAGCGTGTCGAATGGCAGATCGACCATGGCCCCGAGCCGAAGCCGGGTGAGAAAAGAACCGCGACGCGGATCTTCTACACGGAGTCCGACGTGCGACAGTACCTCTGCTGGCGGATGCTCATGACGAGCTTCGCAGAATCGACGCACGTCGCCATTTACGTGAGACGCGTCGAGCGATTCGTCCCGAAAGAGAAAGCCGAGAAGGTGTCCGAATGACCGACCGCGTTCATGCCCTCACCGTCGTGCTCGACAAGGACATCCGCGACGACGACGTCCAGGTCATCATCCAAGCCATCCAGATGATCCGGCACGTCGCGGACGTCAGCGCCCACGTCGCAGACCTCGAGACCTACGCAGCTCGCGCCCGCGTCCGCGAAGATCTTCGCGACCGGATGTTCAAGCTCTGGAAGGATCTGAGCGATCCATGACGCCCGTGCTCGAGTTGACCGCCTCCCAGTGGGAACTGCTCAGCATCGCGAACAGGGCTCGCGGGCTCGACTACTGGGGCACGTGCGACGACGTGGAGAAGCTCGCGTCGCTACGTTTGATCTTCATGGTGCGAGAGATGTTCGGCTGGGTACGCAAATGGAAGACGACGAACGCGGGCCGGATCGCCTACGTCGCGCACTGCAACGCGATCGAGGAGATGCGGCAGCTCGTCGCCCAGCACGATGTCCGCGTGAAGGCAGGGGGCTTCCGATGACGCGGCTCGCGACCGAGTGGGAGCCGACGTCGCTTCATCGCCTGCGCGATGGTTTTTACCTGCTCGTCGCTCGCGCGGCGAACGGTCCGCGGTGGCGCTACACCGTGACGCCCGTCGAGTACACGCAGCGAGGCGCGAGCCTCGCCTCCATGAGGATGGGCCACAAGGCCGTCCAGTTCGCGCAAGCTCGGGGCTACATGCGCTCGCGCGAGCGCGCGATGCGTGCGGCGGAGGTCGCGTGCGACGGCTTGCTCAAGGCGCTCGCCGCCGAACGCAAAAAGAAACGCCCCATCGCAGGCGTGACGCTGAACGATCTGTGAGGAGAAATGACAACTGTCAAAGAAGCAGCGCCGCGCTGCCGATGCGGCAAGCACTGGTACAACGAGATGTTCGACTTCTGGATGCTGGACACCGCGCCTCCCGAACCGGCGACCATCGTCAGCGTCAAGCCGCACGACACGCTCGAATGCGTTCGAGGCCTCATCGTCGCGAAACCAAAGTCACGACGACCGAAGCGAACCTACAAGTGAACTGCGTGAAGGAGCAAACGCGCATGAAGCCTGGAGAACGCATCGTCCTCGTCTACGACGGCGACCTTTGGTTCGCGCGGCACCTGCGTGTCATCGAGCACGACCTCGATCGCGACGAGAAGGTCTACCGATGCGACATGCCGATCGGCACCGGACACCCGTCGCTCGAGAGCCTCGTCAAAAGTCTCGAAGCGAGCGGTGCACACGTGTGGGAAAAATCGTGACTCGTCCACTCCCAGGCGCTCCCGACAACGTCGTCAACGCCCTCGCGCAGAAACTCTACGCGCAGTTCCAGATCTACGTAGAGAACAAGCCAGTGCCGCCGGATGAAGCTTGGGAAAAGCAGCTCCGAGAGCACTTCGCTTCGACGTATCAGCCCGAAGAATTCGAGATCATCGTTCAACAAGAACGTGCGAAGCAGGAAGAGATCTGTCGCACGGCCCAGATGCGCTGCCAGACCGAGTGGACCCACATCGCTTGGGAGGACCTCGAGCTGTTCGAACAGGTGGTCTTCATCGTGATGGCCGGCAGTGCCCTCGGCTTCGTGAGGGACAACCTCGTCGAGACCCTCGACCACATCGAGAGGGGCAACGCGCTCAAGCAAAAACTCCTCGAGAAGCTCGGCAAAGATCCATCGAAGTCCCGTCCCGATTAGGAAAACCGAATGCCCATCACCGTGAACGTCGGCGAAGTGTTTTTCGACAAGCTCGAGGACGGCCGCTACGAGCGCTGCATCCTCCAGGCGATGACAGACGACGAGCCCGACCGTCATGCAGCGGCGCGGGGAGGCACGGGCGAGTTCTACGAGGCCATCGGTGACGAAGGCACCGCAGAGGAACGGCTCGAGGCGCTCGAGACGGCGGACCACGTCATCTTCGACGTGTCGAACGACGACGGCAGCGGCTTTCCCAAGATGGTCGTGCTCCGCCGAATCGGAAAATCATGAGCAACGAGCTGACAAAATTCGAGAACGATGAGCCGCCGACAGATCACGTCTATCTTTATTGGGACAACGACGAAAAAGAATGGTGCATCTGGTTCGCCGATCCGAATGAAACCGGCGAACCTGAATTTCCGATGTTCAAAAACGGCGACTACGATCGATTCGACCACAAGCTCCACCGATACAAACTCGTGAGGAAATCATGACGAACGAGAGATTCCCGAAATCCATAAAGGCGCTCCGCGCGAAGTTCTCACGCGGCACGCTCGTCCAGGCGCGCTTCGTCTTGGGCGATGGCGACGTCGTCGAATTCCAGGGGCTCCTCGAAGGTGGCTACTTCGACAAGGTCGTCACGAGCGTGCGGACGTTCGCGAACCCCGAGCCGAAGCACGGGGACTACGTGGCCAACTGCACGCATCCCGACTGCGTCGCCATGAAGGCTGAGCCCGGCTACGTGCCGACGAACCACGGACACGCCCGACCTCGTCAGAAAACCGGGTGATCCACGTCGATGCTTGTCGATGCCACATCCCGAAAAAAGCCCGCTCGATCTTCCGACGCCAAAAACCGACCGACAGCGTGCGCGGATCTTGATGGACGCACTTGCCTGGATCGGGGAGAACGCTCGGTGCGTCGAGGCCCGTTGGCACGCGAGCCGCGCGCTTTCGATCTGCGAGACCGAGTCGACCGAGTCGACCGAGTTGCTGAAAGGACCGCAACGTGACCGAAGACGAGCTTCAAAGCGCGCACGATCGAGCGTTCCGTAACAAGCCAAACGTCATGGCGTCTACGGTCTGCGGTTGCTTCTACTGTCGAAAAACGTGTGCACCGAGCGACGTTCGAGAGTGGGTGCGAGAAGTCGAGGGTGAAAACACTGCCCTCTGTCCGCATTGCGGCATCGACGCGCTCATCGGCGATGCTTCGGGTTTGCCGGTGACCGACGCGGCGTTTCTCTTGGAGATGCATGCGCATTGGTTCAAGAAGGCAACGACGTTCACTGCCGCGGAACTCGCCGCAATCGCTGGAAGGAACGAAGTGTGAGCGTCGAAGCTTCCGCCCCGCTCCGCGTGCAGCTCCGCACGAAGAGGTATTTCTCGTGCCCGTCGTGCGGTAAGCACGAGTTCGAGGTCGAGCACCTGTTCGAAGACGAAATTTCCGGCGAGCGTGAGGTCGGGCCGTGGCAATGCGACGAATGCGATGCGACGTGGATGGTGCGCGTCCGTCCGGGCCACGGGACCCTCGACGTCGTCCCCGCGCCGCAGCGGTCGTGGCACAACTGGGACATCCTCGAACTCACCGGCGCCGGCAAGACGATCATCCGCCTCGTCGTTCCCGGGCTCTCGTTCGAGAAGGACCGGAAGCTCGACGAAGAACTCGAGCAGAAGCGCTTCTACTACGAGGAGAACACGTGTCCGACGAACTACCTCCGTCGGGCGACCCTCGTCGCGTCGGGCGACCATGAGCATTGGGGTGACGACGACCCGCACGGGCTCTTCCGCTTCGCCACGACGTTCGAACACCCCCTGCGTCCGCATCAAGTCTGGAGCAGCAACGAGATGAACACCCTCGGCGAAATCGCGTGGAAGACGCTCGCGAAGTTGGGGCGATCGTGAGTCGGTCCATTCGCCCTGAGAAGAGTCGGCGGATGCCCGAGGGCCGCGCCGAGTCGCCCGAGATCAAGGAAGCCGTCGTCAAGCGCCACACGTTCGGCCGCACGGAGAAGATTCGACGCCGGAACAGGAAGACGTGGACGCGGCTCGCAAATAAGCGACGCAGGCGACTCGATAAGAAGTCGGAGACCGCGTCGTGATCCCGAAGATGGATCAGAGCAAGCTGCCGAGTGCGGGCGAGATGCGTGAGCGCATCGCCAAGCTCGAAAAGGATCGTGAAGACAAACGCACGCTCCGCGGAAAGCACGCGCCGAAACCAGGGACATGCCGCGTCTGCGGCGGCAGCGTCGTGGGTAACGTCGCTTACCCGCATTCAGACAGAATCGGTGGCCCGCCGCTCCAGGCCTACGTCCAGGATTGGCACTGCGAGGGCTGCGGCATCGTCTACAAATTCCCGCCGATGGAAAAGAAGCGAGCGAAGTGATGAGTGACGAACGAGAAAAATATTTCGTCCCTGAGAACGAGGTCGCTGGGAGCCGGCGCGAACACCTCTCGCCGTCGGGAAAATACAAACTCGTCGTGTCGTCCTTCTCGACGCGCGAAGGCGGATGGAGCTACACGCGCGGCAAAGCCTTCAAGATCGGCTCGGATGAACCCATCGCTGTCGTCGATCGCAATTACTCGGCGTTCCCGTTCTCGTGGATCGAAGATCATCCGAACGGACACGCCTTCCTCATCGCGGGTGAGGATTACCAAGGACAGACCGTCGTCGAGCTGGATACCGGCAAGCGCCGCGACCACCTCGGCGAAGAGGCCGAGCAGGGTATCGAGTTCTGCTGGTCCGAGCACCGGTTCGATCCGAAGAGCATGCTGCTCGTCGTGTGCGGCTGCTACTGGGCATGCCCGTACGAGTTCCGCGTCTTCGACTTCATGAACCCGATGGCGGGATGGCCCGAACTCGAGATGTTCGGACCGAGCGCCGAGAAAGACGATCGCGAATGGGTCGAGGAAGATCGCAAGTGGCCCGAGATCGTCGCTCCTGATTTGGCAACGCTTGGCCCGACCTTCGTTCGCACTTTCCAGACGGCGAATTACGACGAAGACGAAGACGAGAGCGACAAGGACGACGAAAGCAACAAGAGCGAGAAGGCGAAGAAGAACCCGGCAGAGATCCGCGCGATCAAGACTTTCAAACGCGTGGGTCCGAGGCTCATCTTGCAAGACGAATGGGTCTCGGAAGCCGAGAAGAAGTCGCGCCACGAGCGCGAAGAGGGTCGCAAGAAATACGAGGCCGAGGTCGCCGCCTTCCGCGCGAGCGACCCGCTCTACCTCGCGTACATGAACGAGCTGAACGCGTTCAGGCTCACATGCGACGCGGACCATGAGCCCGAAGAACACGATTGGCACGGCATCACACACGACACTTGGTGTCCCGACTTCAAGAAGAAAGAGCGCCGGTGGGGTCGCCGCATTTACCAGCGAAAACGCAACGAGGCCGGCGTTCTCGAGTCCAGTAACCCCACGATCGAACTCGAATGGGCCGTAGAGACAGGCCCCGTCAAGCTCACGGTGTGGCACGGCGACGACGGCCCGAAGGTCGAACTCTTCTACGAGCACTCTGTAGATGGAATTCAGAAAGCGTTCGCGCGAGCGCGTGAAGAGATCGCGCGTTGAGCTTTCCCTTCCTTCACCGCGAGACGCCCTCGGTCGTGCGCGTCCTTCATCCGGACATCGACATCAAGCTTTTCGCGAACGAGTCGGTCTCCGTGGAGGCCGACGCATTCGAGCAGCTCATCGAGTTCGCCGACGTGGCCCGCGCGATCCGAGAAGTTCGTGAGCGGGACACGCGCGGCGCCGGCGATCCGTTCTTCGGCGACGCCGCGCCCGCGATCGAACGCGTCGTGCTCACGCCGGACTTTCACAAAGGCTCGGGCATTCCCGTCGGCACGGTGGTTCAGGCAAAGAACGTCGTCATCCCGCAAGCGATTGGCAACGACGTCTGCTGCGGGATGCGGCTCCTCGCGACCGATCTGCCGGCCGAGTCCCTCGAGCCGCACTGGCCCGCGATCCAGAAGCGTCTCCGCGCGATCTTCTTCGAGGGCGAACGCGACATCCCGATGTCGCCGCGGCAGCGCGAAGCGGTCCTCCGTCATGGCCTACCAGGTCTTGTGGACACGTCGGACGACAATCTCACGCGAGGGATCTGGCAGCGCTTCGATCCGAAGTCGCAGCGGGATGACGTCCACCACGTGCACGGCGGCGGGATCCTTCCGACAAGGAGACTCTTCGGGTTCGAGAACTTCATCCGCTCGTCGGGCAACATCGACGGCCGCGACCCGCAGATCGGATGCGTCGGCGGCGGCAATCACTTCGTCGAGATCCAGCGCATCGACGCGCTCTACGAGGGCCACGCGGCTCGCGCGTGGAACCTCGTCCGCGGCAACGTCGCCATCATGGTGCACTCGGGCTCCGTCGGGATCGGGCACGCTGTCGGTGGGCACTTTATGGATCGCGCGCGCGAGATCTTCCCGAGCGACATCGCGTCGCCGAAAGGCGGCTTCTTCCCACTGCCGACGGAAGGACCGAGATGCGAAGAGGGACTCTTCTATCTCGACGGGATGGGGAACGCTGCGAACTTCGCCTTCGCGAACCGGCTCTTTTTGGGTCTCATGGCTCTTCGCGCCATCGAAGAGGCGACAGGGCTCAGTATCGATGCGCGGCTCGTTTACGACGCGCCCCACAACCTCGTCTTCAAGGACAACGAGTCGTGCCTCCATCGCAAAGGCGTAACCCCGGCGCACGGGCCAACGGACGACGGCCAAGGTTCCGAGTGGCTCGGCAAGCCTGTCATCATCCCGGGGTCCATGGGCGCGCCGAGCTACCTTCTCGCGGGCGAGGAGAACGATGAAGCACTCTCAAGCGCGTGTCACGGCGCCGGCCGGAGTCTCTCACGCGGAAAAGCGGCACATGTTCCGCGCTCCGAGTACCTCGAATCCGTGGAGCGCCTCCGCATCGTCGGGCCCGTCGATCCGAAGTCGCCGATGATGCGAATGAGGAAAGACATTCTCGATAAATACGAGAAGCGCATGATGGAGGAGGCGCCTTACGCCTATAAACCCATCGAGCCCGTCATCGACTCTGTCGTGGACGCGCACGTTGCGCAGCGTGTGGCGAAGCTCTTCCCGCTCTGCACCGTGAAAGGGTGAAGGGGTGAGGAAGCAGTCAGCATATAACGTTACTTGATGTATCGTGGGATGCATGTCATACTGAACTGCATGGGTACGAAAAGGATCTACTGCGACGTTCGCGAGGCCTACCCCGTCTTCTCCGTGTCGGAAAAAGAAGAGTGGTCAGGCCAACCTTCCAGCGAAGTCGACGAAGAGACGCTCGAGCACTGGCACAAAGCGATGGCAGATTGGGCGGAAGTCCAAGAAGAGATCCGATCCGCCTTCGCGGCGGTCGATCCAGACTTCAGAAGGCACATGTGATGCTCTGGCTCGTCGAAGACTACGAACGCTGGGGCTACAGCCTGAACGTCGTTCGCGCCGCGACCGCGGAAGAAGCGTACAGACTCGTGAACCCCCACGACGAACGCGACATGAAACTCTTGGAACGCGTCCACATCTGGCCGCTTGCCGTGGACGGCGAGCCCGCAATCTTGTGGTGCCGCGACGAATCTCCCGACACGCCCAACAGGGGTGATTGAGGAACCTCGGTACCCGTCTCGCCATGATCTTGGGATGCTGATAAGCTTTCCCCTATGGCCTTCCTCGACAAGGAGCTGCTCATTTCTGCCGGCCTCGGCGGCGTCGTCGGTCTCGGGATCGGTGCCGCATTCCTCAGCGAAGAAGACGAGTCATCGTCGTCGAAGCTCCTCTGGTTTCTCTTGGGTGGGGCGGTCCTCGCGGGTGGCGCCGTCAAGTTCGCGGGCCCGAAGACGCGGCACCTCGTCGGCTACGAGGGCCTCTTCTTCGCCGGGGCCGGAGCGAGCTTCGAGGACGCGTGGTCGCACGCCGCGCAGAAGTACGACCCCAGCAGCGGCCACGTGCCCGACCTCACCGCCGACCAGCTCGCGCGGCCTTTCGCCGGCGGTGCGTTCTTGAACGCGTGCGGCGCGCCGGAAGACATGGGCGTGACGATCAAAGCCGCGGTCCAGAACGGCCACGCCGTCGGTGTGACCGTGACGACCTCGCCGCCGAACCCCCGCATCGCAGCCTGCATCGACGCTGCCGTCCGACGCATGGCGTTCCCGCCGAACCCGAACCTCGACGCCGTGACGCAAACGTTCTGAGGAGATCCTTGCCATGGCCTTTTTCGACAAAGAGCTGCTCGTCTCGGCCGGGATTGGCGGTCTCGTGGGCCTCGCGGTCGGCGCAACCTCTTCGAAGAAGCCGTCCTCGGATCTCTATTGGTTCTTCGGTCTCGGGGCCGTCGTCGCGGGTGCGGCCGTGAAGTGGGCGGAGACGAAACGTGCCCCCGGCCACCTCGTGGGCCACTACCCAAACTTCGACCGACCTGGCTGGCCCTCGTACGAGCATGATTGGGATCCCTCGGGCTTCCCCGAGTACGAGCAGCATTTGGATCCCGCAGGATGGCCGCGCTATGGGTGATTCCACGATCGAGAGCGTCGAACACCTCCACGAAGAGGCCGACGAGCGTTTTGCCGCGCTCGTCGAGGAGCTGAAGGCCGAGTGCCGAGGTATGGACGAAGTGACCTTCGCGGGCACGATCTCGGCCATCCTCTTCAAGACGGGCATCAAGCTCGCCGCCCATCACGGCGCCCCGAAAGACGTCGTGCAGCTCGCCGTGGCCCAGACGATCGACGAGTGCTTCGGGTCCTAAACGACCTAGCGACTCGCCGCGGCCACGCTCGGGCTATGGGCGACCCACTTCCTCACGATCGCGCTCTGGCCGCCGGTGGTGACGACGGCCGAGTGAAGCTCTCCAAGACCCACGAGGTCGCGAAGAGCCTGATCGAATTCTTCGAAAGAAAGTGCCACGGGCCGCTCGACGCGGAGCGGGCATCCTGGAGAGCGATCGTCCTTCACGGCGGCGTCTTCTTCACCTTCTTCATACGTCTGGGTTTTTGCCTCAACCCGCTTTGAAATGGAAGCGGAAGCTGCATGCATTTCGTGCAATAGCGCTCGCCTTTCTTGCGAGGCCGATTACTGCATCCCGGACAGAGCCGCTTCGTCATCGCTCACGGCTGCTTAGACTTGAGCTTGCGGATGCGTTCCGCGGAATCATCGCCGCGCTCGCTCGTGACCGCGGCCTCTTCGAGAGCGTCATCTCGGACGTCGCGGAACGCGAGCGCGAGCGCGCGGCCATCGAACTCGTGACCGCTCGCGTGGAACGTCTTGTCTTGCCAAGCCCTCGCGCGCTCGAGGAGATTCCGAGGAACGCGTTCGAGCTTGCACCACTCCTCGTCGGTCAATGACATATCTTTCGCCCCAAGCAGCACTCTTTCCAATTCTTCTTTCGTGGGAGGCTTACCGATAATTCGGCTCAACTCCGCGCTTAGTTCGGGATCGAATTTGTCCGTGTCAAGCGCTCGCGCGATCTTCTCAGCAATCAATGGCACGTGACCCGCTTTTTCGTCGGTCATGGTCACGCCTGTTCTTTGAATTCCATCGCGGCTTCCTTAGCTGGTGATGAAGCACTTCGGACAGAGGGGTCCATCGGGCACTTCGGCATGCGTGAGGTTTTCGCCACACGACGTTTCCGTGCTGTTCACATTGCGGAAGACGTGGCGCTTGCCGTCCCCGGCCATCGTCGCGCACACCGCAGGCGTGGACGAATCCACGAGCCACGCAGTGAGAACACGTGCCTGATGAGCATGCTCGTCGTCCCCAAAACGCACGATGTAGAAGGGCTTGTCCTTATCAAACCCTTCGACGCGGCCGTCAAACACTTTCACGTCTTCGATCATGGGCTTCATTTTCCCATCTTCGATCATGAGGCCCCCTTCGCGCGGGAGGCTTTGATCGCCGCGACGAAGTCGTGAAGGAAGCGTGTCGCCTCTTGTGCGCTGTCCGCTTCCGCGATGACGACGCCACCGACTGCATCGCGACCGAGGGCGACGAGCCACTTACCGGGCTCACCGATCTGTTCGCCCGAAAAGACACCGACGTCGAAGGGCCGAATTCGAATCATGGTCAATCTCGTTTCATCGCTTTCATTTTACTGAAGTTCGGGCGAAAGGCTGTAGGCCTTCGCAGACCCGTCGATGAGTCCGAGCGCGCGGAGATCCGCGAGCGTCTGCCCGTACGACCCCGACGTGTTCGAACGTTTGATCGCCGAGGCGATGTCCTCGCGCGACATCGGGCCGGCGCGCCAGAGAGCGCGCAGGACGAGCCCGTCGCTGGCCGGGCGCTTACCGATCCACCACTCGAGGAGCGCTTCTCCCTTCGGGAGCTTCTCGACGTAGCCGGCGACCTTCGCATGTCCTTCGGTCGTGATCGCAAACTCCTTGGACGACCCGACGATGTCTCCCGCCGCCCGCAGATCCGCAAGCGCTTGACCGAATGATCCGCTCGTGTGCGAGTAACCGGTCCAGATCGCAAGCTTCTTCCGGTTCATCGCACCACCCGCGGCGAGGGTGCAGAGGATCTTCTTCTCGATCGGGCTCATCCCGGCGATCGAAGATTCAGCCTTCGCCGGTTTCACCGGATAAACGACTTCATACTCCTTGGCGAACTTCTTCTTCGCGGCGCCGTTCGCGTGCTCCATTTGAGCGGACGTCGGGCCGCCCTCGAGCCAACGCTTGAGCGCCTTGAGCAGGTAGGTGTTGGTCTCGAGGATCTTGTTGTGGATCTCCTCGGCGCTGTTGAAGACCTCGATTCGCATTTTCTCGAGCGTCTCGAGTTGCTCTTTTGCCCATTCTGCCTCGGTGCGACTGAGGAGCGGCTTCTCGGGCGGCGGCGCGAGCTTCACCTCGGCGACGCGGCTCGCGAGCTGCCGCTCGAGCTGCGCGATCCGCGTGCGAAGCACCTTCGGATCCTCGGCGCTCGCCTTCTCGATCGCGTCCGCCATCTTCTTTTTGAGCGCGTCGAGGTCCACGTGCGCGAGCGTCGTGGGAGTCACGCGCTTCTCGCCGGCCTTCGGCGTCGCCGACGAGTCGAAGGTCCGGCGCTCGCGGACGGGCACCTCTTTGAAGATGTCGAGCCAACCGGGCGACCAGCACCACGCGACGCCGCGGGCGAGTTCCGGTAAGCGCGCCAAGAACGTCTCTTTCTGGTCGGCCGTGTCGTGCTGCTCGATCCACCCTTCGAGCGCTTTGCGATCTTGCGGCGAGCTTGTGCGGTGGCAGATGAGAAGCTCGAGTTGTGTCAAAATATCTTTGTTGACCGACGCCGCGCGCTGGTCGATGACGGCGACCCCGATGCCGCTCGTCCGTCCTTGGCGAACAAGTTTCTGGATCGCGCCGACCATCTGCGCTTCCGCCCCGGTCACCCGCTGCGGGACGAAAAGATGTCCCTCGTCGATGGCGAGCAGCATCGGCGTGTCGCGGCCCTCCTCGCCCTTCCTGTGGTAGAGCCTCCGCGCGAAATCCGTCACGAAGCGACGCATGTCGCCCTGCGACTCGAAGTGCCGGAGCGACAGGATCGCCGGCAGGCGCTCCTCGACGATGAAGTCCGCGACCGTCGCACCATCGGCCGCCGTGAGCGGGACGTCGCCGTGCCTGCCGCCGAAGACGATGACGGGGTAACCGGCCTCCTTGCCGTTCTTCGATGACTTGAGCCCCCACCAGACGTCGGTTGGGTCGATGATGACGACCTGCTGCCCGGCGTCGAGCAGCTCCTCGGTGAGGACGACACACGTGTTCGTTTTGCCCGAACCGCGGATGCCGAGAATCGCGATGGTCTCCGTGATCGCCTCGAGTGGGAGCGACAGGGCCGTGGAGATGTGGAGCTTTTTCATTCTTTTTTCACCCATCGCTCACGACGATGACAGGATGGGCACACGATGTAGAAGCCGCGCTCATCTTCGATCATCGACCAGCCACCGACCGCGGCGTTCGCAGCGATCGTCCTCGTGATGTACTCGACATCCCTCGCAACCATGCGTCCGTCGGACTCGAGAACCTCGTTGCCGCGGCGCGCGAGATCATATTCGAGCTGCTTGCCGCACGGGCCGCCCTCGCGCCGCGCGGCCTCGCAACGAAGCATCCCGTTCGAACGGGTTTCGACGTGGATGCGATCGTTGAAATTCACTCCTCCCACTCCCCTTTTCGCGCGTCCCGTTCGGCCATCATCGCGAAAAGCGCCTCCCGATCGGCTTCGTCTTTGGCCTGGGCCGCTTCGGCTTCTTCGTCGGTCATGCCGTCGACAGGCATGTTTCGCGCGTCGTCACCGTCGTCCCAGATCGTTCGCGCGTCATATCGGAGAAACGCCGTCGCGACGGCGTTGTCGTATTCTTGCTGCTTGCCCCATGTAAGCCAATCGTTCACGAGGCGAGCGATTTCATCATGACCGGGGCGAAAGCTCAGCGGGATGCGATGGGACGCCCAACTTTTTGCGGGCTGAGGCCGTGCGAGCGAGATTCGTGCAAGCTCACGAGCGGCATGACCACCGTGTTTCTTCGACATGAGGAGCGGGAAGAGCGTCGAGATCGCGATGGCAGCGTCTTCCTCGGACGAGACGACGGGGCTATTGCCTCCGCGGAATTCGGCGAGCAGCTCGAGGCCCCTCTTCGATCGCGCGGCCCACGTGAGGGGCTCGCGTCCCGGGATCTCGATCGTCGTCCCCCGGCTGACGAACGCGTCGCGGAGATGGCGCGAGCAGAGCCAGCGCTTGCTGTAGGGCCAGTCGCTGTTCTCGTAGAGGAGGCGCCCCGCACCCTCACGCATGCAATATTCCTTCAGAGCGTTGCCGTTCTTACTCGCGGGGTCCTTGTCGTGGTCCGCGCAGCGGGCCTCGCCGTAGAGCTTGAAGAACTCCGCCTTGCTCGCCTCATTCTCCTCGTCCGCTTTCTTCCGCGCCGCCGCTTCCTCTTCGTACTGCTCGTCCGTCGCGACGTCGTCGCCACCCGCCACGCCGATCATGTAGTCGCTGATCTTCGGTTTCACCGCGAATCCGTCGAAGATTTTCCGGAGGCACGCCTCGCAGATCGAGAACGCATAGTTCGTGCAGTCCGAGAGCGCCGGCGAGCTGTAACCGCCCGAGACCTTGGCCTCGACGAGCCCGTGCGGGCTCTCATGGTCGGCTGAATCGCCGGGGCAAAGGCACCCGCCGCACGCGTTGCAGACCCAGCTCTCGCGCGTGCGCAGGATGCCCGTGCCCTTGCACGAGCGGCACGAGACAGCCTCTTCGAAGTCGCCCTTCGCCCGCGCGACGCTGCACGCGACGCAAGGCTCGTACATCTTCGCCGTCTCTGCCACCCTCTGCTCCTCAACCATCGACGGCTCCTTCTTGCATCTCGTGGATGCGCTTCACGTAGGCGTTCCTGCGCCGCGTCCAAACCCGATCACGCCACCAGCGATAAAGATAAAGCGCCAAATTACCAAGCGCCATCACGAGGCAGAGCCCGTCTAACCATCCAAGCTTCTTCGCGTCCATCGTCGCCGCCGTGAGCAGGGCACATGCAACGATGAGGGACGTGATTTCCGGCTTGGGAGGTCGTCCTTCGAGGAGGAAGTGCGCTTCTTTGGCGAGCGCAGGCATTTCTTCGTGCGTCTTCACTTCTTCGCTTTCGTCTTCTTTGCCATCGTCTTCTTCGCCTTCGTCTTCGCCTTCTTCGTTTTCTTTTTGTGCTTGCTGTAGGGACCCCAACGTTTGTCGAAGTCGTTCCACCCGGGATCGAGCTTGCCGTCCCTGACGAGATCCTGGGCGCCGATCTCGATGAAGTCGATCCAGTCCTCGAGCATCCGCACGACGGACGCCGCGTCACCCTCGATGTAGATCGCCTCGTCGTCCGCCAACCTGTCGCGCCACGAGATCGCGAAATTCGGATCCACGCACGCGAGCATCTCGACGCGGGCGGCCCTAGCCTTGCCGTCCGGGCTCGCGAGCGGCGTGAGCCCCGCACCGACCTGCATCGGACCGTGGACGTCGTGAATGATCCGCATCGCTCTCACCTTTGCGAAGAAAAAATCCCGGCGTGTCGTGAGAAGTCCGAGACACCGGGAGGATTAGACGACTCGCCCGTGAGCGCCCATCACGCCGAGGCGCGATTGGCGACTCCTCCGCAGCACGCATCGTGCACATTGCGGACCGCGGAGGTTTCTAGCCGCGATCCCAATGTACGTCAAAGGGTCGTACCTCGTCCAGGCGATCCTGTCGGATCTTGCGCTGTGTCCGTTTTCGTCGGATGGTCTTTTTCGTGAATCGACACGAACGACGCGCTGCAAACGCGCAGCAGAAGAAACAGAAACGTGCGTTCCAAGTCCCACTTGACGCCATCGCGCGGCGCATCGAAGAAAAGCTCTCGCTCACGCGCGGGCGCCTCCGACTCACGCTCAAGCCGATGAGCGCGACCGAGTCGCAGTACCAGCTCTTCGCGGAGCCGCGCTTGGACGACGAGATGATCGCGCGCGTCCAAAAGCTCCTCGCCGCCGAACTCGGAAAATTCAGCAAGGCGCGCGGCGGAACGGTCGACGAGGGTGCCGCTGTCCCCGAAGATGTGATCCGCTGATTTGAAAAAGGCGCGCCCGAGGAGTGAAGGGGGGAGTCACGACCACGGGCGCGCTGGATCCGTTTCCGGACCCAAGTCCGATCTTACACGTCCTCAGCTTTGCCGGCACGACGACGTGGATCGTAGATGTTCGCCATGTATTGGCGATTGTAGGCGAGGCACTGGACGCACCGCGAGCTGGAGTCCGGCGCGATCGGTCGGCTTTTGCATCGACCGCAGAAACCTTTCGCGATGGCCTGTTTGCGCTGTATCGCTTCTCGCTCACGCTCGACGGCACGCCGTATCATGCGATGAGCGCCACACACGCGCGCTCCACTCACCTTCGCGGTCGCCGGCTCCCCGCAATCGACGCAGAGTCTAAGCTTCTTGTGATCGGGAGACGCATGACCGAGTCTGCCGCAGACCCTGCATGGCTTGCGGGCGCGCCGGCGGTCGCGATCACGTTTCTGCTGCTTACGCTGATCACGCTGATGCTTCGCGCAGAGCATGGAAACTTTGGCAGGCCTGCCGCATCGCCAGCAGATCTTGAGCCGACGGGCGCGAGCGTAACGCTTGAGCGTTTTTTGGTTCACCTCTTTACGGTGCGCCGCGCAGAGCGACGTGTTCGGCACCGCACGCTTGCCGCAGCGATAGCAGATGCCCAGCTCGCGACACCGGCGCGCGTGTCTGCCTCCCGGAGTCCCAGGCTCCGTCGAGCGCGGCGGATGCATGCGTGCGGCTCTCACGGCGTCCTTCGTCTAGCGTGTGCTTCGCTCTTCGAGAAGCAAATCCGCGTACGCCCGGAGCGAACGTGAGGCTTTCATCAAGAACGTACGGTCGTCGCCGGGTGGAAGCTTCATGGCCATGCTCGCGAGGTAGCCCGCGCGGAGCTGCACGTTGGACGGATCACGGTCGTTCACGGTCACCTCGAACCCGTCATCTTCCACCGTCATCTTTTCGCCCTCCACGCTCACTCCCGTTTTTCCAGTTTCTCAGCGCGCCGCACCATCTCTTCGTCGACCAAGCGAAGCTCGTACGCGAGATCGTGCGCGCGTTTCGAGAGCTGCGCGTCCGTCCACACCTCGTACCCCGTCGTGACGTT
>Ga0187854_10000059_pt1 | contig 160212 bp, 133 predicted proteins | sample June2016WEW_6_15_FD_132445 | JGI IMG/M metagenome (GOLD analysis project Ga0187854, IMG submission 132445) | Peatland microbial communities from SPRUCE experiment site at the Marcell Experimental Forest, Minnesota, USA - June2016WEW_6_150 | ecosystem: Environmental > Terrestrial > Soil >... | reverse complement strand
GACGTACTTCTTGGCCTCGAGCGGGTCCTTGGTGACGTCGATGCCGTTGACGTAGCAGGTCCCGGTCGTCGGCGGGATGAAGTTGAGGAAGAGGTTGATCGTCGTCGTCTTCCCCGCGCCGTTGGCCCCGAGCAGGCAGTAGACTTCACCCGGATAGATATTCAGGTTCAGGTGGTCTACCGCCAGGACGCCGTCCTCGTAGCGTTTGGACAGATCGTCCGTCTTCAGGATGGGTTGCTGTTTTGCCATGTTACCTCCTCATTATGGTATGGCTTCTTAATTTTTATCCGTATGTTCATCGGACGTCATAGGTTTGGAATTTATAGACAACAAAAGCGAAGAGGAAAAGGTTGTAAAGGACCAATAGGCCAATGTACGGCGAAGCGTCTTTGAGGCGTTTGCCGGACTTGGGATTCTTATCCTCGAACTTGGGGATGGCGTTGAAATCAAGCGGCTTGTCGGAGATCGTATCGCTAAATAAATAAAAGAATGATCCTTTTTCGAGCACGCTTCTCTCATTTTTAACATAAGATAGAAAATCATTTTCATATCTTCGGATCTGCGTCCAGAGGTTCTCGAAATGTATCAGCCCCGTCCCCGACACGGATGATGACGAGTATTCGAAGAGTGACGCCGGAGAGAGGAAATTGACCCTTCTGGTAGTTTCGACAGCTGAGATCTTCTTCCTCAAATAATAATCCAAGGTGTCCTGATGGGCCTTGTCGTATGCGAATAGCATCTTCAAGAACAACTCGTTGTGGCGATACTTCTCGAAATTTGTGCGGGACCAGTCGGCCGGCAACTGTTTTGTTAACCTGTCCTCCGTTTCAAAAGAGGCTTTTTGCGCCAGTTGCTGGATTTCCTCCCCAGTTGGGACGTCAAAGCGTTTTAATGTCAAGAGCATTCCCGTTGTTTTAGGGAAAACGATCACCAGAAACACCCAAATCAGAAGACAAAGGACCAAGCTGTTCTTGCTCCTGTGGCTTAAAACCGAACACAATATTCCCAAGAGGATGAAGACAGAAAGATAGATCATGGAGACCAGGAAAAAGAGCGAGAGGCTTGAAATCAAGGAAGAAGAGAATGGAACGGCGGACAACACGTTGAGGAGGATGAGGCTCAAAATGAGCCCGATAAGAAGCGAGATGCCGACGGTGAAAAGGGCGCTGAGATACTTGGCCAGAATAAAATAAGCCCTTTTCGTAGGGTTTGAATAAATAAGGCCCAAAGTCCCCTTTTCTTTTTCGGCCGTCACGGCACCAAAGGCCAGGATCAGGGCGAAGAAGCTCAGAAGGACTTGGACGATGAACGTCAGGTCGGGTGAATACGTAAAAACATCGGCAGGATTCTCTTTCTTGCTGATGGACCTATAATGCTGTGCGCCGGAAACTTCCTCTTTCGGACTCAAGAGTTGGAGGGAATAATTGTATGGCTCATAAAGGAATCCCTGCGGAATGTTCTCTTCGTAGGCTTCCGAAATGAACAATTCAGGCTTTGGTTTCAAAAGAAAGGACTGCATGGAAGAGCCAAGGCTTCCCACGGGTGATTTGGCGAATTGCTGAAGATTGCGGTCGTTCTGGGCCATGGCCTTCGAATAGGTGTCTTGCGATTGTTGGAAGTGATCGGTAAAAACCAGGGAAAAAACGCAGACCGCGCTCAAGATCAAAACGAGGCTGATAAAGAATCGTGAGGTGAGGATATCCTCGACTAGCTGTCTTCTTAATAGTATCTTCAACATCTCTAATCGATCCGTCTTGGGTCATAGATGGAGAAAGAAAAATAGGTCAGGACAAAAAACAGTAGATTATAAAAAACCATAATGACGATGTTCAGTAAATTACCCTGCAATCCCTCGGTCATGCCGAGCTCCGGAGACTTGAACGCCGGCAAATCCTCCAAATTGAGAAAAGTCAGTTTTGGCCTATAATTCAAGGCTTCGTCGTAGTATTTCCCTTGATACATGGCGCTCCTGGCTTTACCTTTGAGGAGCTCTGTTGAATCGTCGGTTATTTTTTTGATCAGCGCCTTCTCATAGGGAGTCTGTTCTTCCGGCCCCGGATAGGTGAACCTCAGGCCAAAAGCGCCTTTCTCGTCCAGATAGCGCATGTACTCATGCCAATACAGGGCGACATGACGGAGATAGCGGCCTAGTGAATCTTCACCCGTGTCGGCCATCAGTTCAGCGATTCTGCTGAAATTTGTAGAAGGGATAAGAGCCAGGAGCCTGTGTGTTCCATTCCTGATACGCTCTTCGATATTCAGATCCTTGTTCTTCAAGTCATAGACTTTTTGCGTATATTCCTTTTCTATCGGGGTTCTAATAGATCTCCATAGGATTTCGTTCTCCAAGAGTTCTGGAGAGCTGATCCGGTTGAGGATGATCCCGCCGTAGAGCCGCATGTTGGTGAAGTCGTTCGGGATGCGCCACTGTTTTTTAAAGGGAGTTTTTCGATAGGCCTCGTCCTCTCTTTTATCTTCTTCGTTGGTCACAGTTTCAAGGTTGTTTTCAACGTTTTTCGTTTGTTCAATGATGGCGTTGGCCGAATAGCTCTTGACGGCCTGGGGAATAAGAAAGGTTAAGACAAGATAAAAGCCCAGGAGCAGAAGCAGGCTGGAAAACGAAGTCTTTGTCCTTGAGGAAACAAAAATGCCCAGGAGCAAAATACAAGAGAGATAAAGCAGAGAGACGGAGAAGAGCAGTCCCATCGATAGGAAAAAATGAGTGTCCAGCTCGACACTCTTGGAGAAGAGGACAAAAAGCGTTCCGAGAATGAAGCAAAATGCCAACGGTACAGCGATGGACACCAACGCTCCCAAATACTTGCCGAGAAGGACTTTATAGCGGGGCACCGAGTTTGAAAGTGCCAGGGAAAGCAGCCCGGATTCTTTTTCGCCGGAGATGCTGTCATAAGCTAGGAAGATGGCCAGGATCGTGAATATGATCACGATGAGGGAGGAGAAGTCGAAAATGGAAAAGATGGCCGCGAACTCATTTTTCGTGACGCCGCCCTGGAGTGAGGTCGGTATGTCCATCGGGGCATTCGGGATTTCGGCGTAGCTCCCGACCTTTCGTTCGATCCCCGCAACAAAAATACTCAGGGGGGACGGCTTCCGATAGAGTTTTATCTTTAGGCAGGAATATACCGGGATTCTGGTCAATTCTTCTTTGGCCGAAACGACGCCCTTATCGTAGTTCCTCAGCCGGTCCTTGTAGTCCTGGGTCAGAATTGAAGTGCTGGCGAGAGAGACCACGATGGCTACGAGGACACAGGCGATGAACTTGAAGGAGAGGATGTTATCCAGGAATTCCCGCTTGATGATCGTTTTGATCAACTTCTATCCCCTCTACTTTCCCGTTATTAATCTGGCCTACGTCTTCATGTCTCAGGCATGAATAAAGCCGCTAAACGGGATATATGGCTGCTATGAACGGTTTTATATATGTACATATGTATGCACATATAAGCGCCTAGCGCACGTCGTATCTGATAAACGAATAGTACGCCGCGGCGAAGAAGATCAGGTTGAAGAGGACGAGCAGGATGATGTCCGGCGCCGTGCTTTTCAGGGTTTCATCGAACGCCGGGAATTGGTAACGGAACTTCGGGATCTCGTTCTTGCCCTCCGGCGACGAACTCCCGCCCATAGACCGGTTGGTATGGCCGTCCTCGGACGTGAACGTGTCCTGGAACGAATACCTGAAGACGGCCTGGTAGAGCAGGATGTAGTGGGCCTTGAGGCTCCGCGAAAAGTTCTCCAGGTCGGCGATCCCGGTGTGGCAGATATTCAGGGCGGCCTGCGTATAAGACGAGGCCGGCGACAGCCGGGCGATGTTGAGGCTCAGGGCCCGGCGGGCGCTCTTCTTCTGCTCGTATTCAGCGTCGAACTTCTGCAGGGTTTGGTCGAGCCGCTCCTCGAACTCTTTGGCCACAGACCCGCGGGCCTTGGTGTAGGCGTCCCAGTCCCATTTCCCCTGTCCGTTGTTGGGCAGGTATTTCTCCATCAAGGGGGCCAGCGCCTTGCCCTTCTCCTTTTCGATCTGGTTTCGGACCTGGGCCCGGTTGGCCTTCATGACCTCCTCGCTCGGGATGCGGCGGATGAGGCCGGCCAGCGGTTCGCTCGTCTTGGGGATGACGAAGGTCAGGAAGATCCAGACGAAGAAGCTCGCGAGGAGCGCCAGGCTCGTCCGATGGGTCAGGGTCGAGATGAGCAGGCCCAGGGAGAAGAGGGCCGCGAGATAGAGCATGGAGAGGAGGATCAGGGACAGGACCCGGCCCAGGTTGCCGGCGGCGAAGAGCGGGAACCCCTCGAAGAGGAGGAGCAGCACGCCGATGAGCGTGCTGACGGCAAAGGGGATCATGAGCACGCTGAACCCGCCCAGGAACTTGGCCCCGATCACGGTGCTCCGCCGGGCGGGGTTCGAGAGAACGAGCTTGAGGGTCCCGGCCTCCTTCTCTCCGCTGGCCATCGTCCCGGCGTAGAGGATGGCGAAGAGGCCGAGCAGGAAGCTCACGATGACGACGAAGTCGAGCTTGCCGTTGATCTGGCTCAGGACCTCGTTCTGGGCCTGGAGTCCCTTGGCGTCCGTCTCGTATTTGCTGAAGGCGACCTTGCCGGGCAGGACGCTCTCGAGCCCGATGCCGAAGGTGGCGAGGGCGCTCGGCTCACGGTAGACGGTCGTGGAATTCCTGGCCTCCTTCTGGGAGGCGTCGTATTCATGAAAGACGCTCTGGTAACTCGAATAATTCAGGAGCAGGCTGGCCGGGATGAGGACGAGACAGAGGAGCGAGACGATCAGGAACTTGGGGCTGAGGATCTGGTCCAGGAGCTCTTTTTTGAAGATCGTTCCGAACATGGTCAAGCCTCCTGGCGCATTATCGCCGCGTCAGTTTGATCCCGAAGACGACGATCCCGACGAGGAGCCCGACAAGGAGCAGGATGAGGACGGTGATGCCGAGCACGTTCGTTTTCGAGGTGATGTGGATGCGGACGATCTTGTCCTCGGACTCGACGCGGCGGTTTTCGGCCGTCGAGTCCGTCCGGATCTTGGGCTCGTAGTCGCCGACCGAGACATCCGTCGGGGGGATGAACTTGATATTGACGACCTGGTCCTTATCCTGTTCCAGCGTCGCGATCAGGTCGGGGCTGATCTCGACTCGCCAGTTCAGCGGCAGGTCGCAGAACACCCTGATATTATTGAGTTTCCGGGTGCCGGTGTTCTTGATCGTGACGTCCATGCCGACGGTCTCCCCGACTTTGATCTCGTGGTAGAGGTTCACGGCCTGGACTTCAACCTTGGGCACGCCGCGCGGGATGAGCTCGAGCTTGACGGACCCCGCCTTCATGACGTCGATGTCCTTGAGCTCGATCGCGGCGCCCGGGTTGGCCTTTTCGATCTCGCGGAGCTTCGCCGTCTGGTCGTTGTCCATGGCCAGGACGAAGAACTCCATCGGTTTGTCGAGAACGACCTGGCTGTCCGGGTTCTTGGGGAGGTAGAGCTTGAGCTGAAGCTTGAGGCTCGTGATGCCCTCGCTGAACTTGATCTGCGAGAGGCGGGCCGAGGTCGTCGGGTCGGAGAACTCGTAGGTGATCTGCTGGGGCAGGTCCGCCACTTCGAGCTTGAAGACGTTGGCCTCGCCGCTGAACTTCTCGAGCGACAGGTCGTAGGTCGCTGTCCCCTCGAGGTCGGCCTCCTGCGAGAACTGGGCCGAGTTGACGGTCACGATATTGGCGCTGATGCCCTTCTGGAGGAAGACCGAGGTCTTTTCCTGTTTCCCGGAGTATGAAACGCTGACCTCCAGGTTCTCGACGTCCTTGAGGAGCTGGAAGGTCACCTCCCTCTCCGACTCGATGGGCAGCGATTTGACGACCTTTTCGTACGGGTCGGAGATGATCTTCCCGTCGGAAAGGAGTGACACGTAGACGTCCTTGATCTCTTTCATGAAATCCAGAGGGAAGAGATCTTCGGCGCTGATCTTGAGGTTGGCCAGCTCCTTGAGCTCCTTGGACGCGTAGCGGAGGGAGACGCGGACGAACTTCTTGCCGCTCCGGTCCTGGAACTTGACCGCGCTCGCGACCGAGATCCGGGCCTCGCTGCCCATAAAGTTGATCAGGGCCTGCTGGTAATCGACCTGGGCCTGAAGGTAGGCGGTTTGCCTCTCGGCGAAGTCCGCCTCGGAGGCGAGGCCGTCCTCCTTGAGCTTGAGGTACCTCTGGAAATCGGCCTTCTTCAGATCGAGCGCGAGCTGGGCGCTTTTCAGCCGGAGGAGCTTCATGCTTTGGGATTCCTGGGTCTGGGCGGCCAGCGTCCAGGCCACAATGAGGACCGCGACCAGGATGGCGAGGATTTTGATGATCTTCATGCGTATTCCTCCAAAGGTGTCACTTCCATATTTGCAAGTCCGGTGCCAACCGCTGGCCGGGGCGCCCATTTTTAGTTGGACTCTCAGCGGACGGGTCCGCTTCCTGCAACCCGTAAAATAAGTTAACAAGGGGCCGGCCCCTGACGGGGGCAGTCCCCCTCCTGCCGCCCTGTCCCAAAACGGCCCGATTTTTGCAGTTAGTAGGCCCGGTGGCATGCTCAATGACCGGAAAAACGGGAGACAGGACGGCCACGGTTGTTACCGGAGTTACCCAAGCATGGGAAAAATGTTACCCAAATTACCCATCCGGGCACCTTTTACAATTCCCGTGGTTTGCGGTATCCTTATACCCTCGAACGGCATCCCGATCCGAGAAGGCATGAATCCGTGAGCCCGATTTTCCGTCCTTCGAAGGCCAAGCCGGCGCGCGGGAAGGTCGCCGAGGGCGAGACGCGCCTGATCTTCCGGGAGTTCGCCGAGAGCCTGAACCTCATCGAGGACTTCGACCAGATCGCCCTCAACTTCCTGGGCACGATCAGGGAAGCGATTTCCGTCGAGGTCCTGGCCTTCTTCATCTACGACAACGAGCTGGCCCAGTTCCGGATCTCCGCGGCGACCGGCATCGAGGAGACCCGGCTCAAGAGCCTGGCCTTCTCGCCCCAGGACCACCTGGCCAAGTGGCTCAAGATCAACAAGACCTACCTCCAGGTCCGGAGCCAGCCAGGTGTCTTTGGTTTCCTGACCGAGAGAGAACGGGACATCTTCCGGACGTTCGGCTTCGAGCTCTGCTATCCGCTCCAGTCGATGAACCGTCTGATCGGCATCCTCTGTGTCGGCCCGAAAGCGCCCCCGGGAGAGTTTTCCAGGCCGGAGATGGCCTTCATCGAATCGCTGACGCCCCAGGCCGGCATCGCCCTGGAAAATGCCTTGCTCTACAAGGAGCAGCGGGAGAGGTTCCGGCGGATGATCCGGGCCGACCGGCTGGCCACGATCGGCGAGCTCGCCGCGGGCGCCGCCCACGAGATCCGGAACCCGCTGACGGCCATCAAATCCTCCCTCCAGTACCTGGAGAGCCGCTTCCAGGATGAGAAGGAGAAAAAGCTCCTCGCGATCGCCCTCCAGGAGACCGACCGGATCGACGAGATCCTGGCCGCCCTCCTCTCGTTCTCGCGGCCGTCAGAGATCAAAAAAGAACAGGTGGACCTCGCCGTGACCCTGGAGGAAAGCCTGGCCCTGATCTCCTTCCAGGCCCGCTCCGCCGGCGTCGAGGTGGAGACGAAGTTCCCTGCCGGGCCGGTCTTCCTCAACGGGGACAAGTCCCAGGTCAAGCAGCTCTTCCTCAATATCCTCCTCAATGCCATCCAGGCCATGGAAGGAGGGGGAAAGCTCACCTGCGAGGTCCTGCCCCTGGCCAACGGGAAGATCCTGACCCGGATCATCGATACAGGCGAGGGGATCGCCGAGGAGAACATGGACAAGATCTATGACCCCTTTTTCACGACGAAAAAGGGCGGGACGGGGCTGGGCCTTTCGATCTGCTACAGCATCGTCAAGTCGCACCAGGGGGAGATCGAAGTGAGGAGCCGCGCCGGTGAAGGGACGACCGTCCTCGTGACGCTCCCCGCGGCCTGAGAATGGGAGGCCCCGCATGAAGCCCCGGATCCTGATCATCGACGACGAGAAGAACATCCGCGACGTCTTTTCCCTGCTCCTCGAGGACCACGGCTACGAGGTCGGGACGGCGGAAACAGGAGAAGCCGGACTCGAAAAGGCCCGGCTCCTCGAGCCCGACGTCGTCCTGCTCGACATGAACCTCCCCGATCTCACCGGGCTCGACGTCCTGGCCCGCCTCAAGGCGGAGCATCCCGGGACGGGGATCATCATCATCACGGCCTACGGGACGATCCGGAGCGCTGTCGAGGCCACCAAGCTCGGCGCCTACGCCTACCTCGAAAAGCCGGTGGACAACGAGGAGATGCTGCTGGCCGTGGCCCGGATCCTCGAGGTCAAGACCCTCCGGAAGGAAGTCGAGAGCCTGCGGTCGGAGCTCGTTTCGCGCTACCGGTTCTCGAACATCATCGGGACAAGCGGCCGGATGAACTCGGTCTTCCAGCTCATGGAGAAGATCGCCCGTGTCGACGGGACGGTCCTTGTCACGGGAGAGAGCGGGACCGGCAAGGAGCTCGTCGCCCGGGCCATCCATTTTGCCAGCCCCCGCAAGGACGGCCCGTTCGTCGTGGTCAACTGCGGGGCCATCCCCCGGGACCTCATCGAGAGCGAGTTCTTCGGCCACGTCAAAGGGGCCTTCACGGACGCCCGGACCGAAAAGACGGGCACGTTCGAGCTGGCCCACGAGGGGACGATCTTCCTCGACGAGGTCGGGGAGCTCTCCCAGGACGCCCAGGTCAAGCTCCTCCGGGCCCTGGGCGAGAGGGAGATCGTCAAGGTCGGGGGGACAGTGACGATCCCGGTCGACGTCCGGGTCATCGCGGCCACGAACAAAAACCTTGAAGAACAGGTCCGGAAGGGCGCCTTCCGGGAGGACCTGTATTTCCGGCTGGCCGTCCTCTCGCTCGAGCTCCCGCCGCTCCGGGAGAGGGCGGAGGACATCCCGCTCCTGGCCGAACACTTCGTCCGGAAATACGCCGGGGAGCTGGGGAAAGAGGCCAGCGGGGTGACGGACGCGGCGATGGCCCGCCTCGCCGCGTATCCCTGGCCCGGGAACGTCCGCGAGCTCGAGAACGTGGTCTACGAGGCCATGGTCATGGCTGAGGGCCCATGGGTGGACGAGCGGGCGCTGCCCTTGCGGCTCCGCTCTCTGGTGACGGAGGCGGACAGGGGCGATCCTTCGGCCCGGCCGCCCCAGGCGCTCCGGGATGCCGTCCAGGGCGTCACCGAGCGGACGGAGAAGGAGCTCATCCTCGACGCCCTGCGGCAGACCGGGGGGAACCGGACCCGGGCGGCCCGGCTCCTCGGGGTGAGCCGGAAGACCCTGTTCAACAAAATGACCCTCCTCGGGACCCGCTGGCCCGAATGAAAGCGGAACGAAAGCCGTGAGAATACGTATATATCCTAGAGGGCGTCCTTTTGCGCCCCTTTTCGGATCCGATAGACTGGCATTCTGTCGATAAAACATCGCTTTGGAGGAATGACATGAACAAGCGGACGTTCGGCGCCATGGTTCTCAGCCTGGCCATCCTCGGCCTTTCCTCGTCCGGACAGGAGAGCAAGGAGCTGCCCCTGACCCTTGAGGATTCTATCGTCAAGGCCCTGAAGAACAACCTCGACGTAGCCGCCGAGGTCATCAGCCCCGAGCTGGCCGGAGCAACGCTCTCCCAGGCCAAGCAAATTTACATGCCGACGCTCCAGTTCGGTTTCACGGGCAACCGCTATGAAGCGCCGGCGACCTGGTCCCTCCAGAACTCGGGCTCGTATGTCCAGGACTACACGGATTCCAACGTCTCCCTCGTCCAGCAGATCCCGTTCGGCGGCTCCCTTTCCGCGGGCATGGACTACAACTGGACCAGAAATAACCAGCTCTTCCAAAACTACAATCCTATATATCAGAGCGGGCTGACCTTTGTCCTGACCCAGCCGCTTCTCCGGAACTTCGGCTGGAAGGTCAGCCGCAAGCAGATCATCGTGGCCCAGAATTCCCTCGACATTTCGCGCAGCCAGTTCAAGACGACCCTGATCACTACCGTCTACAACGTCGAGGCGGCTTACTGGAACCTTGTTTATTCTATTGAGAACCTGAAGGCCCTCCGCCAGTCGCTCGATCTCGGGCGGGACCTCCTGGCCAAGACGAAAAAGGAGGTCGAGGTCGGGCAGAAGGCGCCGATCGAGGTCCTCAACGCGGAGGCGTCCGTGGCCCGGAGGGAGGCCGACATCCTCCAGGCCGAAGCCATGGTGAGGCGCAGCCGGGACCAGCTCGGCGTCCTCCTCAACCTGGGCGCGGACCCGGAGGCCAAGGGTCGGCTCGTCGTGCCGACCGACACGCCCACCCTCAAGCCCCTCCAGATCACGTTCGAGGAGGCCCTGCAAAGGGCCATGGCCAGGAGGCCGGAGCTCGAGGCCTCGAGATACGCGATCGACACGAAGCACCTCAATTTCTCGGTCGCCCGCAACGAGCTCCTGCCGCAGCTCGACCTGAAGCTTACCAAAGGGAGCCCCGGCGTCGCGGGCGACCAGATCCTCTATCAGGACAACAACCCGTTCCTGCCCCCCATCGGAGTCATCAAGGGCAGCGCCACGCAGGCCTTCCACGACACCTTCGCGTTCCTTTATAACAACTGGACGGTCGGCTTGACCCTGTCCATCCCCTTCGGCGACATGGTCGGCCGCGCCAATTATGCCTACGCCAGGCTCGACCTTGAGCAGAGCCAGGCCCGCCTCAAGAGCCAGGAGCAGCAGATCACCCTCGAGGTCAGCGACGCGGTCCTGACCCTGGAGACGGCGGCCAAGAGCGTGGACGCCTATCGCGTGGCCCGGGAGTACGCCGAAAAACAGCTCGAAGCCGAGATGAAGAAGCTCAATGTCGGGCTGTCGACGAATTATTTCGTCCTCACGTACCAGGACGCCCTGTCCAGCGCCCGGTCCTTGGAGCTCAAGGCCCTCGTCGACTACAACGTGGCCATGGCCAATATCGCGAAGGTCACGGGCACGACCCTCGAAACCCGCAACATCACCCTGAGCGATTACATCAAGTGATCAAGGAGGGCAGTCCCTCGACCGGGGGGATTGCCCCTCTTCCCCTTGCCTTGGTTTTTTTCGCTGTGTTAAGATGGCCGGGTGGAAATCTCCGCGGTCGTCATCACCTTCAACGAGGAGAAACGGCTCGAGGCCGCGCTCCGGAGCCTCGAGGGCGTCGCCTCCGAGATCATCGTCGTCGACAGCCTCAGCACGGACGACACGCTCAAGGTCGCCCGCAAGTACACCGAGCGTGTCTACGAGCGCGCCTGGACCCACTCCGCCGACCAGAAAAACCACGCCGACACCCTGGCCTCTTTCCCCTGGATCCTCTCGCTCGACGCCGACGAGCGCCTCTCTCCGGCCCTCAGGGATGAGCTCGTGAAGCTCCGCGGCCATGAGCCGCCCTGCACCGGGTTCTCCATCCCGCGGGAGGCTTATTACCTCGGCCGCTGGATCCGCCATTCGGGCTGGCGGCCGGACCGGAGGGTTCGCCTCTTCCGCCGGGACCGGGCCCGCTGGGAGGGGGATGACGTCCACGAGCGCCTCGTCGTCGACGGGGACGTCGAGAAGCTCCGCGGACCCATCCATCACTTCCCCTTCGAGACCATCGGCGAGCACGCGGCCAGGGTCAACAAGTTCTCCAGCCTGGCCGCCCAGAAGCTTTACGCCGGCAAGAAGAAGGCGCGCCTGCTCCGCCTGCTTGTCCTGCCGACGCTCCGGTGCCTAAAAACCTATTTCCTGAAGCTCGGCCTCCTCGACGGCTTCCCCGGACTCGTCATCGCCTGCCTCGACGGCTACGGCGAGTTCCTCCGCTCGGCCAAGCTCCGCTCGATCTGGAAAAAAGGAAAGCATATTGAGCCTTTTCCATATTGACGCCGGCCGGGAATGGAGCGGCACGGAGCGCCAGGCCCTCATCCTGGCCCGCGAGGCCAGGGCGAGGGGCTTCGTCTCCCGGCTCGTGGTCCAACCGAAAAGCCCCCTCCACGAGAAGGCCGCCGCCGAGGGGCTTCCCGTCCTCGCCGTCAGGATGCCGGGCGGGCGGAGCCTCGGCGCCATCCTGCGGATGGCCGGGGCCATGAAGCGGGGCCGTTGCGTCCTTGTCCACTTCCATGATGCCCCGGCGCTCGCCGTCGGATCGCCGGCGGCGTCCCTGGCCAAGGTGCCCATCCGCGTCCTGACAAGGCAGACGGACCCCGGAGGCCGGCGGGGGCGGGCGCCGGCAAAGCACATCGACATGGTCATCGCCGGCTCCGAGGGCGTCAAGAACGTCCTCGTCCGCGGCGGACTCCCCGAAAGGTCCGTCGAGGTCGTCCCGGCCGGGATCGATTTCTCGCCTTACCAGGACATCGGGCCGCGGGATTTTCTCCGGAAGGAATTCTCTTTCGCCCAGGACGATTTCCTGGTCGGCGTCGTGGCCGGCCTGGAGGACCCCCGGAGCTATCGGGAGGTCATCGAGGCCGCCGCCGTCATCCGGGAGCATGCCCCGAAAGCGAAGATCATCGTCCTCGGCGAAGGCTCGCTCCGGCTGGAGCCGGACAAGAAGGGCCACGATTTTCCCGCGAATGACGCGGTCTATTACCTCGGCTTCCGCTCGGACATGGCGCGGGTCCTGGCCTCCCTGGACGTTTTCGTCACGACTTCGCCCCTGATCGGGTTCGGCGGCTCTCTCCTTGACGCCATGGCCTGCCGGGTGCCGGTCGTGGCCGAGGAGACCGGGGGGGCTCCGGATGTCATCGTCCACCGGGAAACCGGGCTCCTCTCGCCTTCCCGGAACCCGCGGTCCCTGGCCGAGACCGTCCTGAAGCTCTATATGGACAGGAACCTGGCGGCCCGCCTGGCCCAGCGCGGCGCCGAGGCCGTCCGGGAGAAATATTCGGCTGAAGCCATGGCCCGGAGGGTCATCGCGGTCTACGAGCGCCTGGCTTCGCAGAAAGGGATCAAGCTTGGCTGAGAAGGTCAAGATCCGCGCTCTGGACTTGTTCGAGGAATTCGAGAAGCTCCTCCATATCCAGCGGGCCGTCTGGAACCACGAGGACGTCGACCTGACGCCGGCGCACCAGTTCTCGGTCTCGAGCCGGATGGGGGCGATCCTCCTCGGGGCGTTCGTCGGCCGGGACCTCGCGGGCTTCGTCTATTCATTTCCGGCCGTCTTCGGCGGCAAATTCTGCCAGCACTCGCATCTCCTGGCGGTCCTCCCCGAATTCCAGGGCTACGGGCTGGGCAAGGCCCTCAAGTGGGCCCAGCGGGAGGAGGCCCTCAAGCGGGGCTATGACCTCATCACCTGGACGTTCGACCCCCTCCTGACGCGCAACGCCAACCTCAACCTCCAGGCCCTGGGAGCCATTTCGAAGACGTATCTCCACAATTTTTATGGATTGACCCCGTCCCTCTGCCTGGGGCCGGGCATTCCCACCGACCGGCTCCTCATCGAGTGGCGGATCGGGGGCAGGCGGGTGGCTGGACGGGCCGAAGGGAAGGCGAAAAAGCCCTGCTACGTCGCGGCGGAGCTCCCCAAGGCCCTGGAACGAAGATCCGGGGAGGAGGGCGCCTTCGCCCCGCCATCAAGGCCCAGACTCAAGCTCGAGGAGGATGTCATCCTTGTCGAAGTGGCCCGGGACATCAAGGCGCTGGCCTTCCGATGCGACCTCATCGCCGAGTGGCAGACGGGCCTGAGGCGGGCCATGACGTCATACTTCGCGCGCGGCTATTTCGCCGAGCATTTTCTCTTCGGCGACCGCTGCTTCTATGTCCTGAGGAAGCAGAAAAAGCGAGGCTGAAGAGATGGCCATCGAACGGATCGAGATGTCGCTCCTGCGGCTGCCCTATGTCCATTTCTTCGAGACCTCGTTCGGCCGGGCGTTCGACCGGACGTTCATCGTCATCGAGGCCTTCTCCGATGGGACCTGCGGGTACGGCGAGTGCGTTGCGGAGGAGGCGCCCCTTTATGGCAGCGAAACGACCCAGACCGCCTGGCACGTCCTGAAGGATTTCCTCATCCCCCTCGTCTTCCGCAAGGACATCGAGGAGCCCGGGGACTTCGCCCGCGAAGCCGGGATCTTCCGGGGGAACCGTATGGCCAAGGCAGGGCTCGAGCTGGCCCTCTGGGACCTCAAGGCGAAGAAGCTCAGCCGGCCGCTCCACGCGCTTTACGGAGGGGTGAGGGAGGAGATCGAGGCGGGGGTGAGCTGCGGCATCGAGGACTCCCTCCCTGACCTCATAGCCAGGATCGGCCAATACCTCGGCCAGGGCTACCGGCGGATTAAGATCAAGATCAAGCCGGGCTGGGACGTGAAGGCGTGCGAGGCCGTGCGCCGGGAATATCCCGATATCATGCTCCAGGCCGACGCCAACGGAGCATACCGGCTGGAAGACAAGGAAACGATCAAGGCCCTCGACGCCTACAACCTCCTTCTTATCGAACAACCCTTCCCGCCGTACGATTTGTGGGATCACGCCAAGCTCCAGCGAGAGATGAAGACGCCGCTTTGTCTCGACGAGAGCATCCTGTCGCTCGACACGGCCCGGGCCGCCCTCGAGATGGGGAGCTGCCGGGTCATCAACATCAAGGTCGGGCGCGTCGGCGGGCCCGTCGAGATGCGCAAGATCCACGATTATTGCGAGGGGCGCGGCGTCCCAGTCTGGTGCGGCGGCATGCTCGAGAGCGGGATCGGGCGGGCCCATAACCTCCACATCGCTTCGCTCCCGGATTTCAAGCTCCCGGCCGACCTGTCGGCGAGCCGCCGCTATTACAGGGAAGACATCATTGACCCGTTCATCGAGCTCAGCGGCCCGGGCCGGATCCGCGTCCCGGACGGGCCGGGGATCGGCGTCAACCCGGTCGAGGCGCGCATTCAGAAGGCGTGTGTTCGCGCCGAGGTCTTCCGTCGGCCGTAGCGCCCGGGACAGCCAAAACTTCCTGGACCTTGACATACGGCGGCACCCTGGGTATCATTCTAATGATAATGATTATCGATATCGTTAACAGGCTGCATTTATGAAAACCAACCGGGCTCGCCAACATCAAAGCCAGATCAAGGACCATTGCACGCGCTGGACCGTTCCCCGCGAGGAGATATTCGACCTTCTGATCCGCAGCCAGCAGCATCTGAGCGCCAAGGATATTTACGCCACTCTGAGCCCGGCGAACCCGGAGATCGGATTGACGACGGTATACCGGACGCTCGATCTCCTGGCCAAGGCGGGGCTGGCCAGAAAAATCAACACGGGCGACGGCCAGGTCCGCTTCGAATACATCCGGGGCGACCACTCGGACCATCACCACCACCTGATCTGCACGGGGTGCGGAACGATACTGAATTACCGCGACTTCGAGAAAGAAGAGCTCGACCTCGTCCGGAAAACCGAGGAGATCCTGGCGGCCAAACATAAGTTTCTCATCCGGGAGCACAACATCGAATTCTTCGGCCTTTGCGAAGACTGCCGCCCCGGAGGGAGGAAGTCGCCCATCAAATGAGACAGATTGAATGACGGGGCCAGGCGGCAGACCATCGCTGTGTGCCGGTCGAGCCCGTCGAAGGGAGTTCACATGAGAATTGCCATCGCCACCGACCAGGATTTCGTGTCCTCATGTTTTGGCTGTTGCCCGGACTGCACGATCGTCGAGATCGAAGCGGGCAAAGTCCTCCGAACGTTCGTGGTCCCCAATCCCGGATGGAGACACAAGTATTGGGCCGATTTTTTACAGAAGAACTCCGTGGAATCCCTCATCGTCGGGAATATCGGGGCCAATGCCAAAGCCGTCATCCGGTGGGCCGGGATCCAGGTGATTTCGGGTGTCGCCGGCCAATTCGATGACGTCATCCGGAGGTATCTCGAAGGCTCCCTCCTGCCGGGGGCCGGCGACTGCGGCGGCGCCCGGCATGCTCCGCCGGATTCTCCGTGCCAGAAGTCATCGTAACAGCAGGGGCCTTTTCCGGTGTGGGACCCGGGCCGGACGGTTCTTCCGGCCGGCCGCCCTCCGAAAGGTCCGAGGATGGATAAGATGGTTTACTTGGACAGCAGCGCCACGTCGTATCCCAAGCCCGAATCGGTCTATGTCTTCATGGATCGATTCTACCGAAAGTCGGGCGTCAACCCGGGCCGGTCTGGCTATGACCTGTGCATGGAGGCGGGCGAGCTCCTGGATGCCACCCGAAAGCTCCTCGCCCGCTTCTTCAACGGCCGGGACCCTAACCGGCTCTGCTTCTGCTACAACGCGACCGACGCCCTCAACCTCATCATTTTCGGCCTGCTCCGGGAAGGCGACCATGCCGTCACGACAACGCTCGAACACAACTCGGTGCTGCGTCCGCTGTTCCACCTTTCGCAGCACTGCGGGGTGGACGTTGATTACGTTCCGTTCGACAAAGCGGGGTTTGTCGATCCCGACGAGATCCGGCGGTGCTTCCGCCCGAACACGCGGCTTGTCATCCTCAACCACGGCTCGAACGTCATCGGGACGATCCAGCCGATCAAGAAGATCGGTTGTCGTTGCCGCGAGGCCGGGATCCCTTTCGCCATCGATGCCTCCCAGACCGCGGGCCAGGTTCCGCTGGACCTCCAGGACGCCCAGGTCGATGTCCTGGCCTTCACGGGCCACAAGTCGCTCTTCGGACCAACGGGCATCGGAGGATTGTATGTCGGGGAGAACATCACCATCCGCCAAACGCGGGCCGGCGGCACAGGCGTCCGATCGGCGGAGCGCTTCCACCCGGAGGATTACCCGTATCGTCTTGAGTACGGCACTCCGAACATCCTGGGCACGGCCGGCCTCAACGCCGGAGTGACATGGGTCATGGAGCGTGGCATCGCGTCCATCGCCGCGCACGAGATGAGGCTCACGACCATGCTCCGCGACGGCCTCAAGGGCATCGACAGGGTCATCCCTTACTGCCAGGAGGACCTCGCGAATCACCTCCCCGTGCTGAGCTTCAACATCGACGGCCTCGAGGCTCTCGACACCGGGACCCTGCTCGATGTCGATCATGACATCGCCTGCCGCACGGGGCTTCACTGCGCTCCGCTTGTCCATGAGCAGCTGGGGACGGCGAAGATCAAGGGATCCGTGCGTTTTAGCATTGGCCCGTTCAACACAGAGGCCGATATCCAGACGGCGGTTGAGGCCGTAGCGGCAATCGCGTCCCAGGGCTACGGCCTGCCGAGGGACAGCGCCAGGTCAACGAACATATAAATTCCTTAGAATTCCACAGTTTTCCCCGGGAGAGCCGCGGCCTCCCGGGCCGCCTTGACTGATCATCACGTAACCTATAAAATCCGTAAGAATTCCTCAACGGACTAAGAGCATCTTCATGAAAAAACTCGTCATCCTCGGCGCCGGCACGGGTGGAACGGTCATGGCCAACCTCCTCCACAAGCGCCTGGGCAGAGCGGAATGGTCCATCACGGTCATCGATAAAGATAATGACCACTATTATCAGCCCGGGTTCCTGTTCATCCCCTTCGGTTTTTACAGCAAGGACGATATCCTCAAGGAAAAGTCGAAATTCCTCCCCCGGGGCGTCGAGTTCATCGTCGCCGAGATCGAGCGGATCGACCCGGCCGGGAACGCCGTCGTCCTTGGGGACGGCCGCCGCCTCCCGTACGATTTCCTGATCATCGCGACCGGGGCCGAGATCGCTCCGCAGGAAACCCCGGGCATGCTCGACGGCTGGCGCGACACGATCTTTGATTTCTACACCGCCGACGGCGCCACGGCCCTGGCCGGGAAGCTCAAGTCCTTCCCCGGCGGCCGGCTCGTCATCCATGTCAACGAGATGCCCATCAAATGCCCCGTCGCGCCCCTGGAGTTCGCCTTCTTCTGCGACTGGTGCCTCAGCCGCCATCACCGGCGCGACGCGATCGACCTCGTTTATGTCACCCCTCTCTCCGGGGCCTTCACCAAGCCCGTCGCCTCGAAGGCCCTGGGGGCCCTCCTCGAGGAGCGGAAGATCCAGACCATGACGGATTTCAGCGCCGAGCGAATCGATGCCTCCGCCAAAAAAATCGTCTCCTACGATGGGCGCGAGGTCCCCTACGACCTGCTGGTCACGGTCCCGACAAACATGGGCTCGGAGGTCATCGAGCGGTCGGGGATGGGGGACGAGCTCCGTTACGTCCCGACGGACCCGAAGACGCTCCGGTCGAAGTCCCACGAGAACATCTTCGTCATCGGCGACGCCTCGAACGTCCCCGCCTCCAAGGCGGGGTCGGTCGCCCATTTCGAGTCCGAGGTCCTCGCGGCTAACATCCTCCGGGCGATCGAGGGGAAACCCCTGGAGCCGGACTTCGACGGCCATTCCAACTGCTTCATCGAGACGGGCCGGCGCAAGGCCATCCTGATCGATTTCAATTATGAGACCGAGCCGCTCCCGGGACACTTCCCCTTTCCGAAGATCGGCCCGATGCCCCTGCTCAAGCCGAGCCGATTGAACCACCTTGGCAAGCTGGCCTTCCGCTGGATCTACTGGAACATGCTCTTGAAGGCCCGGCCGATCCCGTTCATCCCGTCCCGGATGAAGATGGCGGGCAAGATACGCCCGGAAGGCGCGTGAGAGGCCCCGATATCATGGAAAATCAAGGAATATCAATATCTCAGTTGAAGGAGTCAGGCATGCCCCAAAAACAATTCGGGAACGTCGCCGTTGACATCGACGCCGAAGGCTTCATGACCAACCAGGCCCAGTGGACGCGCGAGGTCGCGGCGGCCATCGCCAGGGAAGAAGGGATCGCCGAGCTGACCCCCTCCCACTGGAAGGTCATCGAGTTCATGCAGAAGGAATTCAAGGAGACCGGCCAGGCGCCGACCATCCGGAAACTCAACAAGACAGGGATCATGAGCACCAAGGAGCTCTACGAGCTCTTCCCGGGCGGGCCGGCCAAGAAGGCGGCCAAGATCGCCGGCCTGAATAAACCCGAGGGTTGCGTCTGAGGAGGAGTGCCGTGGAAGAGAAAATCAAGAAGGTCTCGATCGTCATCTCGAAGGGCGGGCTGGACGGCGTTTATCCTGGGCTGATCATGGCCAACGGGGCCCGGATGGAAGGGATCGAGGCGAACCTGTTCTTCACCTTTTTCGGTTTGGACGCCATCATCAAGAAGCGGATGGGCAGGATCAAGGTCGCCACGGTCGGCAACCCCGGGATGCACATGCCGTCGCTCCTGGGCATCCTGCCGGGGTTTTCGGCGATGGCCACGGCGATGATGATGAAGACGATGGACAAGCTCGACATCCCGCCCGTGCCGGAGTTCATCGAGATGATCGCGGACGCCGGTTGCAAGCTCTACGGCTGCAAGGCGACGGTCGACATGTTCAAGCTGAAGAAAGAGGACTTCTGCCCCCAGGTGGATTCCATCATCAACGTCGGCAAGTTCTACGAGATCTCGGCCGGCGGCCAGATCATTTTTACCTGACCCTAGGCCTGGTCCCGCGGCGGGAGCGGCTTGAGGAGTTCCCGGGCTTCCTCCGCCCGGACTGCGGGAACGAGGATCTCAGCGACACCGAGGCCGTCACTGGTCATGCCCAGGATTTTTCCATAAGCCTCATAACGAAGCCTGGCCGGGATCCCGTAGGATTCGAGCATCTTTTTGAGGATCTCGGCTTCGGGAACCCCATTTGTCTTATGAACGGTGACCCATTCCATGCCATCATTCTAACATGGCTTTGGAATCAAACGCCCCCTCTCTTTTAACGTTGCGCCAGCTTCACGCCTGTTCGGTCTTGCCGGGCTCGAGGCTCGTCCCGCAGTGCGGGCAGACCTTCCAGCCCGCCTCGACCGGCTTCTTGCACGAAGGGCAGACCGCTTTGCTGGGCCTGCCGCAGGAGGGACAGTAGGCGTAGCCGGCCGCGACGGGCTTCCCGCACCCCGCGCAGCATGCGGCGGCCGCGGCCGCAGCCGAATCTGCCCGCCGGACGGGCATTTCGTGCCGCATGATGAGATAGATCAGCAGCCCGACGACGTTCCCGATCAGGACCAGGAGCGCCCAGAGGATCCCGCTCATGCCCCGGCTCTCGGCGTCCCGGTAAACCCAGATGATCACGAAAACCCAGAGCGCCATGAGGGCGAGGGGCATGAACATGAACGGAATGAACCTGAACACCCCTCCCAAAGAATGGCCGGCGTCCCGGAAGACATGCGAGATGCCGGGGAAGAAGCCGAACGGGAGGACGAAGAAAATGGACCGGAAGGCGAAAAGCAGCACGAGCCCGATCAGGATCACGAGGGCCCATGTGGCGTGGTTATTGTTCGTTGTCATGTGGACCTCCTTATCACTTGCTATCGGGAAGACAATGTCCCGTTCTCCGATGGCCGGGCCATCCGCAGGATGACCGGGGAGAGGAAAAGCACCAGCACGTTCTGGGCGATGAAGACGATCGCGGCCCACGCGCCCGACGGCAGCGGCCGTCCCGGCGTGACGTCGATAAGGGCTACGGTCAGCCAGATCGCCGCCAGGACCGTAAATAGGACCGAGGCGGCAATGACCGGGACGGGGACTTTCGCTTTTCCCGCCGCCGGACCTCTGTCCAAAGCCTCCCGGCACAGCCGCCGGGTCCTCAGCTCAAGGGATTGAGGCAATTCCGCCAGGCCGAGGTCCTGCACGCCCTCCCGGATCGTGAGCCGGCCGGCCTGGAACATCCGGCAGCCGGGGCAACCCCGGAGATGGTCCTCGGCCAGCCGCCGTTCGTCAGCGTCCAGGGGACGCTCTTCGCTTTCGAGGATCAGTTGTTCGATCGTCTTGCAGGTCATGGCGTATTCTCCTCTGAGATCTCCGTCCGGGGCCGCCCGGGCCCGAACGCCGCCAGGTCTTTTTGGAGGCCCTTCACCGCCCGGTGAAGGAGGGTCCGGACCGTCGTTTCGGGGATGCCGAGCATCCGGCCGATCTCCTCGTGCTTGTAACCCTCGATGTCCTTGAGGACGAAGACCTCGCGCTGCCTGGTGGGGAGCCGGGAGATCGCCCGGCGCAGGCAGAGCCGCAGGTCCTCCCGGGCGGCGAAGTCCCGGGCCGGGAACCGGCCCGATTCCCATCCCGTGTCCGCGTCCGCCGCTTCGTCCGTCATCGCCCGGGCCCGCTCGAGAAAAAACAACCTCCGGATCCTCTTCTTCCTCAGGCCGTCCCGGTGCAGGTTGGCCGTGATGGTGAAAAGCCAGGCCCTGGTGTCACCCGACCGCGGCCCTTCGCGGCCCGAGCGCACGGCCCTCAGCCAGGTTTCCTGGAAGAGGTCCTCGGCGTCCCGGGCGTTGTCGGTCAGGGCGCGGGCTAGGCGGTAGACGGGCTCCTTGTACATTTCATAGATCCCGTCGAAAGAATCCCGGGTGAAGGGCACGGCATCCGGCCGCGGGGCGACTTTCAGGGCTGACATCACGGCTTCCATCTCTTTTTCCGCCTCACTCAAGAAGACGTGCGAGACGGACGTTCGTTCACCCCGGCACGATATTCCGCATGAATTTCTGCGTTCACACTGTCGGCACCAGGCCGGTTCAGGCGCGCCCGTCCGGGAATTTGATTGTCTTCAGGTAGCCCTCGACCTGGGCCTTAAGGGCCGGGTCCTGGATCCGGGGGAGCGCTTTTTCCAGGACGGCCCGGGCCTTGCCCGGCTCGTTGTTGTTGATATAGGCGATGCCGAGGTTGACCTGGAGGTTGATGTCGTCGGAGGCGAGGACCAATCCGGCCTGGAAGCTCCCGGCGGCCTCCGCAAAGCGGCCGAGCTGGTTCAGGATGACTCCCTTAAGGTTGTATGTGGGAGCGCGAAGATCTAGCTTGAGGGATCTCTGGGCCTCGTCCAGGGCCTGGTCGAGCTTCTTCTGGCCGAGATGGACCCTGGCCAGGTAGTAAGCCGTGTTGGCGTCTTCTTTGATTGCGAGGGCCTGCTTGAATTCGGACTCGGCTCTGTCCAGGGCGCCCGTGTCGAACGAGACCAGGCCGACATTAAAGTGGGCTTCGGCCAGATCCGGCCGCAGCTCCAGGGCCTTATCGAAGGCCGCCGTCGCGGCTGCGACATCCCCCTTTTTGTAGTAGGCGGTGCCGAGCAGGCTATGGCCGCCATAATGCTTGGGATCGAGGGACACCGCCAGGTTTCCGTAGCGGATGGCCTCGTCCGTGAGCCCGTAGCGGAGGGCGATGGCCCCCTTATCACACTGGTACTGGGGATCGCTGTCCGGATCCTTGGCGGGTTTCTTCTCCTTTTGGGCAGCGGCCGAGGCGCAGCCGACGAGGACGAAGATCGTAAGGAAAGCGACGATATATCGGTTGGGCCTCATGGATATTCTCTTCCGTCGAGCTCCATTTCCGATCATTCATGATGGCACAACTCTGCCTAACTGACAAGCGGCCCCGGCACGTCCCTGTTCAGGGCCTCGGAGATAGCCTTCACTCCAGATCGCGATTTTTCACGCCGCGATTCTCGGGCTAAACCGCTTTATCACGTTCCGGCTATCTCCGAAGCCCCGAAATTAAATGCGCAGGGCAGCCATTTTCTTTTTTGGTCAAGAAACCGCCAAGAACGTAACGCTCTCTCGGCTTGTCTCGTCTGGGCCAGCGTGGTAGATTAAGCCCGGATTTTATGCTCAGGACATCCGGTTGGAGGAGGGTCAGCGATGATCTCGAAATATGACGTGATCCGGACAGCCGTGGCCATCGCCCTGGCCGCGTTCTTGGCCACGGCGTCCGTTGCCGCCGAGCGCAATGGTGCCCCGCCGATGACTTCCCCAGGCGCGCCCGGCGCCGCAGCCCCGGCCGGCCTCAGCTTCGACGTGAGACCCACGGTCTTTTTTGTCAGGGCCGGGCAAGGCCTCAAGCAGCTCCTGACCGTGAGCGTCGAGAACAACGGTGTCCCGACGTCCGGAGTGTTCTCCGTCAGGTTCGGCGGCCGCGACCTGACTTTTCCTTTGAACCCCATCGTCCAAGGCAAGAGCTCCTTCCCTGTCGCCATTCCCGAGATCACGAAACCTGGGCCGGCGACGTTCACCCTCAGATCCGGCGGCCTGACGGTCAGGAGAGATGTCCCCCTCAAGCCCCAGCGCAAGTGGAGCGTATATCTTTTTCATCATTCGCACACCGATATCGGCTACACCGAGCTCCAGTCCCGGGTCAGGCAAAATCACGTGGAATACCTCGATTCCGTCATCGACGACTGTGACGCCACCGACGGCTATCCCGATGACGCCAGATTCCGCTGGAATATCGAGGTCTCCTGGGCCCTCCAGAACTTCGTGAGGCAGAGGCCCGAGGCCCGGGTCCGCCGGCTCGTGGAATTGATCAAGGCGGGCCGCGTCGAGCTCTCCGGGCTCTATGTCAACCAGTCCGACGGGTTCTCCCACGAGGAGCTCATCCGCTCCCTCGACTTCTCCCGGGAGTTCGCCAGAAAATACGGGGTCGATGTCACCTGCGCCATGAACGACGACGTGACCGGCTTCGGCTGGGCCCTGCCCCAGCTCTTCCGCCAGGCCGGCATCAAGTATTTCGCCACCGGCATCAACGAGACGCGGTCCCGCGCGCCCCTCCGCCGGCCCTGCGCTTTCTGGTGGGAATCGCCCGATGGCAGCCGCATCCTCCACTGGAACGGCGAGCACTACCTGTTCGCCAACTACGACCTCCGCCTCCACGAACCGCTCCAGGTGAGCTCGCCCAAAGTCGGGGAGTACCTCGCGGCGCTCGAGACGCGCGGCGATTACCCCTATGACCTCATCGCCTTCAACATCAGCGCCTGGGTGACGGACAACTGCCCGCCGGGCCGGGCGCTCTCCGACCGGGTCAAGGAATGGAATGAGACGTTCGCCTACCCCAAGCTCCGGCTGGCGACCCTGCACGAGTTCTTCAGCGCCATGGAGGCCAAAAACGGCCCGGGGCTCCCGACCTACAGGCTCGGCTGGCCCGACTACTGGACCGACGGCCTTGCTTCCGCCTCTTTCGAGACCGGGCTCAACCGGGTCACTCACAGCGACCTGATCTCGGCCGAGAAGTGGTCGGCCCTCGCCGCCTGGCTGGACAAGGGCTTCCGCTTTCCCGCCGACGAGATCCGCGAAGCCTACGAACAAGCCACGCTCTTCGACGAACACACCTGGGGCGCTTATAACAGTATCGACGAGCCGCAATCGGAGCTGGCGCGCGGCCAGTGGGCGGTCAAGTCAGGGTTCGCCTACAAGGCCCGGGAAGCGTCCCGAACGCTCCTCCGGCGGGGGACGGAGGCCCTGGCCAGGCTCATCAGCGCCGACGGCGATCATGAATTCGCCGTCTTCAACCCGCTCTCCTGGGCCCGGACTGACGTCGTCCCCGTAACGCTGCCGGCCGGGCCGCTCCGCGAGGCGAAAGGCAAGCTCCGCGTCGTCGACCGGCGCCTGGGGAGCGAGGCAAAGTTCCAGATGATGGGCGGGGACGCCATCCTGGTCGTGGCCAAGGACATCCCCGCGATGGGATACGTGGTCTTCGCGGTCAGGCCGGGGGAGGGGGAGGTGCCGAATCCCAAGGAGGAGAAGATGGAGACAAACGAGGCGGGCGATCCCGTCCTCGAAAACCGCTTCTACCGCCTCGCCGTGGATCCCAAGACCGGAGGCGTCTTGAGCCTTATCGACAAGGAGATCGGCCGCGAGCTCGTGGACAAGGCCGCGCCCTGGCCGCTCAACACCTATATCTACGAGCAGCCGGAGGGCGGCCGCAAGGCCGTGGACGACATGACGAAACGGGCGGTTTTTACCCGCTGGTCCCCGACGGAGACGGCGATCGTGGTAGACTGGCACGGGCCGGTGGCCCGGAGCTTCAACGTTGCGAGCCGGCCCAAGATGTGCGCCTCGCTCCAGCAGCGGATCATCGTCTACGACGATATCAAGCGGATCGATCTCGTCGATGTCCTGAACAAGGAGGAAACGTTCGACCCCGAGGCCGTCTATTTCGCCTTCCCGTTCGCCGTCGGGCCCGGCCTGCCGGGCGCGTCCAACAATACGCTCGGCGCGATCCTGCCGGCCGATAAGGCCAAGGGGAAGAATCCCGGCGCTTCCGCGCTGCCCGGGCCGAGCGCGCGCTTCGAGATCTCGGACGCCGACATGGCTCCGGGGACCGAGCAGCTGCCCGGGACAACCCTCGACTGGCACGCCGTCCAGCACTGGGTCGAGTTTTCCGGGAAGGACGCCCGTGTCATCTGGGCGCCGGTCGAGGCCCCGCTCGTCCAGTTCGGCGACATCAACACCGGAAAATGGCTCAAGACGCTCAAGTTCACCAACGCTTGGGTCTTCTCCTACGCCATGAACAACTACTGGATGACGAACTTCCCGGCCAGCCAGGAGGGCCGGGTGGAGTTCCGCTACTCGCTGACGAGCCTCCCCGCCTCTTCGCCCTCGACCGGCGCGCCCGTCTCTGCCGCCGGCTTCGACCGCGTCGTTTCCTCGCGCTTCGGCTGGGAGACCCACACTCCTCTTGTCGCGGTCTGGCTCCCAGCGAAAAACAAGGGGCGCATCACGACGCCCATAGAATCGTTTCTCTCCGTCAACCAGCCGAACATCATCATCCAGGCCCTCTGGCTCGATGCCGACGGGAAGCCCGTCACCCGCCTGCGTGAAATCGAGGGGAAAGCGACCGAGGCCCGCCTCTCGAGCGCCTTCTTCCTGGGGTTCTCGACGAGTTGGCAAAAGGGTGCCTCTGAGCAAATTGAGATAACGTCGATTCCGGTCAGCCTCAAACCCTTCGAGATCCGGACGGTGAGGGTCGCGATCGGGAATTGATCCTCCCCATCCGTTCCTTGATTGCCGGCGCGCTTCGCCTTAGAATGGAAGGGAACGAAGGATCAATCCATGGATAACGATGCCGCGAGAAGAGACGAGCTCGACAGGCTCCACCATCGTGAGGCCGAGCTCCTCGAGAGGATCGAGAGACTGAAGACCTCGATGGACCATACGAGCGAGATCGACACCCTGGTTTTCAAGAACAAGCTGATGAAAGAGGCCCAGGAAGAGCTGAGGCGGGTCCAGGACAAGCTCAGCGGCGTCGCGGAGGGCTGAAGCCCTCGGTCAGCCCTCCTTGCGATAGAGGACTTTCCCGCCGACGATCGTGTAAAGGACCTCGGCGCTCCGGATATCCTCCTCCCGGCAGGTCAGGATGTCCTTGGAGAGGACGGTGATGTCGGCCAGCTTGCCGGGTGTGATCGACCCCTTGATCCCCTCTTCGAAAGCCGCGAAAGCGCCGTTGATTGTGTACGCCCGGAGCGCCTCTTCGCGCGTCATCTTCTGGCCGGGGAAAAAGGCCGTCCCGTCTTTCATCTTCCGTGTCACGGCCGCATAGAAGCCGGGGATGGGGTCGACGGGCTCGACGGGGACGTCCGTGCCGTTGCAGATGACCGCTCCCGCCGCCATGAGCTTCCGCCAGACGTAAGCGCCCTCCTCGGCCCTTTTTTCCCCCAGCCGCTTGAGGACCCAGGGCCCGTCCGAGGTGCAGTGGATAGCCTGCATCGAGGCGATGACGCCGAGCCGGCCGAAACGGGGGATGTCCGCGGGATTGAGGTGTTGGGCATGCTCGACGCGCCACCGCACGTCCTTTTTGTCGGGGTGGGCTTTGAAGGCTTCCTCATAAATGTCCAGCACCTCCCGGTTGGCCCGGTCGCCGATGGCGTGGATGCAGAGCTGAAAGCCGTTCTCGATCGCGAACCTGGCCGTTTCCTTGACATCGGGGATGGGGTCCGTGTTCAGGCCCGTCCAGTTCGGGCGGTCCGCGTAGGGCTCGAGGAACCAGGCCCCTTGGGACCCGAGGGCGCCGTCCATGAACCGCTTGATGGCCCTGACGGTCAGGTGGTTGTCGGCGGCCCCGATCATCCTGTAGGCGGAGCCTCGGGCAGCGAGGGCCCGGTTGTTCTCGCTCAGCATGACGTTGAGCCTGATGCCGAGGGCGCCTTCCTCGGCCATCTTCCTGTAAAGGTCAACCGTCGCGAAGGATGTGCTCGCGTCATCGAAGGTCGTCACCCCGTTCCTCAAGCATTCCTGGGCGGCGAGCTCCACTTCGCGCCGCGCCTTGGCCAGCGCCTCTTCCCGGGTGAGTTTCGGTTCCATGTAGCGGATAAGACCCTGGGCATTTTCAAGGAAGGCGCCGATGGGGTTTCCCCTGGCGTCGCGGATGATCTGGCCGCCCTTGGGGTCGGGGGTCCTGGACGTGATCCCGGAGAGCTCCATGGCCTTGGCATTCGCCAGGCTGGAGTGCCCGCTGGCGTGTTCGAGGAGGACGGGGTTCGCCGGGGCGGCCTGGCTCAGGACGTCGTGGAAGGGCAGGCCGTCGATGTTCGGCTCGGGGACCCTGTCCCACTTCTCCTGGTGCCAGCCCCGGCCGAGGATCCAGTCGCCGGGCTTGGCGGCTTTGGCCGCCTGCCCGACCATGGCCACGATCTCGTCCCACGAGCGGGCCTTGGTCAGGTCGAGGATCATCTTGGAGGCCCCGAGGCTCGTGAAGTGGCCGTGGCTGTCGATGATTCCCGGAATGGCCAGAGCGCCCTTGAGGTCGATGACCTGGGTTGATCCGCCGATATAACGCTTGAGGTCCTTCTCGGCCCCGACGGCGACGATCCGGCCGGCGCGGATGGCGACGGCCCCGGCCTCAGGGATCCTGTCGTCGACCGTCACGACCTTCCCGTTCATGAGGACGAGGTCGGCGGGCGTTTCCTTCGGCTCGGACCCGGCGGCCGTCCGCAGGGCCGGCGCGACCAGCGCGGCCAGAATGGCGGCGATGAGGATTCGGCGCTTTTTAGACATGGGGTTCCCTCCAGGACGAGCGTTCACGGCCACGGAGGAGAAGGGTATATCGGCTTCCCCGGCCTGTCAACTTCCGGCCCGTTTTCCCCTTCAATGTCCCGGCCATCCCTCGAGCCCCTCCGTCCGATAAAAAAGGGCGGCCCGGGAGGGGCCGCCCGTGATAAAAACGCAGCCTGTGGTCCCTTACTTCTTTTTGCGGATGAAGATGTCGCCACGGAACGTGGTCAGGGTGATCTCCTGGCCGCCGCCGTTGATGATCCCGTAGATGGCCCGGTCGAAGGAGATCCGGTATTTCCCCTTCTCGGCCTCCTCGCTGCTCTCGACCTTCTTGGATGTCGGCTTGAGGGTGACGTCGAAGTCACTGTAGATGTTGCCCATCTGGGACTTCATCTTGACGTTGGCCTTGATGTCGGCCGGGAGGGTGACGTCGATGTCCCCGTTCATGTTGCTGAAAGACAGCGGCTTGTCGGCCGAGACCTTGGAGAGCACGGCCTCGATGTCGCCGTTCATGGTGTGAACGACGGCGTTCCCGGAGACGTTGCGCAACGTGACCGACCCGTTCGTGCTGTTGATCTCGATCTCGCCGGAGACGTTCTCGACGACGATCTTGCCGCCCATGGAGGATCCCAGGGAAACGGAGGAGGAATAGGGGACCTGGATGGTCAGGTCGACGGCGTTCATCATGGACTCGGTGCTCACGGTGACGGTGTTGTTGTTCTCCTCGACCGTGAGCCCTGTCAGGGCGGCCGTAACGAGCTTCATGCCGTCGTGGCTTCGCTCCTTCTTCTCTTCCTGACCGGGAGGATAGGGCGTGGCCAGCTTGGCCAGGGCCATATTTTTTTGCGCGTCCTTTTTGAACTGCTCGACGTCCATCTGGGCAGCCTGAAGCTCCTTCTGCATTTCCTCCACGTCCTTCGGGCTGGCCACGACCTTCTTCTTGCCCGGCCCGGCGTAAGCGTAGGCATAGGCCAGGTCGTCCGGCTGGCCGATGGCCTTTTCCCGGATCCGGGCTTCGGCAATGACTTCTTTGCCCTCATAGCCCTTGACCGTTATGCTGCCCCTCATGACCGAGGCCTCGAGCTTGGCCGGCTTGGCCGGGTTGCTGAGCGGCACGACGGCCCGGTCGGGCTGCGTCACACGCTCGGGCTCGGCGGGTTTCTGGGCAGGCTGCGGGGCCGTCGGTGTTTGGGCCTCTTGAGCGATGGCTGTCGCGCCGGCTGCGAGCAGCACCGCCGCGATGATGAGATGTCCGATGATCCTTTTCATTGTGACCTCCATGGGTTGGTTTTTAGATAAGCTGCTTGATCCCCTGCTCGGCGAGTTTCTTGACATCGGGATTGAGCTTCTCGTTCTTGATGAGGGCTTTGAGGGCCTCGGACGCCCGCTGCTCCCTGATCTCGACGAGAAGGTCGATCAGCGCGACCTGGACGAGCGGAGAGCTCTGGATAGACAGCGAGCCGACAAGGCTATCGTTGACGCCGGGCTGGTTCCGGAAGAGGTAGAGGGCTTCGACGGCCGCCAGGCGAACATTGGGATTGGAGTCCGTGTTAAGGGTATTGACCAGGGCGGACAGGGTTTTGGGGCTGGGATTTCGGACCGCGGTGCTGTAGCTGACGCCCTGGAGCCGTTCTGAGGCCGAGGGCTGGCTGAGGAGCGAGAGGGCGATGGTCTGCCTCATGTCCTGGACCTCTCTCTGAAGAGAGGAGAGACGGGCGGATTTCCCGCCGCCCCCGCTCACGAGCCACCCCGCGCCGATCCCCAGCAGCAATAGAAACGCGGAAAATGAGGCCGCGAAGGCCGGCCGGCGGAACGTGAGCCATTCCCGCCATCCCGCCAGGAGTCGGGCGGGACGGAATCCTTTCCCGGCACCTGCGGCTTCGCTCTTGTATTCCTCGAGCATGGAATAAAACCTGTCGCGGAGGCCGCCGCTCGGCTGTTCCTGCGGAAGGACGCCTAGCTTGGCCCAGATGGCCGTCAGGTTCTCGATCTCCGTCCTGCAGCCGGCGCAGGAAGAGATATGTTCCTGGACCTCCCTGCGGGCTCCCTCATCGAGGTCCCCGGTCAGGTAATCGGCGAACCTGTCCTGGATCCTTTCGCAGCTCATGAGGCTTTCCCTCCCTGGAGTTCGAGATAGATCCGGCTGAGGTCCTTGAGGGCCCGGTGGACCTGGACCTTGACGGTCCCGACCTGGCAGTCGAGAAGCTCGGCGATCTCCCGGAGCTTGAGGCCCTGGAAGCGGAAGAGGACGAGGATCTCTCTTTTCCTGACGGGGAGCTTGTCCAGGGCCCGGCGGACGAGCGCGGCCTCCTGGTCGGCCTCATAGCGAGCCTCCGGAAGAGGCTCATTGCCCGGCGCCTCGGTGAACTGGTCGTCGAGCGCTATCTCGCCCTTCTGCTTCCTCAGGAAATCGACATGGGCGTTCCGGGCGATCTGGAACATCCAGACGTTGAAACGGCTCTCCCCGTGATAGCCCGTCCGGTACTTCAGGATGCGGATGAAGACCTCCTGGACGAGGTCCTCGCTCGCGGCCCGGTTCCCCGTCAGGCGGAGAAAAAAGTTGTAGAGCATCGTCTGGTGTCTTTCGAACAGGATGGCCAGCTTCTCGACCTTGCCGTCCCTGACCTGTTCCATCAGCTCGTTGTCTGTGGGCGACATGCGTCCGGTCTTCTCTTGCTCCGAATTCTCACTGTTCAAGGATATTTACCGCCCTCCGCCGGAAAGGTTACACCCAATCCCGCTTTTTTTATACGGGCCTGGAGTTTGACTTGCCCGGGAGGGGGTGTTATAAAAAGGGCGGAATTCCCAGGGAGAACGCAGCATGGCGCGACTGACCTACGCGAGGGCCGGAGTCAACATCGACGCGGCCGACCGGTTCATCCGGATGATCAAGCCCCTGGTCCGGTCGACCGAGCGCCCGGAGGTCCTGGGCACGATCGGCGGCTTCAGCGGGCTTTTCCGGCCGCGGATCGCGGGCATGAAGCGTCCGGTCCTCGTCTCCTCGACGGACGGCGTCGGGACCAAGCTCATGATCGCCGCGATGCTCGGCAAGTACGACACGGTGGGGATCGACCTCGTGGCCATGTGCGTCGACGACGTCGTCGTTCTCGGCGCGGAACCGCTGTTCTTCCTGGACTATATCGCCGTCGGGAAGGTCAGGCCCCGGGTGCTCTACGAGATCATCAAGGGGATCGCCAGGGGCTGCCGGGAGGCCCGCTGCACCCTCCTCGGCGGGGAGACGGCCGAGCTCCCGGGCCTCTACGCGCCGGACAAGTGGGACCTGGCAGGGTTCACCGTCGGGATCGTCGACGAAGCGAAGATGATCGACGGACGGGCCTGCCGGGCCGGGGACGCGGTCATCGGGCTCGCCTCGTCCGGCCTCCACAGCAACGGCTATTCGCTCGCCCGGAAGGTCTTCACGCCGAAAGAGATCAGGGGCGGCATGGGGAAGGAGCTCCTCCGGCCGACCAGGATCTACTCGTCCGATATCCTCAAGATCCTCAAGACCGTGCCTATCAAGTCCATGGCCCACATCACGGGCGGCGGCTTCTACGACAACATCCCCAGGGTCATCCCCGAGGGGCTGGCGGTCCGGATCGAGAAGGGCGCCTGGCCCATCCCGGCCATATTCCGCAAGATCGCCTCGAGAGGGAAGGTCAGCGAGCGGGAGATGTATCGGACCCTCAACATGGGGATCGGCATGGCCCTGGTGGTCTCCCCGCGACACGCGGACAAGGCCCTTTCACTTTTTGCCCGGCTGGACCAGAAAGCCTGGATTATTGGCGATGTAGTTAAGGGCGCGCGGGGCGTTAGAATGCTCTAAGGCTGAATTATACTTTCTAAACGTTCCTAATAAATTGTTCTAAACAAATTACTTAACCATTATTCATCATGTGTTGAAGTGACATAACCTGACAACATCAGACATCCAGGGCGCATCTATTGACATCAGGGGGAATCACAGTATTGTGAGGATGTCGGGGATCAAAAAGGCGCGGCCCAAGAGAGCCAATCAGGTGGGATAGAGCAGGAGGGGGTTCTTTATATCATCAGCTCTTGGTCAGTGCCCCTGACCGCGCTGTGACCGTGTTACCCCTGATTTCCGCCGGCTCGTCAGACAGGTTGACTCCCAGGGTGAAATCTCCGGCCGGGCCGCCCTTGGACTCGATGAGATAGAGGTCGTCCCCGAGAACCCCCAGGACCCGGCTTTTCCCTCCCCTCAGGTCGAGAGATCGCCTGAACAGGCTCTTCCCCTCTTCCCCCACCAGGGAGAGGTTATCACTGTCAATCATCATGTTGTCCAGCGCGCCACACGCCAGGGCATAGAGCTCGCGCTCGTTCCGGCTGAGCTCGATCTCGTGGTCCCTGAGGAGGACACAGTCCGGGTCGTTCGTCCAGAGCTTACGGTGCATGAATTGACGGAGGAGGGCGTTTTTCAGGGCGAAATAGGCGTTCGGGCCCTGGAAGGCGGATGGCTTCGTCTTCCAGTAGGGGGCCGTGTCCTCGCCGATCCTCATTCCGTCCACCAAACCGACGGAGGGCAAAAGGGGCGCGCCGCAGCCGAGGACGAAACTCCTTCCAACGGCCTTCCTGATGACGCGGAGGCCTTCCCGGTAGGCCTGGATCGGCGTCACGTTTCTCCGGCGATCGCCCGGCATGGCCGAACCGAACAGAAAGTCGATCTTGAAGTAGTCGAAACCGGCCCTCTTCAGCGTGTCGAAGAGCTCGAAGATGTGGGCTTGGACGACGGGCTGGGTCAGGTCCAGGGCGTGGATCGTCCTGTTCCAGCTCCGGTGGCAGAACTTGGGCCGGCCGTCCTCGGCCACCATCCAGCCGGGGTGGCCCGCGACGACGTCCGAGGTCTCGGCCGCGCTGAACGGGGCCGTCCAGATCCCGGCCCGGAACCCGTTCCTGGTGATGGCGCGGGCCAGACCGTCCAGGGCGGGATAATCGGGCTTGGCCTTCAGCCAGTCGCCGATGTCGCTTTCGTACCCGTCGTCGACCTGGAAGACGTCGAAGGGAAACGACTTCTTCCGGCCTCGGGCCGTTTCGATATTCCGGACGACATCATCCCAGGTGAGGTCGCCGAAATAGTGGTACCAGCTGCACCAGCCGACAGGATTCCAGGGGTTGAGGCGGACCCCGTTCTCTTTCTTGACCAGCGCTCCGTAAGAATCGAGGAGGTCTTCGACCGTGGCGCCGCGCAGGATCGCCAGGGGCTCGAGCGGCACGGGGTCGTCGAACTCCGCATCGAAATATTCCAGGTAGCCGACGAGATCGGCGCCTTCGACAAGGAAGAAGGGATGGGCGATCTTCGACGTCAGGAACCCGAGAACCGCCCCATCCCAGGCGATGAAGTAGTCGCTCCACACGCGCGGCAGGAGCTCGCCAAGGAGAGGCGAGAAGCCATAAGGGTTGGTCTCGGCGATCGGCACGAGCTCGGGGAACGTGCCCGCGGGCGACGCTTTCTGTGTGGGGCCCCAGGACTGCCAGTTATTCATGAGGAAGGTCTCGGGGACGGGCAGGCGGAGGACCTCGACACGGCCGGGGCGGCCCGAAACCGTCCCGCGGACGATGAAGCCCCCGACGGCCATTTCCACGGCGGCCTCGAGGCGCGCCTTCCCCAGGCGCCGGACCGAGCGCCCCATCCGGACGGGTTTTCCGAATAGCTGCAAGCCGGACGGACTCCTCACTTGATGTCGTTCTTGCGGATGAACTCGTCGATCTTGGCCCGGAGCTCTTCCGCCTTGAGGATCGCCTTGTCCTCGGTCAGCGCGCCCGTGAGACGGGCCAGCTCATTGCGGGCCTTCTGGACCTCGATGGCTGCGGCTTCGGCCACATCCAGGCCCGCGGCGAGACCGCTGGCCGCGGCCCCCATGAATTTGCTGGAGGCCGCGACGAAACGCTCCTCGACGCCCTTGACCTTGAGCTCCTCTTCCGAGAGCGGCTTGTGGGTTTGCTTGTAGACGAAAAAGACGGCCACGGCGATCAGAAGGATGACCAGGAACGCCTTGCCCATGATGCCCTCCTCGGCCCCATTCTAGGCTAAAGCCCGGCCCCGTTCAATGACCTGCCCGTGGAAAAAAAGGCGGAAAAATGGTACATATATAGCTCAATTCCGGCATGGGGTCGCGAGTGGGCGGTTAGCTCAGTTGGGAGAGCGCGGCGTTCGCAACGCTGAGGTCGGGAGTTCGAGTCTCCTACCGTCCACCATTTTTTTGTTCCCCCCGGGGGGGCCTAGGTCCTCCGGGCGGAGATGCGAAGAGATGATGGCCAGCGAGATCTGGGTCCTGGCCGGTCTGCTGATTATTATCTCCGGGCAAGGCGTTCGGCTCCTCGGGCCGTAAAGGAGCCTGCCGGGGGGAGTCCATATGAGATTCGTCGCCGACTGCATGCTCGGCCGGCTGGCCAAGTGGCTCAAGATCCTGGGCTTCGACGTCCTCTTCTTTCCCAGGGCCGAGGACAAGGACCTCATCGACAACTCACGCCGGGAGGGTCGCATCCTTCTGACCCGCGACACCGGGCTCATCGACAGAACGAAGAGGCAGAAGAACCGGCTTTTTGTAATCAGCGACGATTGGCAAGAGCAGCTCGTCCAGGTCCTGGACGAATTCTCGCTCTGGGACGATATCCGGCCCAATTCCCGTTGCCTCGAGTGCAACCTGACCCTCAAGCCCCTGCCCAGATGCCGGGCCAAGAACCTTGTGAACCCCTATGTTCTGGAGCACGCCGAATCCTTCGCTCTCTGCCCTGGCTGTGACCGCGTCTACTGGCAGGGGACTCATTATGGCGACATGGAAAAGAAGATCGAGGCCATCCTGAAAAGGCGGCGGACGGGCCGCGCGGGCGATTGACATTCCGCTTTCAATCCGATAGAAAAGGGGGCGAATTGAATCGGATCTCTTTTTCGGGGGAGGGCATGACATGACGAGGAAGGACCGCGTTCTTTATGGCCCCTTTTTCCTGGGATTCGTGTTGTCCGCCATGCTCGCGATGGCGGGCCCGATCAGGGCAGATGAAGCGGGCTCCCGGCAGAATACGTCCGCTCCGGCGTCCGCGAGCTCCGAGCTCCTCGGGCCCGGGCCGCAGCGCGTCTTCGAGGGCGCGGCGCTCAGGGAAGTTGCCTTTCCCCTCGGCGGCATCGGCACCGGGACGGTCTCCCTCGGCGGCCGCGGCAACCTCCGCGACTGGGAGATCTTCAATCGGCCCGGCAAGGGCGTCAACCTCCCGTTCACGTTCTTCGCCCTCTATTTCGAGCAGGACGGGAAGAAGCTCGTCCGCGTGCTGGAAGGCCCGCTCGAACCCCCCTTCACGACGGGCTTCGGTTTCCGCCGCGAGGACGTCCCCGGCCTTCCGAGGATGGAGAAGGCCCGGTTCAAAGGGGAATACCCTTTCGCCGAGGTCGAGCTTTCCGACAGCCAGGTCCCGCTGGCCGTCACGCTCGAGGCCTTCAACCCGTTCATCCCGCTCCAGCCGGAAGACTCCGGCATCCCGGCCGCCGTTCTGAGGTTCAGGGTCAAGAACCTGAGCCAGGCGCCCGCCCGGATCACCATCGCCGGCTCCCTCCTCAACCCTATCGGCTACGACGCCGAGGGACAGATCGGCGGTCTCGGGAACGACAAGTTCGGCCAGAACGTGAATGAGATCAAGAGGACCGCGACCCTCCGCGGCCTGGCCATGTCCTCGAACAAAGTGAAGCCTGGATCCCCCGCCTTCGGCACGATGTCCCTCGTAACGCCGTGGGCCGACATCACCTACCTCACGCACTGGGTGCGGGGCGACTGGTGGGACGACCTCCAGATCTTTTGGGACGATTTTGCGGCCGACGGCCGGCTCAAGGACCTGGCCGAGGTCTCCCCGTCCCCCGACAAGCAATCCGACATCGGGACGCTCGGCCTCGTCGCCTCGATCAGTCCCGGCGAGGAGGTCACTCTGCCCTTCATCCTCTCCTGGAGCTTCCCCAATTTCCTGGATTATTTCGACGTCGTTCCCGAGCAGCGCGGCCGCATCTATAAGAACCGCTACGCCGAGAGGTTCAAGGACTCCTGGGAGGCCGCCGAGTACCTCCAGGCGAATCTGGACCGGCTGGAAAAGGACAGCCGCCGGTTCCACGACGCGCTTTTCGCCTCGACCCTGCCGCCCTACGTCCTCGACGCGGTCTCGAGCCAGGCGGCCATCATCCGCACCCCGACCTGTCTCTGGCTCGAGGGCGGAAAGTTCTTCGGCTTCGAAGGCTGCGGAGACCAAACCGGCTGTTGTCCGCTCAACTGCGCCCACGTCTGGAACTACGCGCAATCGCTGGCCTTTCTCTTCCCATCGCTCGAGCGGTCGATGCGCGAGACCGACTTCCTCAACAACGTCAAGCCGGACGGCGCCATGATGTTCCGGACCTCGCTGCCGCTCGGGAGCGGCGTCTTCTGGAACTTCAAGCCGGCCGCGGACGGTCAGATGGGCCGGATCATCAGCCTCTACCGGGACTGGCAGGTCTCCGGCGACACCGCCTGGCTGAAGAAGCTCTGGCCCCAGGCCAGGAAAGCCATGGAATACGCCTGGACGTCCTGGGACGCGAACAAGGACGGCCTCATGGAGGGCGAGCAGCACAACACCTACGACATCGAATTCTACGGCCCGAACAGCATGATGGGCGGCTTTTACCTCGGCGCCCTCAAGGCCGCGACCGAAATGGCCGTGGCCATGACTGACTGGCCCGCGGCGAAGGCCTTCCGGGCCCTCTACGAGAAAGGCCGCAGCAACTACGAAGCGGTCCTCTGGAACGGCGAGTACTACGTCCAGAAATATGACCAGGTCATGGAGAAGAAGTACCAGGTCGGCGAGGGCTGCCTCTCCGACCAGCTCCTCGGCCAATGGCTGGGCATGGTTTCGGGGCTCGGGCGCTACCTGCCCCGGGAGCGTATCCGGTCAGCCCTCGGCGCCATCTACAAGTATAATTTCAGGACCGACTTCCGGAATTTCTCGAATGTCGAGAGAACCTATGCCCTGGGCGACGAGAAGGGCCTCCTCGTCTGCTCCTGGCCCAAGGGCGGGCGGCCGCCGCTGCCGTTCCCCTATGCGGACGAGGTCTGGACGGGCATCGAGTACCATGTGGCCTCGCACCTGATCTACGAGGGCCTTGTGGAGGAGGGGCTGAACATCGTCAAGGCCGCCCGCGACAGGTACGACGGCCGCCGTCGCAATCCCTGGGACGAGGTCGAATGCGGCCACCACTATGCCCGGGCCATGTCATCCTGGGGGCTTCTCCTTGCTCTCAGCGGCTTCTCGTATTCGGGGCCCGATATGAAAATGGGGTTCGACCCGAAGGTCTCTGCCGAGAATTTCCGGACCGCCTGGACGGCCGGCTCCGGCTGGGGCACCTATGCCCAGAAGATCTCGGACGGGAAAACGGCTGAGCTGAAAGTCGAGGTCGAGTCCGGAGGGCTGACCTTGATGGAATTCGTGTTCACGGCTCCGGCGTCGCTCCAAGCCGCGAAGCTGAAATCGCTGAAAGGGACGCTTGGAGATGCCGTGACGAAACCGGCCGTCAAGAAGACGGGGAGCGTCGTCCGGGTCCTGTGGAGCAAACCCGTCGTCGTGAAGCCAGGCGAGCCGCTGGCCCTGGAACTCCAGTTCTAGGACGATATCCGCGCGCCCGCGGCCTTCATCGCCGGTCATCGGGCGATGTCACACGGCGTATTTTATATCCCGGCAGATGCACCTGTGTTCCGGTCAGGGCGCAAGCTGGGCTGTTGAGAGTTCTATCTCCAGCTCAATGACTTCATATCGTGGATCCGGGCCGCCGATGAAACGCCGGGTCTCCTTAAAGCCGAGACTTTGATACATTTTGTTGGCGGGAATAAAAAATGGGTGCGCGCTCGTCGTCACTCGAGCGGCCCCGGTTTTCCTTTCCCTGAACCTTCTTAAGATTTCGAGAATCTGTTGTTTCCCAAAACCTCGCCCACGGTATTCCGGCAAGACGCAATTTTGGCCGATGAGGCCGTACCGTGGTCCATGGCGCGGGTCATAAGAAGCCAAGCCAATGGATTTATCATCTAGGCAGCTCACGAAAACACATTTTCCAATTGTCTCAGGATGGGCGAATGCCTGCCTGTCGGAATCGTCCCATTTTTCGCCTTCTTGTTTCCAATACGTGGGATATTCCTGTACCAATCCCGCATAACTTCTATGGATGAGATCCGATAATGCGCCAGGCCGATAGCGTGAAATGGGCTCAAATGTAAGCGCTGTTGTTTTCATATGTTCTTAAGACGCTCCCGCTCCCCGGGGACGATTTCGAACACCGATCAACGTCTAGCAAAATCCGTCTGTCCAGTCAACCCCGTTGCTGCGTTCCACGGACGCAAGCCCTTGGGGCTCCCGTTTGTCGACGTCTCCGGCGTACCGAAATTAATGAGGGGACACATCCCCTCCCATTTTGGTAAGATAGGGCTCCATGAATTGTCCTTCGTCCGGAGGATCCGCTTGAGAAAAACCCCGATCTTCTTCCTGGCTTTGGCCTTCGCCCTGACCTGCTCCGCCGCCGCCCAGGCCGGGCCCAAGGGCTACCTGTTCATCATCGGCGGCGGCGAGCGCGACGCGCCCTTGATGAAGCGCTACGTCCAGCTGGCCGCCGGCTTCGGCACGGGCAAGGTCGTCGTCTTCACCATGGCCAGCGGCGTCCCCCAGGAAGTCGGCCCGGAGCTCGTGGCCGAGTTCAAGGCGAACGGCGTCAAGGACGTCGTTTTTTATCAGCTCACACACGAAGAGGCCATGAGGCCGGACAGCGCGAGGATCCTCGACGGCGTCGGCGGGGTCTGGTTCGCCGGCGGCGACCAAGCGCGCCTGACCGCGGCCCTCCTCGACACTCCCATCCACAAGAAGATGCTTGAGCTCTACGAGAAGGGCTGCGTCATCGGCGGCACGAGCGCGGGGGCCGCGGTGATGAGCGAGGTCATGATCACGGGAGACGAAAAGCGGACCGACAACAAGGAAGGATCCTGGGAGGTCATCTGGGCGAACGACGTCATCCGGACCCGCGGCTTCGGCTTCGTCAAGAACGCCATCATCGACCAGCATTTCGTGACCCGGCGGCGCCTCAACCGGCTCATCGCCACCGTCATCGAGAACCCGAAGCTCGTCGGAGTGGGGATCGATGAGTCGACGGCCGTCCTCGTCCGGCCCGACGGTCGCTACGAGGTCCTGGGCGAGAGCCAGGTCCTGGTCTTCGACGCTCGGCGGGCCAAGACGTTCAAGGCCGCGGACAACCGCCTCGGGGCCCACGGCATGACGCTGCAAGTCCTCCTCCCCGGCGACGTCTACGATGTCGCCACCGGAAAGGTCGCGGCGCGATGAGCCTCAAGAAGCTGAAGCTCCCCCACACGCTCATCCTCATCTACATCATGGTCGTCCTGACCGTGGCCGCGACCTGGATCATTCCGGGAGGCCGGTACAAGCGGGTGGAAAAGGACGGACGGACCATCCCCGTGGCCGGGTCCTACGAGCGGGTCGAGAGCCGTCCCCAGGGGCTCGGCGGGCTCTTCGTCTCGCCGGCCAAGGGGTTCGTGGACGCCGCGGCCATCATCATCATCGTCTTCATCTGCGGGGGGGCCTTCTCGGTCATCCAGAAGACGGGGGCCATCTCGACGGTCATCCATAACCTCTCGTTGAAATTCGGCCGGAGCAAAACGCTCCGGGTCCTGTTCATCCCCGTGACGATGATCATCTTTTCCCTGGGGGGCGCCATCTGGGGCATGTGCGAGGAGACCATGCCCTTCATCCTTATCTTCGTCCCGCTCTCGCTGTCCCTGGGCTACGACACGATCGTCGGCGTCGCCCTGCCCTTCCTGGGGGCGGCGTCGGGTTTCGCCGGGGCGTTTTTCAATCCCTTCACGGTCGGGATCGCCCAGGGCATCGCGGGCCTCCCCCTTTATTCCGGACTGGGCTACAGGCTGATCATCTGGGCCGGGGGGACGGCCATCGTCATCGCCGTCGTCACGCGCTACGCCGGCCGGATCCTCAAGGACCCGAAGCTCAGCCCGACCTACGAAGAGGACCTCGAAAAGAGGAAAAAGCTCCAGGTCGGCGGGCCGGTCATCGAGGAGCTCACGCTGACGGCAGCCCACAAGCGGGTCATGGCGGTCTTCCTCGCCGGCTTCGCCTTCATGGTCTTCGGCATCCTGAAATACCGCTGGTTCATCTACGAGATCGGCGGCGTTTTTCTGGCCATGGGGATTTTCGCCGGGGTCGCGGGCAGGCTCAAGGGCGACGAGCTGGGCAAAGCGTTCGTCGAGGGGGCCAAGGACATGGTCAACGCGGCCCTCATCATCGGCACGGCCCGGGCCATCCTCATCGTGGCCCAGGACGGAAGGATCCTGGACACCATCCTGGCCGGGATGGCTGGCGCCATCTCGCGCTTCCACCCGCTCCTCTCCTCCGAGCTCATGTTCGGCGCCCAGTGCGTCATCAATTTCTTCGTCCATTCAGGCACGGCCCAGGCCGCCCTGACCATCCCGATCATGGCCCCGCTCGGGGACCTCGTGGGGATCACCCGGCAGACGTCGGTTTTCGCCTTCCAGCTCGCCGAATATATCAACCCCGTCCTGCCGACGTCGGGCGTGACGATGGGGATCCTGGGCCTGGCCGGGCTCAAGTGGGAAAAATGGGCCAAGTGGATGGTCCCGCTCCTCATCGCCTGGGTCCTGTTCGCGGCCCTGGCATTGATCCCCCCGGTCCTCATGAGGTGGGGACCGAACTAGAGCCGTCGTTTTCTTGACAACGATTCCTGGCCGGCGATATCATCATCCGGTCCCGGGATGCCGATGAGATATATCACAGAGGAAGAGACCAAACGGGCCCTGGCCATGCCCGAGGCGATCCGGGCGGTCCGAGAGGCTCTTGTCCAACTCTCTTCCGGCCGGGCCGTCGTCCCTCCCCGGACTTGCCTCGAAATCCCCGGGTCCCGGACAACGGCCCTGGTCATGCCCGCCTACCTGCCCCAAACCCGGCGGCTCGGACTGAAGCTGATTTCGCTCTGCGAGGACAACCCGGCCAGGGGACTTCCCCTGGCCCAGGCCGTCGCCATCTTGATGGATGCTGAGAGCGGGACGCCGCTGGCGGTGATGGAGGCGGCTTATCTCACCGCCATCCGGACAGGGGCAGCCTCCGGGGCCGCCACGGATGCGCTGGCCCGTCAGGACGCCCGTGTGGCCGCTGTCTTCGGCGCCGGCGTCCAAGGCCGGACGCAGCTTCAGGCCGTCGCCGCGGTCCGCCCGATCCGCAAGGCCTTCATTTTTGATACCAACCCCTCGGCGGCGGCGAACTTCGCCGAGGAGATGGGGAAAGGATTGTCCTTGGATGTGGAGCCGGCCGCCTCGCCCGGAGCGCTGCGGGAAGCGGACATCATCTCAACGGCGACGACCTCCATCGTGCCCGTCTTCCTGGACAGGGACCTGAAACCGGGTGTCCACATCAACGCCATCGGCTCCTATAAGCCGCATGTCCGCGAGGTCCCGGGCGAAACCGTCAAACGGGCCAAGGTCTTTGTCGACCAAAGGCAGGCCTGCCTCGAAGAAGCCGGGGACCTAATCATCCCCCTCCGCGAGGGCCTGATCGACGAGGGCCATATCCGTGCGGAGATCGGCGAAGTCCTGGCGGGGCTCAAGCCGGGCCGAAGCTCGCGCGATGACATCACGTTGTTCAAGTCCGTGGGCAGCGCGGCCCTGGACCTGGCGGTCGCCAGCCTGGTCTTCGGCTGAAAGAAAGAAGATGGAATTCATCAGCATCCTCAACGACGTCCTCGGCCCGGTCATGCGAGGACCGTCCAGCTCCCACACCGCCGGCTCCTATCACATCGGCCGGCTCGTCCGCTCGTTGCTCGGAGGAGAACCCGTCGCGGCCACGTTCACTTTCGACCCGCACGGCTCATACGCCAAGACCTACCTCCAGCAGGGCGTCGACCTGGCCCTCGCCTCGGGTCTCCTCGGCTGGCCGATCACCGACAGCAGGTTCGCCAAAGCCCTGACCCTCGCTCCCCGCGAAGGTCTCCGGCTCAGATTCCGGATCGCCCCGCTCGAAGGGGCGGACCATCCGAATACGGTGAGGATCGAGGCTGTCTCCGAACGGGGGAAGCGCCTCAAGACCACGGCCCAGTCGGTCGGCGGGGGGATGATCGTCCTCACCGAGCTCGAAGGCTGGCCGGTCGCTCTCGACGGAAAAAGCCACGAGGTCCTCGTCCTGGCCGATAGGCGCCTCAACGGCCCCATCAGAAGGATTGTCGCCTCAGAAGGACATCTCATCGGGAATCCTGTCCGGCGGGGCAAGGGCGGGAGCGTCTTTCTCTCGTTCAAACTAAAGGAGCCGCTGAGCCGGGCCGGCCGGGCCCAGCTTGACCGACTCGAGGGCGTCAGGGAGACTTGGTCGGCCTCTCCTCTTTTTCATGCCCAAAAGGGGACACCTCTTTTCTCGACCGGGGCGGAAATGATCCGTGTGGCCCGCGCGCGGCATATCTCTTTGGGGGAAACCGCCCTGGCCTATGAAGCGCAGCTTCTCGGGATCTCCGAAAACGAAGTCGTCCGGGAGATCCGGCGGCGCTTCGAGATCATGCGGGGCTCCGTCCGCCAGGGCCTGTCCGGCCGCGGGCTCCGGATGCAGCTCCTGAGGCCTTCGGCCGGGAGGATCTTCCGGTCCGAGGCGAAGGCAAGCCTCCCGCTGGGGGGCGTCCACACCAGGGCCGCGGCCAGGGCCATGGCCGCCTTGCACGTCTCCAACAGCCGGGGCATTGTCTGCGCGGCTCCGACGGGCGGTTCGGCGGGCGTCCTCCCCGGCGTCGCCGTCACGTTGGCCGAGGAGAAGAAGCTCGATGGAGAAAAAATAGCCCTGGCCCTTCTGGCCGCCTCCGCGGTCGGTCTTATCATCGCCAGGCGGGCGACCTTTGCCGCTGAAGTCGCCGGGTGCCAGGTCGAGATCGGCGCGGCGGGAGCCATGGCCGCCGCGGCCGTGGTCGAGGCGGCCGGCGGGAGCCCCGCGCAGGCCGCGGATGCCGCGGCCGTTTCCCTCCAGAACACCATGGGGTCTGTTTGCGACCTGGTCCAAGGGATGTGCGAGATCCCCTGTCACACGAGGAATGCCGTGGCCGCATCAAGCGCATTCGTCTGCGCCGACTTGATCCTCGGCGGCTACCGGAATCCGATCCCCCTCGATGAGACCATCGACGCCGTCTATTCTTCGGGGAAAATGCTTCCGGCCGAGCTCCGCTGCACGGCCCTGGGCGGGATCGCCATGGCTCCCTCGGCGCTCTCCCTCGCCCGTCTGAAATAACGCCCGGAATTCCTTATTTCCCCCAGGCAACCTTTTCCGGGCAAGCTTCATCTATTACGGGTGAGGAAAGAAATGGACGCACCTGGCCTGATCCTGGCAGTCACCGGGGAAATCATGGATAATAGGACCTATGATCAGCCGGGTGGATCCCAGGTGGCGGCCGGGTCCATGAGCGGGGCCAAGCGCGATGCGTCCGCCTGGGGGACGGCCGACAAGGCCCGCCTGGCCGACCTCCTCGCCCGCGGCCGCTCCGGAGACCTCGCGGCCATGGAATCCATCTACGAGATGTTCAAGCGCCCGGTCTTCGGCCTGCAGTATCGCCACACCCTGAACCAGGCGGTCGCCGAGGACCTCCTCCAGGACGTTTTCCTGAAGGTCTTCTCCCATCTCCGGGAAGTCCGGGACGCGGACACGTTTCCGGCCTGGGTTTTCCGGATCGCCCTCAACACCTGTTATAGTTACTTGCGCCAGCAAAAGGCCCAGGGCGGGAAAACCGTCCCCCTCAGCGAGATGGAGGGGCAGATCCTGGACGAGGGCGCCGAACCCGTCGAAAGTGACCTCAAGGAACCCCTGGAAACCGCCGTTGAGTCCCTTCCCCCTCGTCTCCGGAGCGTTTTTGTCCTCCACGACGTCCAGGGGTACAAGCATGAAGAGATCTCCAGGCTCCTCGGCTGTTCCGTGGGGACCTCGAAATCCCAGCTCTTCAAGGCCAGGATGAAGCTGCGGGTCTTCCTCAAGGCCAGGAAAGTCGTTTAACGGAGAGAAACCATGCGGTGTCACAAAGCCCAAAGACTCATCAGCGAATATATCGATAGGTCGCTCGAAACCGGGAAGGCCGCCAGGCTCGAACAGCACGTCCGGAAATGCGCGGCCTGCCGGGAGCTCCTCCTGGACTTCCAGGCCATGACCGAAGCCGCCCCAGGCCTGGCCGGCCCCGAGCCCCGGGACGCCGTCTGGCTGAAGATCAGGAGCCGGCTGAGCGCCCCCGAAGCGGGCTTGGCTACGGCCTCGGATAAGGCGCCCCGGTCCTGGTCGTTCGGCTGGGGCGCGCCGGCCCTGAGATTCGCCGGAGGGGCCGCCCTCGTCCTCATCCTGATCGCTTCGGGGATTATCGTCGGGATCCGTCTGGGACGCCGGGGGAGCCCCGGAATTCCCAGGAACTCCGAGACGTACACACTGGCCAAGCTGGACGAGGCCGAAGGATACTACAAAAAAGCGATCGCGTCCCTCGGAGAAGCGTTCGCCTCCCAGAAAGGGATGATGGTCCCCCAGGTGGCCGAGATGTTCGAGAAGAACTTGGCCGTCATCGACGCCACCATCCAGGCCTGCCGCCAGGCCGTTCTGAAGGAGCCGGACGACCTTCAGGCCAGGAATTACCTCCTGGCCGCCTACCTGGACAAAGTCCACGTCCTCGACACGGCCCTGGAGTTCTCCGGAAAGAACCCGGCCGCCGTCAAGAGGGGAACGACCCTATAAGAACGCATAAGAAGGAGGATGACCATGATGAATCGGCAAACCATGAAAAAGCTGGCGGTTCCGCTGGGCCTGGCCTTTGTCCTGACCCTCGGCGCTGCCCTGGCCCTCGGCCGAGAGAAGTACGAGGAGAAGTTCGAAAAGACGGAAGCCCTGGCCAAGGGCGGCAAGGTCTACCTGATCAACGTTTCCGGCGACATCGAGATCAAGAGCTGGAAGGAAGACCAGGTCAAGATCGAGGCCCTCAAGGTGTCCGAGGCGTCGAACAGCGACAAGGCCAAGGAGAACGCCAAGGAAGTGACGATCGAGGTGACCAGCGAAGCCGGCGTCGTCCGGATCGAGACCAAGTACCCCGAGCATCACGGCTTTTGGGGCGTCATGAACAACAACAATAACGTTTCGGTCTCCTACAAGCTCTGGATCCCGGAGAAGGCGGCCGCCGACGTGAAGTCCGTGAGCGGCGACGTCACCCTCGATTGCATTCACGGCGGGGCGGTCAAGGTCAATTCCGTCAGCGGCAACGTCAACGTCCTCGGCGCGGCCGGAGTTGAGATCAAACTGGTCAGCGGCGACATCACTCTGGAGAACGTGATGGGCGACGCCTACATCAAGTCCGTTTCCGGGGACATCAGGGCGACCAAGGTCAATGGGTCGGTGGAGCTTGAATCGGTCAGCGGCGACATCGAGCTCAATGACGTGGCCGAGGCCCGGACGGTGACCGGGAAGACGGTCAGCGGGAATATCACCTACGTGGGGACCATCATGCCCGGAGGGAATTACGAGCTCAAGTCCCACAGCGGGAACGTCGAAATGAAGATCCCGTCCGACTCGGCCTTCGAATTCGAGGCCACCACGTTCAGCGGCGTCATCGACAGCGACTTCCAGATCGAGGTCGTCGGCAAGATCTCCCCGAAGGAGATCCACGGGACCGTCAACAAAGGCGGGGCCAGGATCCGGCTGGGAAGCTTCAGCGGCAACATCGACCTCAAGAAACATTGACGCAAGGGGGACACAATACTCTGTCCCTGAATCGCGGGGACAGAGTATTGTGTCCCCAGAGTCCCCGCATCGTCTATGACCGGGGCGGCCGGCGGGCCGCCCCGTTTCTTTTATACCCGGGTCATCACGACCTCGAGGACCGTTTCGTGCCTTCCTCCGGCCTCCGGCTGGCCCATCCAGAGGGTCACCTGGTCCGGGCCCGTTTTTCTAAATGTTTGGACGAAGGGCGTGTCCTGCCAGGACAAGAAAAGGCTTCCGTCTTCGAGGAAATGACAGGCGGCCGCCAGGAAATTTCCCGAATCCTCGAACCACCAGTACCTGTAAAGCTTTGATTTTTCATCCCAGGCGAAGATCGCATGGGCCTGTGTCCTGCCGCCCGTTGAACCAGCGACCTCGTAATCGAAGCTGACGTACCTGTCGTTCAAGACCCTTTTGAAAGTCCCCTTCCCAGCGGCCGGGGCCGCTTCGCTCAGCCGGCTCTTTGGGACCCGGTAGTCGAGGTTCCATGTCCCCAGAAGGAATTCGAATTTTTTCATCATGATGATCCCCTTCTCCGCAGGGCCGCTCTTGTCCCTTGCGCCATGATGCTAAAGGAGGCCGGGAGCGGATGTCAATGGGGAGAGGCGCGGCGGCCCGATACCATCCTGCGGACGAGTGGGGGAGAGGAAACGGGGTTCGCCACAGATTCTCGCGTCTACCTCTGAGCAGACGGAACATGGTATGATGTCCGCCTGAACCGATGATCCGCCGCGTCCACGCCATCAACTTCGTCCGGAAGCTCACCCTGACGACCGTCCTCTTCCTGGCGCCCCTCCACTTCCTGAAGCTCGGGTTCAACGGCCTCGAGATCGGCCTTATCGTCGCCTGCTTTTCCTTCGCCCCCATCGTCTTTTCCTTCCCCACGGGCTGGATGAACGACCGGCTGTCGATGAAGAAGGTCATCCTCACCGCCCTCCTGGCCCAAGGCCTCTCCTTCATCCTGATCAGCCTGACCCGCGGGGCCGGGGTAATGGCGTTCGTCTTCCTGCTCGTCGGCATCGCCAACAACGCCCTGGACGTCTCGACCAACAGCCTTTACTACAAGGACGATACAGAACCGAACCCCAACCGCAAGTACGGGATCTACAACTTCTGGCTGGCCGTTGGCCCCCCCGTCGGCTTCGTGGCCGGCGGACTCCTGACGCTCTACTCAGGCTACCGGATGCTACTTGCCGTGTTCGCCGTCATGACGGCGCTCGTCACCCTGGCCCTCCGGGGGTTCGGCCGGGAAAAGTTCTCCCCCGTCACCATGCGGGAATACCGTTCGAGCATTTTCCAAAAGCGGACCCTGGCGTTTTCCGCCTTCCTGTTCGTCCTGGCGCTCCACTGGGGAGTGGAAGGCACCGTTTACGGCCCCTTCTTGAAGACGCGGTTCGGCCTCAACGACTTCCAAGGCGCGCTTTACATGGCCTTGGCCTATTTGGGCATCGCCTCGTCGTCCCTGGCCCTCAGCCGCCTGAAGGCCGACCCGGGCCGGAACCGCCGGCTTCTCCTTCTCGGCATGGCGCTTTCGGGGCTGGGGCTCGTCTTCATGGTCCAGACCGACGTGCGGCTGTCGTTCCTTTTCCGCTTCGTCCACGAGTGCGGCGACGGACTGATGGGCGCCCTCGTCCTCCTCGTCATCTCCCGGCTTTTCGAGAAGCGGACGATCGGCGGGAGCTCCGGCCTGCTCATGACCATCCAGACCGCCGGCCTGATGACCGGGGCCGTGACGTTCTCGTCGATCGGCTTCCGGTCGGGGCTTCAGTATCCGTTCTACATTGCGGGGGCCCTGCTCCTCGCGAACGCGGTTTTCGGCCTCTACGCGGTCCCGCGGGAAGGCGGTCAGCCCGGCGCGACGGCCTGATGCCCGGGTCCTCCACTGCTGGGCCTGCCGCCCGGCAGACTGATCAGCGCGAATTACCGAATGTCATCGCGAGCCCTTTTGGAGGGTAGCGATCCTGGCCTTTCGTTCCTGCGGAGATGGCATGTTACAATAGCGCTGATGATCGCGACGCGCGGCTCCGGGTTCGACGTCATCCTCGTGAGCGGCGAGCCCTACGCCGACCACCCGCTCTCTCCGGTCGGGGTCATCGCCCGCGTCCTCGATGCGCGCGGCTACAGCGTCGGGGTCATCGGATCCCCGGACTGGAAAGGCCGGGAGGATTTCCTCAAGCTCGGCCGGCCGCGCCTGTTCTTCGGCATCACTTCGGGCTCGATCGACAGCCTCCTCGTCAATTATTCGCCGCTCAAGCGGGCCCGGGCCCGGGACCGGAACGTTCCCTATATCGCCCGGATGCCCGACCGGGCGGTCATCGTCTACGCCAACAAGATCAGGGAGCTCCACCGCGGGGCGACCATCGTCCTCGGCGGGATCGAGGCCTCGCTCCGCCGCCTCGCCCACTACGATTACTGGGACGATGCGGTCCGGCGGTCGATCCTCCTCGACACCCGCGCGGATATCCTCGTTTACGGCCCGGGCGAGATCCAGGTCCTGAAGATCGCGAAAAGACTTGACCGCGGCGAGGGTCTGGCCGGGATCCCGGGGACCTGCGTCGTCCAGGATGAGCCGCCGGAGGGCGCCGAAACGATCCCGACCTTCGAGGATGTGAGCCGCGACAAGGACCTCTTCTGCGAGGCGCAGGGCCGCCTTTCCAACCGGCGCCTGCTCGCCCAGGGACACGCCAACCGGTTCGTCATCCAGTATCCCGCCCCCGAGTACAAGACGGGAGACCTCGACTGGATCTACGGATTGCCGTTCTCGCGCGCGATCCCGGACGGCTATCCCGAGCTCGGGATGGCCAGATTTTCGGTCGTGACCCACCGTGGCTGCGTCGGCCGCTGTTCCTTCTGTTCCCTGTCCCTCCACCAGGGCGACCGGGTCGTCTCCCGGAGCGAGGGATCCATCCTGGCGGAGATCGAGCGCCTGACCAGGCATCCCGAGTTCAAGGGCTTCATCGACGACCTGGGCGGCCCCACGGCCAACATGTACGGCATGGATTGCGAAACCCCTTGCCGGGCCGGGGATTGCCTGGGTTGCGGCCGTCTTGCCCGGGACCACAAGTGGCTCATCGCCCTCATGCGGAAGGCCCGCCGGATCCCAGGGGTGAAGAAGATCTTCGTCCGGAGCGGCATCCGCTATGACCTGGCCCTGGAGAGCCGGGAGTATATCGAAGAGCTCTCGAAGCACCATATCTCGGGGCTCCTGAAGATCGCCCCCGAGCATGTTTCGGACAATGTCCTCCGGCTGATGGGGAAGAGCGGCGGAGGCCGGCGGTCGCTCGAGGAGTTCCGGCGCGTCTTTGCGGAGATCAACAAGAAGGCCGGCCGGGGACGGTGGGCGAGCCCTCAGTATCTCAAGTATTACTTCATGGTGGCCCACCCGGGGACCTCGGAGAAGGAGGCGAAAGAGCTGGCCGCCTATCTCAAGGAACTGGAGAAAGACGGGGAGAAGCCGGTCGAGGGCGTCCAGATCTTCACCCCGACCCCGATGACCCGCTCGACCTGCATGTATCACACGGGGAAGGACCCGGCGACCGGCGAGAGCGTCTATGTCCCGCGCCCTTACGCCGAAAAAAAGGCCCAGCGAAAAATGCTGGGCGGGACGGGGCGCGACACGGACTGATTCCTCAATAGACGCATTCCCGCGCGGCCTCGGCGTAGGCGCGCAGGTTCTCGGGCGGCGTGTCGAAAAAATGGTCGCTCGCGGACAGGATGTACCCGCCTTCGCCACCGACTTTCTCGAACAGCTTGTCGACCATGGCCCGGATGTCGGCCCTGGTCCCCGTCGTCAGGACGTTGAACTGGTCGAGCCCCCCGATGAGGGCCAGGCGGCCGGCGACCTTCTCCTTGAACTCCCAGGGCTCCTGGTTCCCGCCGATCGATGTCGGGGCCAGGGTCTCGGAAGCGTCGCAGCCGTTGGCCACGATCAGCTCCTCGATGCCCCGGGTCCCGCCGCAGGTGTGGTAGACGACGGTGAAACCGAGGGAGTGGAGGGCGTCGTGCGTCCGGCGGTCGTAGGGCAGGCAGAAATCCCGGTGAAGGGCCGGCGAAATGAGAGTCGAGGAAGCCGACCCGCCTCCCGTTTCGATGAGATCGAACCGGGCGCCCTTCATGGTCTCGATGAACCGGAGCTTTTTCCGGAGCAGGATCCCGAGGAGCTCGTGGACCCAGCCCGGGTCGTCCATGGCGCGGAGGATCAGCTCCTGGATGTCCATCAGACAGGCGGCGTGCTGCCAGCAGCCGGCTTGGTCGCCCCAGACAAAGCCCCGCAGGATGCCTCTGTCGCCGACCGTGTCGTACAGCCGGCTGACCGCGGCGGGTTCGAGGCTGGGGACGGGCATGTACTTGTCGATGAGCCCGATGTCGTCGTCCCGCTTGATGAGGTACTCCGTGATCCAGGTCGTGGCCCGGTTGCCGGCCGAGGCGTACGTCAGCGTGCCTCCGGGCGTCCGGATCGTGTGACGGCAGATCCTGTTGTCGGGATCGGAGCTGAGGACTTCGACCTCGTCCCGCCAATCGGGCGTCGAAAACTTGGTGAACTCCGCATCCGTCAGCCAGAACTGGCCCATGTCCTGGAAAAACTGGATGGAAGCATCGAGGCCGAACATTTCGAACGCCTCGAGGTCCGTGATGCCGCCCAGATATGTGTCCAGGTGGAATCTCTGCCACTGGTGGACGGTCGCCGGCAGACGGTCGGGCTTCCCCCCGGCGAGCGCGCGGAGCATCCTCTCTTTCGAAGTCATCACGGAGATTATAGGAGGGGTTGGCCGGGAGTTCAACCTCTCGGGATATGGTCGTTTTCCGGCTTTCCTCTGGATTGCGTGGCCTCGACAAGGAAGGCGATGGGACGCCGGCCTCGAAACGCCTCGACGAGGACTTCAAAAACAACCGCCGTGCTGGTAAGATAGGAATCCGTTGTGCCGAACGATGATAAGAAAATTCGCTTCGTGGCCGATCCTGGCCCTCCCGCTCGCCCTTGCTTCCGCCGCGCTCGCGGCCCCGGCCGGGCCGGGCGCCTTCGCCCCCCTCCAATACGTGATCCCCCAGGCGGCGGCCGGGGAGCCGATGGACGCGAAATGGGCGGAGCTCGAAAAGGACATCCTGAGGAGCCTCCGGGATTTTCAGGGGACGCTCGGCTTCGTCATCAAGGACCTCCAGACAGGCCGGACCATGGCCCGGAACCAGGACCGATCGTTCCCGTCGGCGAGCATGGTCAAGGTCCCGATCATGGCCGCCTGCCTCAAGGCGGTCGAGGAGGGCCGGATCTCCCTGGAGGAAGCCCTGACCCTGAAAAGGACGGACAAAGTCCGGGGCTCGGGAATCCTCCGGGCGGCGCCGGCCGGAACGCCGGTCACGATCGAGAAGCTCCTCGAGCTCATGATCACCGACAGCGACAACACCGCGGCCAACATGCTCATCGACCTCCTCGGGTTCGATTATCTCGGCAGCACCTTCCGGGAGTTCGGGCTCGAGCGGACGAACTTGTCGCGGAAGATGATGGACTTCCGGTCGCGGGCCAGGGGGATCGAGAATTATACGACGCCGCGCGAGATGGCGGACATCCTGGAAAAGATGTACCGCCTGAGCTGCGTCAGCCCGCAGGCCTCGGAGAAGTGCCTGACGGTCCTCAAGGAACAGAAGGTCAACGACCGGATCCCCCGGTACCTTCCCCGCAAGACCCCCGTCGCCCACAAGACCGGCCTCGAGAACAAGGTCTGCCACGACGCCGGGATCATCTTCACCGGGCGGGGGGACGTCCTGGTCTGCGTCCTGACCGAGGGGGACACGGGCGCCGTCATCGCCAAGCGGATGATCGCCCGGATCGCCTTGCGCGTTTACAAGCTCTATAAGTGACGGGATAAAGACCGGAGGAGTGATCCTATGGAGAAGAAGAGCGTCTTGTTCATCTGCGTCCACAACTCGGCCCGATCCCAGATGGCCGAGGGCCTGGTCAACGCCCTTTATGGGGACGGGTTCCAGGCCTCGAGCGGCGGGACGGAGGCCACGCGGGTCCATCCTGCGGCGATCAAAGCCATGGCCGAGGTCGGGATCGACATTTCCGGTCATCGTTCGAAGAGCATCGACGAGTTCATGGACCAGCGGTTCGATTATGTGGTCATGGTCTGCGACGATTCCCAGCCGGATTGCCCCTTCTTCCCCGGCGGGAAGGAGTACATCCACCATGCCTTCGATGACCCGGCGGCCTGCAAGGGAACGGACGAGGAAGTCCTGAGCTGTTTCCGCCGCAGCCGCGACGAAATCCGGCGCTGGCTCGAAGAGATTTTTATCAAGAAGGAAGAGAGAGCCGATCGATGACACCCGGGAACGCGAGACTCAAGTTTCTCGACCGCTACCTGACGCTCTGGATATTCCTGGCGATGGCCTTCGGGGTGGGGCTGGGCTACTTCTGGCCGGCCGTCGTCGGATTCATCAACCGATTCCAGTCGGGGACGACGAACGTCCCGATCGCGGTCGGCCTCATCCTGATGATGTACCCGCCGCTGGCGAAAGTGAAGTACGAAGAGCTCGGCGACGTTTTCAAGAATACCAAGGTCCTCCTCCTGTCGCTTGTCCAGAACTGGGTCATCGGGCCGCTCCTGATGTTCGCCCTGGCCGTCCTCTTTCTCCGCGACAAGCCCGAATACATGTATGGTCTGATCATGATCGGCTTGGCCCGCTGCATCGCCATGGTCATCGTCTGGAACGAGCTGGCGAAGGGTGATACGGAATATGCTGCCGGCCTTGTGGCCTTCAATTCGATCTTCCAGGTCCTGTTCTTCTCGGTCTACGCCTACATTTTCATCACCGTCTTCCCGACCTGGCTCGGGCTCAAGGGGACGGTCGTCAACGTCACCATCGGGCAGATCGCGAGGAGCGTCTTCATCTACCTGGGCATCCCGTTCCTGGCCGGCCTCCTGACCCGCTTCAGCTTGCTCAAGCTCAAGGGCCGGACGTGGTACGAAACGAAGTTCATCCCGCGCATCAGCCCGGTCACGCTGGTCGCCCTCCTCTTCACGATCGTCGTCATGTTCTCGCTCAAGGGCGAATTCATCGTCAAGATCCCCCTCGACGTCCTGCGGATCGCCGCGCCGCTCCTTATCTACTTCGTCGTCATGTTCCTCGTCTCGTTCTTCCTCAGCCGGAAGGCGGGCGCGGACTATCCCAAGGCTGCGACGCTGTCGTTCACGGCGGCCAGCAACAACTTCGAGCTGGCCATCGCCGTGGCCGTGGCCGTCTTCGGCATCAATTCGGGGGAGGCCTTTGCCGCCGTCATCGGGCCGCTCGTCGAGGTCCCGGTCATGATCGGCCTGGTCAACGTGGCGCTTCATTTCAAACGGAAATATTTCAACTCGACCCAAGTCCAGGGATAAGCACCTTCTTGCCTTTGATCATTACGGTGACGCAATACCCTGCCCCGGATCCCGTCGCGCATCATGGATTTTGATTTCATCGAGCACCTGGATTAAAATTCTCCCTTCATGACGGGGAGGCCATGGGCATGACGATGCGGCGCGTCGATAAACGTCTGGCGAACGGAGAAGGGGTTCTTATCACGGGATGTTCTTCGGGCATCGGGCGGCACGCGGCCCTGGCCCTGGCCGGGCAGGGGTTCACGGTGTTCGCGACGGTTCGGAGGGAGGCCGACGCCGAATCTCTTCGCGACTTGAACATTCCCGGGCTGGTGCTCGTCCGTCCCGTCGATCTCGCCGATCCGGAGGACGCCTCTCAAGCGGCCGCGTTCGTCGCCGCTGAGCTGGCGCGGAGAGGCAAGAACGGCCTCTACGCCCTTATCAACAACGCCGGGGCGGGCCGGCCGATGCCCGTGGAGCTTCTGCCGTTGGCCGAATTCCACACGGAGCTCCGGGCGCGCGTGCTCGGTTCTGTCGCGCTTGTCCAGGCCCTCCTGCCCCTCTTGCGCCGGGCGGGAGGACGGATCGTTTGGATCATGACGCCTGCGCTCATTCCCACGCCATACGTGGCGGCCATCCATGCTTGCGATTTTGCGGTCAACTGCGTCGCTCGAACGCTCGACATCGAGCTCAAGCCCTGGCGTATTCCGAACATCATGATCCGCTGCGGGGGGATCAGGACGCCGGCAGGATTGAGGACCGTGTCGGACGTCGAAGCCGTCCTCCGGGACGGACCTCCGGACCGCGTTTCCCTTTACGAGGGGGCGCTCCGGAAATGGGCGGAAGACATGGCCGCGTTCAATGAAAAGCGGACGGAAGCCGCGAAGGTTGCCGAGGTCATCGTTCGGGCCGTCACGGCCAAGAAACCCAAGCGGCGCTACTCGATCGGCCACATGGCAAAAGCCGCCGCCCTGCTGGAATCCCTGCCGCAGCCCGTGGCCGACCGGATCCTGAGAAGGCGCTTCTGAACCGGGATAAGCCCTGCGGGAAACGGAAGGTCATGCGTGGCGGACTCTGACAACTGGGGCCTGGGGAAAGGAGGGGATCATGGTGATACGGCATGTGCTCACACACGGCCTGATCTTCGCGGTTAGCGCGAACGCCTATCTCTTTCTGGTCATGATCTCGACCACCCCACGTGTCTGGGGCTACACCGACTATCCGAAGGCGATAAAAAACAAGGTGCCCGCGCAAACACGAGGGGAGAAACTGAAGGCCCTGCTCATCGGGCTGCCTTGGCTCATCTTTATTTTAGGATTTCCCTTGTTTTCGACATATTCACTCAAGTCCAAGCTGGGACATGAGATCCCTTTCTGGACCGCTTTTCTCAATGTGTTCGTCATGATTCTGCTGGTTACGATCGGAGATATGGTCATCCTGGACTGGATCGTTGTCAGCAAGATCACTCCCCGATTCGTGGTCATCCCGGGCTCCGAGAAGGCGGATTATAAGGATTTCTCACAACATTTTAGAGCCCACGCCAAGGCGGCGGTCGGGCTGGTTCTCGTCGCTCTCATCATGGCGGCGATCGTATCGCATTTCTGACGGCGCGCTGCCGAATTCAACTTGAGCCCTGGCATTTTCGTCAACGGAGGTCAGCGGGAGGAACATCCTGCGCTCCCGAAATCCTTTCGTCCCGAGTTTCGGAATGGCCTCCCGGTCATGAGGAGAGGCCTTGATGACACGGCCGGAAAAACGCTATGATAGGCCGACATCCGAGGTAAGGTCATGGAAGACATCGCCCGGGGCGTCCGCTCCTTCACGGTCGGCACGGCCATCAGCCGGGTCATGGGCCTGGTCCGGGAGATGGTCTTCGCCCACCTCTTCGGCGCCAGCCAGGGGGCGGCCGCGGACGCCTTCAACGTCGCCTTCCGCATCCCCAACATGCTCCGCGACCTCTTCGCAGAGACGGCCCTCTCGGCCGCCTTCATCCCGGTCCTGACGAGCGAACGGGCCAAGGGGAAGGAATACCAGAACCGCCTGGCCTCCAACATCTTCAACGTCCTCTTCATCGTGGCGGGCGCGATTTCTCTCGCCGGCTTCCTGGCCTCCCCGCACCTTGCCAAGTGGATCGCCTTCGGCTTCGGCAAAGTCCCGGGCAAGATCGACCTGACGGCTCAACTGACGGCGATCATGTTCCCTTTCCTCCTTCTTGTCAGCCTGGGCGCCTGGGCCATGAGCTATCTCAACACGGAGAGATCCTTTTTCGTGCCGTCCGTCGCCCCGGCCCTCTTCAACGTCTGCTTCATTCTCTTTCCGCTCCTGATGTACGGCTGGTACGTCGCGCATGGAAAGCAGCCGATCTTCGGCGTGGCCATCGGCGTCCTCGTCGGCGGGCTGATGCAGTTCCTCGTCCAGATGGCCTTCGTCCGCCGCAAGGGTTTCCGCTACCGGTTCTTCGTCAGCTTCCGCGACCCCGAGTTCCGGCGGGTCATGGCCCTGTTCATCCCGGTCGCCATCGGTCTGGCCGGGCCGCGCATCAACGTCCTCGTCAACACGATCCTCGTCACGCCCCTCAAGCAGGGGAGCGTCAGCTGGCTGAATTATGCCTACCGGCTCATGCAGCTCCCCCTGGGCCTCTTCGGCGTCGCCGTGGGCACGGTGACCCTCCAGTCGCTCTCCCGGCACGTCGTGAACAACGACACCGCGGCCGTCCGCTCGCGGCTCATGGACTCGCTGAAGATGGCCCTTTTCCTGACCGTGCCGACCTCCGTCCTCATCGCCTTCCTTTCGCGGCCCCTCACCAGGGTCATCTACCAGCGCGGACATTTCCGGCCCGAGGACACGCTCCCCACGGCTCTGGCCGTCGTCCTCTACACCCTGGGGATCCCGTTCATCGCCTGCATCCGGAACGTGGCGGCGGTCTTCTACGCCTACAAGGACGCCCGCTGGCCCATGTTTGCGAGCCTGACCTCGGTCTGCCTGACCATTACCCTCAACGTCTCGCTCATCCACGTCCTGGGCTTCATGATCTTCCCCCTCTCGACGAGCCTGGCCGAAGGCCTCAACCTCACGCTCCTGGTGCGGGCCCTGCCGAAGAAGGTCGGCCGGGTCGACATGAGGCCGATCGTCAGGTACGCCCTGACCCTGATCCTGGCCGCGCTCGGCGGGGGCGCGGCCGCCTGGGCCGGCAATGCGGCCTTCGTCAGGTGGCTGGGGGCCGGGTTCCTCCCCACGCTCGCGAGCGTCATCGTCTGCGGAAGCCTGGGCCTCGCGGTGTTTTACGGAGCGTCCCGGCTCCTCGGCATCACCGAGACGCGCGACTACGTACGGCGCTTCGTCCGCCGTTGATAATTTGGTGACAGTCAACGAATTACCGAATTAGCCTGGTCGCAGCGATTTGCTGAGATAGAACGGATCGCCTAAGCGTTCCGGACTTCGGTGGCAAGTTGTGCGCGACGGAATAAACAGCGAATCAAGGAGGCCCGGACATGGTCAAGAAGTTTAACGAGGAAGCCAATAGGGCTCTTGACGAAGTTATCGAGGCGCGCCGGTCGATCCGGGCTTTCGCCGGAGAGGCCCCGCCGAAGATGGCCGTGGAGCAGCTTCTGAAAGCCGGCTCCCTGGCGCCGTATGCGGGACTCGCCCTGGCCGGCCGGGCCGATTTCCGGCGGTTCTTTGTCTTCGAGAGAGGGACGCCGGCCCGGCATGAGGCCGCCCGGCTCGTTCAGCTCCGGGCCCGGAAGGCGCTCGAGAAAATGCTCCAGGCCCGCGGCGGCGCGCCCGACGAGCGGGACCGGGATTACGCATACCTCGGCAGGCTGAAGATGCTCGCGGAGAACGGCCACCCGTCCCTGGCCACGGCGCCGTATTATATCGTGGTCGCCGAATACCAGGGCTTTCCGCCTTCCGGGCTCCAGTCCCTGGCCCATGTTCTTCAGAACATGTGGCTCAAGGCCACGGCACTCGGGTTGGCCTTTCAACTGATCAGCGTCACGGGAGCCATGGCCGAGGACGAGGCGTTCGCGCGTCTCCTCGGGTTGCCTTTCGGCGCGTACGTCATGGATGGCTGCGCCGTCGGCATCCCGGACGCCGATCCGCCCCGGGCGCCGCGCCCGGACATGAGCTCCGCCATCAAATGGTTATGACGCGCGGACTCCCGGGGCAGCCGTCCCTGCTCCGAATGACAACCCGCGATCGGAAGGATTGAAAAGGGGCCCCGGCCGGGCTAGAATGATGGGACCTTCCGGGGCGATCGAGAAAGGAGGCGCGATGAGCCTGTCCCGCAAGCAATTCCTCAAAATGATCGGGCTCGGCGCCCTCGCCGCCCGGACCGGAGCCTACGGGGCGCCCTCCCGGGAGCTTGAGGAGTCCAGGACCGCCGCGAAAAAGTTAAGGATCAAGGACGTCGAGATCTACCTCTTCGACCTCCCCCTCGCCGTGCCGTTCAGGATCTCGATCGGTGAGATGAAAGCGGCTAACGACCTCCTCGTCCGCGTCGTCACGGACCAGGGCATCGTCGGCCTCGGCGAGGCCTGTCCCTTCCCGCCGATCACGGGGGAGACCCAGGCGACCAACGCCGCCGCCGCCCGGACCGTCCGCGAGATGCTCGTCGGCAAAGACCCGCTGGCCATCGACAGCCTCGTCCGGGAGATCGGTCCCATCGTCCATGCCAACCCGAGCGCCGTGGCGGCCTACGACATGGCCTTGCACGACATCCTGGGCAAAGTCGCCGGGCTGCCTCTCTTCAGGCTCCTGGGCGGAGACAAAACCCGGTTCGAGACGGACAACACGACAGGAATCGGCACGCCCGAGGCCATGGCGGTCCAGACGAAGGCGTTCGCCGACAAGGGATACAAAACGCTCAAAGTCAAGGTCGGGCTCGACCCCGACATGGACATTGCCCGGATCCAGGCCATCCGCGACGCCATCGGTTACGGCGTCAACCTCCGGATCGACGCCAACCAGGGCTGGACGGTCCCCCAGGCCATCTATGCGCTCCGGAAAATGGAAAGATTCCGCATCCAGCTCATCGAGCAGCCGGTGGTGGCCTCGGACATCGCGGGCCTCAAGGCCGTCCGGACCGCGAGCCCGATCCCGGTCATGGCCGACGAGGCCTGCTTCCTGCCCGCCGACGCCGTCAGGCTCGTCCGGGCCGAAGCCTGCGACTACTTCAACATCAAGCTCATGAAGGCCGGGGGGATCCTGAACGCGATCCGGATCGCCCACATCGCCGACGCCGCCGATCTCCGCTGCATGGTCGGCTGCATGCTCGAGTCCAAGGTGGCCCTGACGGCTGCGGCGCACGTCGTGGCGTCCCAGGCGAACATCATCTACGCCGACCTCGACGGGAACGCGGAGCACACCGTGGACCCGGTCTTGGACGGGATCACGGTCAAAGCGGGGATCATCACCATGCCGGAGGCGCCCGGCCTCGGGTGCGACGTGGACCCGGCCTTTCTCAAGAAGCTGGGCAAGATTTAGGGGCCGGGGGAAGAACGGGCGCGCTACTGTTTGACCGCCGTCCAGGTCCCGCTCTGGCCCCCTCCGGTGAAGGTCCCGGCGCTGTACCCCATGTTGAAGACCGTCACCGACAAAACGTAGAAACTCCAATCCCAATAGGCGAGGACGAGGTTGTTCGAGCTCCCGGTCCATGTCCCGTGGTATCCCCGCTGGTCGGTGAAGGTGCCCGACAGCCGGTCCGGCCCCGTGAGCGTGATGATGAACGGTTCCGGGGCGGTGATGTTCGTATCCGTAAAGGTCATGGTGACCTTGTAGGAGGCTCGGACATCGATCACGTCAGCTGTCAGCTGATAACCATCCGCGTAGATGACAAGGGAGCCGGTCCCCGCCTTACGGATCGTCGTGTTGAGAAAGGCCTCCACGGTTTCGAGGGTGTTGACCGATGTATAATTAAGGGTGACCGTGGTCAGCTCTTTGTAAACATGCTTCCCGGCTTCGGGGGTCCCCGTGACCCCGGGTCCGAGGACGACAGTCAGGGTATAGTTGGGGGTTCCCCACTTGCAGCTCCCGGCAACAAGGAGGGCCAGGACGACGACCGCTCCAACGGGGAACCTGTATCGGTTTCCTCTCATCTCTCGATTCATGGCCGTATTCACCTCTCAGCCTCGGATCCAGTCCAGACCCATCCATTTTAACATATTCCGCAGCCGCGGCGTTGCATTATTTGCCGGTTCAACGGCGGACGGGGGGGGGTGGCGGGAACGGTCCCGCCCTGGATCGAGTTGTAGTCCTCTGGAGAATGTGCTAATTTAATCGTTCGGGGATGACGGCCCCGATTGGACAGGTCGGAGGCCGGGGATCCCGGGAGAAGTGAGACTCGCATGCCTAGGCTGAAGAAACCGGGAAGGTCGGGGGCGGCCCTCATGGCCGCGATGCTGGGGCTGTTCTGGCTGTCCTCCGTCAGCTGCAAGAGCCCCACGTCGAGCACGACGGCCACGATCACCGTCATCAACTCCTGCGGGGCGACCATCATCCTGTATCTGGACGGAACGCAGAAGGCCACGGTCGAGAGCGGGTCGAGCGACACCCTCGAAAGCATCACTGTCGGCTCGCACCTGATCGAAGCCAAGAAATCGGATACCGGGGTTCTGGTCAGTTCCAAGACCGTTACCGTCACGGCGGGGGCGGCCGTCTCCGTGACCATCCCGGGGCCAGCCTCCCTGCGGGTCACCAACCAATACGGGGAGCTCCTGAGCATCTACTTGGACGGGACTTACCTGGGGGATATCGGGGACCAGATCACGCAGACCGTCCTCAGTATCACTTTCGGCACCCACGTTTTCACGGCGGAGACAAAGACATCCACGACGGTCGTGGCCACGGTCACCATCAACGTCACGGACGTGACGACATACACCTGGACGATCACACAGTAGCCCGAAGATCGCCGCCGATGGCTGACCTGCTTTACCGGAAGGAATTCGCGGTCCATAGCTTTGAATTGGATTTCGAGGGGAAGGTCCGCCTTGTCTCCCTCCTCAACTTCCTCCAGGATGCGGCCGGCGATCACGCTGCGCTTCTGGGTTGGTCGGTCACCGACCTCTGGAAAAAGAACATGACCTGGGTCCTGTCCCGGTCGCACGTCGTCGTCCGCCGCTATCCCGCCTGGGGCGAGCGGGTCGCGGTCCTGACCTGGCCGTCGGGCCGTCACGGTTTTTTCGCCCTGAGGGATTTCGAGGTATCCGATGGGAACGGGAACACGGTCCTCGTGGCCACGACCTCCTGGATGGTGCTCGACCTCGCGCGCAAGCAGCCTCTGAAGATCGACGAGATCCTGCCCACGGACTTTCTCCTCGAGAAACGCTCGCTCCCCGATGACTTCGCGCCCCTGCCGGTTCTCGGCGGGGCGGAGCGGGAAGTCCCTTTCCGCGTCGAAGTGGGCCACCTGGACCTCAACAGGCACGTCAACAACGCCGTTTACGTCCAGTGGGCGCTCGAGGCCGCCCCCGAAGACGTCCTGACCCGGCGCCGGCCGGTCGACCTCGAGGTCTCCTACCGGGCCGAGGCTCTTTACGGGGACACGGTCCTGTCCCGGGCGGCGGCGGCTCCCGCGCCCGTCCCGGCCGAGGCCGGCGATCCTCCCGGTCCTGTTTTCCTCCACCAGATCGTGAACGCCGGGACCGGGGCCGAGCTCACCCGCCTCAGGACCGGCTGGACGTGAGGCGGCGGATCCCTTGAGAAAAAGGGCATGGGTCCCGGCCTTCGTTGTCAGCCTGGCCATGGCTTTGTCCGCCGCCCCGGCCGACAAGCTGAAGCTCCCCGAGCGCTATCAAAAGTGGCTCGACGAGGAGGTCGTTTATATCATCACCCCGACGGAGAAGAACGTCTTCCTGAAGCTCGGGACGGACCGGGAGCGGGACCTTTTCCTCGAAGCCTTCTGGAAACACCGCGACCCGACCCCGGATTCGCCCGAGAACGAATTCAAGACGGAACATTACCGCCGGCTCAGCTACGCCAGCCAGTATCTGGGCCGGGAGGCGCCCGTCCCGGGCTGGAAGACTGACCGGGGCCGTATGTACATCCTTCTCGGCGAGCCCCAGGATATCCAGAAGTTCACCGGGAGATCCGGGCTCAATGACTGCGAGACCTGGTTCTATCAAGGGAAAACCGAAGGCGGGCTCCCGCCCGGTTTCTACCTGCTGTTCTTCAAGGAACACGGAGTCGGCGCTTACAAGCTCTACAGCCCGCTCAATGACGGTCCCCAGGCCCTCCTCGCCACCTATAACGGTGATCCGGGGGACTACCTCAAGGCCTCCCGGGCGCTCCAGGACGTCGAGCCGTCGCTGGCCTCCATCTCCCTCTCTCTCATCCCCGGCGAGGACGTCGGCACCGTCGGACGGCCGTCCATATCCTCGGACGTCCTGATCCAGCGGATCGAAACGCTGCCGTCACGGACCGTCCAGGAAAGATATGCCCGTAAGTTCCTCGAATACAAGGACCTCGTCGAGGTCGAATACTCGGCCAACTACCTCGATAGCGACAGCCTGTTCAAGGTCTTCAAGGAGCCGGCGGGGCCTTATTTTGTCCATTGTGCCGTCGAGCCCCAGAGGCTGTCGGTCGACCAGTATGAGCACAAGTTTACGACCACCCTGAAGGTCGCCGGACGGGTCACGACCCTCGACGGGCGCCTCGTGTACCAGTACGACAAGACCGTCCCCCTCGACATCCCCGAAGCGCAGATGAAAGAGCTTTCCCGCGGGCCCTTCGATTACTATGACATCTTTCCCCTCATCCCTGGGGACTACAGGGTGTCCATCCTGATCAAGAACGAGGCCTCCAAGGAATTCATGTCCGTCGAGCAGGCCGTCCGCGTCCCCCAAAAGGGGCCGGCCGTCGAGATGAGCCAGCCCGTCCTGGGCTACAAGGCTGCCCGCCTCGCCCCGGAGGAGAGAAAAATCAAGGCGTTCAGGGTTGGGCCCTACCAGGTCTATTGCCAGCCGGGCCGGGTCTTCACGGTGAAGGACACCCTCGCCGTCGCCTTCCAGGTCAACGATCTTCCGGCCGACCTGGCCCGGAACGGCCGGATCAAACTGACCTTCCTGAAGGATGGGCGGTCCTTCCGGGAGATCGTGCGGACGACGCCGGAATACCCTGACCTTCCCACCGCCCTCGAGGAGGTCGCCCTGGCCGATTTCCCGCCTGCCCACTATGAGGTCCGGGTCTCCTTCCTCAACGAGGGAGCCGAGATCGTCACGGCGCGGGAGGAGTTCGATGTGACATTCGCCGAGGCCTTGGCCCGTCCCTGGTTCTCGTCGCGGATCCTGCCGGCCCCGGGCGACCCCGTCTATTCCCAGATCATCGGAGCCCAACTCTTCAACCTGGGCCGCCTTTCGGAAGCCCGGGGCTATCTCGAAAGCGCCCACGAGCGCCAGCCGGACTCCGCGGAGGCCGCCCGGAACCTGGCCCAGCTCTACCTCGCTCTCGGGGATGACCGGAAGGCCATCGCGGTCCTGGCGCCCTATCTCGGCCAAGCTCAGGCCACCCCGTACGAGGTCCTTGTCCTGGCTGCCGAGGCCTACAGGAAATCGGGCGATTTCGCCAAGGCCGTCGAAGTCCTGGACAGGGCGGTTTCCCGTTACGGCATCAACGCGTCGCTGCTCAACGCCATCGGCGAATCTTATCTCGGCCTGGAAAAGCTTCCGGAGGCCCGGGCCGCGTTCGAAAAATCGCTCCAGCTCCTCCCCGACCAGCCCGAGATCCGTAAGAAGATTGAGAAGATCAAACAATGAGCGAAGGAGGGCGTATGGACAAGAAATTCCTGGCGATCATCCTGTGCGTCGCCGTCGGCCTGATGGCGGCCGCACGCAAGGACGGAGACAAGACCCGGGCGGCGGCCGCCCCGGCGAAAGGAGAAACCAGCATGCCCGTAAAACACGAGCCGTTCGGGCGCCTGCCCGACGGCACCGCCATCGACATCTACACCCTGACGAATGCGCACGGCATCGAGGCCCGGATCATGACGTACGGCGCGACCCTTGTCTCGCTCCGGCTTCCCGACAGGAACGGCAGGTTCGCCGACGCGGTCCTCGGCTTCGACGATCTGGCCGGCTATCTCGGAACGCATCCCTACTTCGGGGCCATCGTCGGGCGATACGCCAACCGCATCGCCAAAGGCCGGTTCACCCTCAGCGGCGCAACCTACACCCTGGCCCAGAACAACAACGGCAACAGCCTTCACGGCGGCCTGAGGGGATTCGACAAGGTCGTCTGGAAGGCCGAGCCCGTCCGCCAGCCCGGCGCGGCGGGGGTCAAGCTCACCTACTTGAGCAGGGACACGGAGGAGGGATATCCCGGAAACCTGGCAGTCACGGTCGTCTACGCGCTGACCGACGCCGACGAGCTCAGGATCAGCTATGAGGCGACGACGGACAAGGCCACGCCCGTCAACCTGACGAACCACGCCTACTGGAACCTGGCCGGCCAGGGCCAGGGCGACATCCTCGGCCACGAGCTCGAGCTCGAAGCCGACGCGCTCACGGCGGTCGACTCCTCGGCCAACCTCATCCCGACGGGCCGGATCCTCAGCGTGACAGGGACCCCGTTCGATTTCACCTCGCCCCATGCGATCGGCGAGCGGATCGCCAGGGTCGAAGGCGGCTACGACCACAATTTCGTCCTCAGGAGCGGCGGCGGAAAAATGTCTCTCGCGGCCCGGGTCTATGAGCCGGTGAGCGGCCGCGTCCTCGAGATCTCAACGGACCAGCCGGGCATCCAGCTCTACTCCGGGAATTTCCTCGACGGGACGGTCAAGGGCAAGGGTGGGGTCGCCTATCAAAAACACTCCGGCCTCTGCCTCGAGACGCAGCACTTCCCCGATTCGCCGAACCACCCGAACTTCCCTTCGACGGTCCTCGGGCCTGGGAAGAAGTACACGACCGTCACCGTGCACAAGTTTTCCGTGAGATAAGCCGGCCCCGTCAGCGTTTTTCGGGCAGGACCTCGACCCAGTAGCCGTCGGGATCCTCGATGAAGTAGATCCCCATCCCGGGATTCTCGTAGCAGACGACGCCCATCTTCTTGTGCTTTTGGAGGGCCGCGTCGAAGTCGTCGACCGTGAAAGCCAGGTGGATCTCGTTGTCGCCGAGGTCGTAGGGCTCTTTCCGGTCGGAGAGCCAGGTCAGCTCGAGGAGATGGGGGGTCGCCCCGTCCCCGAGGAAGGCCAAGACGAAGCTCCCGTCGCCGGCCCGGTGCCGGCGGACTTCCTGGAGACCGAGCGCGGCTCTGTAGAAGGCCACGCTCCTCTCCAGGTTCAGGACATTGATGTTATTGTGGGCGAACGTGAATTTCATGCGACCTCCGGTCGAGAGAACATTCCAAGGCCCGATCCAGGGCGGGCTCAGCGCAACAACGGAGTTATGAAGGCCTCGATGACGGCCGCGACGAGGAGAAGGGGCAGGACGACCAGCCCGAGCGAGCGGACGACCTTCCCCGCGAGGTCCTGGCCTAGCGCTGCCACGCCGGAGCTGTCGTCCGGACCGTCAGGGGCGGGCGCCGCGGCCCCTCCCCGCAACTCCCGGCCTCTCTTTTTTCGCCAGGCCTCCCTGGCCAGTTTCCCCAAAGCAAGGGAAAGATAGATCCCGACGCTCGCCGCATAGAGGACGGCCGGAAGCTCGAAGATCCCGTGGGGGGCGACGCTCTTGAGAAAGAGCAGCGGAACGTTCAGGCCCTGGTGTTTCGATACGGAGGCGAGAAGCCCCAGCGTCGCCCCGTTGGCGATCGGGTCGAGGACGGGAAGGCAGGCGAGGGGGACGACTCCGGCCGCCACCGCGATGACCGAGGCGCGCGCGTTGTGGTAGAAAAGGGTCAGGGCGAGGACCAGGGGCGGTGCGCCGAGCGGGATGTCTTTCAGGGACTTCATGACGAAGGCCAGGGCCTTTCTTTCCTGGGCCGGCCGGGCCATGAAATAGACGAAGCCGAGAACGAACCCCAGCGCCAGGGCCCGGGCCGCGATCTTAAAGTACCGCTGATAATGCGCGTTCCACATGGCCCTTTCGTCGCGGTAGAGCTGGCGGAAGAGGTCCGCCAGGCGCCTGAAGAAGGGGATCTTTTCTTTCGGGATTCCGTCGGGCTGCAGACCGGTCATCGTCCTTCCGTTCCGTTCACCAGGATTATTCCATTGATGAGAACCGATGTCAAAACCGTGATGAGGGTTGTCCCCGGGCGTCTTCCGGCGGGCCCGGCTATTCGTCAATGATGGCCTGGCCCAGGAAACCGGCCAGCCTATCGTCACCCTGGAAGAGGTTCACGAGGTTGGAACGGATGGCCAGAACGAGTTCCTCGGCTGGCATTTTTCGGACTTCGGCCAATGAACGGATGATATCAATGAGAAAAGCCGGGGTCCCCGGCCGGCCGAGATAGCTTTCCGGGCCTCCGGGGTTGTCCGTTTCCGTGAGCAGGCGGTCCGCCGGCACCTCTCGGGCGATTGTCCGGATTTTGTGCCGGCACCTCACTTCGCCGCCGACAGTGAAAAAGAAGCCTCTTTTGACCATTTCCCGGAAAACATCCAGGGGTCCCGAATACCAGTGGACGACAACGCGAAGAGGGGCATGACGATCGAGGACTTCGAGCGCTTCCCTCTCCGCCCCCTTGGTGTGGACGATGACGATTTTGCCCTGGTCCCGGGCCGCGGCGAGGAAGTGTTCGAAGATGTCCCTCTGAGCGGGATAGCGGGACTCGTCTTTGACGAAATAATGGTCGAGGCCGATCTCGCCGAAGATGGGGCTCCGGGCCATGGCCTCCCTCAGGGAATCACGGCGGTCGGCGTACTGATGGGCGTTCCAGGGGTGGATGCCGAAGACCGGCAGGATCCAGGGGCACCGGGCGGCGATCTCCAGGTTCCGCCGGTAGGAGGGTAGGTCCATGGAATTGCTGATGGTGAGGATTCGGTGGCGGACGATCTCCTCAAGAGCCGCGTCGAGCGCGGCGGGACCCAGCGCGTCGTAGCCGTCGAGATGCGCGTGAGCATCGACGAGCGCCGTTTTTTTGATCGCGTCCATCGCCTTAGCCGGTCCGGCCTCCCACGAGTTCGTGCTCGATCCGTTCGAGCGTCTTGCCCTTGGTTTCCGTCAGCCGTGTCTTGATGAAAAGGAAGCCGAGGACGCTGATCCCGGCGTAGATCCAGAACGTCCCGGCCGGCCCGAGCCCCTTGTTGAGGTGCGGGAAGGTGTAGGTCAGGACGAAGCAGGCCGACCAGAGGGAAAACGTCGAGACCGACATGGCCGCTCCGCGGATCCTATTGGGGAAGATCTCCGAGAGGAGGACCCACGTGACGGGCGCCAGGGACAGGGCGTAGAGCGCCATGGAGAGGACGACCAGGATGAGAAGATGAAGGCCCCGGCTGTGGAGGGCATAGCTCGCGCCGATGAGCCCGAACGTCACGGCCAGGCCCGCCGACCCGGCCGTCATGAGCGGCTTGCGGCCCAGCCGGTCGACGAGCCGGATCGCGATCAGAGTGAAGATCAGGTTCACCGTCCCGGTGATGACGATGTTGAAAAGGATGGCGCTCACGCCGTAGCCGGCGGCCGAGAAGATCTCCTCGGCATAATAAAAGATGACGTTGATGCCGCACCACTGCTGGTAGACGGCGAGGACGATCCCGATGAGAAGGACCTTGGACATCCCCGGCTCGAGGAGGGCGCGGAAGCGGACCTTCTGGATGTCCGTCGCGGCCAAGGTCTCGCGGATCTCGGCCATGGCCTTCTCCGCCAGAGCCGCGCCGCCGACTTTCGCCAGGACCTTTTCGGCCTCGGCGCCGCGGCCTTTCTTGGCCAGCCAGCGCGGGCTCTCCGGGACCGTGAACATCAGGAGAAAGAAGAGAAAAGCGGGCACGGCCTCGGCCCCGAACATCCAGCGCCAGCCGGCCTGTCCGTTCCAGGAGTTGAGGATCTCGGCCGCGGTGGCCCCGGCCGGGACCGGTCTGGCGATAAGCCAATTCACCAGCTGGGCGGCCAGGATGCCGATGACGATCGTCAGCTGGTTGACCGAAACGAACTTGCCACGGACCTCGGCCGGCGAGAGCTCGGCGATGTACATGGGGGAGAGGTTCGAAGCCAGGCCGATGGCGACGCCGCCGAGGAGCCGGTTGACGACGAAAAACGTGAAGTCCGGCGCCAGGGCGGTCAGGATGCCGGTCGCCGTGAAAAGGAGGCCGGAAAGGATCAGGAGCTTCTTGCGGCCGAACCGGTCGCTGAGGGCCCCGGAAACGAGGGATCCGAGGAGGCAGCCGACGAGGGCGCTGCTCATGGCCCAGCCGATCCCCGAAGGGGTCGTCAGGTTGAAGAACTTCTCGTAGAAGGGCTTGGCGCCGCCGATGACCACCCAATCGTAGCCGAAGAGGAGGCCCCCCATGGCCGGGACCAGGGTCGTCAGCCAAATGTACCGCATGTTGTAGGCCGGACGATCGCTCATCGCGCCTCCTCACGGGTGCGCCACCGGGCATCCTGTTCGTGCCCCTGGCTCCGGCGGCGGCTCCAAAGAGCGTTATTACACCAAATCAGGGGAAAAGTGTATAAGTATTTTCGGCGGTCCTTGGGGAAGGGCATGCGTAATTGGTTACCCATCTATTAATCCAAATTGGGAGGGAAGTGAAGTGTTCTCTTCCCCGAGAAAAAGAGCCAAAAAACGAGCTTGATTTTTATTCTGATATCTGATATATTACAAATTGGAATGATGTTTAAAATGTTATATTATAATTAGTTACAAGGCAGTTTGGCAGGAGAAAGTCTCCCAGGCAGGAAATCAATGACCGGGCTTGTTTTCGACATCAAGCGGTACTCGATCCACGACGGGCCGGGCATCAGGACGACTGTTTTTCTCAAAGGCTGTCCCCTGCGCTGCCTCTGGTGCCACAACCCGGAGGGTATCGAAAAGACGCCCGAGCTCATGCATTGGCCGGCGCGCTGTTCCCGCTGCTATGCCTGCCTTGCCGCCTGCCCGGCCGAGGCCATTTCCAAGGCAGCGGACGGGGCCATCGTCATCGACAAGAAGAAGTGCAACCTCTGCGGCAAGTGCGCCGAGGCCTGCCTTTACGACGCCATGCAGGTCGTCGGCCGCGAGATGACCGTCGAGGACCTGGTCAAGGAGATCGAGAAGGACCGGGTCTTTTACGAGCAGTCCGGCGGCGGGGCGACGTTCTCGGGCGGCGACCCGCTAGCCCAGCCGGCTTTCCTCGAAGAGCTCCTCGGCGCGCTCCGGAGCCGAGGCATCCGCACGGCCGTCGATATCTCCGGGTTCACGCCGGCCCCTCTCCTGGAGAAGATCGCCGCCGAGACCGACCTCGTCCTCTACGACCTCAAGATCATGGACGAGGCGAAGCACCGGGAACTCACCGGCGTATCGAACGGGCCCATCCTGGAGAACCTCAAACGCCTGGCCGGGAACGGGACCGAGGTCTGGGTCCGCATCCCGCTCATGGCCGGCGTGAACGACGGGCAAGCCAACATCGTCGGGACCATCGCGTTTCTCAAGACCCTCAAGAAGATCAAGAAGATCGGACTCCTGCCCTACCACTCCGGCGGGAACGAAAAAGCCCGGCGGCTCGGCATGGAGTCCCGGGCCAAGACCTTTGAAGCCCCGTCCGAAGAGAGGTTCGTCGCGATCGAAGCGGCCTTCCGGGACGCGGGCTTCGACGTCCAAAAAGGAGGATGACCATGAACGAACGGATCAAGAAGCTGAGACAACAGTCGCTCGAGGCCCGGCCCACGATCAGCGCCGAAAGGGCCAAGCTCCTCACGGATTTCTACAAGACGCTGGAGGCCCGGAACGGCTCGCCCGCCATGCGGCACGCCCTGGCCTTCAAGCACATCATGGGGCATAAATCCGTCGTCTTCAACGACGGCGAGCTCATCGTCGGCGAGCGCGGCCCCGCGCCCAAGGCGACGCCGACCTACCCCGAGGTCTGCATCCACTCCCTCCAGGACCTCCGCTACCTCAACGACAGGAAGAAGACGGCCTTCGCCTCGGATGATGAGACGAGGCGGCTGTACGCGGAGGAGATCATCCCGTTCTGGCAAGGCCGGTCGCAGCGCGAGCGGATCTTCGCCGAAATGACGCCGGAATGGATCGATGCCTATGAGGCCGGCGTCTTCACCGAGTTCATGGAGCAGCGGGCGCCGGGCCACACCGTCCTCGACGGCAAGATCTACCGGAAAGGCATGCTCGACTTCAAGAAGGACATCGAAGCCGCCCTGAGCGGCCTCGATTTCATGAACGACCCCGAGGCCTATGACAAGCAGGAGGAGCTCAGAGCCATGCTCGTCAGCGCGGACGCGATCATCGCTTTCGCCGGGAGGCACGCCACGAAAGCGAGGGAGCTCGCGGCCGCGGAGAAGGACCCGGCCCGCAAGAAAGAGCTCGAGCGGATCGCCGATGTCTGCGAATGGGTGCCGGCCAACGCGCCGCGCGACTTCTGGGAGGCCCTCCAGTATTACTGGTTCGTCCACCTGGGCGTCATCACCGAATACAACACCTGGGACTCGTTCAACCCGGGGCGGCTCGACCAGCACCTCTGGCCCTTCTACCAGAAGGGCCTGGCCGAGGGCACGCTGACGAAGGAAAGCGCCCGGGAGCTCCTCCAGGCCTTCTGGGTCAAGTTCAACAACCAGCCCGCCCCTCCCAAGGTCGGCGTCACGGCCGAGGAGAGCGGCACCTACACCGATTTCGCCCTGATCAATGTCGGAGGGCTCAGGGAAGACGGGTCCGACGGCGTCAACGAGCTGTCCTACCTCATCCTCGACGTCATCGAGGAGATGCGCATCCTCCAGCCGAGCTCCATGGTCCAGATCAGCGCCAAGGGGCCGGATTCGTTCCTGCTCCGGGCCCTGCGGATCGTCAAGACCGGGTTCGGCCAGCCCTCGATCTTCAACACGGACGCCATCGTCCAGGAGCTCGTCCGCCAGGGGAAAAGCGTCCAGGACGCCCGCAACGGCGGGGCCAGCGGCTGTGTCGAGTCCGGGGCCTTCGGCAAGGAGGCCTATATCCTGACGGGGTATTTCAACCTGCCCAAGGTCTTCGAGATCACCCTCAACAACGGCCTCGACCCCAGGACGGGAAAAAGGATCGGCCTCGAAACCGGCGACCCCCTGGGGTTCAAGACCTTCGATGAGCTCTTCGAGGCCTTCCGGAAACAGATCCGGCACTTTGTGGACATCAAAGTGCGGGGAAGCAACGTCATCGAGAGGCTCTACGCGACCTACCTGCCCGCCCCGTTCCTGTCCATCCTCGTCGATGACTGCGTCAAGAATGGGAAGGATTACCACGCCGGCGGCGCCCGCTACAACACGAACTACATCCAGGGGGTCGGCATGGGGACGATCACCGACGTCCTGAGCGCGATCAATTACAACGTCTACGACCAGCGCCACTTCACGATGAAGGAGCTTCTCGCCGCCCTCGGCGCGAATTTCTCGGGATATGAAAGCCTGCGCCAGCGCGTCCTCAACCGGACGCCCAAGTTCGGGAACGACGACGACTACGCCGACAACCTCATGCGGCGGGTCTTCGAGGCCTATTTCGAGGCCGTCGACGGCCGGCCCACGCCGAGGGGAGGGAAGTACAGGATCAACCTTCTGCCGACGACGGTCCACGTCTATTTCGGCAAGGTCACGGGCGCGACGGCGGACGGGCGGCTGGCCGGCGACGCGGTTTCCGAAGGCGTGTCACCCGTCCAGGGCGCCGACCGTAAGGGTCCGACCGCGGTCATCAAGTCGCTCGGCAAGATGGACCATATCCGGACCGGCGGCACGCTCCTCAACCAGAAGTTCACACCGCAGCTTTTGAGCGGCGACGCAGGATTGGCCGGGATCAAGGACCTGGTCCGGTCCTACTTCCGGCTGATGGGCCACCACATCCAGTTCAACGTCGTTACGGCCGACACGCTCCGGGAGGCGCAGAAGTTCCCCGAAAAATACCGGGACCTCATCGTGCGGGTGGCGGGATTCAGCGACTACTTCGTCGACTGCAGCACGGAGCTCCAGAACGAGATCATCCGCCGCACCGAGCACCAGGAGATCTGAGACCCGGCTGCGGCTTTCTTGACATCCATCCTCCTCCGACAATATCATCATCGTGTGACGGAACTTTTGTCCTGAGCCTGACGGCAGCGGAAAATCACGCAGGGCCATGAAGTCTAATTTGATCTCATAAGCCTGCGGCCGGGCCGGCCGGCCAAGGGTAACGGGAGGGGAAAATGTTCAACATCATCTGGTGGATCATCTCAGGCTTCGTCGTCGGACTGATCGCCCGCGCGGTCCTGCCCGGCGTCCAGCACATGGGATTCATCCGGACGACATTGCTGGGAATCGTCGGGTCGTTGCTCGGCGGGGTCTTCGGCGTTCTCGTCTCGAGGCGCAAGGAAGGCCAAAGGTTCCATCGGGCGGGATTCATCCTGTCCCTCATCGGGGCCATCATCGTGCTTTACCTCTGGCAGCGCTTCTTGCGCTGAGAGAGGCCGACGCCATTCAGCGCACCCGGACCGGCAGCGTGATGTGCGACGGATGCGCCCGGGAGCGAAAAACGCGCTGGGTGGCCGGCCGGTAATCCGAGGCCTTCGCCAGGAAGATGTTCTCGACGTAGGTCTGCGGGTTGCGGTCGATCAGGGGGAACCAGGTGCTCTGGACCTGGACCATGATCCGGTGGCCCTTGAGAAAACGGTGGTCCGCCGCGTGGAGGTCGATCGTGAAGTCCGTGACGCGGCCGGGGACGAGCGGCCCGGGCTTCTCGAAGCTCGCCCGGAACCGTCCGCGGAAGACCTCGTCGGCGATCATCAGCTCGTAGCCACCCATCGTCGGCTCAGCCGGAAAATCCCCGGGATAGACGTCGATCAGCTTGACGATCCAGTCGGTGTCCGTGCCCGTCGTCGACGCGAACAGGCGGGCCGAGATGCGGCCCGTGACCGTGACGTCCTCGGCGAGCGGCGCCGTCTCCCAGCTCAGGACGTCGGGGCGCAGGTCGACGAACCGCTGGTCGCCGACGAGCCAGGCCCCCCAACCCGAACCGTGCGGGTCGTAGGTCGCCTCGACCGGCCGGGGCCGGTAGGGCACCGGGCGGGACGGGTCGGAAACGTAGCTGTCGAAGGCCGCGGCATCCGCCAGGGTGGGAGCCTCGAATGAAAGTCCCCGACCTTCCCTGAAGTAGAGGCTGCGGTCCGCGGTGAGTTTGCGGGGCGGCCATTCGTCGTAGAGCTGCCAGGCGTTGGTCCCCGTCTCGAACGTGACCGCCTCCTTCACCTCCCAGCCTCCCTTGCCCTTCAGAAAGTGAGCGAAAAACGGAGCCTGGATCTTCTCCCGGAAATATTTCGAGGTATTGCTCCCGAACTTGATCCTCCCCAGGGCGCTCCCGTCGCTCCTCATCCAGCCGCCGTGGTTCCACGGGCCGGCGACGAAAAAGTTCATCTTCCCGCTGTCGTGGGGCTCGAGCGTCTCGTAGATCTTCTGCGGCCCGTAGAAATCCTCCTGGTCCCACCATCCGGCGACAGTCAGCGTCGGGACCGTCACCCGCGTCAGATAGGAGGCCATCGCCTGCTTCTGCCAGAAGGCGTCATAGTTCGGGTGGGCGACGAAGTCGTTCCAGCTCGGGATCTTTCCGAGGAGGTATTTTTCGTTCACCGTGGCCAGGGGTCCGAGGCGGAGATACCATTCGTACGTGTCGAAGGTGTCGAAGCGGAAGGCGGCGTTCTCTTTGGACGTCTCCATCATCGCGGCATACTCGAAGCCGTAGCTCAGGCGGAAAGCGCCGTTGTGATGGAAGTCGTCCCCCAAGTACATGTCTGCCGGAGAGGCCTGCGGAGATACCGCCTTGACGGCCGGATGGGGATCGAGCATGGCCATCGCGGTCAGCCACCCGCCGTAGGAGATCCCTGCCAGGCCCACGCGGCCGTTGTTCCCCGGGACGTTCTTGAGCAGCCATTCGACGGTGTCGTAGGCGTCGGTGCTCTCGTCGATTGCCCGGGGGTCGCTCCTGTCGCGCGGCGGCCTCTGCATCACGAACCGGCCTTCGGACTGGTAGCGGCCGCGGATATCCTGGAAGACGAAAATGTAGCCTTCTTCAACGAGCTCCTTGTAAGGCTCGAACGCCAGGGGCAGTGGAGATGACGGCGCGCCGTAGGGCGTGCGCATGAGCAGGAAAGGTAGCGGCGCCTGGGCCTTCTTCGGTGTGAAGATGGCCGTGTGAAGCTTCACCCCGTCGCGCATCGGGATCATCGCCCGCGTTGCCGTGAACTCGGGCGTCGGGAAGGGGACTTGGCCGGGCGGTCCCAGCCGGGCGAAAGCCGCCAGGGCAGCGACAAGCGCCAAGCCGAAGAGGACCGTTCTTGTTTTCGGAAAAGGACTTCTCATGGGGACTCCCGATCGCTCAATCTGAAGGAATGATATCCCGGCCGGACCCTAGCAGTCAACGCATCCTCGTCCGGCTCCCGCCTGTCCCCGGCCGCTCATTGACGCGACCGTTCCCATGTTGGATACTACCTGAGGACGGTCGCGGATCTCGAACCGAGAGGAGGCCGGGCATGTCCATCGAAGTCAAAACGGAAGCCATCTTCAAGGGCGGGATGCGGCTCGAGGCGAAGGCGGACCGGTCCGGGAAGACCGCGGACATAGATTTCGCTCCGGAAGGTGAACCGGTGGCCGGCTTTACCCCCCTCGAGCTGCTCCTGACGAGTCTCGTCGGCTGCAGCGGCCAGGTCGTCGTCGGGCTTTTGAAGAGGATGGGCCAGGAGGTCCAGGGGCTCACCGTGCGGGCCCTGGGCGCGAAGCGGGAGATCCATCCCACCGTGTTCACGTCGATCGAGCTCGACTTCGAATTCAAGGGCGGCCGGGTTGACGGCGCCTCGGTCGAGAAGGCATTTGCCCTGTCGGAGGGCCGGTTCTGCCCCGTCTGGGTCATGCTCAAGGCAAGCGTCCCCATCGCAGCGAAGTACCATGTTGTCCCCGACTGACGGCCCGAACGCTCAGGGCGTGACCAGGGCTTTGATAACCCCGTCGCGGTAGTGGAGGGCGGTGTCGAAGGCCTTCTGCGCGTCCTCGAGCCGGAACGTGTGGGTGGCCATGAAGTCGACGCTGATCCGGCCGTCCCCGATCATCCGGAGGGCCGGGCCGATGCACCGGTTCTGCCGGCGGACGTTCTGCAGACGGAGCTCGCGGCGCCTCAACCGGCCGACGTCGAACGAGACGCGCGCCTCGAGCGGGATGCCGACGAGAAGGAGCGTCCCGCCGGGCTTCAGGAGCTCGACGGCCTGGTCGAGCGCCTCCTGTTGGCCGCAGCATTCGAAAACGACATCGAGGCCGCCGGGCGCGAGCCCCAGAATCTCGGCAACGATGTCCGTCTCGAGCGGGTTCCCGGTCCACCGGGCGCCGGCCTCCCGGGCCGCGACCCTGAGCCTCGTCTCGACCTTGTCCGTCATGAACGTCGCGGCCGCGCCCGCGTGCAGGGCGGCCAGCCCGACGCTCAGCCCGATCGGCCCGGACCCGAGGATCGCGACCGTCCTGCCCTTCAGGTTCCCGGCCAGGTTCATGGCATGGAGGCCGATCGACAGGGGCTCGGCCAGGGTCGCCTGGGCGAAGGTCAGGCGATCGGACAGCGGATAGCAATTTTCCTGGGGCACGACGATGAGCTCGGCCAGCGCCCCGGTCCGCTCTTTCGGGTGGCCGACGAAGGAGAGCGTCCGACAGGTGTTCGGCCGCCCGCCCCGGCATTGATCGCAAACGCCGCAGGAAACGGCCGGCTCGACCGCGACCCGGTCTCCCGGTTTGATCTTCCTGACGCCGGGCCCCGTCTCCTCGACGACGGCGGCGCACTCGTGACCGAGGACGACCGGGTAGCGCATGACCGTATCGCCGACCCGCTCCTCGCTGAAGTAGTGGAGGTCGCTCCCGCAGATGCCGACGGTCTTGACCCGGAGGAGGACGTCGGTCCTGTCCTTGATCAGGGGCACGGGCCAGTCGCCGGCGACGATCTTTCCGGGCCCGGTCAAAACGGCGGCTCTCATGATTTTCCTATTATAAGACATCGGACCCGGGTTCGGAAGGCCGAGTATCGACTCACGTAAGATGTTACCTATATCCCATAAAAGCCGCGCTTTCTTTCAGGCCCGAGGATTGGCCTTCTTAAGCCCGGTTGGAAGGTGACAGAAACGTCCCCCCGGAGACTCCCTCCAGGAAGGTTTTGAATTTCAGAAAGATTATGATAATCAATAGAATCCATGGGTGAAGAATCCACTCACCTTCGTCCGGCCTCCATCCGTCCGCCGAGCCTTGTCCCCGGGATTCCGGAACTCGTCGCCGGGTTCACGGCCCTCTGGAGAGAAGGCGGGGACGGCCGCCCGGACCTGGGGCGGACGTTCACCCGGCGGGAGCGGTCCGGCAAAGAGAGAGCGCTGGCCCGGTTCGTCGACGCCCTTCGGTCTGAAACGAACCGCCCGCCTATGTCCACAGCTGACCGCGAAGCTGCCCAGAAACGCATCTTCGGCGCCTTCGATCACTTCGCCAGGCAAGCCCTGGACTGGCAGGACCGGCACATCGATATCCTGATCGGCGGGGGATTCGATCGCGGGTCGACGGAATTCGTGCGGATGGCGAGGGAATTCGCTCCCGGGACGAGCTCCGGCGACGTCTTCCAGGCCTGCCGGAACGTCTGGGTGGCGAACGGGCTCCAGCGGCTCCTCGGCTTGCCCGTCCGGCTGACGCCGGCGATCTTCGCCTACAGCCTGCTTTATCCGTTTACCGACAATTATCTCGACGACCCGGCGGCGACCGACGAGACCAAGCAAGCCTTTAACAGCCGGCTCCGGTCACGCCTGGAGGGCCATGACGTCACGCCCGCCAACCCCCGGGAGAGAACGATCTTCGACCTCGTTTCCATGATCGAAGGGGATTTCGCCCGGTCCGAGCACCCCCAGGTGTTCGAGAGCCTGATCGCGATCCACGAGGCCCAGACGAAAAGCCTGCGGCTGCTCCGTTCGGAGGAACTGCGGACCGAAGAGGAGATCGCGGCCATCGGCCTGGAGAAGGGGGGCGCTTCGGTCCTGGCCGACGGCTGCCTCGTCTCCGGCTCCCTCGCTCCCGGCCAGGTGGAATTCCTATTCGGCTTCGGAGCGTACCTCCAGCTCATGGACGACTTGGAGGATGTCATCGAGGATGGAGACGCGGGCTTAAGGACGATTTTTTCCCGGTCGGCCGGGCGGGAGCCGTTGGACGCGGTCACCGACCGCCTGTTCCGTTTCGGCGCTAGGGTCCTCGAGCGCCTGGACGGGTTCGGCGTGCCCGACGCCGAGCCGCTCCGGGAGCTCGTCCGGACGAGCCTCAGCCAGGGCGTCGTCACGACCGCCGGCAGGTTCAAGCGGCTTTACACCCGCTCTTACCTGAAGGCGCTCGAGGCCCATTCGCCTTTCCGCTTTTCCTTCAACAACAGGCAGCGGCGCAAGCTCCTCCGGCGCCGGGCGGCGTTCACCCGTCTGTTCGAGTCCTTCGCCTCTTGATCTGGGCCCTTTTAATAATTCGGTGACACACAACTCAATCACTTAATTCCAGAGAGGGTTGAGTTTCGGTAATTAGTTGTGTGTCACCGAATTAGAACGGGTTTTCCGTCGGATACGGCGTCCCGGCCGGCCGGTTGAACGAGATGTCCTCGATCCCGAGCATCCGCATCGCCGCCCAGAACGTTTTCCCGGCGTGGCGGAAGGCCACGGCGGTGTGGTGGGGGAAGCGCTTCTCGATCAGGACGTGCCGGTAGAACCGCCCCATCTCCTTGATGCCGATGACGCCGATCCCGCCGAACGACTTCGGGTCGACATCAAGGACCTCGCCCTCGGCCATATAGGACCGCAGGACCGCGTCGGCCGTCGACTGGAGCCGGAAGATCGTGACCTCGCCCGTCCGGATCCGGCCCTCGAGGGTGCCCCGGGTGATGTCCGGGTCCTTCCCGGGCTCCATGAGCCGGTGCATGATGAACTGGTAGCGCATCTCGGGCATCATCAGGCACGGCGCCGGCGTGTTGCCGCAGTGGAAGCCCATGAACAGGTCCGTCGCCCTGTAGTCGCCGACGGCCTTCTTCGCGGCCTTGATCATGTCGTAGGGCACGGTGTTGTTGATGTCGAGCAGGGTCGCCGGAAGCTCGGTCGCCGTGGCGCAAATGTACTCGCTCAGCGCGCCGTAGATATCGACCTCGCATGAGACCGGGATGCCGCGCGCGGCCAGCCGCGAGTTCACGTAACAAGGGACGAACCCGAAATACGATTCGAAGGCCGGCCAGCACTTGTCGGCGAAGACCCCATACTCGGAGGCGCCGAGGTTCGCCTCCATGAACTTGAGGAGGGCCACCTCGAACTGGGCCAGCTTGGCCAGGGCATCAGGGAACTTGTTGCCGGCGCCGAGCTCCCCGGCCATGTCTTTGGCCACGGCCTTGATGCGCCGCTCGTCCTTGGCCTTGAGGAAGATGTCGTAGAGATCGAGCTCGCTGTTCTCCATGATCTCGACGCCGAGGTCGTAGAGCGGCTTGATGGGCGCGTTGCAGGCCAGGAAATCCTGTGGCCTCGGCCCGAAGGCGAAGATCTTGAGCTTCCGGAGGCCCAGGATGATCCGGGCCACGGGGACGAACTCCCGCATCATCCCGACCACTTCGGCCGGCGTTCCCACGGGATATTCGGGGACGTGAGGCCGGAGCTCCCGCAATCCGATATTGTAGGACGCGTTGAGCATCCCGCAATAGGCGTCCCCCCGGCCGTTGACCAGGTTCTTGCCCGTCTCCTCGGCCGCCGCGACGAACATCACCGGCCCGCCGAACTTCTGGGCCAGGATCGTGGTCGGTCCCTCGGGGCCGAAGTTGCCGAGGTAGATGACGAGGGCGTTGACGCGCTTCGACCGGACCTCCTCGAGGGCCGCCAGGACGTCCTTCTCGTTCTCGACCGTCGTCTTGATCTCCGCGACCGGGAGTCCGGCCTTGCGGCATTCGGCGACGACCTGGACACGGCGCCTCCGTGACAGCTCGACCGGGAAGCAGTCGCGGCTGACGGCGACGATTCCGAGGCTGACTTTCGGGATGTTCTTCATCGGGGTTCTCCTTTTTTCTGGCCGTACGTTGCGTGGGGGCCATGCTTTCTCTGGAAATGCTTTTCCAGCAGGAAATCCTCTAGGGGCGCCTGTCCGGGGTTGAGGGTCATCGTGACGAAGGCGGTCTTGGCCACCTGCTCGAGGATCATGCTGACGCGGACCGCCTCCTCCGGGGACCGGCCCCAGGCGAAAGGCCCGTGGCCGGCGACGAGCACGGCCGGGATCACGAGAGGGCTGAGCACGGCGAAACGTTCGACGATGACCTTGCCCGTGTTGACCTCGTAGTTGCGGACGACCTCGGCCTCGGCGAGCGGCCGCGTCACGGGGACCGGGCCGTGGACAAGATCGGCGTGGGTCGTCCCGAAGCACGGGATCTCCCGCCGGGCCTGGGCGAAGGCCGTCGCGTACTCGCTGTGGGCGTGGGCGATGCCGCCGATGTCCGGGAAGGCCCGGTAGAGCTCGATGTGGGTCGGCGTGTCCGAGGACGGGTTGAGGCCGCCCTCGACGACCCGACCCTCGAGGTCCACCAAGACGATGTCCTCGGCTTTGAGCTCCTCGTAGGGGACGCCGCTCGGTTTGATGGCCAGGATCCCGCGCCGCCGGTCGATGCCGCTGACGTTGCCGAAGGTCAGGAGGACGAGCCCGGACTTCGAGAGGTCCAGGTTGGCCTTCCAGACGAGTTCCTTGAGCTCGGTCATCATGGCTACGGCCTCAGCTGGCGGTCCCTGATCGCGAGAAGCTCCTTCATGACGGGGAAAAGGTTTCCCGTCCACTCCCCGGTGCCGAAGGCGTCGTGGAGCTCGCGGTAAAGCCGGTAGAGCTCCACGTAGATTCTATGATTTTCCCGGTCCGGTTTGAAGGCTTTTTTCTTGACCCCCGACATCGCGGCCTGGGCCGCGGCGAAGGTCGCGTGGCCGCCCCCCCTCTTCCCGGCGACCACGGCCCCGGCCATGGCCGAGCCGAGGGCGCAGGCCTGGGCGGAGCGGGCGACCTTCATCTCGAGGCCGATAACGTCGGCGTAGATCTGCATGACCAGCGGGTTCTTCTCGGCGATCCCGCCGCAGTTGACGACCTCGTTGATGTCGATCCCGAACTCCCGGAAGCGCTTGATGATGGTCAGGGCCCCGAAGGCCGTGGCCTCGATGAGGGCCCGATAGATCTCCCCGGGTTTCGTGTGGAGGGTCAGGCCGACGATGAGACCGGTCAGCCGCTGGTCCACGAGGATCGTCCGGTTGCCGTTGTGCCAGTCGAGGGCGAGGAGGCCCGACTCCCCGGGCTTGAGGGCAGCGGCCTTCCGGGTCAGGGCTTCGTGGGAACCTTTCTTCGGCCCGCCCGGCTCCAGCTCGCTCACGAGCCAGTTGAAGATATCGCCGACCGCCGACTGCCCGGCCTCGAGCCCCAGGTAGCCCGGCAGGACCGAACCATCGACGATGCCGCAGAGGCCTGGGATGTCCGGAAGCCTTTTTGCGGCCGGCCAGACGCAGATGTCGCAGGTGCTCGTGCCGATGATCTTGACGAAGCGCCCCGTGTCCACGCCGGCGCCGACGGCGCCCAAGTGGGCGTCGAACGCCCCGACCGCGACCTGGATGCCCGGCCTCAGCCCGAGCTTCTTGGCCCAATCCTTCGTGAGCGTCCCCGCGGCGATGTCCGCGGTGTAGGTTTTCTTGTAGAGGCGGTCGCGGAGCTCGCCGAGCCGCGGGTCGAGCTTGGCCAGGAAATCCCTGGCCGGCAGGCCCCCCCAGGCATCGTTGAACATCGCCTTGTGGCCGGCCGCGCACCGGCTCCGTTTCATCGTCAGCGGGTCGCTCGTGCCCGTGAGCGCGGCCGGGATGTAGTCGGCGCACTCGACCCAGGAGAAGGCGGCGGCCGAGACCTTCGGGTCCACCCTCAGGGCGTGGAGGATCTTGCTCCAGAACCACTCGGAGGAATAGGTCCCGCCGCACTTGGCCAGGTATTCCGGGTGCTCGCCCGCGGCCAGGGCCGTGATCTCCGCGGCCTCGCGGTGGCCGGTGTGGTCCTTCCAAAGCCAGGCGTGGGCGTTCGGGTCCTTCCGGAATTCCTTATAGAAGGCCAGGGGCTTGCCGGCCCGGTCCACGGGAAGCGGGGTCGAGCCGGTCGTGTCGACGCCGATCCCGATGACGCCTTCCGGGACGAATTCCCTGTCCTTTTTTCCCGCCGCGGCGACAGCCTCCCTGACCGTCACCTCGATCCCCTCGATCCAGTCGGCCGGGTTCTGCCGGGCCAGGTTGGGATCCTTGGGGTCGAGGATGATGCCGGCGTCGCCGGTCGGGTAGTTGAAGATCGCGGTCCCGACCTCGTTCCCGTTCCGGACGTCAACGATGAGGGTCCGGACGGAGTTGGTCCCGAAGTCGAGGCCTATCGCGTATCTGGGCTTTTCTTTGTCAGCCAACTTCCTCTCCTTTCGGCTCCGCCGCTTTTCCCGCCACCATCTTATTATATCCACTCCGGGGGACGGGGCAACCTCCGGGGACAAAATTTCGGGGGGAAAAATATCTTCGCTCGCGCCGATAATATATAATATATCAGCCCAGAGGGCCAATGAAGCCTTTGTCTCTCGCCGGAAAGAATTGCGTCACCAAGGGAGGACTCATGAAAATCCGTCTGCCCGGAAAAACATGCCTTTTGACCTTGATCGCTCTCCTGGCGGCCGGCCCCGCAGCCTTCGCGGCGGAGCGGCCCGCGGGGGACCTTCTCAAGAGCTTCACCTATCGCAACCTCGGCCCCTTCCGGGCCGGCTCGTGGGTCTCGACGATCGCCGTCCCTGCGGCTCCGGCGCGGGAGCACCTCTACACGATCTACGTCGGCATGCGGAACGGCGGCGTCTGGAAGACGACGAACAACGGCGTCACCTTCGAGCCTGTCTTCGACGCCCAGGAAAAGCTCTCCATGGGCGACATCGCCGTCGCGCCCTCGAACGCGAACATCGTCTGGGTCGGGACCGGGGACGCCTTTTGCACCCGGATGTCGACGTCCGGCGACGGGATCTACAAGTCCGTCGATGCCGGCAAGACCTGGACGAACATGGGCCTCCGCGATTCGCACCACATCGCCCGGATCATGGTCCACCCGGAGAACCCCGATATCGTCTATGTCGCCGCGATGGGCCACCTCTTCTCGACCAACCCCGAGCGTGGTGTCTTCAAGACGACCGACGGCGGCAGGACCTGGCAAAAGATCCTGTACGTCAATGACAGGATCGGCGCCGTGGACCTGATGCTCGTCCGGTCGGCCCCCGACACGCTCTACGCCGCGATGTACGACAAGGTCCGCCTGCCCTGGAATTACGAGATGGGCGGGCCCGAGAGCGGGATCTACAAGACGACCGACGGCGGCAGGACCTGGTCTCGCCTCGGCGGCGGACTCCCGGCCGGGAGGATCGGACGGATCGGCCTTGACGCCTTTCAAAAAAAACCGGATATCCTCTACGCCATCGTCGAAAACGGCAACCCACGGCCCGCCACCGCCCAGGAGGTCGAGCAGGACAAGCGCCGCGGGGGGGCTCCCCGGACGCGGACGGCCGGGAACGAAGTCTACCGGTCGGATGATGGCGGAAAATCCTGGCGCAAGGCGAACAAAGGCTACGAAGCGGCGCTTGACAAAGCGCCCTATTCTTTCAACATGCTCCGGATGGACCAGCAGGACCCGGACACGGTCTACGTCACCGGCCAGTCGCTGGCGAGCACCAACGACGGCGGCAGGACGTGGAAGGGTTTGAGCTGGCCGTCGAACGGCGTTTTCGAGCGGGGCTTCGGCGATTGGCGGACGCTTTGGGTCGACCCCGCCGACTCGAGCCGCCTGATCTTCGGCAGCGACGGCGGCGTTTATATCTCCTATGACCGTGGCCGGACCTGCCGGCATTTCGACAATGTCCCGGGCGGAGAGTTCTACGCCATCGGGGTTGACATGGAAGACCCGTACAACATTTACGGCGGGCTGCAGGACCACGACTCCTGGAAAGGCCCGTCGAACGGCTGGGCCGGCGAAATCGCCCTCTCCGACTGGGTGACGGTCGGCCCCGGCGACGGCCAGTACAATCTGGTTGACCCGACGGACAGCCGCTGGGTCTACAACAGCCGCGAGTTCGGGGCCATGTGGCGCCTCGACCAGAAGACCGGCGTTCCGACGGATATCCTGCCGAAGCGGACCGCAGGACAAAAGCCCCTACGTTTCAACTGGACGGCACCGCTCGCCATGTCGCCGCACAATCCGTCGATTATCTACGCCGGCGCCCAGGTCCTCTTCCGGTCGCTCGACCGCGGCGACTACTGGCAGGAGGTCAGCCCCGACCTGACGACCGATGACGATTCGAAGGAACACGGCGAGGGCAACATCTCCTACTGCACTCTCACGACGATCGGCGAGTCGCCGGTCAAGCCAGGCCTCATCTGGGTCGGCTCCGACGACGGCAAGGTCCAGGTGACGCTCGACGGCGGCGCGACCTGGCTCGACCGGACGGCGAAGCTCGCTGCGGCCGGCGCGCCCGAGAACTTCTGGGTCAGCCGCGTCTTTCCCTCGCCCCATGACGCCGGGACGTGTTTCGTCGCCAAGACGGGCCTGCGTTTCGACCTCTTCCAGCCCGTGCTCTGCAAGACCATCGACTACGGTGAAACCTGGACGAACATCGCGGGCGACCTCCCGGCCGGGAAGCCGATCAACGTCGTCATCCAGGACCGGAAAAACGCCGAGCTTCTCTTCGCCGGGACCGAGCAGGGCGTGTACGCGACGCTCGACGGCGGGAAGACTTGGGCCCCGTTCAAGTCCAACATGCCCTGGCTCAAGGTCACGGACCTCCTCATCCATCCGCGGGAGAACGACCTCGTCGTGGCGACCTTCGGCCGCAGCCTGTGGGTCACGGACATCTCGCCGCTCCAGGAGCTGGGCGCGGCGACGCTCGCCGAGGACGTCCATCTCTTCGACATCAAGCCGCGGACGCAGCGGATTTACGGCGCCGTCGGCGAGAATTACCAGCTCCTCGGCGACAGCCACCTCTCGACGCCGAACGAACCCAACGAGGTCATGATCAGCTATTATCTGAAGGAGAAGGCGGCGGGGCCGGTCAAGGTCACGGTGACCGACCCCTATGGCAAGCTCCTGGCCGAGCTCACGGGCAAGGGCGAGGCCGGGCTCAACAGCGTGGCTTGGTCCATGCGGGTCGAGCGGCCCGGCCAGCGCCAGGAGGGCTATGAGGGGTATTTTGGCGGGCGGCTTGTCGACCCTGGAGAATACGTGGTGACCCTCGAGGCCGGCGGCCGGAAGCTCGTGAAAAAGGCCGCCATCCGGGGACGGCAGGGCTGGACCGTCGGCCCCGTCCCGGTCGAGATCAAGTAGGAGGGGGCGGAGAACATCTCCGGGGTCCTCATGGATCCCGCCCGCACCCCGTGAAATGGCCAACGGACGATGAGCATGGATAACCCGCTGACTGGCGTGTTGCTGGCCTCTCTATTTTTCCTCGTCACTCCAGCCCTGAGCATCTCGACCGAGAAAAAGGACTATCCCATCACTCCGGTGCCGTTCACGCAAGTCCGGGTGGCCGACGCATTCTGGCTTCCGCGGATCGAGACGAACCGGGCCGTGACCCTGCCCTTCCTGTTCAAGAAGAACGAGGAGACGGGCCGCTTGGACAATTTCGCCATCGCCGGCGGGCTGATGAAAGGCCGCTACAGAGGGGAGCGATACAACGACACGGACGTTTACAAGCCCATCGAGGGCGCGTCATATTCGCTCATGGTCCATCCCGACCCGGAGCTCGGACGGGCCCTGGACGCCATGATCGTCAAGATCGCCGCGGCCCAGGAGCCCGACGGGTACCTTTTCACGGCCCGGACGTGCGACCCGTCCCACCCGCAGCCCGGGATCGGACCCGAGCGCTGGGTGGAGGAGACGGTCAGCCACGAGCTCTACAATGCCGGCCACCTCTACGAAGCGGCCGTCGCCCATTACCTCGCGACGGGGAAGCGCTCCCTCCTCGATGTGGCCATTAAGAATGCCGACCTCGTCGCGGCGACGTTCGGGCCCGACAAGCGCCACGGCTTTCCCGGGCACCAGGAGATCGAGCTGGCCCTCGTCAAGCTCTACCGCGTGACGGGCGATGAAAAGTACCTCGCCCTGGCCCGGTATTTCCTCGACCAGCGCGGCCGCGAGGTCACGCTGACCCAGTACCCTCCGGGCAGCCGCTTCTCCATCTACAACCAGCCGGAACAGATCCAGGCCCACAAGCCCGTCCTCGAACAGGACGAGGCCGTCGGCCACGCCGTGCGCCTCACGTACATGGCCGCGGGCATGGCCGACATCGCCGCGATCTCCGGCGACAAGGCCTATCTCGGGGCCGTCTGTCGGCTCTGGAGAAATGTCGTCGAGAAGAAGATGTATCTCACTGGCGGGGTCGGTTCCCGCCACGACCGCGAGCGCTTCGGGGAAAACTATGAGCTTCCCAACCTGACGGGGTATCTCGAGACCTGCGCCTCGATCGGGATGGCCTTCTGGAACCAGCGGATGTTCCTCCTTACGGGGGACGCCCGGTATGTCGACGTCATGGAGAAGGTCGTTTACAACGGGGTCCTTTCGGGCGTCTCGCTCGACGGCCGGGCCTTTTTTTACGCCAATCCCCTCGAATCCGACGGAAAGTTCAGGTTCAACCAGGGCCTGCTCGGCCGGGCGCCGTTCTTTGAGACGGCCTGCTGCCCGGGCAACATCAGCCGGTTCATCCCCTCGTTCCCGGGGTATGTGTACGCCGTGAAAAACGACTCGCTCTACGTCAACCTTTTCGTCCAGGGCGAGGGCACGGCCGACGTCGGGGGCCGGAAGGTCAGGGTCAGACAGGAGACCCGTTACCCCTGGGACGGTACTGTCAAGATCACGGTCGAGCCCGACGGCAAGGCGGCCTGGACACTCCTCGTCCGCATCCCGGGCTGGGCCCGGGGCGAGGCCGTGCCGGGCGATCTCTATCGCTTCATCGATGACCCCAAGGGCAAGCCGTCGCTCAGGGTCAACGGGAAAACCGTCGCAATCACCCTCGACCGAGGTTTCGCCAGGATCCGCCGCGAGTGGAAGATGGGCGACGTCATCGAGCTCGCCCTGCCCATGCCGGTCCGGCGGGTGGTCGCGAACGACGCCGTCAAGGACGATGCCGGCAAGGTCGCGCTCGTCAGGGGACCGCTCGTCTACTGCGCCGAGTGGCCCGACAACGGCGGACGCGTCCTCGACCTGGCCCTGCCGGACGACCGGCCGCTCCGGGCTGAGTTCCGGCCGGACCTTCTCAGCGGTGTGGTCGTTGTCAACGGGGACGCGGCGGACCTCTCCGGCGACCCGGGCGGCCGCGCCTCCCTCCGCGGCCGCCGTTTCATGGCCATCCCGTATTACGCCTGGGCCCACCGCGGGCCCGGGGAAATGGCGGTCTGGCTGCCCCGAAAATAAATTGGGGACACAACACTCATTTCCGAATTTCTTCATCGGCCGCGTGGCAGCGATTGCCGAAGTCCGGGGGAATTCGGTATAGTATGCCGGTCGATACGTCTTGCTGGAGTGAAGAGAATTTCGGAATTGAGTATTGTTTCCCCGAATCAAAGGAGGCTGGCGATGAGAAACGGAATCCCGGCCAGGGTCCTGCTCCTGGCCCTTGCCCTGAGCTTTTCCCTGACCTGCGCCAAGCAGGCCCCAAAGGCCGATTACCCCGTGAAACCGGTGCCCTTCACGGACGTCCACCTCACGGACGTTTTTTGGGCGCCGCGCCTCGAGACCAACCGGGCCGTGACCATCCCTCACATCCTCAAGGAGGACGAGGAGACGGGCCGCCTCAAGAATTTCGACACGGCCAAGGACGCGCTCGCCGGCGCCACGGACCTCAAGTTCTGCACCCTGTACCCCTTCGACGACTCCGATGTCTATAAGACCATCGAGGCGGCTTCGTACGCTTTGGCCACGCACCCCGACCCGGAGCTCGACAAGAGCGTCGACGGGGTCATCGACAGGATCGCTGCGGCCCAGGAGCCGGACGGCTACCTCTACACGGTCCGGACGATCGGCGGCCCGCCGCCTGTCGACTGGTTGGGAAAAGAACGCTGGTCTAATCTCGATATGAGTCATGAACTCTACAACCTCGGGCATCTCTATGAGGCCGCGGTCGCCCACCACCAGGCCACCGGGAAAACGAGCCTCCTGAACATCGCCATGAAAAGCGCCGATCTCGTCGCCAGGGAGTTCGGCCCCGGCAAGCGGACGAACCCGCCCGGCCACGAGGAGATCGAGATCGGCCTGGTCAAGCTCTACCGGGCCACGGGCAAGATGAAATACCTCGACCTGGCCAAGTTCTTCGTCGACGCCCGCGGCAAGACCGAAGGGCGCGTCCCTTACCGCGGCGCGTCCGGGGAAATGCTCCTCTACGGCGAATACTCCCAGGACCACAAGCCCTTTATCGAGCAGACGGAGGCCGTGGGGCACGCCGTCAGGGCCGGATATCTCTACGCGGGCGCGGCCGACGTCGCCGCCCTCACCGGGGACAAGGCCTACGTCGCGGCCCTCGACAAGATCTGGGCCGACGTCGCCGGGACGAAGATCTATCTCACCGGCGGCATCGGAGCGGCCGGCGGCTGGGAAGGCTACGGCCCGGCCTACCGGCTGCCGAACGCCAGCGCCTACGCCGAGACGTGCGCCAACATCGCCACGTTCCTCTGGAACTCGCGGATGTTCCGCCTCGAGGAGGATGCCAAGTACGTCGATGTCATGGAGCGCATCCTCTATAACGGCGTCCTCTCCGGGATCTCGCTCTCCGGCGACCGCTTCTTCTACCCCAACCCGCTGGCGTCCTTCGGCCAGCATGAGCGCGTGCCCTGGTTCAGCTGCGCCTGCTGCCCGCCGAACGTGGCCCGGGTCCTGGCCTCCATCCCCGGGTACGTTTACGCGGCCGACGGCGACAAGGTCTACGTGAATCTTTATGCCCAGGGGACGGGAACGGTCACGGCCGGAAAGGCGAAGCTCGAGATCGTCCAGACGACGGAATACCCCTGGAAGGGCGATGTCAGGATCGAGGTCAGACCGGCGAGGCCGGCGGCGCTCACCCTGTACGTCCGGATCCCCGGGTGGGCGCTCGGCAGGCCCATTCCCTCCGACCTTTACAGGTACACGGACGGCCCGGCCGGGACGCCCGCGGCGGACGCGAAAGGCGCGGGGGCCGAGGTCGTGTCCCTGCCCCTCGTGAAGGACGTCGAGCTCCCCGAGGTCGAAGTCAACGGGCAGCCGGTCGATCTAGTCCTCAAAAAAGGCTACCTCCTGATCAACAGGACCTGGCAGGCGGGCGACGTCGTCGAGGTCAAGTTCCCCATGCCCGTCCGGCGGGTCGTTGCCAACGACAAGGTCGAAGCCGACCTGGGCCGGGTCGCGGTCGAGCGCGGGCCGCTCGTTTATTGCGTCGAATGGGCGGACAATGACGGCCGGGTGTCGAACTTCGTCCTCCCGGACGGCGCCACCTTGGCGGCCGAGAAGCGGCCGGACCTCCTCGATGGGGTCGTGACCGTCCAGGGCGAGGCGGAGGCCGTGAGCGAAAAGGGCGGAAAGGCCGTCATCGAAAAGAAGGCGATCACCCTGATCCCGTACTTCGCCTGGGCCAACCGGGGCCGGGGCGAGATGGAAGTCTGGATCGCCCGCGAACCGGGGAAGGCCAGGATCGCCGCTGAGCCCGGGCTCTCGGCCAGCGCGACCGTGACGGCCTCGGAAGGGGCGAAAGGTCTGAAGGCCATCAATGACCAGTATGCCCCCGAAAGTTCCGACGACGCCGCGGGCTACATGCACTGGTGGCCGAAAAAAGGGACGGCCGAGTGGGTCGAGTACGCGTTCAAGGGGCCGGTCCGGGTTTCTGAGGCGTCCGTGTACTGGTTCGACGACACGGGCGGCGGCGAGTGCCGCGTCCCCGCATCGTGGCGGATCGTCTACAAGGCGGGGGACAAGTGGCTGCCGGTGGCCGGCCCGGGACCCTACGGCGTGGCGAAAGACGTTTGGAACACGGTGAAGTTCGCGCCGGTCCGGATAACGGCCCTGCGGCTCGAAGTCCAGATGCAGGGAAAATGGTCCGCCGGCGTCCTCGAGTGGAAAATCAAGTAGTCATTTCGGTGACACACAACTAATTACCAAAATAGGCCCAAACCCATATTTAGTGTATTTAGTAGGGGTTGCCATTATTGGCCACCGGCATTGTTGACCGTTATCGAGCGGGGATATAAAAAAACTTGACAGTATGTACATATATGCATACATTTATATAGAGATGCCGATGCGAGAGCGTTGCTCCTACGGGGATAAGGAAAAGGGTTAGAAGGAGGGCGTTTTCCAGATGAAGCACAAGAAAAACACCGGGCAGGGACTGGAAGAGTCCAATAACGCGGCGTCAGCCGGAAAAACCCGGATCACAATCCGGCTGGACAGCGAGATCATCGACTGGTTCCGCTCCCAGGTTGAAGCCAAGGGCAGCGGCAATTATCAGACCATGATCAACAACGCCCTCAGAGATTATATTCACCAGGGCGGAGAACCCCTCGAGTCGGTGCTGCGCCGGGTCATCCGGGAAGAGCTGAAGGGCAGCGGTCCCGAAAACGAGGCCCCGCCCATCCCCCGGGGCCGCCTCTAGCTCTCCGATCTAAGCAACTCGAAGGACGGTCACTCCAGGCGACGGCCCGGCGATTCATGGGAAAAAACCCGGGCCCAGTGAGCGTTGACAGAGGCCCGGCGGCGGTGTAGAGTCCCTCCCGTCGGCCCCGACCACCCCGTCCTCGACGGCGAACCGCATCGCCGGAGGCCGATCCGGCCCCATCGTAAAGGAGGAGTGATGAGCATGCCTCGCAAACCCCTTCGGCTGGCAACGACGTTTTTTATCGTCTTCGGGCTTCTCGTTCCTTTCATGGCCTGCAAGTCCGGCCCTTCCAGGGTGGCGGACGAGTTCGGCGGCAAAACGCAGTTCATCGCCAATCCGTCCTTCGAAGAGATGGCCGGTGATCATCCGAAAGGCTGGGAGCCCCGAACGTGGGAGCCGGAAGCTGTCTTCAAGGTCGGGCTTGCCGGCCGAACGGGGAACCGCTCGGTCATGATCAGCTCCGAAAAGGGCGCCGACGCGTCCTGGGTCACCGCCGTCCCCATCCGGCCCTACTCGCGCTACAGGCTCAGCGGCTGGATCCGGACCGAAAACCTCGTCCCCGGTAAGGCTAAGGGCGCCCTGATTAATGTCAACGGCGACGAGGCCTGGCAAACCCCGGCGGTCAAGGGGACGGCAGATTGGACCCGCGTCGAGGTCGAGTTCGACGCCGGCGCCAACGATGCCCTCGAGGTGACCTGCCTCTTCGGCGGCTGGGGCAAGGCCATGGGCAAGGCCTGGTTCGACGACGTCGAGCTGACCTGGCTCTCGGGGGGGAAGCTGGCCCCGCCGGCCGTCAGGATCAACGCTGAAAAAATGGGCACCCCCGTCTCAAAATACATCTATGGCCAGTTCATCGAACACCTCGGCCGCTGCATTTACCAGGGCATATGGGCGGAGATGCTCGAGGACCGCAAGTTCTTCTGGCCCGTGGGACAGGGCGAATCGCCTTGGAAGATCGTCGGCGACGCGGCCCTGGTCAAGATGGACAAGGTCCGGCCGTTCACGGGCGAGCACGCGCCCCGGATCACCCTCAACGGGAACCAGGCGGGCGGGCTCTACCAGGACTCCCTGGCCCTCGTCCAGGGGAAGGACTATGTCGGCCGGGTAATCCTGGCCGGCTCCCCGGGCACGGCGCCCGTTACGGTCAGCCTCGCCTGGGGCCCCGGACCGGCGATGAGGCAGACGGTCGAGGTCAAGGGCCTGGACCGCGATTATAGAACCTTCCCGTTCACATTCACGGCCGGGGCCTCGACCGGAAACGCCCGGCTCGAGATCGTGTCGTCGGGCCGCGGCTCGTTCCAGGTCGGCGCGGTCTCGGTCATGCCGGCGTCGAACATCGACGGCTTCCGCCCCGAGGTCTTGGCCCTGCTCAAGGAGCTCGATGCGCCCGTCTACCGCTGGCCCGGCGGGAATTTCGCCAGCGGCTACGACTGGCGGGACGGGATCGGCGACCGCGATAAGAGGCCGCCCCGCAAGAACCCGGCCTGGCAGGGCGTCGAGCACAACGACGTGGGCATCCACGAGTACATGGACCTCATGCGCATCCTGGGCGCCGACCCCTACATCACGGTCAACAGCGGCCTGGGCGACGTGAAGATGGCCGTCGACGAGGTCCGGTACGCGAACGGCCCGCCCGATTCCCCGCTGGGCAAGCTCCGGGCGGCGAACGGTCACCCCGAGCCGTGGAGCGTCAAGCTCTGGTCGGTCGGGAACGAAATGTACGGCGGCTGGCAGCTCGGCCACATCCCTCTCGCCGACTACGTCCGGAAGCATATCCAGTTCGAGGTGGCCATGAAGGCCGTGGACCCGGCGATCAAGGTCGTGGCCGTGGGCGCGGTGGGACGATGGGATGAGACCATGCTCGCCGAGGCCTCGAACCACATGGATGACCTGAGCGAGCATTTCTATGTCGGCGAGAAGCCGGGCTTGCTGAGCCATGTCAGCCAGGTCCCGCGCGAGGTCCGGAGGATCGCCGAGGCCCACAGGAGGTACAGACAGACCATCCCGTCGCTGAAACTGAAGACGGTGCCCGTCGCCCTCGATGAGTGGAACTACTGGTACGGGCCCGACCTCTACGGCGAGATCGGGGTCCGCTACTTCTTGAAGGACGCCCTGGGGATCGCGGCCGGGCTCAACGAATACGCCCGTCAGAGCGATATCTACATCATGGCCAACTATGCCCAGACCGTGAACGTCATCGGGGCCATCAAGACGACGAAGACCGCCGCCGCGTTCGACACGACCGGCCTGGTCCTCAAGCTCTACCGGAGCCATTTCGGGACGATCCCGGTCGAGGTCACGGGCGCGGCCGAGCCGCTCGACGTCATGGCCTGCTGGAAGGACGCCGCGAAAAAGGTCATGACGGTCTCGATCGTCAACCCGACGAGAACGGAACAGACGGTCAGGCTCGACTTCGGGGCGCTGGGGCTTGCGGACACGGCGGAGCTTTACTTGATCGCGGGCAGCGACCCTCAGCTCTACAACGAACCGGGGAAGCCCCCGGCCGTCGTTATCCAGGAGAAGGAGGGCGTGCCGTTCGGGAAAAGGGTGACGGTCCCTGCGATCAGCGTCTCGCTGTATGAGGTGGCGGTCAAGTAAAGGAAAATGGGGTCAAAAGCGAGGACTCAAGGCTAAAAAGCAGCCCGGAAATCGACCTAATTATCGCATGATCGATTTGATGCGGACCCCGGACCTGAAGAAGGCACCATGGGGGATGATTTCCTGCCCGCGACGTTGAGCGTGATGGGCCTCCCGGCCGCGGCGCCATCGAGGAGGGCCTCAATTATTTCTTCTATTTCAACGGCGGGGCCCAGATGATCAATGTCCTGAAGAAGAAACCCGTCCCGGCCCCCCGGCCAGTGCTAGAAGAATCAGGCCCCGCGATCGAGATGCCGGCGAACAAACGTCCTTCTATCGTTGACGGCCACGCCCATTCCGCAGGCGAGTTCTCCAGGGGGGAGGACATCGTCCGGACCATGGACGGGCTCGGCGTGGACCAGGTCGTCCTGTGCCCCGGGCCCCTCAACGAGCCGAAAAAATGGCCGGTGCCCAACCTGGCCAGGGTCATCAGGAAGCGCGGCCTGGGGATGGTCGGGAACAGGCTCCTCCGGCTGACGTCCGGCTACGTCAGCCGGCGGTTCGACCTCGACGTCAGCAATGCCTACGTGGCTGCGCTCGCCCGTCGGCATCCCGGGAGGATCGTCCAGGCCTGCTGGGTGGACCCGGCGAACACAGGGCTGACGGACTGGCTCGAGGCGCGCCAGGCCGAATGGAAGTTCAAAGCCCTCAAGGTCCACCAGTGTTTCCAACGGGTTAAGGCCAATTCCCCGGGAATGCACGATCTGGCCCGGTTCGCTGGCGCGATGAAGATCCCGGTCTTCGTCCACCTCTTTTCGAGGCGGGACGCCCTCGACCTCCTGGATCTCATCGCCGCTCATCCGGAGACGATCTTCGTCATCGCTCACGTGATGGGGCTCGGGGTTTTCTCTTCCGCGGCCGACCGGGATGCCCTTCGGAACGTTTACTTCGATACGTCTCCCCCCAACCTGACGCCGCTGGGCTTGGTCGAAAGGGCCCTCGAGATCTTCGGCGCGGGACGGCTTCTTTTGGGGTCGGACACGCCTTACGGCAGGAACAACCTAGCGGCGGCCATCGCCCGCGTCCGCGGGCTCGACATCTCGGCCGGGGAAAAGAACCTGATCCTGGGAGAGAACGCCCGCCGGATCTATTCTATTTGATTCCGACGACCTGAAAACCGGCTTTCGCCTTGAGCTTCGTCAGGATGGCGTCGAAAGCCGTGTTCTGCTTCTGCTGCTTGAGCTGGGCCTCGATCTGGGCCTTGACCTGGTCGAGCGGCTGGGTCTCCTTCTTCCGGTTCTCGATCTTGAGGATGTGGTAGCCGTAGGTCGTCTCGACGATGCCGCTGACCTGGCCGACCGGCACCGAGAAGGCGGCGTCCTCGAAGGGCTTCACCATCTTGCCGCGGCCGAAGTCCTCGTACAGCCCCCCGTTGTCCTTGGACCCGGGGTCCTCCGAGTACTGCTTGGCCAGGGCGGCGAAGTCCTCGCCCTTTTTCGCGCGGGCCAGGATGTCTTCCATCTTCTTCCGGATCTCCGCCTTCTCGGCCGCGCTCTTCCCCTGGGTCAGGAGAAGGATATGGCGGACGGTGGCGGTCTTGTCCTCGGTATAGGCCTTCAGGACCTCGGCCTCCGGCACCTTGACGCTGTCCGCCATGGCGGCGTCCAGGTACTTCCCGATCGTCAGGTCGTCCGCGATGCTTTTCTTGACGTAGTCGAGGCTGACTCCGTTCGTCTTGAGCATCTCCGCGTACCGGGCCTCGCTGCCGGCCCGGGCATATTGGGCTTCGAGGGCTTTCTTGATCTCCTCGGGAGTCACGGACTTCTTGGCCTGGGTCGCCGCCTCGAGCAGGAGCTTGCGCTCTCCGATCTGGACCCCGGCCCGCTCGATGACGGCCTTCATCCGCTGGGCGTCTAGGCTCTTGAGCCCCTGGGCCTGGCTGCCCATCGAATCGAGGAGCATCTGGAGGACCTCCCCGGCCGTGACATCGAACTTCCTGGATGTGACCACCACCAGGTTCTTCTCGGGGTCGAGGGCCGGCAGGGTCGCCGTGAGGTCCTTGGCCAGCTGGTAGGCGGGCGTCCCCGCGGCGATCTTCATCGGGGCCTCCTTCTTGGCCGAGCAGCCGGCGGCCGTGAGCGCCCCGGCGATCATGAGAACGAGGATCTTCTTCATGTCTGTCTCCTTACGAACGAAGGAGCACTACTTAACCACATCCGGGACTGAAATTCAAAGGGTATTTTCCGGGGCCCGCCCCGCCTCTCACTTTTCGAGGCGGATATTCTCCCGGTAGTCAATCGAGATCTTGGCGCCGCCCGGGCGTGGCCTGAGCAGTTTCAGGGCGCGGAGAAAGGTCTTGTTGCGCCGCTTCCACGTCCGGTTGAGGCGGCGGGCGTAATGGGCGATAGCCACGCTGAGCCATTCCCCGGCGGCGAGCTTCAGGGCCGTCTGTTTCAGGGAATAGAACTTCTTGTGGCAGAAAAGTTGGGCTTTCTGCAGGTCCGGGAGAGAAAACCGGGCCGGTTCGAACACGGCGTGATGGGCGTCGTAGAGGGCCCAGTCCCGGAAGCGGAGCCGGTCTTCGGCTTTCATCCGGTTGTAGAACTCCGAGCCGGGCAGGGGGGTCAGGATGAGGAACTGGGACGTGGACAGCCGGGCCTTCTTGGCGAACCGGACGGTCTTCTTGACGGTCTTCCAGTCGTCCTCGTCGAACCCCAGGACGAACATGCCATGGATGTGGATCCGGTGCCGGCGCAGGACCCGGACGGCCTGGATGAGGTCGGCCACGGTCTGCTTTTTGTTCATGGCGTCCAGGCTCTCGGGGTTGACCGATTCGAAGCCGATATAGACGGTGTGGCAGCCGGCCTTCTTCATCAGCCGGACGAGCTCGATGTCGCGGGCGACGTCGGCCCGGACCTGGGTCGTCCAGGCGAACTTGAAACGCTCGCGGATCATGGCCTGGAGGAGTTCCTTGGTCCGCTCCCGGTTGGCCGTGAAATTGTCGTCATAAAAGAAAACGGCGTTGCCCCGGCGGTCATAGCGGCGGAGCTCCTCGATGATGTTCTCCGTCGAGCGGAAGCGGTATTTTTTCCCGAACATGCCGGTCACGGAACAGAACGAACAATCGAAGGGGCAGCCGCGCGACGTCAGGACGGGGATCGGCGGGGTGAATTTGCGGCGCCCGGGGTCAGGTTTGAGGAGCGAGAAGTCCGGATAGGGGATCGCGTCCAGGTTTTTCTGCATGGGCAGCATCGGGTGGTGGACGACGCGGCCGTCCACCTTCAGGGAGAGGTTGGGGACGGCGGAGAAGTCCCGGCCGCCTTCCCAGGCGTCGATGAAGGCCGTCAAGGCCGATTCCCCCTCTCCCCGGATGATGAAATCGGCGTGTTCCAGGGCTTCGTCGGTCAGGTAGGTCACATGCGGCCCGCCCATGAGGACGGGGACGCCCATGGCCCGGACCCGGTCGGCGATGGCATAGGCCCGGGGCGCCGTCGAGGTGATCGTGGAGATCCCGACGATGTCGGAGGTGGCGACGAGCTCGTAGTCGACCCGCCGGAGGTCTTCGACGAAAACCTCGACCTCCCAGCCGCGCCGCCGCATCATCGTCCCCAGGATGAGGGTCCCCAGGCGGGGCAGGGGGAACTGGGAAAAGATATGGAGGTTCGGCGCCTGGGGCTCGATGAAGACGATCCTAGGCATCGCCGCTCCCCTTGGCGGCCTTGGCCGCCTTCTCCCGCTTCCGGTTCTTCTCCTGGAGGGCGTAGATATCTTTTCTCTTTTTCTTGAGGATGTCCTCCCAACGCCCGATGCCGCCCTTGAGCAGGGCCATCTTGTCGAAAAACGTCTGAATGGCCCTGAGCATGGCCCCCAGCTTGGCCTCCACCTCAGCCTCGGGAAAAGCGTCGAGGCCGTCCTGGATGGCCAGCAGGGCGTGGACGTCGTCCGAGACGCCCTTGATCTCCTTGAGCGTGTAGCCGAAGAGCTGGAGGTCGCGGACGAGTTCGCAGATGAAAATGTAGGAGCCCGAGTAGAGCCGGAAGCCGCCCTCGGTCCGCATGTCGGGCTCGATGATGCCCTTGTCCTCCCAGTGCTTGATCGTCCGCGGGCTCACGCCGGACTGCTCGGCGAGGTTCCCGACCGTGAGGAAGCGGTCCTTCTCCAGGATCTCTTTCCGGCCGCGCCCGTCCTGGGGGAGGCCGACCTTCTTGATGATCTTCTGGATCTCTTCGAGCCCGTAGCCGATCTCGGCCAGCTTCCGGACGCGGGCGACCCGGTCGAGGATGCCGGCCGGGAAGAGAGGCGTCCGGTCGTCGGCGAAGCCGGCCGGCCGGAGAAGCTTGGCCTTGACCCATTCGGCGATGGCCTCCTCGGAAACGCCCGTTTTACGGGCCAGGTCCTCGGCGGCGAAGAGGTCTTGGCTCATGGTATACCTATGCGTATAGATTAATACTTAATGTCATATTCATATACGTACGTGAATATATTTGATGGGCGGGGATTTGTCAAGGGCTGTTTGACCCTGGTATCGGCCCACGCGAGCCTTAAAGCGGTCGGATCGGGCCACAAGAAAATGAGGGATAAGATGGATCCGGCCAGCGCGTTCGACAAGAGAGCGCCATCCTTGGGGTCATTGGAAAGGGGAAGGGGCAGATGGGATAGGGGGGATGATCTGATATCAGCTATCGTCGGTTCCGGCGGGGCGCCTAATCGGTCTCCGGAGTCTCTTTTTCGGGCGTTTCAACGCCCGGCTCGGGCTCCTGCTCCTGCCCCTCCACCGGCGCCGCGTCGTCGGCCGACGGATTCAAGTGCCTGGCCAGGCGCCTCAATCTTTTTTCCTCTTGCTTCTTCTGGCGCGCCAGCTCCCGGCTCCTCTTGGAACTCTTGTAGGCTCTGTTGCTCTTTACCAAATGCCCTCCTTCTCGTTCTTTTCCGCCGCTATCGTAACACATCCGGGGCGGTGTGGACAAGAAACACGGGGCGGGGACCGGAAGGGGCGGGCCCGGCACCGATGGCCGTCCAGGGCCGCGACCCGGAAAGAAACGACTTGACGCGATTTCTGATTAGGAGTAATATTCAGATAAATCAGATATCGAAGAATGGAAGGAGAGAGCTCATGGCAGGAAAACCGAAAGACGACCCGGACGCCTGCTGCCGGGTGGAAGCCCTCATCGGCGTGGACGAGCGGGGTCAGATGGTCCTCCCCAAGGAGGTCCGCGCCGCCGCCGGGATCCGCCCCGGGGATAAATTGGCCCTCATCCTGTGGAGGAAGAGCGGACAGGTGTGCTGCATGACGTTGGTCAAGGCCGACGAGCTCACGGGGATCGTGAAGAGCCGTCTCGGGCCGTTGATGAAAGATATCGTTTCCTGAAGGGGATCGGACATGACGAAGAAAGACGACGAAATCAAAAAGCAGGTCCGGGAGCGATACGCCCGGGCCGCAAAGCCTGGAACGCCCTGCTGCGCCCCGGCGGCCTCTCCCCGCGGCTGCGGACAGGCCGGCTCGAGCGAGGAGAAAGCCAGCCGGTTGATCGGCTATTCGTCCGGGGAGTTGAAGAGCATCCCCGAAGAGGCCAACCTCGGCCTGGGCTGCGGGAACCCGGCGGCTCTGGCCGGCCTGAAGAAAGGGGAGACCGTCCTCGACCTCGGCTCCGGGGCCGGGATCGATTGCTTTCTTGCCGCCGCCAAGGTCGGCCCGTCCGGCCAGGTCATCGGGGTGGACATGACGCCTGAGATGCTCGACCGGGCCCGGGAAAACGCCCGGAAAGGCGGCATCAAGAACGTCGAATTCCGGCTGGGGGAGATCGAGAACCTCCCGGCGGCCGACGCCTCCGTCGACGCGGTCATTTCGAACTGCGTCATCAACCTGTCAACGGACAAAGCGCGGGTTTTCCGCGAGGCCTTCCGGATCCTCCGCCCCGGCGGACGGATGATGGTTTCCGACCTGGCTTTGAAGAAGCCGCTTCCCCGGGCCATCAGGGAATCCGTCGAAGCCTACGTTGCCTGCATTGCCGGGGCGCTGGTCAAGGACGACTATCTCGGCGCGGTCAGAAAAGCCGGGTTCGAGAGGATTGAAGTCGTGAGCGAGACGACCTTCCCGGCCGAGCTCGTGCTTGAAGACTCCCTGGCGCCCGAGATCATCGCGAAACTGAAGATCCCGCGCGAAGAGCTGATGGAACACGTCTCGTCCGTCGTCAGCCTCAGCGTCAGGGCCGTCAAACCCCTGAGGTGAGGATCGAGGGGACGCGGCCACGGATCCCTCATGGGGGCCCGGGGGAAAAGGACGGCCATGAACGCCGTCCCAAAAGGATCCTCAGGGCCGCCCGGATATTGACAACGGTCGCCGCACGCCCGAGGCCGCCCGTCATCGGTGCTCAGATTTTTTTATCCGATGCGCCGGGCTTGGTGATGGGCAGGCCCTTCTTGCAGAAGGGACAGGCGCCCGGTTCGAAGGCCTCGACCTTGAGGGCGAGCAGGCTGCCGACGGCCTTCCCCGCGACCGGGATCGCCCCGCCGCTGCGATCGACGAGAACGTAGATCCCGCTGACTGAGACCTGGCGCTCTTTCAGGCAGGCAACGACTTCCTGGATCGAGCCGCCCGTGGTCAGGATGTCCTCGACGATGACGGCCCGGGAGCCGTCGAGCCCGGAGAAGCCCGAGCGGATGGTCATCTTCTCGTCGGCCCGCTGGGTGAAGGCGAATTTCTTGCCGAGCTTGAGGGCCACCAGGAAACCGATCGCGATCGCTCCGTAAGCCGGCGAGACGACGTAGTCGAAAGCGGGAAGATCGGCCTCGATCTTCTCGACCAGGAGGTCGACGATCTTCTCGAGAGCCGCCGGCTTTTCGATGAGCCGGATTTTCTCGAAGTACCACTCGGAGTGTTTGCCCGAGGTCAGCTTGAAATGGCCCTGGAGCAGGGCGTCGCATTCCTTGAAGAGGCTGAGGACCAGTTGATCGTGGGGATTTTCGGCCATCCTTTCCCTCCTCTGCCGGATATCGGATCCCGGAGGGCCGATTATAACCGGATCGGCGGCCGTGGACAAGGGGACGCCCGGCCTTGGGAGCGTTCGGGGCCGCGAGAGGCCCGGACAGGGGCATGGGGAGCAAGGGTCCTCCCCGCGACGAAGTTCCGCTCTTGCGAGGGGATGGGAAACGTGGTACATGACGTCGAGAGGGGACCGGCATGACCATGCGATTCAATGACAACAAGCGCTGTTTCGTCTGCGGCGGGGAGAACCCGGACGGCCTGAAGATCGAGTTCCGGATGGACCCCGCGCGGGGGGAGGCGGAGGCGGACGTCAGCTTCCCGGAGCGCTTTCAGGGATGGGAAAAGATCGTCCACGGCGGGCTTCTGGCCACGGTCCTCGATGAGGCAATGATCTACGCCGCGGGGGCGAAAGGCCTCAAATGCGTCACCGGCGAGATCACGGTCCGCTATGTCAAGCCGGCGAGGCCCAACGAGACCTATCGCCTCAAGGGGCGGGTGACGGGGGAAAAAGGGAAGCTCACCTTCGCCGAGAGCGAGATCATCGGCGGCGACGGAGAAGCCGTCGCCCGGGCCTCCGGGAAGCTGTTCAAGGTCGCGGTCTGAGGCCCTAGAACAAGAAGCGGCAGGCGACAAAGACGAGAAAAAGGCCGTAGAGGAGCTTGACCGTCGCCGAGGGAAGGCGGATGGTGATCAGGGCGCCGAAGACGGTCCCGACGAAAAGTCCGAGGGCGATCCAGGCCGCCGCGGCGAGGTCGAGCGTCCCGCTGTGATAATAAACGAGGATGCCCGGCAGGCCGAAGGGAAGGAGGATGGCCCCGAGCGAGGTGGCGATGGCCCGCTTGGCGGGGTAGCCCAGGGCGAGGATGAGCAGGGGGACGATGATGTTGCCGCCCCCGATCCCGAACATCCCCGCCATCAGGCCGGCCAGCAGTCCGATCGCGAGGAGCGCGGGAACGGGCGGCCGCGGGTTCGTTTCCGGCTCGGGGCTGGCCGGGACGACCTGGCCGAGGAGGCGACGGCCGCGGCGGACCGGGTCGATGAAATTCCAGCTGACGTAGAGGCAAAAGACCGCGAAGACCTTCCGCATGACCTCGACGGGAAGCGTATTGGCGAGCCACGCCCCCGCGGCGACCGATGTCAGGAGTCCCAGGGCGATGAAGAGGGACGCCCGGAGGTCGACGACCTTCGCCCGGTAATAGGCGATGACCCCGAGAATGCCAACCGGGAGAAGGATCGCGGCGAGGGATGTCCCCGTCGCCTTGACGAGGGGAAACCCGGCGAGGAGGATGAGGGCCGGGACGATGATGATGCCGCCGCCGATGCCGAACAGCCCAGCAAACACTCCGGCGGCGGCGCCGACCAGGATGAGCCACGGTCCTGTCATGACCTCAGAGCCCCCGCGGACGGCCTGACGTTCTCTTTCATGGATCCCTGGATTATATAGAAATCCGACCCGGGCCTCAATCCATCGTTCCGCCGTCGCTTGAAAGCCCGAAAAAGGGAGGCTCAGGAGAAAGGCGATGAATCGCGACGGGCCGCCGGGTGGTTCAGTTATTGTATAATAGACCGTTGGACCTCATGACCGGAGGAAATTCATGCCGCTCTTGAAGAGACTGACCGGGTTCACCCGCGTCGCCCTCGCCATCATCAGCCTCGTTCTCCTGGCGCTCTCGCCGGCGACCGTCCCCGCCCGCGAGCCCCAGGACTCGTACCGGACCCTCCCGAGGGACTATCCCGTCCGGCCGGTGGCCTTTACGGACGTCAAGATCACCGACGCCTTCTGGGCCCCGCGCCTCGAGACGAATCGGACCGTTTCGATCCCCGCCGCCTTGAAGATGAACGAGGAGACGGGCCGCGTCGACAACTTCCGCAAGGCCGCCCACCTGATGACCGGCCCCTACAAAGGCAAGCGATACAACGATTCCGACGTCTATAAGGCCATGGAGGGCGCCGCCTACACGCTGATGCTCCATCCCGACCCGGCCCTCCGGAAGCGGCTGGACGACCTTGTCGCGATCATCGGCAAGGCCCAGGAGCCGGACGGCTACTTGTACACGACGAGGACCATCGATCCCGGGAACCCCGCTCCCGGCGCCGGTCCGGAGCGCTGGTCGAACCTCCGCGTCAGCCATGAGCTCTACAACGTGGGCCACATGTACGAGGCCGCCGTCGCCCATTATCTGGCGACCGGCGAGCGCTCCTTCTTGGATGTCGCCGTGAAGAACGCCGACCTCCTTGTCCGGACCTTCGGCCTCGGCCCCGGGCAGCGCCGCGGCTTCCCCGGACACCAGGAGGTCGAGATCGGCCTGGCCAAGCTCTTCCGGGTTACGGGACGACGCGCCTATCTCGACCTGGCCAAGTTCTTCCTCGATGAGCGCGGACACTACTTCGGCGGCGAAAAGCACGCCCCGAACGATCCCTTCGCCGTCTACGACTCGGACGAGTACATGCAGAACCACAAGCCCGTCCTCGAGCAGGACGAGGCGGTCGGTCACGCCGTCCGGGCCATGTATATGTACGCGGGCATGGCGGACGTGGCCGCCCTCGGCGGCTATCCGGAGTACACGAAGGCCATCGACCGGCTCTGGGAGAGCGTCGTCGGCAAGAAGATGTACCTGACCGGCGGGGTGGGCTCCCGCGGCATCGTGGAGGGGTTCGGCGAGAACTACGACCTGCCGAACAACGCCTACGCCGAGACGTGCGCCGCCATCGGGAACGCCCTCTGGAACGAGAGGCTCTTCCTCCTCCACGGCGACTCGAAATATGTCGACGTCATGGAACGGGTCATGTATAACGGCCTGTTGTCCGGCGTGTCGCTCTCCGGGGACCGCTTTTTCTACCAGAACCCGCTCGAATCCGCCGGGGGATATGCCCGCAGCCCCTGGTTCGAGGTGGCCTGCTGCCCGCCGAACATCACCCGGTTCCTGCCGTCCATCTCTGGCTATATCTATGCAAAAAAAGAGGATACGGTCTTCGTGAACCTCTTTGTCGCGAGCGGGAGCCGGATCGACATCAACGGGGAAAAAGTCATGCTGATCCAGGATACCAGCTATCCATGGGACGGGACGGTCAAGATCACGGTCAACCCTGAGGGGGGGATCGCCGATTTCGAAGTGGCGGTCCGCATCCCCGGCTGGGCCCGGAACGAGGCCGTGCCGGGAGGGCCCTTCCGCTTCCTGGACCGGAATGACGAGAAGCCGAGTCTCAGGGTCAACGGAAAGTCGGCCGGGATCGACCTCTCGGCCGGTTACGCCAGGATCCGGCGCACCTGGAAGGTCGGCGACGTCATCGAACTTTCCCTGCCCATGCCCATCCGGCGGGTGGTGGCGAACGACCTCGTCGCGGCCGATGCCGGCCTGGTGGCTCTCGAGCGCGGCCCGATCGTCTTTTGCGCGGAAGGGGTCGACAACGGCGGTGACGTCCTCGACATGGTCGTCCCGGACTCCGCCAAGCTCCGGTCCCTCTTCCGGCCGGACCTCCTCGGCGGCGTCCAGGTCATCACGGGTCCGGCGACCGTCTATGTCACGGCCAAGGACGGGAAGGCCGAGGCGAAAAAGCTCGAATTCCAGGCCGTCCCGTATTACGCCTGGGCCAACCGCGGCGGCGGCGAAATGTCCGTCTGGCTGCCGCGGACTAGGGAGGCCATCAAGCCCCGCCAGGGCCGCGGCAAGGTCGATCCTGTGCTCTGAAACGGCCACGGAATGAGTTGCCGGGGAAGTCCCCCGATCTGGAGCCTTTGAAAACTCAGGGCCGCGGGTGCCGTCGGGAAGAGGAGGACTGGAGATCGCGTGAATAAGAAGCTCCGTCGCATCATTCTTCTGCCCTGGATCTTCGCCGCGGTCGCGGCGGCCGTTCTTCTCTTGCTCCCCAAGCGCCCGGCCTACGAGATCACATTTTTCGTCACCTCGGACACGCACTACGGATTGAGCCCGACGGTCGCGGCCGCCAACGAAAAGACCATCGACGCCATGAACGCCCTTCCCAGGGCGAGTTTCCCGGCGGCGATCGGCGGGGTCGTCGGGATCCCCCTCGGCGTCGCCGTCCTGGGCGACCTGACGAATGACGCGGCGACGCCCGGACAGCAATTTTCCTGGCGGCAATTCACCGCGGACTTCGGCGTCAACGGCGAGGGCCGGCTCAGGTTCCCGGTCTATGAGCTCCCCGGCAATCACGACGGCGGCGAAAATGATCTCGTCCGGCAGGGCATCCGGGAGCGCAACAGGACCCGCCCGGGCCTGAGAAACGTTTCGGCCAACGGGATCAATTATTCCTGGGACTGGGCCGCGGTCCACTTCGTGAGCCTGGGGCTCTTCGCCGGCTCCGAAGGGGACGTTATCGTCAGCCCGTGGGGACGGCATTTCGATGGCCCGTGGCGGCTGCCCGGGCACAGCCTGGAGTTCCTCAAGGACGACCTGGCCAGGAATGTCGGCCGGAGCGGCCGGCCCGTCATCCTTCTGCAACATTACGGCTGGGACGTCTGGGGGTTGGGCTGGTGGTCCGACCGCGAGCGCCAGGCCCTTTCCGCCGCCATCAAAGGGTACAATATCATCGCCGTCTTCTGGGGGCACTCCCACGTCGTGCAGCGGCTGGACGTCGACGGGATCCCGACCTTTTGCGCCGGTTCTTCCCAGGCCGACCCGCTGCCGGGATCTTTCCTGGTCATCCGGATCCGGCCGAAAGAAATGGCCGTGGCCGAAAGGAAGCCGGACGGCTGGGGCTACGTAGCCCGCATCCTGCTGAAGAAAGCTATTCCCATTATCTAGGTCGCCAGGGCGGCTTGGCCAGCTCCCAGTAGATCGAATAGCGCTGGCCGAACAGCTTGTAAAATGGGATCAGGATGACATCTTTCGGCTTGCCGGCATTCACGGTCTCGAAGGTCAGGGGCTTGCCGGCCACGGGCTTGATCCAGCTCTTGAGCGGCGCTCCGTTCTTGCCCTCGAACGTGGGGACCGCGACGGGGTCGCCTTCGGGGCCGTAAAGGCCGGAGACCTTTTCGGGGGTCAGCCCTTCTGCGCCTCCCAGCGCGCCCGCGAGCACGATCGGCCCGTAGAGAATGGCCGCGATGTCACGCCGGTCCGGGAGCCTCTCGAGCCGGAGATCCATGGGCAAAGCGATCTCGACCCTGTCGCCGTCCTTCCAGACCCGGCTGACCGTCAGGTAGCTCGCCGGGCTCGAATAGTCCGCAAGCTTCCGCCCGTTGACCTTGACGGAGCTGCCGTCCGCGATCCATCCGGGGACCCGGATATGGAGGGCGATCTCGACCGGCTTGGCCGTGGAGACGAGCAGGGTCGTCTTCGGCTCCTCGGGGAAGCGCGTCTCCTGACGGACCTTGAGGCCCTTTTCGGCCCAGGTGACCTCGGAGGCGATGAACAGGTTGATGAAGAGCCCCGCGCCGTCATGGAAATAAATGCTGTCGCCGTACTTGGCGTGGTTCTCCATTCCCGTCCCCGTGCAGCACCAGAAGGAGTCGTACGGCTTCATGAACGTCTTGAACATCCCGGGCATCATCGGGACGTAATACATCATCATGCCGTCGTCCGGGTTCTGGGTGGGGAGGATCCCGTTCCAGAGGGCCCGCTCATAGTAGTCGGCGTACTTCGCGTCCGCCTCCCAGCTGAAGAGGTGGCGGGTGAGCTTGAGCATGTTGTATGTGCAGCAGGACTCGTGACTGTTCCTGCCGAGCTCGTCGTAGATCTGGTAGGGATCGGTCTCCCAGGCCTCGTTGTCGCTCGTCCCGCCCGTCACGAACGAGCGGGCGCCGGTGACCTGGTTCCAGAAAAAGGCCGCGATCCCATAGAGCGCCGGGTCACCCGTCATTTCGTATTCGCGGGCCGACCCGATGATGTTGGGGATGAACGAATTGACATGCTCGCCCTTCATCCTGTCCTCGGACCGGGAGAGGGGCTCGGTGTAGTGCCGCTCGTCGAAGCGGCGGGCGGTGGCCAGGTCTTCGGCCTTGCCCGTGATCGAGTAGAGGTTCGCCAGGACCTCGTTCATCCCGCCCTGCTCGGTGAAATTCAGGACCCGCTCCATGTGGATGGGGTCGGACTTGTCGGTCCGCGATTTGACCCAGCGGGCCATCCCTTCGACGACATCCAGGGCTTGGCCGTTGCCGCAGAATTCGAACATGTCCACGAGCCCGGCCATGATCTTGTGGATCGTGTAGTAGGGGGCCCAGACCTGGCGGACGGACTCGACGCGGTCGAAGAACGTTTCCGGGAAGGCGCTCAGATAGCCGCTCCGGCCGAGGGCTTTCTGGCACTCGGCGAGACCGGAGACGATGGCGTCGGCCTTGGCCTTGATTCGCTCATCGCCGGTCGCCGCGTACATCAGGGCCGAGGCCGAAAGGAAATGGCCGATCGTATGGCCGCGCAGCTCCACGTCCGGCTTCTCCCAGCCGCCGTACGGCTGGGCCGCCGAGGGGAGTCCGGCCGTGACCCGGAACATATGGAGGAGCCGGTCGCCGTCGAGACTCAGCATGTAGTGGAGGTCGCGCTCCATGGCCTGCCGGAACGGGCCGTCGAGCAGCCGGACGTCCCTGAGGTCGAAGGGGTAAGCGCGGATCTCGACCTTCGGGGCCACCGCGGTCTTGGGGAACATCGTATCGCTCAGTCCCGCCTTCTCTTGGGCCGTCGGCGCTGCGGCGACGGCCATGACCGGCGGCATCACGGTGAGAATGATTGTCGCCATGATGAGCATGGAGTTTCTTTTTCTCACAGATTCTCCTTCTTCATACGAAGTCAGAAATAACTTAGCACCCGGGACCGCAAGCGTCAATCGAAGGCGAGAGAGACCCGAAGGCTTGAGAATCGCGTTTCTGGGTTCGACCCTTGAGTTGGAGACGATCAAAATGTCGATCTATGGCTTGATATCCAGTTTTTTCATCAGGTCGATGAAGGGGGCTTCGAGAAAACGGGGGAGTTCGCCGCGGGACTTGACTTCGGCCAACACTCGCATCCAGACTTCGAATTCCCTGCGGAATTTTTCGAAAATCGGCTTGAAGCGCTCGTCCTTGCCCAAAGGTCCCAGGCTCGGGTTGAGAACGAGCATATCGTATATCGGGAAATACCCCGCTTCCAGGTCGCGTTCAAGAACGCGCCGGGCCGCGTCCGTTTGGCCGTGACGCGCGAGAAACGGCAAGAGGAACTCGGCTGCATCGTCCATTTCGGAGGGCAATATCTTGGGATCATTCACTCTCTCGAGTATTTTCTTCAGCAGGACTTCGGCCGGCCGGGAATCCCCGCCCTGGAGAGCCAGCACATATCGCGCGCAAAGGACCTCCCAGGCCAATAAGCTGCCCTCGGAAAACTGGGACTGCGCTTTTTTGAACGCGTCGGACGCCTCCGCAGGGCGACCCAGGTCGGCGAGAATGAAAGACTTCATCAGCAAACCGGCGGCAAACTCGGGCTCGATCCTCAAGGCTTGATCGAGGTATGGCAGGCCTTCCGCCGAACGGCCCAGGCAGAATAATGCCCACGCTACATTAGCCCCGCCGTACAAGTAAAGGGCATCCCGCCGATAGCTTTCGAGCACCGCATCCAGGCCCAAAACCATTCCTATCGGCGCCTCACCCAATAAACTGTATACGCGTGCGTCCTGGGGGGCGAAATTGACGGCTTTCAGAGCGCACTCAAGGACTTTGTGCTTGTCGGGATGCGGAGCATATGATTCACTGAAACCCAAGGTGTGCCAGCCGAGGCCGCAACGTGGATCGATGTCGATGGCCCGGCGGGCCCAGGATCCGGTTTCTGCATTTGCCGCTTGGGCCGATTCTCCTCCTTCCGTTTTGTAGATGAAGAGGCAGGCGATTTCGGCCGCGGCATCCGCCAGTTTCGGGTCCAGTTCCAGGGCGTGTTTCAGGTCGGCGTAGGCCCGGTCGAAGTCGGTTTGCCGGTGGAGATTGTTATACTGGTTTGAGGAATACTTGGCCTGCCGGAAAAGGAGCTCGGCCTCCGAATTCGCCGCGAGCCCCGACGCGGGGCCTACAGCTTTAGAGTCCGGCTGAAGCTTCTGACGGAGGTCCTCGGCCGTTCCATGGACGAGTTCGATATAATCGCTGCGGCGGCCGGGATATTCCTTGCTCCACAGAATCGTGCGGGTCTTTGCATCGAGCAGCTGGATGTTGAGCGTCATTTGATCCGACTCGACCGTGACGAAAGGCTGGACGAAACGCTGGACTTGATAGAGAGCGGCGACTTTGGCGAGGTCGCCCTTGATGGATTCGAATTCGGAGTTGGTGATCGGAGCTCTCGTGTCCAGCCCTTCGATCTTCCCGAGCAAAGTGGAAAGCGAGCCGGGGATGGCCTCGGTCAGATACTCTGCGTCCTTGGCTCCATAAACCTTGCATGGCAGGACGACGATGCTGTTGGCCTCTGTCACGGGAGCCGCGCCCCTGCGCCAGGGCTTAAGAAGGAGCGCAGCCGCGGCGGCCAGGAGCATCAGGACCACACCGGCAACCGCAAGCGGGCGCTGACGGCCCGCCGCCGCCCGCTTCGGAATCCGCGGCTTGCCGACGGACCCGCTGGCCGCTGGCGCCACCTTGCCTGATTCCGCCGCGCGCCTCAGGCGTTTCAGGTCGACAAGGACCTCTTTGGCCGACTGGTAGCGCACATCGCGGTCCTTTTCGAGCGCCTTGTCGATGATCCGCTCCATCTCCTCCGGCAGGTCGGGGTTCAGCCGCACCGGCTGGGTCGGCGTGCTGTGCAAGATGCCGTCGAAAAGCGCCGCGGACGTGTCTCCCCGGAACGGGAGGATCCCCGTTGCCATCTCGTACAAAACGACACCCAGGGAAAACAGGTCGGTCCTCGTGTCGAGGTCCTTGCCCAGCGCCTGCTCCGGCGACATATAGGCGACGGTCCCGATGGCGACACCGGGACTCGTCAGATAGTCTTCGGCTGTCATCGTCGCCATGCCTGGGACGGCTTTCCCCTCCGGTTTCGGCTCGCGTTCCGGCAGGAGCTTCGCCAGCCCGAAATCCAGGATCTTGGCCTGTCCCGTCTCCGTCACGAAGATGTTGCCCGGCTTGATGTCCCGGTGGATGATCCCTCTGGCATGGGCGGCGTCCAGACCGCTCGAAACCTGAATCGCGAGGTCGATAATCTGATCCACGTCCAGCCGCTTGCCCAGCAGATATTCGCGGAGCGTCTTGCCTTCGAGAAATTCAAGGGCGATGAAGTGCTGTCCTTCTTGTTCGCCGATATCATAGATCGTGCAGATGTTGGGATGATTCAGGGCCGAAGCGGAGCGGGCTTCCCGCTGGAAACGCTCCACAGCCTGGCGATCGTGGGCCAGCTCTTCGGGCAGGAACTTGAGCGCGACGGGGCGCTGGAGCTTGATGTCTTCAGCCCTGTAGACGACGCCCATCCCGCCTCTCCCGACAAGCTCCGCAATCCTGTACTTTCCCGCGACGAGGCTGCCTCTGGCCAAGACCTTCGCCGGCTCATCCGCGGCCTTATCAAGCGTTCTGGGGGACGAGGCCTGCCCGGTCTCTTGAGGAAGCGGGGTCGCGCACTCCCGGCAGAACTTGGAGTCCGCGGGATTCTCTGTCCGGCAGCCGGGGCACCGCATAAGCTTTCCCCTTTTTCGGTGAAGCCAGTTTATGCTAAATCGCGGATTTCCGTCAACAGGCGCCGGACGCGAGGAGCCGGCTGTTGATTTTCCGGGGCCTTCGGGCTAATCTTCCCTCTGGCGGTGAAAGCGGCCATCGGCCCATCGATGCAAAGGAGAATCCCGGTGAAGGCCTTAGATCGGAAATCCTCCGCGTTCGTAATCCTCGGCATTCTCGCGTTTATCGTCCCGCTGGCCGTCAGCCCGGTTCCCTTGACCGCTCTCGCGACTCAGGACAATACTCTCATCCTCGAGAACGAGCTGATCAAGGCCGAGTTCAACGACCGCGGCCTCGTCTCCCTCACCGGAATCCGGGCGAACAGGAAGATCGTCTTTTCCGCGGATCCGTCATCGCTGACCGTAGACGGCGCGAAGATATCCGTCGAGTCCTTCGGCCAGGCTGAGCTCGAGATGAAACCGGCCCGGCTGACCTATCGCTACACTCAGGACCCTTATACCATCGAGGTCGTCTACGAGCTCCGCCCCGGCTGGGGGTTCCTGAGCAAGCAGGTCATCCTGACCTCGGCCGTGAGCGCTCCCTTCCACGTCAACGAGGTCTCGCCCCTGGCCTCGTCGCTGAGCCTGCCCGTCCTTGAGGAACTCAAGATCGCCGACGGCCGGTGGGGCTCGTTCTGCCGCTTCGGGGGCGGCGAGGCCGCTTCGGACATGCCGTCTTGGGGCCTGTTCTTCGTGGTCCAGAACCCCTTCATGGCCTGGAAGCGGGACGGCCGGAGCGCCAGCGCCTCCTATGCCCCCGAGATGGACTGGAAGCCCGACGACGGCCCGTTCGCCTCGGACCGCCTCTGCATCGGGCTGTACGAGCTCAGCGGGGTCCGCTTTCCTGCTCAGGCGGTCCCCGAATGGAAATTCGTCGCGGATTACGGAAAGCTCCTCGCCGAAGTCCCGACGATCGACACCAACGAGGTCAACGCCCTGACGGACTGCGTCCGGTCCTTCCTCCTTTATTATCCCGGCCGGGTCCGGGTCCACATCCCCTGGTGCGAGAACGACTACCAGGTCGACGTCGGGACGCCGGACGGCGTCGAAGAGTACAAGCGGATCATGGACCGGGCCGCCGAGCTCGGCGCGACCCATCTCCTCTACACACCCGCCAACAGGGAGCTCTCCCGCCTCGAAGACAACGCCGACGCCTGGGGCTGGGAGAACGTCCTCTGGTTCGGCCTGGGTCAGAAGATCCGGAAGGGGGAGTGGGACCCGGCGCGCGACGACGTCCCGACGGCGCTCCAGGCGATGCTGGATTACGCTGCTTCCAAGAAGCTGAAGCTCATGGCCTATGCCTATCCCTCGCTCCCGTTCCTCCAGGAGCCCGTATGGACCAAGTGGGCCGGGGCCAAGGTCGGCGGCTACGCCGGGGCCGACACGGGGCTCCGCAGCTTCCAGGACTGGTGGATCGCGAAGCTCCTGGCCTTCGTCCGGAAGACGGGCGCGGCCGGATTCTCCTTCGACCACTGGTGGATCGCCTACGACAACGCCTCGAGCAGGTACGCCCAGTGGTACGGCTGCCGGCGCATCCTGGAAACGATCCGCCGGGAGCTCCCCGAGATCGTCATCGACGGCCGCCAGCAGTACCAGAACTTCGGCCCCTGGACTTGGCTCGCGGGGTCCTATCCCCACCCGACACTGACCGACGAGCAGCCCGAGAGCTTCACGGCTTTCCCCGACCTCCACACCGACCGGGTCTCGGCCGACCGGCAGCGCTTCGCCGCCTGGAAATACCGGGTGGAGCGGTTCGCCCCGCCCGAGATCGTGCCGGGGTTCATTACCCACCAGTCGGAGCGGTCGGACGAGAAGGATGTCATGCGGCGCGACCGGTTCCGGCCAAAGGACTGGGATGTTCTCGGCTGGAAATATTCGCTCCTCTCCTCGATCGCCACCGCCCCTTTCAACCACGTGATCAACTTCATCCCGGCCCGCGACCCCGAGGAGTTCAAGGCCTTTTCCGACGAGGACAAGGCCTGGTTCCGGCGCTGGCTCGACTGGACGGACGAGAACGCCCGGTACCTGCACGCCCTGCGGCCGATCATCGGCCCGCCCATGGTCGGCCGGCCGGACGGGACGGCGGCCATCGTCGAGGACCGCGGCTTCGTCTTCCTCTTCAATCCCAACCCCGGCCGGCTGGAGGCCCGTTTCAAGCTGGACGCCTCGATCGGGCTCGTCAAGGGCGAGGCGTTCGTCCTCCGGGAGATCCATCCCGAGGAGGGCCGGCTCATCGCGGCCGGCCCCGACGCGTTCTGGAAGGCCGGAAGTGAGGTGGCCCTGCCGATGGCCGGGAGGGAGGCCCTGGTCCTCGAGGTCTTCCCGGCCCCCGCCGAGATCCAGGAGCCGGCCCTGTTCAACGCGACGGGGAGCGCGGTCCTGAAGGGAGCCGCCCTTGTCCTGAGCCAGGTCTCTGGAGAAGTCGGGACGGAAAGGGACCTCCTGGTCCTTCTGCCCAAGGACAAGCGCGTCCGGGCCCTGAGCGTCAACGGGCTCTCCTTCCCGTTCCGGCAGGACAAGGACCGGGTCACGGCCACGGTCCGCTTCCCGGGAAAAGCGTTCGTCCGCAGCCAGCGGCTGGGGAAGGAGGACCCGGATTTCGCGGGCGGAAAATTCCAGGCCCAGTTCTCGGTCCCGGCCAGGGTCTTCAAGCAATTGGCGGAACGGAAAAACAAATGGCCGGTCAGCACCAGTGAAGACGACCTCCGGGCCCCCTGGCTCGGACCCTGGCGTCTTCTTCTCTACGTGCCGGTCGCTGACGGAAAGGATTCCACGGACATCGCGATGACCATCAACGGCAAGCCGATCGAGCTCGGGAAGGCCTACAACAGCGTCTATCCGCACTCGCCCGAGAGGACGTTCATCGGCCGTTACGCCGACGTGTCCTGGCTCAAGCCGGACACCCCGTACGCTCTTGAAATCACGGTCCCCGAGATCGCGCCGGGCCGCTTCCTGGGCGTTTTTTTCGAGAATGTCGAGACGGAGTCCACGACACAAATCGCGGCGCCCCTGCCGAGGGCTCCCGCCCGCCCCGGGCCTCCGGTCAAGAAATAGAATGCCGGCCCCGGGGATGGGCGGGGATGCGTTCCCGGAGCCCGCATTCTATTGACTCGGCCGGCGCAATTGCATATCCTAAATTTTTCTATGTCAAGGAGGAGACGGAGGCCGTCCCCATGGATGGAAAACCCATTCTCAATATCAAATCCCTGAAAGAGCAGGTCTACGAGTATCTCCGGGAGCAGATGCGGACGGGAGAGATCCGGCCGGGTTCGGTGATCGACATGGAAGAGACGTCGAAGAAGCTCGGCGTCAGCAAGACCCCCCTCCGGGACGCTCTCCTCCAGCTCGAGATGGAAGGCTTCGTTTCCATCCTGCCGCGGCGCAAGGTCGTCGTCAACGTCCTGTCCACCGAGGACATCCGGAACTATTACGACATCATCGGCGCCCTGGAGAGCATTGCCCTGCTCAGGGCCTTCGACCGCCTCCGGCCGGCGGACATCGACGCCATGCAGGCCCTGAACGATGCCATGGCCAAGGCCATCGACGACAACAACTTCGACCTCTATTACGAGAAGAACCTCGCCCTTCATGACACGTTCCTCAGCCGCTGCGGCAACGAGAACCTGATCAGGATCGTCATCACCCTGAAGAAACGGCTCTATGATTTCCCGCGGTCCAAGGGCTTCGTCAAGGAATGGGAGCAGGCCAGCATCGGCGAGCACCAGGCCCTCATCGACTTCGTCCGTCAGGGCCAGCGGGAAGAGGCGGCCAAGCACATGCGCGACGTCCATTGGTCCTTCAGGGTCCAGGAGCCGTTCATCCACAGGTACTACGCCCACGTCGCCCGGGAAACGGGATGAGACCGACGGTCCCCCGCCTTGGCTGAACGGGAACCCCATGCCCAACGAGACGATGTCGCCCCGGGAGCGGTGGCTGGCGGTTTTCCAGAGGAAAAAGCCCGACCGGGTCCCTATGGATTTCTGGGGGACCGACGAGACCATGGCCGGTCTCATCAGGCACATCGGCTGCGCGGGCCGGAGGGAAGCCCTCGAGAAGCTCCACGTGGACTTTGTCGCCAAGGCGGCTCCCCGCTACGTCGGCCCCGCTCTTCCGGCCGGGCTTGACGCCTTCGGCCGGGCCTACCGGAAAATACGCTACGATACGGGCGTCTATGACGAGTGCGTCTCGAGCCCGCTGGCGGCTTGCCGTTCCGTCGCCGAGATCAAGAGGAACTACACCTGGCCCGATCCCGACTGGTGGGACTATGGGCCCATCGCGACCGAGCTCAGGGGGCTGGAGATGTACCCGGTCCAGGGCGGCGGTTCGGAGCCGTTCCTCATCTACAAGGACCTCCGCGGCCCGGAGCAGGCCTTCATCGACCTCGTCGAGAACCCGGAGATCGTCCATTACTGCCTGGACAAGCTCTTCGCCCTCGCCTACGAGGACACGCGGCGGACCTTTGAAGCCATTCCCGGCCGGGTCCTGTTCGCCTACGTGGCCGAAGACATGGGCGCCCAGAATGACCTGATGCTCTCGGTCGCCCACATCCGCGAGTTCCTGCTTCCCGGGATGAAACGGATCATCGACCTGTCCCACGAGGGAGGGGCCTACGTTTTCCATCACAACGACGGCGGCATCCGGCGGATCCTGCCGGACATGATCTCGGCCGGCATCGATCTCCTCAATCCCATCCAGTGGCGCTGCGGCGGCATGGACCGGGAAGGGCTGAAAAGGGATTTCGGGGCCCGGGTGATATTCCATGGGGGGATGGACAACCAGCAGACCCTGCCGTTCGGCACGGTCGACGAAGTCAGACGGGAGGTCCTCGACAACCTCGGGATCCTGGGCCGCGACGGCGGTTATATCCTGGCTCCCTGCCATAACATCCAGGCGCTGACCCCGCCCGAGAACATCGTTGCCATGTATGAGACCGGCTACGAACACGGCTGGACGTGAGACGGACTATCCTGAACGTTACCGGAGGTGCGGGATGCCCGTGAAAGGAGACCGGACAGTGGCTGCCCACGCCTTCAGAGTCCATCCATTGAAACGGTGTTTCGCCTTCACCGCCGCCGCAGCGCTGCTCGGCGCGGCCCTGCTCGCTTCGGCGCCGGAAGAGGCCCGGGGCGCCCAGGACCCGGCGGCCATTCTCTGGTCCACGCACCCGGCGGACAAGTGGGAGAACGCCTACCCCGTCGGCAACGGCCGCCTCGGAGCCATGGTCTTCGGGAAGACCGATGAGGAGCAGGTCCAGATCAACGAGGACACCTATTGGTCCGGCGGCCCCTATTCCACGGTGGTCAAGTCGGGGGCCGGGGTTTTGCCCGAGATCCAGAAGCTCGTCTTCGAGGGGAATTACAAGATGGCCCACATCCTGTTCGGCCGGAACCTCATGGGCTACCCGGTCGAGCAGATGAAGTATCAGGCTCTGGCGAATCTGGTCATGAACTTCGGCAACACGAGTCCGGCGGCGAATTATCGCCACGAGCTCGACCTGGACACGGCGGTCGTGACCACAAGTTATGATCGGAACGGCGTCGGGTTCGTCCGGGAGGTCTTTGCGAGCCCCGTTGACCAGGTCATCGCCGTCCGGCTCACGGCCGACCGGCCCGGCTCGATCTCCTTCGCTGCTCAACTCCGGGGCTTCCGGAACGAGACCCATTCCAACTACGCGACCGATTATTTCCGGATGGACGGGGACGGGCCCGACGGGCTCGTCCTCCGCGGGAAGTCCGCGGACTATATGGGGGTCGAGGGGAAACTCCGCTACGAAGCGCGGCTGAAGGCCGTCGTCGAGGGTGGAGCTGTGAGCGTTGTCTGGGACGAGCTCGTTGTGAAGAACGCCGATGCCGTGACCCTGCTCATCGCGGCGGCCACGAACTTCGTCGACTACAAGGACGTCGGCGGCGACCCCGCGGCGCGAGTGGATGCGGTGATGAAGGCGGTCGACGGCAAGACATTCGGTGCGCTCAAGGCGGCCCACGTCAAAGAGCATCAAAGACTTTTCCGCCGGGCGACGTTAAGCCTGACGGCGACCCCGAATTCGGCCCTTCCGACGGACGAACGACTGAAAAACTTTGATGGGACGAACGACCCGGCGCTCGCGGCCCTGGTCTTTCAGTTCGGCCGCTACCTCCTCATCTCCTCGTCGCGTCCCGGCACCCAGCCGGCCAACCTCCAGGGCATCTGGAACAAGGACCAGAATCCCATGTGGGATTCCAAGTACACGACGAACATCAACGCGGAGATGAACTACTGGCCGGCCGAGGTCGGCAACCTGAGCGAATGCGCCGAACCCCTGTTCAGGATGATCCGGGAGCTCACCGACCAGGGAAGCCAGGTGGCCCGCGAGCACTACGGGGCCCGCGGCTGGGTCTTCCATCAGAACACGGACATCTGGCGCGTGGCCGCGCCGATGGACGGCCCAAGCTGGGGCACCTTCACGACGGGCGGGGCCTGGCTTTGCACTCACCTCTGGGAGCATTACCTGTTCACCGGCGATAAGGAATTCTTGAGAGAGTCTTACCCGGTCATGAAGGGGAGCGCCGAGTTCTTTCTCGATTTCCTGGTCCCCCATCCGAAATACGGCTGGCTGGTGACCAACCCGTCGACCTCTCCCGAGAATTTCCCGGCCGTCCCCGGCCAGGTCCCGTTTTTCGACGAGATCACGATGTTCAAGACGACGACGACCATTTGCGCCGGCTCGACGATCGATATGCAGATCCTGAACGATCTGTTCGGGGATGTGGCCCGGGCGGCCGATGTCCTCGGCGTGGACCGTGATTTCAGGGCGAAGGTCCTGGCGGCGAAGGCCAGACTGGCCCCGATGCAGATCGGCCGGAAGGGGAACCTCCAAGAGTGGCTCGAGGACTGGGACGAGACGGAAAAGAGCCATCGCCATATCTCCGGCCTCTGGGGCCTTTTCCCCGGCCACCAGATTTCCGTCCGGCGGACGCCGAGGTTCGCCGAGGGGAGCCGGGTGGTCCTGGAACAGCGCGGCCTTCCCGGGAACGGCTGGTCCTCGGCCTGGAAGGCGGCCTGCTGGGCCCGGCTCGGGAACGGTGCCAAGGCCATGGAGAACTTCGCTTTCGCCATGCGCCATTACACGACCCAGAGCCTGTTCTCGATCTGCTCCGGGGCCATGCAGGTGGACGGCTCTTTCGGCATGGCAGCGGCCGTCGCCGAGATGCTCCTTCAGTCGAGCGAGCACGAGCTCGATTTACTCCCGGCTTTGCCGGGATCCTGGACGGACGGAAAGGTCAATAGCCTTTGCGCCCGCGGCGGGTTCGAAGTCGGCCTCCGGTGGGAGGCGGGCAGGCTTGTCGAGGCAAGGATCTTTTCAAAGCTCGGGGGGCCCTGCCGGGTAAGGACGAACGTCCCTGTCACCGTCCTTGCGGGCGTGAAGGACGTCCGGAGCTCGACGCCCGAGACCGGGGTGGTCGAGTTCAGGACCGAGCCCGGGCAGACCTATATCCTGAGGGCTCGTTGAGAATCCCTGAAGCGGCCGGTCCCCCCCCGTTGGATGACGGCATTGGGGATGGCATTTTCGAGACGGCGAACCGCCCATCCGGGATGTCCCGGCGGGCGGCCTGAAGATCAAAGAGAAGGAGGCCGATTCCGATGAAAACCCGTTTGACGCTGGTCGTTTGGATCATCCTGGCGATCGTCCTGTCCGTGCCCGCGGTTTCCACCGCCCAGGAAAAGCCCGCGGACCCTGTTCTGACCCTCGAACGCATCTTCGGCTCCCGCGAGTTTACCGCCGAGAGATTCGGCCCGGCCCGCTGGATGCGGGACGGCGAATCTTACACGACCCTGGAGCCGAGCGCCGAAATCAAGGGGAGCCGCGATCTCGTGCTCTACAAGGCCGAGACGGGGAAGCGTGAGGTCCTCGTTCCGGCGGCCAAACTCGTGCCGCCCGGCGCGTCCGAGCCCCTCGCCATCGAGAACTACGACTGGTCGCCCGACGGGAAGGTCCTCATCATCTTCACGAATTCCCAGCGTGTATGGAGGCAGAATACACGGGGTGATTTCTGGACGTATGACCTCCCCTCAGGCTGCCTCCATAAGCTCGGCGCCGTCTTCGAGCCTTCGACGCTGATGTTCGCCAAGCTCTCGCCCGACGGCCGCCTGGCCGCTTACGTCATGCATAACAATATCTACGCCGAGGACCTGTCCACGGGAAATGTCCGGCAATTGACGTTCGACGGCAATGACGAGACCATCAACGGGACCTCGGACTGGGTCAACGAGGAGGAGTTCGACATCCGCGACGGCTTCCGCTGGAGCCCCGACGGCCGGGCCATCGCCTTCTGGCAATTCGACACGCGCGGCGTTCCTGTCTTCTCGATGATCAACAACACGGACGCCCTCTATCCCCGGGTCATCAGTTTCAAACACCCTAAGCCGGGCGAGATAAACTCGGCCGTCCGCGTCGGCGTCGTTCCTGTCTCCGGCGGTTACCCCGTCTGGATGAAGGCCCCCGGCGACCCGCGGGAGTGGTACATCCCGCGACTCGAATGGGCCGGAAACCCGAAGGAGGTCGTTTTCGAATACCTCAACCGGCGGCAGAACAGGAACGAGGTCATCATCGGCGACGCCGCAACCGGGGAGCTCCGGACGATCTTCACGGACAGCGACGAGACGTGGGTCGAGATCATGACCGACTTCGTCTGGCTCCGGGGCGGCCAGGGACTGCTCTGGCTGAGCGAGCGCGACGGCTGGAAGCACGCCTACGAGGTTTCGCGCAACGGCCCGGGGGTCAGGCTCCTGACGCCGGGCGATTATGATGTCATGAGCATCGACGCGGTCGATGAAAAGGGCGGCTGGCTCTACATCACGGCGTCTCCGGAAGACCCGACCAAGCGGTTCATCTACCGCGTCCGGATGGACGGCAAGAGCAAGCCCGAGCTCGTCGGCCCGGCGGATCAAGGCGGCGTCCACCGGCTCGATGCATCCCCGTCAGCGCAGTGGGCGTTCCACAGTCATTCCGGGCTCGACACGCCGCCCGTGACCGAGCTCGTTCGCCTCCCCAAAGGCGAGGTCGTACGGATCCTGGCGGCCAACGAAGCCCTCAAGGCCAAGGTCAAGGCCCTCAAGCGCAGACCCGTGGAATTCTTCAAGCTCGCGATCGGAGGCGGGGTCCAGGCCGACGGCTGGCGGATCCTGCCGCCGGATTTCGACCCGGCCAAGAAATATCCGCTGTTCATCTACGTCTACGGCGAGCCCGCGGGCCAGACCGTCCAGGACAGCTGGGGCGGGACCGGCTACCTCTGGCACCTGATGCTTGCCCAGCGGGGCTACATCGTCGCGAGCTTCGACAACCACGGCACCCCGGCGCCGCGCGGCCGGGCCTGGCGGAAGAGCATCTACCGGCAGATCGGCATCCTGGCCTCGGCCGACCAGGCCGCAGCGGCCAAGGCCGCCCTCGCCGCCTGGCCTTACGCCGACCCCGACCGGGTCGGGATCTGGGGCTGGAGCGGCGGCGGATCGATGACCCTGAACGCCATGTTCCGTTACCCCGACCTGTACAAGACGGGCATCTCGGTCGCCTCGGTCCCCAACCAGCGCTTCTACGACACGATCTACCAGGAGCGGTACATGGGCCTGCCCAAGGACAACGAGGAGGGGTTCAAGAACGGCTCGCCCATCACCTTCGCCAAAGACCTGAAGGGGAACCTTCTCATCGTCCATGGCACCGGCGACGACAACGTCCATTACCAGGGATTCGAGGCGCTCGTCAACGAGCTCGTGGCCAACAACAAGAAATTCACGATGATGGCCTACCCGAACCGCTCGCACGGGATCTACGAGGGCAAGGGGACGACGATGCACCTCTATGCGCTCTTGACCCGGTTTCTTGCTGAGAACCTCCCGCCCGGCCCCCGGCCCCGCTGAGATGTGCGGGCTTTCTCACTTTGTCCGGGACCGGGAAACCTGTTAGAGTAGGGCTGGGACGGGAGATCGGTCATGAATCTGATCCGGCGCCGGGGAAAACCTGACCGGGCGACGCCGCCCGGCAGCCTCTCCGCACAAACTCTCAGCCTCGGACCGCTCCAGGAGCGCCTGGAGGAACGGATCCGGGCCTGGGAAAAATCCCGCTTCGGACGCCGCCTTTGGGCCAAGGACGCGTCCCTCTGGACGCCCGGCCCGGCGACGGAGATCATCCATCGTTTGGGATGGCTGGACCTGCCCGAGATTATGGGGACCCGGATCGCCGCGTTCAGCGGATTCGCCGAAGAGATCAAGGCCGAAGGGTTCACCCACGCCGTCCTGCTGGGGATGGGCGGTTCGAGCCTGGCTCCCGAGGTCTTCCAGAAGACGTTCGGCAGCGCGCCCGGATATCCGGAACTCGTCGTCCTCGACAGTACCCACCCAGCGGCGGTTGCCGCCGTCGAACGGAAGGCCGACCTCCCGCGGACGCTTTTCATTGTCTCGAGCAAGTCGGGGACGACGGTCGAGCCGCTCTCTTTCTTCCGCTATTTCTGGCATCGGATGAGCCAGGTCACGGACCCGCCGGGGCGCCATTTCATAGCCATCACCGACCCGGGGACGCCCCTAGCGGCCCTGGCCAGGGACAGGAATTTCCGCCGCGTCTTCGAGGCCGACCCCGATGTCGGAGGCCGTTTCTCGGCGCTGACCGAATTCGGATTGGTCCCCGCGGCCCTCATCGGCCTGGACGTTCGCCGGCTCCTCGCGAGGGCCTGGGCCGAGGCCGGAGACAATGGGCCTCGAGTCCCCGAAAGGGAAGCGCCGGGCCTCCTTCTCGGCGCCGCCTTGGGGGAAACCGCCGGCCTCAGGAACAAGCTGACGGTCCTGACCTCGCCTTCGCTCGGGAGCTTCCCCGATTGGCTCGAACAGCTCGTCGCCGAGAGCACGGGCAAGGACGGCAAGGGGATCGTGCCCGTCACCGGCGAACCAGTCCTCCCGGCCGGGCTCTATGGCCGGGACAGGACCTTTGTTTCGCTCGCCCTTGACGGCGACCAGGCCCGGGGAACCGAAGAACTCGAGGAGTCTTTGGCCCGGGCGGGCCATCCTGTCATCCGGATCCGGCTCGATGACGCCTACTCGCTCGGCCGGGAGATCTTTCGCTGGGAGATCGCCGTCGCCGCCGCGGGAGCCGCCCTCGGGATCCAGCCCTTCGACCAGCCGGATGTGGAGCTGGCCAAGGACCTCGCGAGGAAGGCGATGGCCCGGAGCGGTGGGCAAGACCCGAAGTCATCGGAGCCCGGGGATGCCGCGTCGACGGACGGCCCGGCCGCGCTCCAGGCGGCTTTCGACCGGTGGCTGGCCCAGGCCAGGCCCGAGGATTATATCGCCCTCCAAGCCTACCTCGCTCCTGAGGCTGAAACGGGCCGGGCGCTCGAGGACCTCCGCTTCGGCCTGCTGAAAAAGACGGGGCTGGCGACCACTTTTGGCTACGGGCCGCGGTTCCTCCATTCGACGGGGCAGCTCCACAAGGGCGGCCCCGACGAGGTCCTGGTCCTCCAGCTCGTCGACGAGCCGCGCGGAGACCTGGCCGTTCCCGAAACGGACTTCACGTTCGGCGCCCTGATCAGGGCCCAGGCCCTCGGGGATTATCAGGCCCTCAGGCAGCGGGGGCGGCGGGTCCTCCGGGTGGACCTCAAAAGCGATCCTGCCGGCGGGATCGGGCTTCTCAGAAAGTGGGCCGGGGCCTGACCGAAGGGGGGGTGTTTTCCGGAGAGGTCCCCCGGACCCGAACCCGCAGGAACGACTTCGAAGACGCACCTTGGAGCAGCGCCCCCTTGTTTGCTATAATCCCGCCATGACCGAGCTCATTGGAACGGACGTCCTTTACCGGAAATGGGACGTGCTGCCTCCGGCCGCGTCCCCAAAGGCCGTCTTCCTGCTGGTCCACGGCCTCGGCGCCCACACCGCCCGCTGGGATTTCCTAGCCGGCTTCCTGGCCCGGAACGGGTTCTCCTCTTACGGCCTCGAGCTCCGGGGGTTCGGCCGGACGCCCGAGAGGCCCCGGGGGCACGTCGACTCCCTCCGCGTCTGGGAGCGGGACATCCTGAAGCTCGGCGAGACCGCGGCCGCGGAGAATCCGGGGCGCCGGATCTTCGTCCTCGGCGAGAGCGTCGGAGGGCTCGTCGCCTTCAACCTGGCCTGCCGCTATCCCGACGCCTTTGCAGGTCTGGTCCTCATCTCCCCGGATTTCAAGAACGGCCTGAAGTTCCCCCTCTCTGCCTATCTGAAGATAGGCGCTATGATCCCGTTCAAGCCGCGGACGACCATCGCGGTCCCCTTCACTTCGGCCATGTGCACCCGCGACACCGCTTATCAGGCCGTCATGGACCGGAATCCCGACGAATTGCGTGCCGCCAGCCTGAAATGCCTGATGAGCATCCTGGCCGAGCAGGGAAGATCCAAGCGGCTGGCGGGAGGGTTCTGCGTTCCCTCCCTCTTCCTGATCTCCGGGACCGACCTCCTGGTCGACGAGCGGGCCGGCCGGAAGCTTTTCCATAAGCTCGCGCTCAAGGACAAAACGATCCTCGAATACCCGGAGATGCTCCATGCCCTGTCCATCGATCTCGGCCGGGAGCAGGTGTTCCGGGACATCCTCGCCTGGACCGAGAAGAGGGCTTGAGATGGGCCACGTCCTGGCCATCGACCAGGGAACGACGGGCAGCCGGGCGATCGTCTACGACCGGCGGGGCCGGGAGGTCGCGGCCGCTTACGAGGAGTTCCCCCAGTATTTCCCCCGGCCCGGCTGGGTCGAGCACGACCCCGAGGAGATCTGGCGGAGCGTCGACCGGACGATCCAGAAGGTCCTCGCCCTGGTCCCCGGATCTTCGATCGCGGCCATCGGTGTCACCAACCAGAGAGAAACGGCCGTCATCTGGGACAGGAAATCGGGCCGGCCCGTCCACAACGCGATCGTTTGGCAATGCCGGAGGACGGCCGACCGCTGCCGCGAGCTCAATAAAGACCCCGAGACGGTCGCCCTGATCCGGAAAAAGACGGGACTCCCGGTCGATGCCTATTTTTCGGCGACCAAGGCGGAGTGGATCCTCGGGCGCGAGCGCCTGAAGGCCAAGGCGAGAAGCGGCCGTCTCGCGTTCGGCAACACGGACGCCTGGGTCCTGTGGAAGCTCACCGGCGGCCGGAGCCATGCCACCGATTACACCAACGCCTCGCGGACCATGCTCTTCGACATCGACAGATTGCGGTGGGACGACGACCTTCTCTATCTCTTCGGCATCCCCGGGGCCATCCTGCCCGAAGCCCTGCCTTCGACGGGCGAGTTCGGCCGGACGGTGAAGATCGGCCGGCTCCCGGCAGGGATCCCCGTCACCGGCATCGCCGGCGACCAGCAGGCCGCCCTCTTCGGCCAGGCCTGCTTCGAGCCGGGGATGACCAAGAACACGTACGGTACGGGCTCCTTCATCATCCTCAACACCGGCCGTCAGCGGGTCGATTCTCGACACGGCCTGCTCACGACGCTCGCCTGCGGCCCGGAGGGAAAGGTCGCCTATGCCCTGGAGGGCTCCGTCTTCATCGCCGGGGCGGCCATCCAGTGGCTCCGCGATGAGCTCGGCCTGCTTCGGACCTCCGACGAATCGGAGGCCATGGCCCAAGCGGCGGGGGACAACGCCGGTGTCTATTTTGTCCCGGCCTTCGTCGGGCTCGGCGCCCCCTACTGGGACGCGGAGGCGCGGGGGACGATCGTCGGGCTGACCCGCGGCGCCGGAAAGAACCACCTGGTCCGGGCGGGCCTGGAGGCCATGGCCTATTCGACGCGCGACGTCCTGGAGACCATGAAGCTTGACTCGGGGCTCGAGGTCAGGGAGCTCCGGGTCGACGGGGGAGCGGCCGCCAACGATTTCCTCTGCCGCTTCCAGGCCGATATCCTCGGCATCCCCGTCCTCAGGCCCCGGACGGTCGAAACGACCGCGCTCGGCGCCGCCTGCCTCGCCGGCCTCGGCTCGGGCTTTTGGAGCGGCCCGGACGATATCCGGCGGTTCTGGTCCCTCGACCGGAAGTTCGCGCCCTCCATGAAAGAGGACCGGGCTCAAAGGCTCTATCAGGGCTGGCAGGCGGCCGTCCGGAAGGCCCTGGCCTGAGCCGCGGGTTTTCGTCGTCGCCGCGTGCGCCGTCCCGTCCGCGATCCGGAGAAAACCCCGCTAAGTGGCGAAATCCCTTCCTCTAGAATATAATATTGATAGATTCGCTCGATTTTCAACGGACCCGTCTTCATAAAGGAGGGGCAGATGAAAAACAGGCTGTTCCTGAAAATATCGGCCATGGTCTCATTCCTGGCCCTAATCACCCTGTGCGGGAGCACGTTCCTCGCCGCCGGACAGGACAAGAACTCCGACGCCGCCGTCCAGGGGCGGATCGAAGGGAAGCTCAAGCAGCATGGCCTGCTCGTCGGCAACGACATCCAGGTGTCCGTCGGGGACAGGGCCGTCACCCTGAGCGGGACGGTCCGGACCCTGGCCCAGAAGGATCAGGCTGGCCGGGACGCCCTTTCCGCGGCCAAAGGATACAAGATCGTGAACAGCATCGCCCTGGCCGACGCGGGCCGTTCTCCCGAGCAGATCGGCGAGGCGGTCATGTCGGGGATCGAAAAGAGCAGCTCGTACGTCATCTTCGATCTTGTCGGCGTTTCGGTCTCCGTCGAGGGAGTGGCCACGCTCCAGGGCTGGGTTTACTATCCCTGGCACGCCGCCGAATTCGTCAAGATCGCCTCGGCTCAACCGGGTGTCACGAAGGTCGAGAACGAGATCAAGTCCATCCTGACGACGGACATCGACAGCTCGCTTCGTCTTCGCATCGCCCGCCTGATCTACGCCCGCCCGACCGCTCTGGGCTTCGCCCGGATGAACGGTCCCGTCCACATCATCGTCTTCAACACCGTTGTGACCCTGGGCGGGACGGTCGACAAGGAATCGGACATCGACGCCTACGAGCAGCTCGTCCGCTCCAACCTGCCGTCGGTCAGCGTGGTCAACGCGCTCCAGGCGAAAAAGAGATAGCGGGCCGGAGGACCATGGCTTCCCCCAGAGCGAGCTATGTCAGGGAGTATATCGCCGACAAGAACGTCGGCGCGCTGCACCCGAGCTCCCGCTTCCTTGTCCGGCGGCTCATCCGCTGCCTGCGCCCCGGATCCATCAGGACGATCGTCGAATTCGGCCCCGGCCCGGGGGTCGTGACGCGTCCCCTCCTCGACGCTCTCTCCCCGGAGGCCCGCTACATCGCCATCGAAAAGAACCCCGGCTTCCTGGCTGCCCTGAAGTCGTCGATCTCCGACCCCCGCCTGCGCGTGGTCGAGGGCGATGCGTGCTCGGTCCGGGAGATCCTCGCGTCGGAGGGGGTCGCGTCCGTAGACGCGGTCATCGCCAGCATCCCTTTTTCGTTCCTGAAGAAGGACCAACGCGCGAGGCTGGTCCGCGCCGTCGAGTCGCTGCTCGCCGCCGACGGCGACTTCGTGATCTTCCACCAGTTTAGCCCCATGATGCGCTCCCTGGCGAGGGAGAGCTTTCCCCGGGTCAGGGTCCTGTTCGAACCGCGGAACATCATGCCCTGTTTCCTGCTCCACTGCCGGAAAATGCCCTGACCTGTTTTCCTCTGGATGAATCATATTCAAGACAGGAGGCTTCGATGAAGCATTTTCGGCTCGTGCTCATGATGATGAGCGCTATCTTCCTCGTCCTTGCTCTGACCGCGTCTCCCGTTCAGGCAGGCCAAAAGGCCCAAGCCGCGGTCGATCTCAAGATCCTCCCCCCGGCCGTCCTCAACGCCTTCAGAACGGCCTATCCCCACGCCGTGATCAGGGGGACAAGCAAGGAAACCGAAAAAGGCGTGACGTATTACGAAGTCGAGAGTGTCGACGGAAAGATGAACCGCGACCTCCTTTACACGGCCGAAGGTAAGGCCGTCGAGATCGAGGAAACCATCCCGCCTGAAGACCTGCCCGCCGCCGTCCAGGAGGCACTCGCCGGGAAATTCCCCGGCTATAAGGTCCTCAAGGCCGAAGCGATGACAAAGGACGGTCAGAAACTGTTCGAACTGCGGATCCAGGTCAAGGACAAGAAGAAGAGCGTGACGATCGACCCCGACGGGAAGATCATCCAATAATCCCCTAGCGGCAGGGAAAACATGGATGGGCTGAATGGCCACGTTGAAAAATGCTCAGCCATGAAGGTCGTCAGCCCCTTTTTCGGGTTATGGCGCGAAACGGATCATGAGGAGTAAAATATGAAAAAAGGTCAACAAGACATGAAATTCTTGCGGGTCGGTCTGGTCGTAGTTTTGGCGGTAACCATCGCGGGCTTCGCGGCCGCGCAGGCGCAGAAGCCGGCCGGTTATCACCTGCTTAAGAAGCACATGCTCGGCGGCGAGGGCGGCTGGGATTACTTGGCCCTTGACGCCAAGGCGCGCCTGCTTTACGTGACGCACGGCAACGCGGTCGAGATCCTCAACGTCGACACCGGCGTCAAGGGTGAGGCGATCACCAATCTCCAGGGCGTTCACGGCGTGGCTTTCGCCCAGGATAAGGGCCGGGGATACATCTCTAACGGACGGGGCAACAGCGTCTCCGTCTTCGATCTCAAAACGCACAAGGTTCTGGAGGAAGTCCCTTCCTCCGGGCAAAATCCCGACGCCATCATCTACGACGCCTTCTCGGGCCGGGTCTTCACCTTCAACGGCCGGTCCGCGAACGCGACGGCCATCGACGCCGCCTCGGACAAAGTCGTCGGGACCGTCGACATCGGCGGGAAGCCCGAATTCGCCGCCACGGACGGCCGGGGCATGATCTTCGTCAACAGCGAGGACAAGAACGAGATCGTCGCTTTTGATGCCAGATCTCTCCAGGTCAAGAAGAGATGGTCGATCGCGCCGGGCGACGGGCCGAGCGGCCTGGCCATCGACCCCAAGGGAAAGCGTCTGTTCAGCGTCTGCGACAAGCTGATGGTCGTTTCGGATTACGAGAGCGGGAGAGTCGTGACGACGGTCCCGATCGGGAACGGCCCGGACGCGGTCCGCTTTGACCCCGGGACCGGCCTGGTCTTCTCCTCCAACGGCGACGGGACGCTGACCATCGTCAAGCAGGAATCGGCCGACAGCTACAGCGTTCTGGAAACCGTGGCCACGGCCCCGCGCGCCCGGACCATGGAGCTGGATCCCAGGACCCACCACGTTTTCCTGGTGACGGCGGAATTCGGCCCGGCCCCGGCTCCCACGAAAGAACAGCCGCGCCCCAGGCCGACCATTGTCCCCGGCTCGTTCGTAGTGCTCGAGTTCGGGAAATAAGTCGCGATCGCTCCTGAAGATCAAAAGACCGCTGACCCGGTCCAAGGGGTGAAAGCCGTCCAGGTCAGTCCGCCTTGCGCCGGCAGACCATGAGGTAGTAGATCGTCGGCGTCGCGATCAGGGAAAGAAGGACCGAGATGCAGAGGGCCCCGATGACCGCGATGGCCAGGGGTTTCAGCATGTCGGCGCCCGAGCCGACTCCGTAGGCCAGGGGCAGCATCCCCAGGGCCGCGGCCATCGACGTCATCAGGACGGGCCTCAGCCTCCGCCTCCCCGAGCGCACCAGCGCTTCGGCCAGGTCGAGCCCCTGGGCCCGGAGCTCCTTGACGAAGTCGAGCATCAGGATCCCGTTCTTGGCGACGATGCCGACCCCGATGATGGCGCCCAGCAGCGAGACGACGTTGAGCGATGTCCCCGTGACCCACAGGGCGAGGATCGTCCCGAACATCGCCATCACTGCTCCTGAGACGATGGCCAGGGGCTCGAAGAACGAGCCGAATTCGAGGAGCAGGACGGTGAAGACGAGGAAGATGGCCATGGCCAGGACGATCATCAGGTTGCGGAAGGATTCCTGCTGCTGCTGGTAAATGCCGCCATACTCGATGGACCCGGGAGGCAGGGTCCTGTCCTTTCCGAGCGTATCGCGGATCTCGGCCATGGCGCTGCCCAGGTCGCGGCCTTCGAGGCGGGCTTTGACGGCCACGTCCTGGCGGAAATCGTCGCGCCGGAGCTCGAGCTGGCCCGGCTCCTCGACGACGTCCACGACCTGAGACAGCTTGATCAGGTTCCCGTCCGATGTCCGGAGCGGCAGATTCCGGAGCTTCTCGACCCGGCTGATGACCGAGGGCTCGGCCTTCACCCTGATCGCAATGACCCGGTCCCCTTCGAGGACGGTCGAGGCGGTCTGCCCGATCATGGCCGTGTTGACGGCCGCGGCGATGTCGTCGGCCGTCAGCCCGAACCGCTCGGCGTCGACGGTGCGGACCCGGAAGCTCACGGCCGGACCGCAGTACACGAGGCCGTTGAAGACGTCGACGACGCCCCTGATCTTGCCGAGCTGCTCGGCGATCTGCGGCGCCTTCTCCTTCAAATAGGCCGTGTCGATCGAGAAGAGCTTCACCTCGATCGGCTGGGGCGCATACATGAGGTCGCCGATGAGGTCGCCCAGGATCCCGGGGAATTCCCAGATGATGTCGGGCAACGCGGCGTTGAGCTTATGCCTCAGCTCGGAAAGAACCTCCTCGGTCGGCCGCTTGCGGTCGGGGCGCAATTTGAGAAGGAAATCGCCGTTGTTCGGCTCGGTGATGAACAGCCCCAGCTGGGCCCCGGTGCGGCGGGAGTAGCTCTCGAGCTCGGGCACGGAGCGGATGATGTCCTCCGCGTACTGAAGCTGGCGGTGGGTTTCGGCTAGGCTCGTCCCCGGCGGGGTGAGGTAGTCGATGACGAAACCGCCCTCGTCCATCGGCGGCAGGAACTCGCTCTCGAGCCCCTGGTAGAGGATGATGGCCAAGACCAGGACGGCCGCGCAGAAAGCGATGGTCAGCCATGGACGCTTGAGCGAGGCCCGTACCCCCGTTTGGTAAACCCCGACGACGCGCTGAAGGAGGGGACCGCCATGCTCCTCGCGGAGCCCTTCCGGCTCCTCTTTCCGGGAGCGGAGCAACCAGGCGGCGAGCGACGGGGTCAGGGTCACCGCCAGGACAAGGGACGTCAGCAGGGCGACCACCATGGTCAGGGCCAGGGCTCGGAAGAAAACGCCAGTGATCCCGCTCAGGAACGCGAGAGGAATGAACACGACGACGGGCGTCAGAGTCGAGCCGACGAGGGGCCGGAAGATCTCGCTGATGGCCTCGCGGATGGCGGTCACACGGTCCCGGCCGGACATCCGCTTGGTGTGGATCGCCTCGACGACGACGATCGCGTCGTCGATGACGAGGCCGATGGCGGCTGCGATCCCTCCCAAGGTCATCAGGTTGAACGAGAGCCCAGCGGCCTTGATCGAGATGAGCGTGACGAGGACCGTGACCGGGATGACCAGGATGGCGACGAACGTCGTCCGCCAATTCTTCAGGAAAAAGTAGAGGATGAGGACGGACAGAACGAGGCCGAAGATGATGGCCTCCCAGACGCTCCGGACCGAGGCCCGGACGAGGAGAGACTGGTCGTAGAAGAACGCCAGCCTCAGGTCGGCCGGGAGCTCGCCCTTCAGGACCCTGAGGTCCTCCGTGAGCCGCTTGGCGATGTCCAGAGTGCTGCCGTCCGGCTGGCTGTAGATATTGATGAGAACGGCCTCGTGGCCGTCCGCGGTGACAATGTTGAAGACCGGCTCGGGGCCCCGCACGACCCGGGCGAAATCACGGACGAGGACCGGATGCTTGCCCGCGACTGTCACCGAAAAGTCCTCGATCTCTTTGATGGAGTGGACGCGGCCGTCGACCACGGCCAGGTAGAGCATCCTGTTTTCCTCGTGGAGGCCCGTCGAAGTCACCAGGTTGTTCTTGTTCAGCGCCTCCGTGACCTGGGTCAGGCTGAGGCCGGCCGCCTGCAGCCGGACGGGGTCGACCACCACGTGGTATTCGGGGGTGCGGCCGCCCACCAACTCCGCCCGGGCGACCCCGGGGATCTGGAGGAACCGCGGCTTGAGCTCGTAACGGGCGATCTCCCAGAGCTGGGTCAAGTCCCGTTTGGGACTCGTCAAGCTGATGCCGATGATGGGGAAGTTCGAGAAGGTCACCCGGTAGACCTTGGTTTCGGCGGTCGAGGGGAGGGAGGCCCGGATCTGGGACAGCCGGCCCAGGACGTAGAGCTCGGACTGGACCATGGAGACCTTCCAGTTGAAAAAGACGTTGACCTCGGCCGAGCCGCGGCCCGTGGCCGAGCGGATCGTGACCGCGCCGGGGATGTCCTTCATGACCTCTTCGATGGGCCGGGTGATGGTGGCCATCATCTCGTCGGACGGCATGACCCCGTTGTCCACCAGGATGACGACCCGCGGGAAGTTCGTCTGCGGGAAGACGGATGACGGCAGGGTCAGCGCCGCGTAGACGCCGGCCGAACATAAAGCCATGCTGACGAAGACGATCGGAAGGGCATGACGGGTGGCAAACCGGCCGAGGGCTGTATCTTTGCTCATGGGCCCTATTTGTTCTCGATGATATGGACCTTCGTTTCTTTCGTGATGTTGTAGGCGTCCGCCGTGACGATGACCTGGCCTTCCTTGAGCCCCTCGCCTTCGACCTCGGCCAGGCCTCCGTCATGAAGCCCAGCCTTGACCGGCTTCGGGACGGCCTTGCCGCCTTCGACCATGATCAGGACCGATGAGCCGTCCGGCCCGGCGACAATGCTCTCTTCAGGGACGGCCAGGACGTCGCGCCTCTCTTCCGAGACGATCCGGATGCTCAAAAATTGGCCGGGCTGGAATCCCGCGCCCGGAGGGATGGACGCCCGGACCAGCACCGTGTCGGTCTTGGGGTCGATGTCCCTGCCGACGACGGTCAGCTTCCCGTCGGCCGCGCTCCCGGTGCCGAGATCGACTGTCTGGCCCGCCTTGAGCAGGCCGGCTTCGCGGCTGGGGACCTGGGCGATTACGACGAGACGCCCGAGGGCGATGACCTCGGCCAGGACCGCGTTCGTCTCAACCGATTGGCCGAGCCGGGCGTTGATCCTGACCACCGTCCCGGCCAGAGGCGCCTTGATCACGAGGAGGGACAATTCCGTCTCGGCCGCGGCCAGCTCGCTGCGAGCGGTGTTGAGCTGAAGTTCGGCCTCCTGAAAAGCTTTCTGGGACGTCCCGTCGGCCGCGAGAAGTTTTTTCTGGCGTTCATAGGTCCTGGCGGCGGACTCCACGTCCTTCCGGGCCTTAGCCGCAGCGACCTCCGCCAGCCGCGTATCAAGCCGGAAAAGGACGGCGCCGCGCTCGACGGGGCGGCCTTCCGTGCACCGGATCTCGGTCAGGATGCCGCTCACGGGGGCCGAGACGAAGGCCCCGGCCGCGGGCTTCCCATCACCGGGAGGCTCCGGCTCCACGGTCCCGTAGGCCGTGACGTAGCGGTGGAGCGTCGCCCGGACGATCTTCCCCACATGGACGGCGACGTCCGTGACGACGCCTTCTTCCTCGGCCACGGCTTTATGCCCGAGCCCCTTGATCAGGAGGAGGGCGGCCGCGGCCGCGACCACGAGAATGATCAACCCGGTGAGGACCTGGCGTTTAGTCATCCTTGCGCTCCTTCACGGGCCCGGATCCCCCCTCGGGCTTCAGATAGATCCAATCCTGGACGTCGAGAGGGCTCTGGGCCGCGTTCTCCAGCCGGCCGACAGCTTCCTGGGCCTGAACCACGGCCTCCAGCCGGGCCTGCGCGCCCGCGTTGAGCTCGAGCTCAATGCCCAGGAGCTCGAGCTTCGAGATCTCCCCGAGCTCGTGCCTGGCCCTGGCCACCCGTTCCTGCCCGGCCAGGTTGGCCAGAAGATCGTTGGCCGCCTTGGATTTCAGGAGGGCCGAACGACAATCCTCGACGGCGGCATCGAGCTCGCTGATGACCTGGGACTGGATGGCCAGGAAGCGCGCGGCGCTCTCCGCGCGCTTCGCTTCGGCCTCCGCGATGGGACCGCGGTTGCGGTTGAGGATGGGGAGTTCGAGGGCCAGGCCGAGGGTCCATTTGCTGTCCGTCTGGTCGAGCTGGTAGTTCGGGCCGAGGCGGATATCGGGATATTGCTTGGCGATCTCGAGCCGGAGGGCGGACTCGCTGGCCGCGTATTCGGAGAGGAAGGCCAGGATGTCCGATCGGTTGAGGACGGCATGGAGACGGACCTCTCCCGCGGGGATGTCGGGCTCGGGGCGGCGGAAGCCATCAAAGGAGAGGTTGACGCCGTCGAGCGCCCGGCGCGGCAGGCCGAGGGCCGCGGCCAGGCGGGCCAGGGCGTCTTCTTTGACCCGGTCGGCCTCGATCGCGGCCAGCCGGCCGTTGTCGAGAGCCACGCGGGCCTGGGTGAGGTCGTACGTCGAGACCTCGCCGGCTTCCTTTTGGGCCTCGATGATCCGGACGGTCTCCGCCTGGAGCCTCTCCTGGTCTCGAAGGAGGGAGGCCTTCTCGCCGGCGGCGTAAACATCGAGCAGGGCGCCCCGCAGGCGGCTGCGCACTTCCCAGGCCGCGGACAGGATATTCCAGCGGGCCGCTTCGGAAAGATGCCGGGCTTCGTCGACCCGGAAACCCCGCTTGCCGGCTGTCTCGATCGGGATCTCGAGATTGATCTCGGGGATCCAGGGCGTGATCTCGCTCCTCGGCGTCGTGGAGTTGTAGCCCATCAGCGGATTCAGGGTCGGATTGGGCCGCTCGCCGGCGGTGATCCGGCCGGCCCGGGCGACCCCCCACTCCGCGCGGGCGATGTCCATGTCGGGGTGATAGTAGAGCGCCGCGAGCGTCAAGGCCTTGAGGTCCCAGGCGGCAGGTGGCCAGTCCTTGATGTCCTGGTTCTGGAGAAGAAAATCCTTGAGCTCCGGAGCGTCGAGCCTTCTCGCTTCGAAGTCCTCCACGGCCTTGGCCGGCACGACCGGCTCGGGGTGATAGCGGACGCAGGAGGCCGCCATGGCCAGGCCCGCGGCCAGCCCGACGATCTTGATCAACGAACTCGCCTTCACGAACATGCCTTCCCTTCCCGGAGCTCCGGACCGTCTGCGGACCGGAGGCATGGTCCTCAACGAATTATTATCTCCAAAGCGGGCATCTTTTCAACTGAACAGATCTTCAGGCCGGCGTCAGCCGATCTCCCGCTTATGGAAAGCCAGCTTGGTGAACTCCGCGCCGAACCGCATATCTTGAGCGCCGTCACGCCGCGATTTCCACAGCTTCTGTGCATAACCTTGTTGAAAAGTCGCCTTCCCGTGGCGTTAATTCGCTGATTCAATTGTGCTCCTGGCGGATTGCCCAAGACTTGGGCGTTTTTAGGGAGAAAGATCCTCGTCCCGACCCGACCGGCCGGACTCAAAAGCGACTTCCCGCCGGCGTTGAGCGTTGGGGGCCCGGAGGCGCTATTTCCCCGTTTTCAGGAACTTTCCGTACCAGGCGAGATAGCGCTCGTACCGGTCGCGCGCGTAGCTCGGCATCGAGATGCCGTGGAACTGGCCCGGGTAAACGACCAGCTGGGTCTCGACGCCGAGGCTTTTCAGGGCCTGGTACATCTGTTCCCCGCCGATGATCGGGACGTTGAAGTCCTTATCGCCGCCCATGAAGAGGGTCGGGGTCTTGATGCGATTGGCATGGAAAAAGGGATAAGATATTTTCAGCCAGAGATCCGTGGCCTTCCAGGGAACGCCGATCTCCTGTTCGTACTGGCGGATGTACTGGTCGTTCCCGTACATCGAGAGCTGCAGGGCGCTTCCCGCCCCGCTGATCGCGGCCTTGAAGCGGCCGTCGGTGGCGATCGTGTAGTCGGTCAGGATCCCGCCGTAGCTCCAGCCGCCGATGCCGAGCCGGCCGGGGTCGGCGATCCCCGCGGCTACCGCCGCGTCGACGGCCCCGAGGAGGTCGATGACCTCCCTGTGGCCCCAATCGGCGAAGATGGCCTTCTGGAACGCGGCCCCCCGGCCCGAGCTGCCTCGATAGTTGACCACCAGCACGACGTAGCCGTTCGCGGCGAAGATTTCGCGCTCGAAACTGAAGCTGTGTTCGTCCTGGCCGTTAGGCCCGCCGTGGATGCGGAGAAGCGTCGGATAGCGCCGGCCGGGCGTGAGGGACGCCGGCTTGACGATGAGGCCGTTGACGACCGTCCCATCCTTGCTCTTCGAGGTGAAATCCTCCGTCGTCGCGAGCTCGAGCTCCGCCAATAGACCGTCATTCTGATGGGTCAGCCGCCGGCGCGCGCCGCCTTCGAGAACATTGACCTCGGGCATCTCCGTCGCGGTCCCGGCGAGCAGGGTGATCGCGCCGTCGGGACCGAGCGAGATGTTCGAGACGGTGCGGCGGCCCGAGGTCAGCTTCTCGACAGAGCCCCCCGAGGCCGCGGTCCGGCCCACATAGACGACGCGGTCGTCGGCAACCAGGAAGAGCAGGCTTTTCCCGTCCGGCGTCCAGAGAATCGGGCCCGAGACACTGCGGTCAAGCGCCTCCGTCAGGATCTTCGGAGGTCCGCCCGCCGCCGGGACGACGACCAGTCTGTTGAGGTTGTAGGCCGAAAAGCGGGGCTCGTCGCCGCGGAGGAAGGCGATCCACTGACCGTCCGGGCTCCAGGCGGGGTGCCCGCCGTCAGGCCCTTCGTAGGTCGTCAGACGTCGCGGCTCGGCGCCGGGCTTCGCTTCGACCACGAAGATTTTGGAGTCGGGGGCGCGGTCCGGGTCGGGCCCCCTCTCGCTGAGGAACGCGATCCGGCCGCCGTCGGGTGACCAAGCCGGCGATGTATCGTCGAAGGGCCCGGTCGTGAGCGGCTCGGCCTTCCGGGAGGTTACGTCGAAAAGCCACAAGTGCGAGTAGAGCCTCATGAGATAGCCGGACCGGTCCTGCTTGAAATGATAGCGGTCGATGACGATGGGCGGCTTCGTTTTCCGCTTCCAGCCCTCCATTTTCTCAGGCTCGTCGGCCGGGTCCTGGTCGCTCGAGACGATGACCAGGCGCCGGCCGTCCGGCGACCAGGCATAGTCGTTGACGCCACCCTTGATGTCCGTGAGCTTCTGGGCCTCACCGCCCCTCCTGTCGAGCAGCCAGACCTGGGCGCCCAGCTTTTTCTCCTCCTCGGTCCCGCGCGAGGCGAGAAAGGCCAGGAAGCGCCCGTCCGGGCTCCAGCGGGGCGCACTTTCGCTGTCCGGGCTGGAAGTCAGGCGGACCTGCTCGGCGCCGTCCCAGCTCGCCATCCAAAGGTCGCTATCGCGCCCGTCCTTGTCGATGTCCGTCGTACCGACGGTGTAGGCGACCCATTTCCCGTCGGGCGAACGTTGGGGGTCCCCGACGCTGCGGATCTTGGCGAGGTCGTCGAGCGAGATCGGGCGCTTGACCGGCCCGGCCCAAGCGAGGGGGGCGGCCGCCGTGGCCGCGACCGTCGCCAAAACGAGGAACAGAAAAACCCTGGAGCCGCGGTGATCACTGACGTGGCACATGGAACGACTTATATCGTCCATCCGCCGGGCTGTCAAGGCCGGGCCGGGCCGGTTGGCGACCATGACAGGAGGCTCCGGCCGCCGGCTCTCTCGGGAGGTCCCCGCCGCCCGCCGGGAGCGCGGCTTGACTTTCGACCCTGGTCGAGATATAAAAAAACCAACCCGCAGGAGGTTGCCGTTTGCTAGGCAGGATTCTTGTCCGTCGGCCGCGGCTCTTCGAGGCCCTCCCGCGCGGGGGCGAATGAAAGCATCCCAATCCGAAAAGGAGGATTCGCGTGCGCATGAAAAAATCCTTGAGTGTTCTTGCCGTCCTGGCCGTCTTCTGTTTTGCCCTGGGGGCCGTTCCCGCCCGGGCCGATGTTTACATGAAGCAGAAAACCCACACAGGGTCCTTCACGGCCATGGGAAAGAGCCAACCGGAGAAGGATGAGAACGTTGTCTATTGGCTCGGAGAGAACAGGGTCCTGGTGGCCCACGACGGCGGGAGATCGACCCTTTTCCTCGCCGACAAGGGCTTCCTGTACATGATCGACCACAACAAGAGGACGTACGCGGAAATGCCCTTGGACATCGGCAAGGCGATGGACGAATCGCCCGCCGCTCAGGGCCTAGAGGGTAAGAACGTCCCGGGCTTCATGAAAGGGATGATGGGCGGGATCACCGTGAAGGTGACCGAGACCGACGAAACGAAAAAGCTCGGGAGCTGGAGCTGCCGCAAGTACCTCATCGACATGAAGATGCCCATGGGGGAGACGACCTCCGAGGCCTGGGCGACCGAGGACCTCAAGATCGACACCAAGCTCTACCTCACGGCCGCCAACGCGATGATGGCCCGCCAGCCGGGCTTTAAGGACATCATCAAGGAGATGCAGAAGATCAAGGGCGTCGTCGCCTATCAGACGACGACCGCCAACGTGATGGGCTCGAGCGTCGTGACGACCATGGAGCTCCTTGAATGCGACAACAAGACGGCCCCGGCCGGGAGTTACGAGGTGCCCGCGGGATATACCAAAGTCAAGGGGATGAGGGGGATGAATTAACGCCGGGGAGGAAGTCCCGGCGCCGGCTGCTGCCCGGCCACCGGCGACCGGGGATCGATGGACCTTTCCCATTCCGGCCGGAGCGTGAACGAATGCCGGGCACGGGGGTGCGCGATGCTTTATTTCGCTTACGGTTCGAACATGAACCATGCCCAGATGAAGGAGAGGTGCCCCGGCGGCCGTTTCCTGAAGCCTGCCATTTTCGAAGGCCATCGGTTCGTCTATGACGGATATTCCGAAACACGACAGGGAGCGACGGCCAATTTCGTGACATCCGGGACCGAGGCCGTCCGGGGGGGCCTCTTCGAGATCACCGAGAAAGACAAGCTGTCCTTGGACTCGTTCGAAGGCTATCCCGCCGCCTACGGCCGGACGGACATCGAAGTGAAGGACGCGGAAGGGAAGCTCTTCCGGGCGATGGCCTATTTCCGGACCGGCCGGGCCCTCGGCAAGCCCCATCCCGACTACGAGAGGGTCGTCGTCGACGGGGCGAGGGACTGCAAGCTCCCCGAGGAGTACGTCGAAAAGTACCTGAGGGTCATCCGGCTGTAACCAGGGGCAGATCCCGTTACGACCGGGACGGGGGGCGGCCCGGTATCTTGACGCTCTCTTGACAACTTCTTGACGGAAAGCTGACAACTTTCCTGCCCCGTTGGCCGATATTCAGGGCGGACGACGGGACGCGGGCATATCCGTCGGACATCTCCCGGAAGGAGGGGGCCGATGGCGAGGAAGATCACGGCTCTGATCGAGCTGCTGGTTTTTTCCGTGTTCACGACGTCCTGCGCCTATCATATCCAGCAGAAGAAGATCGCCTATGTGGCCGATAGCGGGTCGGGGACCAAGATCCTGGCGGTCCAGACGAAGGCACGGGAATACATCGAGTTCGGCGAGAAACGCCCGGCCCGGCTCGCTCATAATACCATCGTGGGGGAAGGCCTGACGACCGTCGCGTTCAACCGCGAAGACATCGCTCTGGAAGTCGCGCCGACCCCGACGGCTCCCGGCGAGATCCAGACCAAAGACGGGAAAGATTACCGCGTTCTCACCTCAAGGCGTGATGGCGATCAGCTCATCTGTCAGGCCTACGTGCCTGTTTCCATCCCCGTTTCGGAAATCCAGCTGGCCTGGGTCAAGACCCTCAACACGGGGAAAACGATCCTGCAGGGCGTGGCCGTCGTGCTCGTCATCGGCCTGGTGATCGCCATATTGGCCGTTGACGAAGAGGCCGGCACGGACTTCTTCGGCTCTCTGGCCGAGTCCGGGCCGGAGTCGGGCGCCGTCCCTCCTCCCGTCTACAAGGATTTCTGGGAAAGCTATTTCATCGACGCCGAGCTCCACGGCGCGGCGCCCGGCCAGGGGTTCTCGATCACGGAATGGACGGCTGTCGAGTTCGCTGCTGTATCCGGCGGCCGGGAAAAGTTCCTGATCGGCAACGAGCTCACCGAGCCGAAGTCCATCGATGAGCTGATGGTCGTGGTCGTTGACCATCCCGACGTGTCGATAGTCATCCCGGATCTCGAGGGGACGATGCACACAGTGGCCTTGCCGGTCAGGCCGCAAAAGGCCCACGACCAGCTCGGGAGGGACATCCTGCCGCTCGTCGAGAAGAATGACGGGCTTTTCTGGATGAGCTCCGAAGACGAGAGAAATCCGAAGAAAAAAGAGGATCTGAGGGACGAGCTCGTGTTCGAGTTCCCCAAGCCGAAGGGGAAGGGCGCCAAACAGGCCAAGCTCATCGTCAACGCCACGAATACGATGTGGGCCTCGCACTTCGCCGGCCAGTTCCTGGGGATCCCGGGCGTGTCCCCGATCAAGACGTCCGAGCCGGCGAAAACCGGCATGTCCGGCGGGCGGGCCAGAGACTGGTACCGGGAGGAGGAATTCTACAAGCTCAGGGTCTGGGTGGAGACCAAGAACGGATGGCAACCGCGCCAGACGATCTACGGCGGCGGGCCGTTCGTTCCCCGGGACAAGATCTCCCTCATCGACATCGGCGATGCCTCCGGCCCCACGCTCAAGATCAAGCTCATGCCGCCGGCGAATTTCTGGATGATTGACCGCTTGGCGGTGGATTACGGCAAGGACCTTCCCATCGAAGTGAGGGAGGTCGCCCCGGAGAGCGCCGCGGTTCCGGGGCTCTCGAGCGAGACGGTGCTCGGCGCGCTGGCGAGGGTCGACGGCCGGTACCTCGACGTTCCGAGCCCGGCCGACAAGGTCGAGTTGACCTACTTCCCCTCCGCGCTCAAGCCGGGCTTGACAAGATCGGTCTTCGTGCGAACCGTCAGCCGCTACGAGATCCGGCCTTCGCCCGGCGGCGGCGTGGCTGCGGAGGTCGCCTCGAGGATGACCGGAGAGCCGGGCTTTGCGGCCAGATACGCTCTCGAGGAAAACTTGAAATGGGAAACCCAGCTCCGGGCGAGGATCAGGAAGGCCCGGGGACCGGCGAGCCCTTTTGGGAATTGAGGAGAGCCCGGCCTCACTTTTTCTTGGCGGCGGCCTGGGCCTTCTTGATGAAGTCCCAGACCTCGGGCCCGAACATCTTGTAGTCGGCCGGGACCGCGCCTGCGGTGTACGCCTGGCCGATCCTGGCCTTGAGCTGCGGATGGCTTCCGTAGGCTTCGTCGAGCAGGCCCTTCCAGCGCTTCGCCAGGGACTGGGCCACCTCGCCCGCGGGGTCGGCCGTAAGGTTCTTCTTGACTTCCTCGATGAGCTTGGCCCAGCGGCGCTGATAGGCCTCCATCATCTCGGGAGTGTACTTCTTTCCGACCTCCTGGAACTCCTTGAGCTCCGCCTCCGTGAAAAACTTCTCGTGCCACGTCTTCTTGACGTCTTCACCCATTTGGATAACCTCCATGATCTTGATGAGCTTTTGCCTGTGGATCCGGCCCTTGGTCTCGAGCAAGGAGAGGACCTGTCCGATGGCCCGGGAGGCCTGCTTGAGCCGGTCGATCTCGTCCCTGACCGCTTCGGCCTGAATCTTCAGCGATTTCACGACCTCGTAGCCCTTCCGGTCGATGAGCTCGTGGATCTGGCCGAGCGAGAAACCCATGAACTTCAGGGTCACGATCTGCTGGAGCTTCAGCAGGTCGGCGTCGGTGTAGACCCGGTAGCCGTTGGCCTTCTCGAAGGTGGGCTTGAGCAGGCCGATCTGGTCGTAGTAGTGGAGCGTCCGGACGGTGACTTTCGTCAGCTCGGCGAACTCCTTGACGAGGTAATTCTTCTTCATGGCCCTGTCCTCGGCACCATTATCAACTATGACGTAACGTCAGAGTCAAGCTTTTTTGAAAAATATTCGGCAAAGGAATAGGCAGGGTCCCGGAAGGTCTCAGCTAGTGGAGGAGAAAGGAAATTAATGTCGTTCTTCCCCATTTGGGAGTCCCGTTGACATCGCCGAAAAGCCTTGGTTATAATCTTGCCGCGAGGAGGGGAAGGGCTCGATTCCCCTGCCGGCAATCTTCGATATGGCCAACATCCTGATCATCGACGACGATCGCCTGGTCCAGGACTCCCTCCGCCAGGTCATGCAGAAAATGGGCCACGCGGCTTCAGCCGCCTCGACCGTCAGCGAAGCCCGCAAGAAGATCCGTTCGGATGTCTTCGATATCGTCTTTTGCGATGTCCGGATGCCGGACGGGTCCGGCCTCGACCTCCTGCCGGAGATCCGGGCCGGCTCTCCCGCCCCAGAGGTCATCATCATCACGGGTTACGGGGATCCCGACGGGGCCGAACTGGCCATCAAGAAGGGGGCTTGGGACTATGTCGAAAAGCCCCTCTCCGTCAAAGACGTCATGCTCTCCATCGACCGGGCCCTTCAGTACCGGGACAAGAAACAGGCGGCCGTGACGTCTGTGGCCCTGAAAACAGAAGGGATCGTCGGCCGCAGCCCGAAGCTCCAGCCTTGCCTGGACACGCTCGCCCAGGCGGCCTCGAGCGACGCCAACGTGCTCATCACGGGAGAAACCGGGACCGGCAAAGAGCTTTTCGCCTGGGCCATCCACAGGAACAGCGCCCGGGCCGGCCAGAGCTTCGTGGTCGTGGACTGCGCCGCCCTTCCGGAAACCCTGGTGGAAAGCACGCTCTTCGGCCATGTCCGCGGGGCCTTCACGGGTGCCGACAAACCCAAGGAGGGCCTGGTCAAGCAGGCCGACGGCGGGACCCTGTTCCTGGACGAGATCGGCGAACTTCCGGTCTCCATCCAGAAGGCTTTCCTGCGCGTTCTCCAGGAACGGCGGTTCCGGCCCGTCGGCGGGGGCCAGGAGGTCACGAGCGACTTCCGGCTCATCGCCGCCACGAACCGCCGCCTCGAGACGGAGATCAGGTCCGGCGCCTTCCGCGAAGACCTCCTCTTCAGGATCCGGACGCTCGTCCTTGACCTGCCTCCCTTGCGCGACATGAAGGAGGACATCAAGGACCTGGCCCTGTTCTACGTGGTCAAGTTCTGCGAGCAATACGGCGTCCCCATGAAGACCTTCTCGCCGGAATTCCATGATGTCCTGATGGCTTATAACTGGCCCGGGAACGTCAGGGAGCTGATCCAGGCGCTCGAAAAGGCCGTCGTGAGCGCCAAAGACGAGCCCATCCTTTTTCCCAAGCACCTTCCCGAACATATCCGGATCCATCTGGCCCGGGCGGCGGTCCTTCAACGGAGGACCCCCGGGCCGAGCCTCGGAGCGGTTCCCGACGCGGCGGAAGTGCCCGTCAACCTGAAGGACCATAGAGAAGCAAGCTTGGCCAGGGTGGAAAAAGATTACCTGAGGTCGCTGATGGAGAGGACCAACGGGAACGTCGGTGAGGCCTGCCGGGTCTCCGGGCTTTCCCGGTCCCGCCTTTACACCCTGCTGAAGAAATACGGGCTCTCGCCCTCCGGCTGAACTGCGGTGACCGTCTTCGGCAGCTGGACGAGACCTGGGCTTTCCGGCCGTCCTGTCCTGCCGGGCAGAACGGGACCTCCACCCGACGTTATCTTTCCCGCCGCCACGAGGGCCTTTCGGGCCCGATACCGAGGAGAAAAGGCCGGCTTCAGGCCTGGGAAACTTGGCATGTTTCTTGGATGATAAGATCCTGTGAGAAGTTGGGGAGGGCCGCGGACGAGGGCCATAAGCCTGCTTGTTGACGTGCCGGCGCCCCGCGAAACGGCATCAGAACCACGTGGGTCGCACCCTTGACCGGGGAGGCACCGCCATGCACAACGCTATGAGGGAGTCGGGGATCCGGGCCGTCGGGCCGGTCACCTGGGGAACCCATCTGTGCCAATTTTACCAGACCCGCGAGGACCTCCTGGACGTCCTCGTGCCCTATTTCAAAGCGGGCCTGAGGAACAACGAATTTTGCCTGTGGGTCTGCTCGGAGCCCCTCGGCGTGCCCGAAGCCAGAAAAGCTCTCCGGAAGGCCGTGCCCGACCTCAGCCGGTTCATCCGGAGGGGTCAGATCGAGATCCTGCCTTACTCGGAGTGGTATCTCAGGAGCGGCAAATTCAGGCCCCGTCGCGTTTTGCTGAGCTTGCTCGTCAAGATGAACGGGGCCCTGGCCCGGGGGTTCGACGGTCTTCGCCTCTCCGGCAACACGTTCTGGCTGGAGAAAAAGGATTGGCAGGCATTCACGGATTATGAGCAAGAAATCGACGATGTGATCTCCCGATATCCGATGATGGCCCTCTACAGCTATTCCCTGGACCAATGCGGCGTCCAGGAAGTCATCGATGTCCTCAACAATCACCAGCGGACGCTCGTCCGGAGGGCCGGAAAATGGACGCTGGTCGAGAGCTCGGCGAGAAAAAAGGCCACCGAGAGAAGCCGGGAACTCACCCGGGTGGTCGAGAAGCTTCAGCTGAACGAATCCCTTCTGCGCAAAGTCCTCGACACCCTGCCGATCGGCGTCTGGCTCACGGACCGCGAAGGCCACGTCATCCTCGGCAATCCGGCCGGCCGGAATATCTGGTCCCGCGCCCGCCACGCGGGGGGCGGTCGATATGGGGATTACAGAGGCTGGTGGGCGGATTCCGGAAAGCGGATCCGGCCGGAAGAATGGGCCGCCGCCCGGGCTTTGAATAAGGGGGAGACGTCCCTCAACGAGGAGGTCGAGATCGAATGCTCCGACGGGACGCACAAGTTCATCCTCAACTCGGCGATCCCTATCCGCGATGAGGGGAACAACATCAGCGGGGCGATCCTCATCAATCAGGACATCACGCGACGGCGGGAAGGGGAGAAGAAAAGAGAGGAGCAAGCCGCCCTCCTGGACCTGGCCCACGAGGCGATCCTCGTCTGTGATACCAAGGACCGGGTCGTCTTCTGGAACAACGGGGCCAGGGACATGTATGGCTGGACACGCGAAGAGGCGTCGGGCCAACCGATCAACACCCTCTTGCACACCCGGTTCCCGGAGCCCTTGAAGCTGATCCGGGAGCGCCTCTCGGAAAAGGGGCATTGGGAAGGAGAGCTTGTCCATATCCGGAAGGACATGCGGTCCATCGTCGTCGAAAGCCGGTGGGCACTCATCGTGGGAAAAGGCGGGAAGCCCGCCGCGGTGCTTAAGATCAACCGCGACATCACCGAGCGCAAGAGCGCCGAAGAGGCCCTGAAGCGGGCGTCCTCCCATGCGCGGCGTCTCATCGAGGCCAGCCTGGACCCCCTGGTGACGATCAGCCCCGAAGGGAAGATCAGCGATGTGAACAGGGCCACGGAGCTGGCGACCGGGGTCCGTCGCGAGAAGCTCGTCGGAAGCGATTTCTCAGACTACTTCACGGACCCCTCGAAAGCCAGAGAAGGCTATCAGGAGGTGTTCCTGAAAGGGTCGGTCAGGGATTATCCCCTGGCCATCCGCCACGTCTCCGGCAGGGTGACGGACGTCCTCTACAACGCAACGGTCTACCGGAACGAGGATGGAGAGGTCGAGGGAGTTTTCGCGGCCGCCCGCGACATCACCGATCGGCTGATCGCCGAGCAGGAGCGTCTGAGGCTCGCGACCGCCGTCGAGCAGATCGCCGAGGGGATCTCGATCCTGGACCTGGAGGGCCGGATCCTTTATGCCAACCCCGCCTTCGAGAGGCAGCACGGCCTCCGGCGGCGGGATGTCCGCGGCCGGCCCTTTCTCGAGATCCTTCAAGTCGACCCCAAGAACAGGGAGACCATCATCAGGCTTCGCGAGGCCCTCGAGTCGGGAACGCTGTGGCACTGGCACCTCGCCCGGCGGACGCCGGACGGCCAGATCTGCGAGTTCGAACTGTCGGTCTCACCCATCCGCGACGGAACGGGCCGCCTCATCAATTCGATCGCCGTGGAGCGGGACGTGACGCAGGAAGCCCAGCTCCAGGAGCGGATCCGCCAGTGGCAGAAGATGGAGGCCCTGGGGACGCTGGCCGGGGGGATCGCCCACGATTTCAACAACATCCTCCTCCCCATCCTGATCAATACCGAGTTGACGCTGAACGAGGAGAAGGAGGAGAGCCCCCTGACCCGCCGCTTGAGCCAGGTCTTGGAGGCGGCCCGGCGCGGCAAGGACATGGTCCGGCAGATCATTGCGTTTTCCCAGCAGAGGGAACAGGAACGGAAACCCGTCGAGCTCTCCCCCATCATCGCGGAATCCCTGAATCTCCTCCGGATCTCGCTGCCGAAAAACATCGAGATCGCCGAGAAGATCAAAGCCGCATCGGCCGTGGCCGTCGCCGATCCCACCCAGATCCAGCAGGTCCTGATGAACCTGGGCAGCAACGCCGCCCATGCCATGCGCGACAAGGGTGGCGTCCTCGAGATCGAGCTTTCCGAGATCTCGATCGATGCGAAAGCGGCCGCCCGCTTTATCGACCTCAAACCGGGGCCTTACCTCCGTCTGACGGTGAAGGACACCGGGCACGGGATGCCGCCAGAGGTCATGGGCCGGGTTTTCGAGCCGTTCTTCACGACAAAGAAACAGGGCGAGGGGGCAGGCATGGGTTTGGCCGTCGTCCACGGCATCGTCAAGAGTCACGGCGGGGCCATCAGCGTTTCGAGCGAGCTCGGGAAAGGGGCGGCGTTCACCATCTACCTGCCCCGGGTCACGGGACGCGTAGCGGCCGCCAAGGAAACCCAAGAGCCGTTGCCGAGGGGCTCGGAGAGGATCCTGTTCGTGGACGATGAAGGCATCCAGGTCCGGGCGATGAACAAGCTCCTGGAGCATCTCGGCTACCGCGTGGTCGGCCTGGCCGACGCCGCAGAAGCGCTCGAACTCTTCCGCCGCCAACCCGGAGCGTTCGACCTGGCGATCATGGACCAGACCATGCCGCGCCTGTCCGGCGGCGAGCTGGCCCGGGAGATCCTGCGGATCAGGCCCGACCTCCCCGTGATCCTCTGCACGGGCTTCAGCGAGAGCATCAACGAGGAAGAGGCGCTGGCGATGGGCATCCGGGCCTTCGTGATGAAGCCCTTCTCGGTGAAAGAGATCGCCGAAACGATCCGCCGCCTCCTCCCGTCCCCCTCCTGATCCCCGGCAGAGCGCTTTTTCCTCGCGGACAGGATTCTTTCCTGCCGGGCGGATATCCGCGCGCTCTGCAACGCCCCCCAACGGTCGCGGGCGGCCTGCCGCTCCCCGGATCTGGGCGAACCCTCCCAATCCCGGGTTGGCACGATTTTTGGATGAAGAGGGCAGGGAGAATGAACATGAAACTCAGTCATGATGACCAGAGGAGGCTCCGGAAGGCCCTCCGCCTGACGTATCAGACCAGAGTCAACTCTCTCCGGGAAAACTGGTCCGCCGTGGACATCGAGCCCAAGCGCGGCGGGCACGCCTTCGGAAAAAAGAGGTCATTCCATGAAAGCTAGAGGAGGTCTAACCATGGGTATCAAAGAAAACGTTGCGAAGGCATCGAGGACGGGCAAGCCGGGCGCTTTGAGCTTAGCCTGTCTGCTCCTCGCGGCCTTGGCGGGCCTAGCCGTCGGCCAAGGCGCGGGGGCCGGTAGAGCCCGGCCCTCGCAGGCGGCCGAGATGATCACTCTCGAGGGAGTGAGGGCCGTTCTCGGGACGGCCAACGACTATGCCTCGGGTGTCCGGGATTTGACCAAAGGCGCCGACGAACTCGTCATCAATTACCGGTATTATGACGCGGACCTCGAGAACTATGAAACGGATTTTGCCTCGGAAATCGCTCCCAAGATCCAGGCGCTCTACAAGAAATACCCGTCCTTGGACAATATTCATTTCCGGGTAACGACGAACAGCGCCTCGCCTCCGCCGCTCTGGAAGCCTTTCGTGAATTTCACCGTGGACCGCAAGACCGTGGAAGGGATCCGCTGGACGGGCTTTCTGACGCGCTATCTCCTGGAGTTGATTCTGCGATCCGAAAAATAGCGACCCGGCAAAAGGATGTTTTTCTCTGCAGGGCCGCAGCCAAGCTTGAAAGGCTGCTACGATGAGCCAAGGCGGACGCAGACCCCAATTGAAACGGATTTATGAAAGGCCCGCCCGGGAGGATGGATACAGGATCCTCGTGGACAGGCTCTGGCCCAGGGGGATCAGCATGGCGAACGCCGACGTGGATCTGTGGTTGAAAGACATCTCCCCCAGCGATGCCCTGAGGAGATGGTTCAGTCATGATCCACGGAAGTGGCCCGAGTTCATAAAAAGATATCACCGGGAGCTGGCGGCGAAAAGGGACCTCGTCGCCCTTGTCGAGGACAGGATCCGTGAGGGAGACGTGACATTCCTTTATGGCTCTGCCGACGAGATCCACAATAACGCTACGGCGCTGAAGGCGTATCTTGAGAAAAGGGAGCGCCCGGCCCGGAAAAACCCGGCCACCGGGGGGCGGTGATGGGCGATAAAGGATTTTTCTGTCCCGAGTCCTGCCGGATAGGACTCTTAAGCCTTTTCGGCCCTCGGCGCTTCGATTTCCTAAAAACGACTCCTGCATATGGGGAGGGCCGCTTGCGTCACGGTGCATGGGGGAGAAGAAAATAACTTGGCATGTTTCTTGAATGATTAAATTGAATGGACTAGAATTACCTTTATTCTCCGCCTGTGAGGAGTTTGACGAGGCGGTGGCCGCTGCCCACGGAGCATCGGTGATCAAAGGAGAATGAGATTGCGTACCCGAGTTCAAAGAGCGAGAGCGCGCGTCCGCTGGGGCGCGATTTTCCTTGTACTTTCAGCCCTCACCGCGTCTTATGGCGGGCAGACGGCCGAGGTCATCCAGAAGGGCCAGACGCTCAATCTTGAACAGTGCATCGCTATCACACTCGAGCGCCTGCCGGCCATCCTGGCGGTGCGGGCCACTTCGGAAGCCGACAAAAGCCTGATCCGGCAGGCCGAAGCCAACTATTATCCTCAGATCGACTGGTCTTCTGCCTTCAATCGGACCTCCGTCGGCCCGCGGTCGTCCTACGGCTTCAAGACGAGTTCCGTCACATACAATTATTATTCGACCGGGCTCAACCTCAGCCAGGACATCTTCGATTTCGGCAAGACGCCGACCCAGGTCAGAATACAGAGGCTGACCTATAATTCCTCCGTTTCCGACATCGAGACCGCGATCCAGCAAGCCGTCTTCAATGTCAAACAGGATTATTACGGCGTCCTCCAGGCCAAACGCAACACCGATGTCGTGGAGGACGCGGTCAAGCAGTACCAACTGCACCTCGATCAGGCCAATGGCCAATATGAAGTGGGCCTGGCGCCCAAGTATGACGTGACGAAGGCCCAGGTGGACCTGGGCAACGCCAAAGTGAACCTGATCAAGGCCCGTAACGCCGTGAAGCTGGCCCTGGCCACGTTGAACAACGCCATGGGCGTCACCGGGACGCTCGAATACGACGTCCAGGACAACATGGCCTTCGAGGCCTACGGCGTTTCCTTCGAGGACGCGCTGGCCGAAGCGTATAAGAACAGGCCTGACCTGACATCCCTTGTCGCCAAACGGCAGGCGGCGGAGAGCTCTATCACCCTGGCCAAGAAAGGGTTCTTCCCAGTGCTCAGCGGCTCCGCGTCCTACGACTACGCCGGAAACGCCTTCCCCCTCGGGAGAGGCTGGAGCCTCGGAGTGAGCCTCGACGTTCCCGTCTTTAACGGGTTCCTGACGACGGCCCAGGTGGCCCAGGCGCGGGCGAACCTGAACGTCATCCGGGCCAACGAAGAATCCCTGAGGCAGTCGGTCTACCTCGCCGTGGAGCAGGCCTACATCAACCTCAAGGAAGCGGAAGAACTGGTCCCCGTGGACGAGCTCAACGTGACCGCGGCCCAGGAGAATTTCGATATCGCCAACGGCAGCTACAAGGAAGGCGTCGGCGACCCGATCCAGGTCGCGGACGCCAGCGCCGCCCTGATCACCGCCAAGATCGCCTATATCGACGCACTCTACCAATGCAAGGTTACTCGAGCGACACTCGAGCAGGCCATGGGGTTAAGATGAGAAAAAGAAACACCGTAATCATTCCCGTATCGTTATTGGTCCTCATCGGATTCTTCTCCGCTGCCTGTAAGAGCGGCGCGTCCCAGTACGTGACCGAGAAGATCACTCGCGGCGACATCATCACGGCCGTCACGGCGACCGGCACAGTCAACGCGGTCACGAGCGTCAACGTGGGAACGCAGGCTTCGGGGCGGATCACGAAGCTCTTCGTCGATTTCAACTCCCAGGTCAAGAAAGGCGCCCTCATCGCCCTGATCGATCCTGCCCTTTTCCAGGCTGCGGTTGACCAGGCCAACGCCAACCTGGCCAACGCCAAGGCCAACGTGGCTAAGGCGATCGCCACAGAGGTCGATGCCAAGAGGACGTGGGACCGAAACAAGAACCTCTTCGGACGGGATCTGGTCGCCAAAAGCCAGATGGACGCGGCCGAGACCGCCTACCTGACGGCCGCCGCCTCGACCGTCGCCGCCAAGACCCAGGTCGACCAGACGGCGGGAGCCCTCAGTCTCGCGGAAACGAATCTCTTGTATACGAAGATCATCTCCCCGGTGGACGGCACCGTCATCTCCCGGAACGTCGATGTCGGCCAGACGGTCGCGGCCAGCTTTCAGACACCGACGCTGTTCGTGATCGCCGCGGACCTCACCAAAATGCAGATCGACACCAGCGTCGACGAAGCCGACGTCAGCAACGTGAAGGTCGGGCAGGACGTGGACTTCACGGTCGACGCCTACCCCGATGTGACGTTCAAAGGCAAGGTGTTACAGGTCCGGAAAGCCTCCGCTATCCTCCAGAACGTCGTCACTTACGACGTGGTCGTGCAGGTGGACAACAAGGACCTGAAACTCATGCCGGGCATGACGGCCCAAGTCTCCATCATCACCTCCGTCGTCCGGAACGTCGTGCGGATCCCGAACGGGGCCCTGAGGTTCCGGCCCATGGAAAAAGGAAAACCGGTCGCCGCGGGGCGGGGACCTGCGGTCTGGACCCTCGAAAACAACCAGCCCAAGCGCATCCCCGTCAAGATCGGCTTCAGCGACGGGACCTATACCGAGCTCGTTTCTGGCGATGTCAAGGAAGGCGAGATTATCATCGTCGAGTCCCTGTCCAAGCCGAACAGTCAGGCGGCCGGATTCAGGATGTTCTGAAATGGCTCTTATCGACGTTCACGAGATGGTCAAGATTTACGACGTCGGCGACATCAAGGTGAAGGCGCTCGACGGGGTGTCCGTCTCCATAGAGAAGAACGAGTTCGTCGCCATCATGGGCCCCTCGGGATCGGGGAAATCCACGTTCATGAACCTTCTCGGCTGCCTCGACAAGCCGACAGCCGGCCGCTATGTCCTGGACGGCCAGGATATCGGCGGCCTCGGCCGGGACGCCCTGGCCGAGATCCGGAACCGCAAAATCGGTTTTGTCTTCCAGGGCTTCAATCTGCTGTCCCGGGCCACCGCCCTTGAAAACGTGGAGCTGCCGCTGCTCTATGACGGCGTGCAGCCGAGACAGAGGGCTCCGTTGGCCGCCGCGGCCCTCAAGAATGTCGGGCTCGTGGGCCGTGATTCGCACCATCCCAACCAGCTCTCCGGCGGCGAGCAGCAGCGCGTCGCCATCGCCCGGGCCCTCGTCAAGGGGGCGCCGATCATCCTAGCCGACGAGCCCACCGGCAATCTTGACACCAAGACGAGCGTCGAGATCATGGATCTCTTCGTCAAGCTCAACGAGGAATCGCATATTACCATCATCCTCGTCACTCACGAGCTGGACATCGCGGCCTTCGCCGGCCGGGTCATCAGGTTCCGCGACGGCCGGATGGTCAGCGATGAGAAGGCGGCCGGGACGAGAACCGAGCGGACCACGGCAGCCTGGGCGAAAGAGGTCTCCCGATGATTAACGTGCTCTGGACGCTGAAGATCGCCGTCAAGGCCCTCCAGTCGAATAAGATGCGCTCGGCCCTGACCATGCTCGGCATCATCATCGGTGTCGGCTCCGTGATCGCCATGCTGGCCGTCGGCACCGGGGCCAGCCAGCGGATCTCCGCGCAGATCGCAAGCATCGGCAGCAACTTGTTGATCGTCATGCCCGGCTCGACGACATCGGGCGGCGTCCGGATGGGAGCCGGCACTCAGCCCACGCTGACTCTGGGCGACGCGGACGCCATCAAAAAGGAATGCTCCACCGTCACCTATGTCGGGCCCGTTCTCTCGGGAGTGGCCCAGGTCATCTACGCCCACACGAACTGGTCGACGAGCGTCCAGGGCACGACAACGGACATGCTGGCGTTGCGGAACTGGCCCATGGCGAGCGGGCGGGCGTTCACGCAACAAGACATCAAGAGCGCGACCAAGGTCTGCCTGCTCGGGCAAACGGTCGTCGACAACCTGTTCGGAAGCGAGGACCCGGTGGGGCAGTCGGTCAGGATCAAGAACATCCCGTTCAAGGTCTTGGGCGTGCTGGCTACAAAAGGGCAGTCGGCTGTCGGCCAGGACCAGGATGATACCGTCTTCATCCCCGTGACGACCGCCCAGAAAAGGCTGTTCGGGACGTTGTTTCCCGGGATGGTCCGGACCATCATGGTCGAGGCCAGGAGCCTTGAGGAGATGGACGCCGCCCAGCGTCAGATCACTTTGCTTCTCAGGCAGAGGCATCACCTCGGCCAGAAGCAGGACTCCGACTTCTCCATCAGGAACCTCACCCAGTTCATGGAAGCCGCCGAGCAGTCCGCCCGGGTCATGACCCTCCTGCTCGGCGCCATCGCCTCCGTATCGCTCCTCGTCGGTGGCATCGGCATCATGAACATCATGCTCGTCTCCGTGACGGAGAGGACGAGGGAGATCGGGATCCGCATGGCCGTGGGCGCCAAAACGAGGGCGATCCGGACGCAGTTCATCGCCGAGGCGCTCACGCTCTCCATGATCGGAGGCATCACGGGGATCATCGCCGGCGTCGCCGTCTCGAAGATCATCCAGGCTCTGGCGGGCTGGTCGACGGTGATCTCTCCTTTCTCGATCATTCTGGCCTTCAGTTTTTCCGCGATCGTGGGGATCTTCTTCGGCTATTATCCGGCCTACAAGGCGTCGCTCCTCGACCCTATCCTGGCCCTGCATTACGAGTGACCGGGGACCGGAACGTTCCGGCCGGGGGCGGGCGTCCAATAACTTCTCCCTTGTGACTCTCTCAGCACCCTTTTTTCAAGGCCTTCCAGATTTTGATATTATTCGGCGGCCGTCATGGAAAGATTCAAACGTCGACACTCCGAGGTTGATTCCGGGCGGGAAATAATTTATAGACCAAGGGCATGATGTTTTTTCCCGGTAAGGCTCAGGATACCCTGGGGGTCCGCTGGCCGCAGAGACATCTCCTCTTCCTCGCGGCGGCGCTCCTCGCCTTCGCCCGCTTCTCCCCCGCGGCAGATATCCCCTGTGTCTGGTCCGGCGTTGAAAGGATCGTGGCCGTGGGCGACCTCCACGGGGATTACGACAATTTCGTCAGCATCCTCAAGAAACCGAAGGTCGGGCTACTCGACGCGAACCTGCACTGGATCGGGGGCAAAACGTACCTCGTCCAGATCGGCGACATGCTGGACCGGGGGGACAAGGCCAAGGACATTTTCGACCTGCTGATGCGCCTCGAAAAAGAGGCCGCGGCCGCGGGAGGGATGGTCCACGTCCTCCTCGGGAACCACGAAGAAGCGACCCTCACCGGGATCGCCCTGAGCTATCCGGAATACGTGTCCGTGGACCAGTTCCTCGCCTTCCTCCCGGAGTCCTTCAAGAAAGCCGGAGAGAAGGAGTACGTTGTGCAGCAATCTCCCGAGGAGCAGGCCCGGATCAAGGCCCAGGGGCTCAACCTCCAAAAGGACGCCGGCTGGCGCAATTTCTGGGAAAAAACCCTGGAAACATCCAAACGATCGAAGGGCCTGGACGAAGCCGGGCGAGCCTATACCGAGAACTTCAACGCGACCTATGGCAAATGGCTGTTGAAGAAGAACGTCGTCATCAAGATCAACGACGTCATTTTTGCCCACGCCGGCATCAACCTCCAATATTCGACCTGGAAGCTCAAGGACCTCAACGACGCGTTCCGGTTCGAGCTGGAGGTCTTTGCCCTGCATCCCTTCAACCCGCAGCCCTTCGGCGGGGCCTTCCAGGCCAAGCTGGTTTATAACTCGGAAAGCCCGCTGAGGCTCCGGGAGGATGAGCAGAACACCAGCCAGGAACAAATGGACAGGATCCTCGCCAATCTCAAGGCCAACCGCATGGTCATCGGGCATAACTTCCTCACGTCCGGGGAGAGCCGAAGCCCCACCGCGCCCGCGGGAGATGTCGTCCCGCGCTTCGGGGGCCGGCTCTGGATGATCGACACGGGCATCGGCTACACGCTCTACGGGGGCCGGCTCTACGCCTTGATCATCAAGGACGGCGAGTTCGATCATTATGCCGAGTCGGGAGAGCCGGAGCCGGCCAAGCCCGAAGGGCCCCCGGACCGGGGAAGGCCCGGGAAATCCCGGCGAGACCGAAAAGTACCTCCGGAAGGTCGACGATCCGAAGGCCTTTGACGAGGCCATGGCAGACTTGATGGTCTTCATCAATCTCGTCCATGACCGCTGCGACGCCGAGCGGGACCGCGACATCCTGATCCAGAGGGGAACCGGAAAGATCTTCGCCGTCGACTTCTCCCAGGCCTTCGATCCGAAGAACGGAACGGTCCCGGGATGCGACATCCTGCGGTGTTCCCGGAGCATTTATCAGAAACTCCTGGACTGGAACCAGGACCAGGTCAACGTTCTCCTGGGTCCGTACCTGAACGGGGAGGAGACGCGGGCCCTTCATGCGCGGGCGGGCTTGATCCTCGGGATGATCAGGAAGCGGGTCGAAATAGCGGGCGAAAACGCCGTCCTGTTCTGAACATCTCCCTTCTCCTCCTGGCTCATACCTTCCTCAAGCCCCCCCCTCTCTTAATCTCGCGCGGCGCATTGTTCAACGTCCTGAGCCTCGGCTGCAGGCCCATGAAACCCAGGGGCCTCGCGTCGTTTTGGAAGGTTTCCCGGCCGTCCGGACTGACAATCCGCCGACTGATGCGCCGGCCCGCTGGATCTTGAGTTCTTGACACCTATCCAGGGGCCGGAATATCCTTATTTTGGGAGGGGAAAGGACGTCCACATGAAAGCGATCGTCTATTCCAACTATGGCTCGCCCGATGTCCTCAAGTGTGAAGAGATTGAAAAGCCGACCGCTGGGGACGATGAAGTTTTGATAAAAGTCCGCGCGGCTTCGGTGAATCCCCTTGACTGGCACTTCATGAGAGGCACGCCGTATATCGTTCGCATCATGGCCGGGCTGCGCAAACCAAAGGTCACACGATTGGGTGTTGATGTGGCCGGCCAGGTTGAAGCGGTTGGCAGGAACGTCACCCAGTTCAAACCAGGCGACGAGGTGTTCGGCGCGTGCCGTGGGGCCTTTGCCGAGTACGTGTGTGCTTCCGAGTCGGCATTGGTCATGAAGCCAGATAACGTAACGTTTGAGCAAGGGGCTTCTGTCCAGGTGGCGGCACTCACCGCATTGCAAGGTCTTCGCGACAAGGGACGGATTCAGCCGGGGCAGAAGGTCTTGATCAACGGTGCGGCGGGAGGAGTGGGTACGTTCGCTGTGCAGATCGCCAAGTCGTTCGGCGCAGAGGTCACCGGCGTATGCAGCACGAGGAATATGGACATGGTCCGATCAATCGGCGCAGATCACGTCATGGATTACACCCAAGAGGATTTCACCAAAACGGGGCAACGTTACGACCTCTTTTTCGACTGCTTTGCGAACCATTCGTTGTCCGCATGCGGGCGCGTCTTGAATTCCAAGGGGATACACATCTCGGTCGGAGGACCGGTCGGGTCGTCGATCGGTATTCTGGCCAGTTGGATCACAGCGCTTGTATTGTCACGGCTCGTGAGACGGAAGTTCGTCACGTTTATGGCGAGATCGAGCAAAGAGGACCTGACCATCATGCAGGAGCTCATGAAGGCCGGAAAGGTCATACCGGTCATCGACAGGTGTTATACGCTGAGCGAGGTCCCAGAGGCTATCCGGTATCTGGAAGAAGGACATGCTCGGGGGAAGGTCATCATAACCTTCTAATCCCCCTTATCCCCCTTACACCATTAAGGGGGACATAAAAGGACCGCGTCTTTGACAGAGGAGTGGTGGGCGATAGAGGATTTGAACCTCTGACTTCTACCGTGTGAAGGTAGCACTCTGCCACTGAGTTAATCGCCCACGCCACCCCATTTTAGCCAATTTCCCGGGGTTGTCAATTTGGCCCCACAGGCCGGGCATTCCCGGGCCCGGCCCTGGTCCGCGGACAGATCGAAAACGGCCAGACGGGGCCCTTGGAATCTCCCGAAACTCCGGTTGACATTGCCGGCTAATCCCCTTATAAATAAGGTAATGGCCATCATCCGGTGTCCTTACTGCCATTCCATCATCGACGAAAACGACAAGTACTGCAACAATTGCGGGACCCAGCTTCTGTTCTCCGAGGACGAATCCGTCGAAGAGGAGATCCCGGGCGAGAAGATCATTGATGCCGAGCCGGATGAGGAAGAAAAAGACTACGAGATCGCGGAACCCGGAAAGGAAACGGCCAAGCTCGTTGATGCGGACGACGAGGCGGACGAGGGGACCGGGGAGCTGGCCGAGGGGCCGAAAGGGGAGACCGAAACAAAGGACATCGGGGAGCTGCTCGAGGAAGAGGAGCCCGGGGGCGTCCGGGACTCAGAGCTCGAGGGCGATGACGACAAGACCCAGGAAGTGATCCTGGTCGGCGAGACCGCGGCGCAGGAAGCCGTCGCGAAAAAAGAAGAAGAAACCAGGGCCTACCCGGCCGAACCCGTCGAAAAGAAAGGCCCCGACGATGAAACCGCCGGGCCGATCGTCCCCCCGGCGCCCGCGGAGAAGGTCCGGGTCATTGAGCCCGGGACGGAAGGGGAGCCGGCGATAAAGGAAAAGCCAGATACGGAAGAAGTCCGCGCGGGGGGGGTCGAGAAGGGCGGAACGGAAGAGCCGGCGCCCGCGACGGCCCCGAAACCCATGACCTTCGACACGCAGGAGCTCGAGGGCATCGGAAAGACCGTCGAGCTCAGCAAGGAGCGGCTCGAGAAGCTCGTGGAAGGCATGGCGGAGAAGCAGAAGGAGGAGGAGCCGCGGGAGGAAGCCCCGAAGCCGGGGCCGGAAAAAAAGACCGGTACCCTCCCCCCGTGGGCGGACAGGATCAGGAGCTCTGCCTCGGTCGTCGAACGGGAGGACACCCGGGACCTCGAACATGGATTCATGAAGGAGGAGGCCGGCCCCGGGGAAAAACCCGGGGAGGCCGCGGAAGAGGAGATCTTCCCCCGGCGCAAGCCCTCGGATTCAGGCATCGGCCTTCCCGAGCGCGTGACGCAGGTGGCCCTGCCCTTCGAAGCGACGGCCCGCGAGGAAGAGGAAGACGAAGCGGCTGCGGAGGAAGAGGCTTTCCAGCCGGCCCCAGCGCCCGCCGAAGCCGGCTTTCCGGAAAAGGAAGGGCTCCGTCCTTCAGCCCACGAGGAAGCGGGGGCCGAGGCCGATCTCGAAAAAGAAACGGAGGAAGAAGAGCCCCGGCCTCCTTTTCACCTCTCCGTTTTCCTGAAGGCCAAGGCTTTCGACGTCCTGTTCATCGGCATCTTCTGGCTCGTGGCCCTCTGGGTGGCCGCCCGGTCCATGGGCGCGACCCTGTTCGAGCTCCTGTCCGTCACGTCCGGGTCCGTTTTCCTCCTGTACGGTGTCTTCGTCCTGATCTACTTCTTCCTTTTCAAGTTCTTCCTGGGCGAGACGCTGGGCGACAGACTGTTCAAGGAACGGGAATAGCCGGGACCCTTCCGCCGGCCGGGTCAGATGCCCAGGCTGAGCCGTTCGGCCAGGGCAGGGGGGAGTTTTTCGTCGAGGATCCTCTTCTTGGCGCTCTCGATGTCGTAGTCAACACGCGCGAACTTGACGACACGCGTCTCGGAGTCGTAGATCGCGAAGGCCGCGCGCGGGTTCCTGTCCCGGGGTTGTCCCACGGAGCCGGGGTTGATGAGGTAGCGGACGCCCTTTTCGAGCCTGACCTCGTTGGCGTTCCCCTCGAGGAACGTCCCCTCGACGCTCCCGTCCTTTTCGGCGTAAACGAAGGGGAAATGGGTGTGGCCGAAAAAGCAGAGGGGCGTCTGGAGGATGTCGAAGGCGTCGGCGGCATCGCCGTCGCTGAAGATGTAATAGTCCTCGTCGAAGGGCGCGCCATGGCAGATCGTGATGGTGTCATGGATGATTTCCGGGCTTTGCCTGAGCCGGGAGAGGTAGTCCAGGTTTTTCCGGGTGATGGTCTTCTTGGTCCAGAAGATGGCCGCGGCCGCGATCGGGTTGAAGGTCTGGATCGAATCCAGACCCGAGACCGCCTTGTCGTGGTTGCCGCGGATGATGGTCAGGGGCCGGAGGGTCAGGATCCTCTGGATGACCTCGTTGGGGGAGGCGCCGTAGCCGACAAGGTCCCCGAGGAAGATATAGTGGTCGATCCGCTTCTTCTGGATGACCTTGAGCACCGCGTGGAGCGCTTCCAGGTTCCCGTGGATGTCCGTGAAGATCAGGTACCGCATGGCCTCCCTCACCTTTCTTGAACGGTCTCGTACAGGTGTTCGGCCTCGAACGAGCTCCGGACCAGGGGCCCGGCCACGACCTCCCAGAATCCGAGCTCGAGGGCCTTCGTCCGGAGCGCCTCGAATTCGCCCGGAGCGTAATACCTTTCGACCGGAGGGTTGACCGCGGCCGGCTGGAGATACTGGCCCAGGGTCAGCAGGTCGCATCCGGCCCGCCGGAGGTCGGCGAAGGCCCCGAGGATATCCTCCTCGGCTTCTCCCAGTCCGATCATCAGGCCCGATTTCGTCCGGGCGCCTCTCCTCTTCGCCGCCTCCAGGACGCCCAGGGACCGCCGGTAGCCTTCCCGGGGCCGGCGGATCTTCGGGTACAACGATTCCACGGTCTCCAGGTTATGGTTGAGGACGTCCGGCCCGGCCTCGAGCACGGTTTCCAGGGCCTGTTCATCCCCGCCGAAGTCCGGGATGAGGGCCTCGACCTTCGTTCCCGGGCTGGCCTCCCGGACCGCCCGGACCGTCCGGGCAAAGTGGGAGGCCCCCCCGTCCGGAAGATCGTCACGCGTCACCGAAGTGAGGACGACGTAACGGAGGCCCAGGGCGCAGGCCGCCTCGGCCACGCGGCCAGGCTCGTCGGCGTCGGGGGCTGACGGCACGCCCTTGGCGACGGCACAGAAACCGCAGTCCCGCGTGCACGTGTCTCCCAGGATCAGGAACGTCGCCGTCTTCCTCTCCCAGCAGTGCCCGATATTCGGGCAGCGGGCGCTGCGGCAGATCGTGTGGAGGTGCCGCGATTCGAGGAGGTCCGAGACACGGAAGAAATCCCCGTGCGACGGCAGTCGGACTTTCAGCCAATCAGGTTTTCGCGTCGCTGGGGCTCCCTCGTTCGCTGGCTGGACCCTCCTCGTTCCAAACGGTCCTCCCGCTGAACTGCCGAACGAGAGATCAGGTCCGATGAAGAGCGGAACGCTCTCAATACTCGACGTCGCGCTCCCTCTTGATGCGCCGGCGCATCCGTTTCCGAGCTTGGGCTTCTTTCATCCGCCGCCGTTCCCCGGGCTTGAAGTACACGGAGTGCTTCTTGATCTCCTTGATGATCGCTTCCTGCTGGACCCGGCGCTTGAACCGGCGGAGTGCGGATTCTAAATTTTCGCCTTCCTCAAGAATGACAAATGCCAAAAAAACTCACCTCCAATCTCGGAAAAACACTGATTTTTATACAGGAGCGGGCCCCGAAAGTCAAGCCGCCGGCCGAACCCTTCGACCCGCTCCGCCCGGACGTGGCCGCGTCTTCCGGGAGACGCTCCGACGCGCCTCCCCGCCGGCCCGCCGGATGCAGGCCAGGGCGCCGACGCGCATCGGCTCGATGAGCGGCACGGGCAGGTCCTCATCTCCGAGGACGAGCGGGATCTCGGTGCAGCCGGCCACGATGCCACCGGCCCCTCTTCGGACCAGGCCCGCGGCGACATCCAGGATCGCGTTCCGGGGCGTGCCCGCCGTGGCGCCGGCCTTGATCCCCCTCCGGCCGTAGATCGCGCTCATGATCCTCTTCTGGGCGCGGGCGTCGGGGACGAGGACCTCGATGCCGGCCGCCTCGAAGGCGTCATGGAAGACCCGCGACCGGACGGTTCCGGCCGTGGCGATGAGGCCGATCCTTTTGATCCCAGGATGACGCCCCCGGACCTCGCTGACCGTTTCGTCGAGGAGGTTGACGACCGGGAGGGGCGACCGGGCCGCGAGGGCGGGGTAGAAATAATGGGCCGTGATGCAGGGCATAACGGCGAAGTCCGCTCCGGCCCGGCGCAAGGCCTCGACGCCGCGGAGGAGAAAAGGCAGGGGGCTCGGCCCGCCGCGGAGGATGGCCTCGGTCCGGTCCGGGACCTGGGGCAGGCTGCAGACAACGACGGGGATATGGTCCTGGTCCCGGGAGACCCGCGTGTTCCTGGTGACGAGGCCGAAGAAATAGGCCGTCGCTTCCGGGCCCATGCCGCCCAGGACCCCGATGGTCTTGAGCTTCGTCTTCCGGGCGGCTTTCATTCCCATTTTCACCCTATGATATCCCTCCATTCCCTGAAGGGCAAGGGGGACCGGCGGCGGGGACGCTTTTTTTCGGCCGGCTTTTCTGGTAATACATAGGCTCATGGCAGAAGCCGGGAAACCTTACCTCACGGTCCCGCGCTTGGACCGGATCCCCTGGCTCGTCCATGGGTTCGGGACCGGGGCCTGGCGGGAGGAGGATCTCTCCCGGCCCGGGGAGCTCGGGCGTTTCCGGCTCGTCATCATGCGCCAGGTCCACTCCGATATCGTCCACCGGGTGGACGCGGCGCCCCCGTCCCGGCTGAGCGGCGACGCCCTGATCACGGACGCCGCCGGGCTTCTTCTCATCGTCAGGACCGCCGATTGCCTTCCCGTTCTTCTCGCGGATGAAAAAAACCGGGCCGTCGCCTCGGTCCATTGCGGCTGGCGCGGGACCCAGGCCAGGGTCCTCGAGCGAGCCGTCCGGGAGATGGGGCGGGCCTACGGGACCGAACCAGCCCGCCTCGTCGCCGCCCTTGGCCCGTGCATCGGCCCGTCCTGCTACGAGGTCGGCCCGGAAATCAAGGAGAGCTTCGGCGCCGCCGGATTTCCTGCGGACGTGTTCAAGCCCGTCGCGGGCAGGCCCGGAAAGTCCCTCCTGGACCTGCGGAAGGCCAATGCCTGGCTTCTCCACGGCCTCGGCGTGAAAAAGGCGAACATCTGGACCTCCGGGGCCTGCACGCACTGCGATTCCGGCCTTCTTTCCTATCGCCGCGACAAGAGCGAACACCGCCGCATGTACAACTTCATTGGGATCATCGGTTCTGGTAAGGGATAAGGCAAAGGAGGCCCAGATGAATAGAGAGGACGGAGGAGGATGGCCGAAGCAATAGAGGAACAATGCGCAGGGGGTGTTCCCGGAGGAGGGCGTGTGGAGGGCCGAGCGGGCACGAAGGAAAAGAGGGACAATCCCTGGAGCAATGCGTAAAGACCCGTTTCAGATATTTACCAGAAGTGCAGCTCCGAGCCGCTCCGCCACACTTCTGCTAGTCGCTTCTCGGAATCCGCTCCCTGCCGGAGGCCATCCCCGGAGCCCGCCGGGTTGCTTTTTCGGGGTGATTTCGCTATCCTAAGCGGGTCATAGGAGAAATCCATGGAACGCACGATCGGCGATATCGACCTGGCCGGCATTCCTCTTTTCAAGAAGGGGAAGGTCCGCAATGTCTTCGCGATCGACGACAAGCTCCTGATCGTCGCCACGGACCGCATCTCGGCGTTCGACTGGGTCCTCCCGTCGCTCATCCCCTTCAAGGGAAAGGTCCTGACCCAGCTCTCGAAATTCTGGTTCGATTTCGTCGCCCTGGCCTGCCCCAACCACCTGATCTCGACCGAGGCCGGCGATTTCCCGGCCGCCCTTCAGCCGTTCAGGAGCGTCCTCGACAAGCGCTCCATGCTCGTCCGCAAGACCCGCGTCGTCCCGGTCGAGTGCGTCGTCCGGGGATACCTCTCCGGCTCCGGCTGGAAGGAATACCGAACGGCGGGCAAGATCTGCGGGATCAAGATCCCCAAGGGCCTGAAGGAATCCGACAGGCTCGAGAAGCCGATCTTCACGCCCTCCACCAAAGCGGACCAGGGCCACGACGAGAATATCTCTTTCAAAGAGGTCCAGAAGCTCATCGGGGCCGACCTGGCCAAGAAGATCCGGAAGGTCAGCCTCGAGGTCTACCAGAAGGCCGCCCTCTACGCCCTATCCAGGGGGATCATCATCGCCGACACGAAGTTCGAGTTCGGGCTCGTCGGCGACGAGCTCGTCCTCATCGACGAGATCTTCACCCCGGACTCTTCCCGGTTCTGGCCGCTCGCGACCTACGCGCCGGGGATATCCCAGCCCAGCCTGGACAAGCAGTTCGTCCGGGACTATCTGGAGACCACGGGCTGGGACAAGAACTCCCCGCCGCCCGTCCTCCCCGCGGACATCGTCGCCAAGACGTCCGAGAAATACCTGGAGATCTACCGGCTCCTGACAGGCCAAAATGACCTCGGATGAGCGAACTGGTCGATTTCCACGTCCATTCCAACCGGAGCTGTGACGGCGATTTTTCGCCGGCCGAGCTCATCGGCTTCGCCCGGGAGAAGGGTTTCCGGGCCATTTCCATCGCCGACCACGATACCGTGGCCGCCTATCCCGAGGCCGTGGACCTCGGGCGGGAAGCCGCGGTCGAGGTCATCCCCAGCATCGAGGTGACGACGCTCTACGCCGGGCGGGAGTTCCACCTCCTCCTCCCGTTCGTCGACTGGGAGAGCGCGGCGATCGCGGCGATCATCGAGAGCCAGACCCGCTGCCGGACCGAGGAGGCCATCGAACGGGTCGACAAGGTCCGCAAGCTCGGCTTCGCCATCACCTGGGACGAGGTCCGCGAGAAGGTCAACGGGACGCCCCCCCTGGGCGTCAAGATCGCCCAGATCCTCCTCGACAACCCGGAGAACGAAAAGAACCCGGTCCTGGAGTTCTTCTACCGGAAGGAGAACCGGCCCTACGCCCCGTACATGTTCTACAAGGAGTTCTTCGCCGAGGGGAAGCACGCCTGCGTCCCCAAGAGATTCGTCAGCCTTTTTGACGTCCTGGCCGAGACCGCCGCGACGGGAGGAGTCCCGGTCCTGTCCCACCCCGGGGCCTATTTCCAGCAGACGACGCGGGAAGACGCCCGAACTCTCAAGGAGCACGGTCTGGCCGGGCTTGAGGTTTACACCTTCTATCATACGCCCGAGCAGGTCGGGTTCTACCGCGGCCTGGCCGAGGAGCTCGACCTCGTGCCCACGGCCGGGTCGGACTTCCACGGCCGGATCAAGCCCCACGTGGCCTTCGGAGCGCTCCGGGAAGGCCGTTATTGGATGGTCGAGCGGCTGAAAGAACGGAAGGGGAGGGCCGCATGAACTGGCTCGATGTCGTTTTCATCGTCATCCTTCTCGCGACGCTCATCATCGGGATCGTGAAGGGGCTCGTCAGGCAGGTCATCGGCCTCGCGGCCGTCATCCTCGGCCTGGTCCTGGCCGGCCTTTATTACGAGGGGGCAGCCGAGATCATCCAGAAGCTCGTCCACGACCAGCTGATCAGCAATTTTCTGGGCTTCCTGGTCATCTTTTTCTGCGTCCTGGCCATGGGCGCCCTGATCAGCCACCTCGTCTCCAAGGCCATGAAGGGCCCCCTGGCCTTCGTCAACCGCTTTTTCGGCGGGGTCTTCGGGCTCCTCAAGGCCGTCCTTATCTGCGGCATCATCGTGTTCGCCCTGACGGCGTTCGGCATCGCCCGCCCGGCCCTCGAGACATCGCGGCTGGCCCCCATTTGCCTCGGGATCACCCGGGCGGCGGTCAACCTCATCCCCCAGGACCTGCGGGCCAAGTTCAACCAGTCGTACCAGGAGATCCGCAGGAGCGGAGGAAAATATGGAGAAAAAATTTAGCGACCTCAACATCCACCAGAAGCTCGAGCTCGTCATCCGGGAGATGGTCGAGAAGGAGCTCAGCCTCAAGGACGTCCTCCGCGAATTCGAGAAGATCTTCTTCGAGCAGACGGCGAAGAAGTATGAGGGGAACAAGACCAAGATGGCCAAGGCCCTCGGAATCCACAGGAACACCCTCCAAAACCGGGCCAAGGCCCTGAAGATCAAAAAAAGGTATTAGCAGTCTAAGAAGATGACTGCTAATTTCAGGCTCTCCGCCTCTTGACAAATCTCCCAATTCTTGTATACTATTAGCACTCTGTGTTTCTGATTGCTAATTAAATAACAGGAGGTTTAAATGAAGGTTCATCCCTTGCATGACAGAGTGCTCCTCAAGCGGATTGAGGAACAGGAAGTCAAGAGAGGCGGGATCATCATCCCGGACACGGCCAAGGAAAAGCCCCAGGAGGCCGAGGTCATCGAGGTCGGTAAGGGGCGGGTCAACGATGACGGGAAGACGATCCCTCTCGTTGTCAAGAAAGGCGACAGGGTCCTCATCGGCAAG